>ERZ724522.1880-NODE-1880-length-10459-cov-4.360054_pt1 | contig 10459 bp, 5 predicted proteins | sample MGYA00376055_ERZ724522 | MGnify/ENA primary metagenome ERZ724522 (study PRJEB28724, sample SAMN07190884) | wastewater metagenome | isolation source: effluent of sewage treatment plant in Hong Hong | place: Hong Kong | collected 2016-03-17 ... | reverse complement strand
TTACCAATCTCGGCGGTGGCATCGATACGGGCCTGATTCAAACCTATTTCAATGCGCCGTGGTCAACCAATCTCGGCGCGTTGGGTGACACGCTGCTGAGTCTCAACCCGGAGAACTTGCAGGTTGTCCTCGACCTGACCAAACAGTTGGGCATTGAGTTCGGCAATCCGCAGACGTGGACGCCGGACAACATCAACCTGCTGTCCAATGTCATCGTCTCACTTGCTCGCGACGAGGCCGACGCCGAGTCCGCCACGATGGAGCTGAATCGTGCGCTCGGATTGAACTCCGCGCTGGCCAATCCCGTGGCGCGTGGTTTCGGCGATATGTCCTTCGCCTCCCAGAGCCTGACCGCACAACTGACCGCACAGAACGCTGCCGTGTCGGAAGACACATGGCTGATGGAACAGATGAACGCGGTGACGGCGGATGCGAAGGTGCATATCGACAACGTGACCGGCGCAACGCGGTCCGGTGTTCGGGACATCTCCGCCTACACCACAGCCATTCAGGATCTTGCTGATTCGTTCTCGATGGCCGATGCAGCGGGCAATGCGTACAACCTTGTGGTCGGGTTCACCGATGGCATGGTCAAGTCGATTGGTGTCAGTAAGGATTGGGCCGAGGGCCTGATCAATGGGACACAGGCGCAGATAGACATCACCGAGGACTATAACCGGGCGCTTCAGTATTCCCAGCAGATTCAGATTGCCCAGGCAGATGTCGTTGCCCAGGGTGCGGACGTGACGGCGAACTACCTCCAGTCCCTCGCCGAAATGCCGCCACTTCAGCAGCAGATCACGCTTGGATATGCTGATCAGAATGAGGCGCTGGCGGTGCAGCAGACCCTTCTGCAAGCCCAGCAGGCGGCAAACGGCGAACTGTCCAGCGCACAGCAGGACGCGCTCGAACAGACCATTCTCAACCGCGCCGCGCTCGACAGCACGTATGCCGCCATGCTCATGCAGACGGGTGTGCTGAAGGGCGAACTCGGCGACCCGTCAACCTGGACCATCGATTTTAGTGTGGCCGCAGGTGGACAGGACGCACTCGACCGGTTGATCGAAAGCGTTGACACCCTCGCCCAGGTACTCGCCCAAATCTTTGGGATAAACCTGAATCACGATGAGGTTGACGCGGCCGGGCAAAGTGTTGTGGACCTGATCGACAACATGGGGATTCTGGACGGCACTGAGGCAAGCCCGACCGTCGAGGATGACTCGATTCAGAGCGGTCTGAACGGCCTGCTCGGGTCACTCGATGCTATCCGCCAACTCGACGGTTCAACTGCCACAGTCACGGTCAACACCTACAGCAATGAGTATTCACGCGAGGCCAGTTTTGCAACGGGCGGCGTAGCCCGTTTCGCCAAGGGCGGCATTGTCCACCTCGCCGAACTCGGACCCGAGATGTTGCGCTTCCCATCGGGAGCCATTGGCATGGCGCCGGTGCGGGGCAATTACATCGTGCCGGATGGCACGCACGTTGCCACCGCTGCTGCTACAGCGTCAACCCTCAACGGTATGGGCGGCGGCGACACGATCCTGAACGGTCCCTTCTACATCACGCCTGAACGCGGCGAAACGGCAGGGCAGGCTGCCCTCAACTTTGCGAGGTCGAGCCGCTAATGCAACTGACGAGTTACGACGGATTCATCTTCAATAGCCTCGATGCCAATCTGAGCGGCGACTACCCGATCGATGCCAATCAGAGCACGTGGCAGATCAACTATCGGGCCGTCACCCGTGGCGCGGACAATCCCATCGTCGGCATCGGCGAGCAGACACCGCGCATCATCACGGTTGATTTCGTGATCAACAGCGCGATCACCGACCTGTGGGGCTTCTACGACAAACTGACCGGTCGCCTCAATCCGACCAACCAGTCAACCCGCCGCAAACTGTTTGCGACCCGCCCTGACGGCATCACCGTCTGGCGGTATGCGCGTATTCAGAAAGCGCCCTACTGGACCAGCGACGGCGAGGTCAACGCGGTACGGGTCGAGTTCATCAGCGAGGACTACCGCTGGTTCCAGACAACACCGCGCGTGCAGCGCATGATCTTCGACAGCCAACCGGGCGGCGCGCAGGCAATGGGCAAGAATACGCCCGGACTTGCGCTGACCAACGATGGCCAGACCGTCGTGCAGCCGACGTACACCATCAAGCGGGCCACGTCCGGCAACAGCAAGGACAGCGGACCGTGGAACGATGCTGGCCCGGTGTATGCCTGGGCGTATCGGCGTCGATTGCCCTTCACGAATAACCTGAACCGCACGATCTCGAACTACCCGGTGCTGTACCACCTCGGCGACACGTCAGCGTGGGTGGCGGCGAGCAAGGCGAAGTCGAACGGGTCAGACTTCCGCGTCATTCACCCCAACGGTAAGAATGTCCAGCGCGATCTGATTGGCTGGAATGAGCAACTGACGTGGGTGTATTTCGTCATCGACAAACTGGCTCCCGGCGAGACGGTCACATACGACCTGATCTACGGCAACACCGAAACGTCAACCTTCAGTCCGCTCCAATACCCGACCAAGCCCGCGTTCCAGATGGATTCGTACGGCTTCAGTGGGACGCTGGCTGCCGTCGATGCGGGCAAGACGTGGATTGAGATCACCGGCAACGTTCTCGATTACGACAACAAATACCAGGACGGCGCTCTGTATTTCCGCACGGGAAGCAATGCCGGTGTGGCCAATGGTAAGCAGATTGCCAGTCACACCTATAACACCCCGACTGCCGGCCGGACCCGCATCACCTTCACGTCGGCGTTTACCAATACCATCACGACAGGCGACGCGCTCCGCATTGTGACCAGCCGTGGCGGGTGCTGGATGTGGAACACGACCAACACAGTCGAGCGGGGATCCGAATATGCACGCGGGCGCTGGTACCTGGACACGGGCGAAACAAAGCCCAGCGTCATTGATTTCTTTGATCCGCCCGCGTGCTGGCAGCCGACGCTCTACCTGGACACGGCAGACAAGAAGGCGCAGCCGCGCTCCACCGGAACCGTCGTCTCTGGCGACACGGACTACTACAGCATCCTGAACGCATCCCGCACGTGGGATGGCGGGCCGTCGATGTCGGAAGAGGGCGTCGCAGACGGCGTGTCCCTGGTGCTGCCGTTCCCGATCTCCGCCTAACGGTGGGGTGGGACGTTCCTTAATCCCAACAGTATCGGCACCATGTACATCGGTGGCCGTTCCAGCGGGGCGACCGACTGGCGACAGATTGATACGAACGCGACCGCCTACGCGACCGCAACCGCTATCACATCGGTCAACAACATCAGCGGCACGGACACGCTCCAGCTCTACCACGGACTGATTCCGACTTACGGGGATTTCATCAATCGGGATTGGAAAAAGGACAACGGAACCGCCACCGCTGGTAGCACGACGCAACTGACGGACGGCAACAAATCGTGGGAGACAAACAAATGGGTCGGCGCCACGCTTCGCATCACAAGCGGTCCGGCCGCAGGCAAGACGAAAACGATCACGTCCAGCACATCGACGCAACTGAACTGGTCGGGGTCGATCGGTGCGGCGATCACCTCAGACACGAAGTACGAAGTGATCAACCCGCCACTGATGGCGGACGTGATGGACGGGACGCGCTGCACCGTCCAATTCGACGACAGCGGACTGTCGGCTGGCCCAATGGGATCCGAGGAAGATGTCCACGATCTGAGCGTCAAGATGCACATCGGTGGCGGCAAGGACAGCAGCCCGCTCCCAGGTGAGCGACGCAACCAAATCCGTGTCGGACGGGTGGCGGGCAACGCGGACCAGGTGGTCTTGCTGCGCTCGGGTCAGAACGAGAACCTGGTCATCGACTCGGCTAACCGCATCGCCTACGAGCAGAACAGCCTGACCAGTGTTATCAACCGGTACTACGCCGATCCGCTGGTGCAGATGGATGCCATCGACGAAAGCGGCGTGGTCCGCATGTCGCAGGACGGTTTGCCGCTGCCGATCGGGTCCAACTACTGCAACAACCCGAACTTCGGTGTCAACCTGAACGACTGGTCGTTCAGTTCGTCCGGCCTGACCTACTCGACATCGGTGGACAGCACGCTCTACATCTCCAGCCCGTCCAGTTGCCGCATCACCATCACGGGCAACACCGGGCCGGGCGGCAATATCACGATGGTCAACAGCACCCGCATTCCGGTGATTGAGGGGCAACTGGTCACAGCGGCGGGTTGTCTGCGCACGACAACCTACAGCAATCCTGACTGGTGTATGCCGGTGCTTGGCCTGCGGTTCTTCGATGCGGGTGGCGCAGAGATTTCGACATCCTTCCAGTCGACGACTGCCTACGGGCAACCGGGAGCGAAGTGGGTCTGGGAAGCGCACGCGGCGCAGGCGCCCGCTGGCAGTGTCACCTACACGATCTGTATGCGGATTGTGGTGAGTGCGGCGGCGGGCGCAGGTGCGTACGTCGGCGAGTTCATCAATGTCGACAACATGGACATCGGGTCGCCGGTGCTGTTCATCACGCCGTGGAAGGCGATGGGGGGCATTGAGGTGACGTACTACGAGGCATTCGGCTTGTGAGCAATTCACCAATCACCCTCGTGGCCAACTGCCCGGACCCGATTGCCAGGAGCACGGCGTACGGCAACCTGCCGATCACGTTCAGTGGTCCGGTTCGCTACTACCCGACGCCGGAATCCCGCTGGAATCTGTGCCGGGAAACATGGACCGGCCGGACGTTTGACCGGTACTCGGCCGTTGTGCAGACTACCCCGAACCTGGCTGCCTACTGGAAACTCGCCGAGACATCCGGCACCACAGCGGGCGATTCGTCCGGCAATTCCCGCAACCTGACCTACACCGGATCGCCGTCCCTGGTGGCGACAACGGCCGTCCCGTCCAACACCGACGAGGCGGTCGATTTCAACGGATCGACGCAGTACGCGATTGGTGGCGGTGCGAGCAATACCGGCTTGCAGGGCGGCAATGCACTGTCGTTGGAGTGCTGGGTGGTTGCGGATGCGTTCGGCAACCGGTGTCCGGCTGGTCTATTTGGTTCCGGCACGGATAAGGGCTACTGGATCAATGTCACAGCAACTGGCATCGGTCTCTGGATTTCGACAAACGGATCGAACCAGACCCTGTGCGAATGGTCGACGACGATCAATGCAAACACCGTCTATCACATCGTCGGCACGTTCGACGGCTCGAACGCCCGCATCTATATCAACGGGGTGCTGCGCAACACCGTCGCCATCACCGGGCCAGTCTGGACAGTTGCGACCGCGAGCGCGTTTGCGATTGGTCGACTCGGTGCCCTCAGCTCTGACTACTTCGATGGGCGCATTGATGATGTCGCGGTCTACAACCGGGCGCTGACACTCGCCGAGATTCAGCAGCACTACAACGCGGGCCTGATGTCCGGCTGGTCCAGTTCGACCGGCCTGTTCAATGCCGACGCTCCCTTGCCGTCAGGCGGTGGGACTGGATCGAAGTTCACGATTGTCACGGCAGCATCGGCCGGCGTGACTTCAGACAACACCGATGCGTCGAACAGGTGGCGGTTCCGGTCTGTCGGCGAGCAGCACACGTTCAGTGTCGATGTCTATCAGGCAACCGGTTCGAGCCGCAACGTCTCCCTGACCGTGAACGAGGTCGGCGGGACGGGCACGACCAGCGGCACATCCTCGAATGTCAGCGTTCCATCGGGGACGTGGACAACGGTGTCGTACACCTACACGCCGTCGCGCAAGGTGACGTTCGCCTGGACGATCAACACGACGACCGCGCTCGGCTGGGCAGCGAACAATGTCGTCTACTTCCGCAATCCCATGATCGAGCCCGGTGTGGCGACTCGGGGATCGTACTTCGATGCCCAGACATCGATGACGCCCGCAGTCGTCTGTTGGGATCAGCGGACCTACTTTGCGAAGGCGGCAACTGATACCGGGGTGGCGATCACGAATCCGGGGTGGTTCTGGGACCACTGGAACAACAATCTGATCACGAATCCGTTTGGTGAGGTCAATACGACGGGCCGGACGTTCACGAACTGCTCTGGAGCCAGGACTCAGGACTACGCGATTCAGGGAGCCTGGTCAGTCCGGCTCACGGCGACCGGCGCTAATGCAACAGACGCGTCGTCGATCACGGCAACCGCAAACGACTACATTCTCCACGCGATCGTCACAAATGAAACGGCGAGCGCCCGAACCTGTCAGTGGACCTATGACGGTGTCGCAGTAGCCGGGTCGGCGGTCAGTGTTCCCGCCTACGGGCAAGCGGTGATTCGAGGGCTGCAAACAGCGGTCGCGGGATCACGCGCGTTTGCATTGCAGTGGACGAATAGTGCAAACACGGAGACCTTTATCACCCAATACCTCTACGTCGGAGTCGCTCCACTATCGGGTTTCAGCTCAGGAGTAGGTCCAGCGTCATGCATCCCGACCATTGATGATGCCGGAGCGATCGCGAGCGGCTGGATTTGGCTTGGAACTGCACATAGTTCCGCCTCTGGCGGATATCCGATGATCATGTCAGTGCCGATTCCTCCGCATCTTGTGTCTAGTCGCGGATCGGTAATCGAACGGGTTGTGCGAGTCGATAGCTGGCAGCAGGGAGGTGGGGGAGATCGCGCGATCATCAACATTTCCTCTCCGGCCTCACCAGGTACGGATAGCCTTAGACTCGATGCTGGACAGACAAACACGCGGGGCTCGGTTTACACGGCCGATAAGTGGCCGGGCGGTTCGCCATCCACTGTTACTAGTTCTGTAGGACAGTTGGTCAGCACAACCGAAGACTTGTGCATGCAATGGGACGATGATCAGTTCTCCGTGCACAGCATCGGCTTGTGGGACCGCATCGGCACGCGCAAGAGCAACGTGCCCTCTGGCAAACTCAGCGGATCCATTTTGCTTTCGTATGAGCTCTCATCCGGCATTCTCAGGCAATCGCTCTGCGCCCTCCGCACCCTCACCGATGCTGAGCGCAATCAGATCCACAACACCGCCGGGGTCTGGTCGCTGGACATCATCGACAACCTCCAGCCCGACAACACGATCATCAAGCCGCGTGCCAACTACAACGGCCCGGTGCCGGACGCGAGTGTTGGCGCTGGCCTGACTGATGTTCTGATCAGTGCGCAGGGTGGGCACATGTGGCGAACGTTCAATGCCTGGAACCTGGCCGCGTCGTGGGTCATCAACGATCACGGCACGTTCGCCTGCGCCATCGAAATGGACGATGTGTCCGCCTACTGTACAACCGCCCAAGCATTGCAGGGACGCGACATCCGTTGGAAACACCCGACTGCCGGATGGTGGCGCGGGGTGATCACCGCTGTCGTACCGCGTCCAGACGACCGCACGGTCGAGGTCACGGCGAAGGGCTATTCGTGGTGGTTATCCAAACGGGTGACACCCAAGATCGCCAAGTTTCCGGGCGCGCCTCCGGGCGGAATCATCAGCGCCGTCCTGCAAGCGTCCAAGCGCGAGGCGACGCTGCCGTTCGACAGTATTCAGATCGACGAGACTGGCGCACCGTTCGCCTACGAAACACGGGCAGGCAACGTCCTCGATGTCGTGCGCGGAGTAACGTCCCGATCGGGGCAGGAATGGCAGAACGATATGGACGCCAATCAGTTCCAGTGGCGGCAGGAAATGGGACGCGATCTCTCGGCGCAAATCCAACTGGTCGACAACATCCATATCGTTGACCATCGCCCGGAGTTCAGCCTGGACGCGAAGGCGAACGCGCTGCTGGTCCAGCCAACCGACGACCGCTACAAAGCGCGCAACAGTTTCTTCGCCGAGGACGGGGCAAGTATCGACGCTTACGGCAGGCTCGAAGACGGACGCACGTATGCGGGCGCGGCCAATCGGTCCAGCCTGCGTGTGATCAGTAAGAGCGATCTGAAGCGGTCGGCGCGACGCGGCCAGACGTTTTCGTTCACCATCGCTGATGTGGCCGATTGTATGGGCTGGTTTCGGAACGGCGATACGATCCGCCTGTCTCTACCCCGTATCAATCAGGCGTTCAGCGTGCGCGTCATGGTCCGCAGTTGGGATTCCGACAGCGGACTGATGACGTGCTCAGGATATGCATCGTGAGCCGCCCGTGGTCTGACAATCCCGCCAATGCCCACGCGACGTTCGCTATGGACGATCTCAGCCTTACCATGCAGCGCGATACCGAACTTGCGCTTGCCGAGGGGACGCGGTTCGGGTCGTCACGGCGCGATCCAGCGATAGTCGATGGCGATCTGTCCGATCTGGCCGGCACCGTCCAGCGCATCCTCGATGTCCTCCATGATCAGGGCATTGTCAGCAATGCGGTCAATGTCGGCGCATTCCAGGAAATCATCGGCACGCCGGGACTAACGCCGACCATCGCGCCGCTTGCCGCTGCTGGAAATACCGCAACCGCCACGGTCAATAGCGGCGCAGACTCGGCGATGTCGATCACGATCAATCCGTCTGGCACGGGTATCGCGGCGGGATCGATTGCGACGATCACGTTTGCCACGGTGCACCGGTCCTATACGGACTTCCCCTACATCATGGCGATCACGCCGACGACATCCGCTGCCCGCACGCTGGGCGGGGTGATCGGTCCGACGAACCGTACAGGCACGTCATTTGACCTTGCCACGCAGACGGCGCTCACCACCGGGCAGGTCTATTCGTGGGACATCATCGTGGTGGGGACGACCTGATGGGTTGCGCGCAGGTGTACAATAAATGCGTCAGGTTGTGCTGCATTGCTGATGGCGTGCGCGCTCCAATGACATCCCCATTCACAACCCAATCAGGCTCGCCGTCATGCCGGATGGACTGACGGATATGAGTGCGCTCCGGGCCATCGTCGATGAGCGGCACACGTTTGTGCTGCGGGAACTCGACAAGGGTGCCGACTCGCTGGCGCGGTTCGGTGAGCGTATCGGACGCCTGGAGGAATCCAACTCCAAGATTGAATCGAAGGTCGATTCGTTCGACGTGCGGCTGGGCGCGATTGAACGCAACCTCGACGACCTCTCCCCCAAGATTGACAGCCTGTTCAGTTTCGTAACGAGCATCCGCGACAAGTTCACATTGCGCTGGATCGGTGGCCTGTTCGCCGTGCTGACCGGTGCGATCACGTTGGCTATTCGGTTCGCTGACATCTTTTCGAGGATTCACTAGATGTACAACCAGGTATTCGATGCAAACGGCGCCATCAAGTCCGGCGTCTTCGGTGGCGTTCCCATCACACGCGGGCAGCGGCTCTTGCTGTTTGGGTGTCCCTACCAGATCGTTGACCTGCACCGCGACAAGATTGCCCTCGACGGTTGCAATCCCACATCGCTGGACGCGCAGACACTCCGCGTGCTCCACGAGAAACGCCACATTCAGTGGATGGCCGACTGATGCCGAGTGGTGGCCACAACAAAGGCATCCCCCGTCGCAAATACGTTGTCTATACGGAGGCGGAGCGGACGTTCCTGCTGACCGTCAACCCGGAAACGGGCACGATCCCCACCGACGCGGAGTTCCTCGCAAAGTTCCCTGACAGGGATACGCTGTCAGTCCAGAACTTTCGCAAACGGCACAACCTGATGCGGTCAACGGCAATCGAAGAGCAGCGTCGCGGTCACTACCTGGAGCGCAAACCCGATCCGCTGCCACCGCTCGCCGAACTCCCCGAAGACCCGGACGAGTGGGACGCGCACCATGCGCTCGCGTTTGCCGATCACATGGCCAAGGCGCGGCAGATTGCAGCCGGGATTGCGCCGTCAGATTCGCGCGCCAATTGGACGTCCCCCGAACGATTGCCGATCGGGGTTTGTTTTGTCGGCGACTTCCACGTCGGCGCGTCCGGCGTGGAGTGGTTCAACCTGAAGCAGGATCTGAAGACGATCGGCGAAACGGATGGACTGTACGTGATTGGTATGGGCGACTATGCCGAGGGAATCACGGGTTCGATGGGCAAACTCTCGTCGGCGTTGCACAGTCTGGGCGCGTTCCCGGATCGGCGTACGCAGCAGCTCGCCCTCATTGAAGTCACGAAACAATGCCAATCCAAATGGCTTGCGTTTGCCGAGGGGAACCATGACGGTTGGTCCGACCGGCAGGCGGCATACAACTTCACGTACGACATTGCCAAAGCCATCGACGCGCCATTCTTTCGGGAGGCGGGCGGATCGATCTACATCACGGTTGGTGACGTGGAATACCTGATCGCGGTGGCCCACGACTGGCACGGCAAGTCGCGCATCAATCCATCCAACAAACAGCGCCGGATGCTGGAAGAGTGGAACGCGCGCGAACGGCCGGATGTCGTCTGTACGGCGCATACGCACCACAACCTGACCCACCAGGAACCGAAGAACGGCATGGACCCGGTGTACCTGAACAGTGGGACCTACAAGACGGCCGACCGCTACTCGACCGATCGGAAGTTTCATCCCGCGTGGGGGTTGCCAATGGCAAT
>ERZ724522.1877-NODE-1877-length-10465-cov-5.554179_pt1 | contig 10465 bp, 12 predicted proteins | sample MGYA00376055_ERZ724522 | MGnify/ENA primary metagenome ERZ724522 (study PRJEB28724, sample SAMN07190884) | wastewater metagenome | isolation source: effluent of sewage treatment plant in Hong Hong | place: Hong Kong | collected 2016-03-17 ... | reverse complement strand
CACGTCGTCGCAACGGGTGCGGTGGTTGGCATTGGCGCGCTGGCCGGCACGGCCGCCGGCGCAGAAGGAGCATCTGTCGGCACGCTCAAGGCGATCGCAGAAGCCCGGGGAACGGGCCGCGGTCAGGGCGCCGCCAGGGGAGCGGTAGCGGCCATCTACGGCGACACCCTCGATGACGAGGAAGCGCTGGCGATGATCCTGGCTGCCGCGTGAGGAGAGGGGAATGTCCGACAAGCTCATCCGAGGGCTCTTCCACCCGCTCGGTCACCGCTTTGCCGACCACATCCGGGAAACGCACGCCATGGGGCTCGATCTCGCCCGTCCGGGCGAGTTGCGGCACCTGCCCGGCATCGTCGTCACCGGCTGCGGCCCGAGCCTGGGGCGGTACGGCGTCATCGACGACATCCGGATGTACGCGCGGCGCGGCTATGGCGTCATGGCGTGCAAGGAGTCGGCCGCGGTTCTCCGTGCGAAGGGCATCCGCGTGAACTTCGCGGTCGCCGCCGACCCGAAGCCGGACCAGATCGCCAAGACGCCCTTCGACCCGGAGACGATCTACTACTTCAGCAGCATCTGCCACCCGACGTTCCTCCGGCACTTCCTGGATCTCGGCGCGCACATCCGCATCTTCCATGCGGCCGCGCCCATCTTCGACCCGGTCTACAAGACCGACGCCGGGATGGTGACTGCGCTCTGGCCGGGCGAGCCGATGATCTTGACGATGGGCGGGGTGTCGGTCGCCAGCCGGGCCCTCGGCCTCGCGGATGCGCTGGCGCCTCATCGGGCGCTCGTGGCGGCCGGTGTGGATTTCGGCTGGCGCCCCGGGTCCTCCTACTATGCCAAGGGTGCGGTTGGGGCGGCGGGCAACTGGGGGCCGGTGTTCACCGATCACGGCGCCCTCGACGGCGTGCCCTGGTTCTCGAAGCACGATCAGCTGGTCTGCGCCGAGCACCTCGCGATCGCCGCTATCCGCCAGGGGCCGCGCATGACGGTTCTCGGTGACTCCATCGCCCGCGGCTTCGTTCGTCGGCACGCCGACTTTCTGATGCGCTACGGCACCTGCTGGGGCAACGTGTTCAAGCGGGTCGCCGACCCGGTCATCCCCGCCGGGGGCGCCAGCACGAAGCATCCGCCGATGCCGGCCGAGGAGATCGATGTGGCGATCGCGCGCGGATACCCGATCCCGCCCGAGGTCATGGCCGAGCGAGCGGAGGCGTAGGCGACGCCAATGCTCGCAGTGACCACCGCGCATGCAGACGGCTACCATCGGTACGGCCGGCGCATGATCCAGTCGTTCCTCGACTTCTGGCCGGCGGACGACCGCCTCCTGGTCTACACCGAGGATTGGGAGCCCGACATCCTCGATCCCAGGGTCGAGTATCGCGACATCATGGGGATCGCCGATCTCGCGGCCTTCAAAGGGCGGCACACCTTCGACGAGCGTGCGCACGGGAAGGTCAGCGGGCGCTACGATTTCCGCTACGATGCGGTTCGGTTCGCGCACAAGACCTTCGCGGTGATCGACGCGACCCGGGATACCGAAGAGCCGCTGGTCGCCTGGATCGACGCCGACACGGTGACCCACTCTCGGGTCCCGCCGAAGTTCATCGAGGGGCTGGTGCCGGCCGGCGCCTACACGGCCTACCTCGGCCGACCGTTCAACTACCCGGAGTGCGGGTTCGTCACGTACCGGCCGCAGCATCCATCGCATGCGGCCTTCATGGAGAGTTGGCGGCGCCTGTATGTCGACGGGACGCTCTTTCGGCTTGACGAGTGGCACGATAGCTGGGTGTATGATTGGCTTCGACGCCAGTTCGAGGCCCGCGGCTGGATCACGAGCTTCGATCTGGCGAGCCGCACGCCCGACACCCACCACCCGTTCATCAACTCTCCGCTCGGCGCCTACATGGATCACTTCAAGGGTGACCGAAAGGTCATCGGCCGGACGCCGCCGGGAGAGATGATCGCTGGACATCGGGCAAGGCACTGGAGCCTGGGAGCCTGATGCAATGCCCGCACGCTACGAACTGCTTGAGCGCTGGGTGAACGAAAACGGCTGGACCATCGGCGTCGAGCTCGGCGTCTTCGATGGCCGGACCTTTCTCCACCTTCTGCAGAACTGCCGGGACCTGACCCTCTACGGCGTCGATGTCTGGGGGCGGTTCACGCCGCAGGGCGCGACCACGTCCGGCGAGCGCTGCTTCTGCCCGTACTGCTCCGAGACCCGGGCGAGCCGGAAGTCCAGGTCCATCGACCAGATGGAGCGGGCCGTGAAGGGCGCGGCGATCGCCATCGACCCCGACCGCGGCAAGCTGCTGACCCTGGCGACGTCGGACGCGGTCCGCATGTTCGCCAACGGCACGCTCGATTTCGTCTTCGTCGACGCCGACCATTCGACCGAAGGCGTCGCGCGCGACATCCGCGAATGGGCGCCGAAGCTGAAGCCGTGGGGCTGGCTCATCGGCCACGACTACAACATGAAGTCGGTGCGCGACGCGGTCGCCATGACCATCCTCGGGGAGGTCGAAACCTACGACGACCATGTCTGGGTGATGCGCCCGCAGCCGGCCGGTACTTCGGTCGGCATGGGGGGCGGGTGATGACGAAGAAGCGTTCCGGGGACATCGAGTTCTTCCCATCGGCAGTCGTCTCGCCCGCGGCCCTTGTCGCGAAGGTCATGCAGGAGATCGAGGGCGTGGCCGCGGTCATCGTCGTCGAGATCCTGAAGGATGGCCGGTACGTGGTTCGCGCGACCAAGATCCGGCCGGAGAACAAGGCGATGGCGGCGGCGCTCCTCATTCGGGAGTCGCTGGACGATATCGGCCCCCCATCCGACGTGGATCATCTGCGATGATCGCCTTCGTCACCTGGAAGTGGGGCACGAAGTACGGCGCCGAGGACGTGAACCGGTGGGCGCGCGGCGTCCTTCGGTACAGCCACCTTCAGGCGCGCGCCTACTGCGTCACCGACGATCCCGACGGCATCTCGCCCGACGTCGCCATCATCCACCCGGCCTACTTCCCGGACCCGGAGGTCGTTCAGCGCCTGCTCTGCTACAAGGACGGCTGCTACGCGCGCCTGTTCATGTTCTCCGACTACTTCCAGGGCATGATGGCGGCCGCCGGGATCTCGCATGTGATCTGCACGGACCTCGACGGCGTCATCACCGGCGACCTGACGACGCTGGCGCCGCTGGATGGGTTCGCGATCGCCTACGGCATCCACGTCATCAACTGCCGCTACAATGGCTCGATCGTCGCGTGGCGCATCGGGAGGAAGCGGCGCCTCTGGCACGACTTCAGGCTGCATGTGGCGGAGGCCGTCGCGTGGGATCCGGGCAGCGGCCCTGGCGAAGGCAAGATCTACTGGGGCACCGATCAGTCCTGGTACTGGCACCTGCGCGAGCCGTCGGACGTCCACCTCACCCCCGCTCAGGGCATCTACGGCTACATGAAGCCCGGCTGGCCGCCCGGCGGCGATCTGCCGGCAAACGCGCGGGCCGTGTTCTTCCCGGGCGCCCGGGATCCTCGCAATCCACAGATCCAGGCGGCGTCGCCATGGATCGTGGAGCACTGGCGATGATCGGCACCGAAACGAAGGGAAATGACATCGACCTCGAACTCGACGATGGCGAGGACGAGGAGGTCTTCTTCGGCGAGGATGACCTGTCCTATGACGAGGTCATTCAGATCATCATCGACTACGGGCTGGAGCCGATGGCCTTGCCGGACGGAAGCATCGCCATCTGGTCCGACGCCCTTTCCAACATCGTCTCCGACGAGCTCGGCTCGTCGCTCATCGAAGACAGCATCCGCAACGCCATGACCCTCTGCGCCATGCCGCTTCCCTCCGTTCGAGAGGATGGCATCGACGACCTGAAGGCGTGGCGCACGACGCTGGAGCGGCTGCTTGCGATCGTCGATGGCGCGCTCGCCATGGCGACCGAGGACGCCGATTCGATGCTGGGGTCGGCGTGATGAAGGAGCCGGCGATCGCCGACCTCTGCGAGTGGCGCGAGACGCTCCAGTCCGCCGTCGCTCTTGCCGACAAGGCGCTGAGGGCCGCCCGTGGGTAGTCCTCCCCCGCTCGTCGCCTATCTGGCGCCGGAGCTGACCGCCAAGCACCTGCGCATGTGGGGGCCGGTCGCGGACTCGCTGGGCGCGCCGCCGCTGCGCCGACTGCACGAGATGGCCACCTACGAGGGGGCGGTGCTGGTCGGGCCCACTCCGGGCGTCCGGCTGGCCCTGCATCACCGGACCCAGCATGGGCGGCCGTGGATCTACTGGGACCGCGGCTACTACGCCCGGTTCCCGGAGGTCCCGGACCCGCTCGGCTACCACCGCCTGACGCTCAACGGCTTTCAGCAGTCCTGGGTTCGGCCGAACTGCGATCCGCACCGGCTCATCCATATCGCCAGCCAGTGGGGCATCCCGTTCTCGCCCTGGCAGCGCAACCCGAACGGCCACATCCTGCTGTGCGCCCCGAGCCAGTCGTATGCCACCTTCCACTACCTGGGGGGCTGGGTTGCCGAGACTGCGGCCGAGCTGGCGAAGCGCACCAACCGGCCCGTCGTGTTGCGGGAAAAGGGCGACCCCAAGCCGCTGAGCGCGGCCCTGGAGGGCTGCTACGCGGTCGTCACGCACGGGAGCAACGTCGCCGTCGAGGCCGCGATCCGCGGCACGCCGGTGTTCGTGAGCGAGGGCTCTGCCGCAGCGCCGATCGGACGCACGTCGCTCGACGACATCGAGCGCCCGGCCTATCCGGATCGGCAGGAGTGGCTGATTTCCCTGTCCTACGGGCAGTTCACCCTCTCTGAGATGGTGTCGGGGTTCGCATGGTCCACAATCATGGGATAGCGAAGGTGCGGCTGCCGTTCATGGTGGCCGCCGCCACGGCCGGTGCGGGTATGACGATGGTCGCGGTCGGGGTCACCGCCGCCCTGTCGCCGTGGGAATGGCTGCCGTATGCGGTCGGCGCCATCGGGGCGCTCTATACCGCGGCCTTCCTGACGATCGTCCATCGCATGCTCGCGCGCGACGAGGCGCGTTGATGGGGTACTCGAAATCGACCACGGATGGGCCCGACGAAGTCGATCCGTCCGCAGGGCTCACCGACCTGCAGCGCGCGAAGCTCTACTACGGCGCCCGCCTGAGGGAGGACAACCGGCTCGGCTACAATCTGGACGGCCGCTGGGTCCGGTCGACGGAACTGGTCGAGGCTTTTCTCCGGGAGGCGAAGTCGGCGCCGCGGCCTCGGGCCCCGCAGGCGCGCAGCGTCTCGCGACCGGCGCTGGTCACCGTTCGGGTCGACGTGGCGGTCACCGACGACGTTCGGTTGCGGCTGGTGAACCTGGGTCTGGTGACCAAGGGCAAGAGCGAAGACCCCGACGCGCTGCGCTCGGCCTTCGCCAAGATCATCCGGGACCGCCTCTCCGGATAGAGGCGTGGCGGCGGGGGTGGGTATGGACGATCGAAATCTCCGCCGCCTTCTCAAGATCAGCCGGAGCGTGACGCTCCCCGCCATTTCTCCGGGCGATGCCGACCTTGTCCGCTTCGCCCTCCGGCGCGTCGCGCGCGACATGGCCGAGGCCGCGGCGGAGACCGAGCGCTTCGTCACGGCCGAAGAGGGCAAGCGGGGCGGCTACAAGAAGGGCCGCTTCTCCTGGCTCGGCTTGCCGATCACCATCGAGACGCCCGCTGGCGCGTTCCGGCGCGGGCCCGGCTGGTCATCGGAGGTGATGGCACACTACGGCGAGGTCGAGGGCACGGCCGGCGCCGATGGCGACCCGGTCGACGTGTTCATGCGGCCGGAGCCGGAGCGCTCGACGTGCCTCGTCATCTTCCAGGTCGACCCGCACACGCGCGAGTTCGACGAACACAAGGTCATGCTCGGCTGGGCCGACGCGCGCGAGGCTCTCGACACCTACGCCGCGGCCTTTTCCGACGGCCTGGGGCATCAGCGCATCGGCGGGTCGAAGGAGATGACCTTGGTCGAGTTCGGCGAATGGCTCGCCGCCGACGGCGCGCGCAAGGATCCGTTCGCTGGTGGCGCGCTGGCCAAGGCCTTCGACGAGAGCAAGATCCGTCGCGATGAGGACGGCCGCTTCACGTTCAAGGATGCTGCTGGAGTAGCCGCGGGCGTTGCCGCCGTCGGCGCCGCTGTCGTCGGCGCGCGCGAAGGGGCAAAGGCCCACCTCCGGGCTGCGCGGCGCGAGTTCCGCAACAAGGCACGCGACTTCTATGGGCGCGCCGCCGAGCGCGGTGGATTGCCGGTGTTCCGTGGCGCCCCCAAGCTGGATCCGAACCCCAAGTCCCGCGTCTACGATGCCGTCTTCGTCACCACCGGACGCTCGCACGCGCAGCAGTACGCCGGCGGCAAAGGGGCGGTCAGCGCGTACATCCTGGATCGCGGCGCGAACATCGCGGACGTGGCCTCGCCGACGCACCGGGCCATGAGCGCGGTCAATCTTGCCGCCGAGATGATCGAGGGCGGCGAGACGCCGAAGAAGGCCATCGAGACGGCCAAGAACGTGATGATGAGCGCCGCGGCCCGCAATGTCATGGACGACGCCCACTTCGATCCGACCCGGGCCATGATCGATGCCAGCCTGAAGCGCGGCGTCCATGGCTCGTCGCGGTATGTGAAGGGGGCGAAGTTCCGGGGGCGGGCGATCGCCCTCTATCAGCCGAGCAGGCATCTCCGCTTCCTTGGGGCCGCCCCGAAGTCTCCCGTCGTCCCGGTGGCCGCGCGCCTCATTCGGCGAGCCCTGATGCTGAAGTTCGACGAAAGCAAGGTGAAGCGGGACGAGGACGGGAAGTTCACGTTCAAGGATGGAGCGGCCGCGAGCGCATCCGGCGTCGCCGCAACCGTCGTCGCTGCTGCTGGTGCGCGCGAGGTCGTGAAGGCGAGGGTCGCGACGGAGCGTCGCGCGTTCCTGAAGGGTGCGCGAGATTTCTACGGCCGGTTTCATGAGCGCGGCGGCCGACCGGTGTTCCGCGGGGCGCCGGTGTTGGACCCGAGCCCGGTGCCGCAAAAGCACAACGCCGTCTACGTCACGAGCAGCCGTCGGGCCGCGCGCGCGTATGCCAGTGCGGTTGGTGGCGGGACATCCTCGGTCCTCATCCCCGACAAAAAGAACCCGGGGCGGGTTTCGTCGTACATCCTGAGTCGCGCCACCAAGACGGCCCACGTTCTGGACGACCCGACCGCATTCGCCGCCGCTCAGGGCAAGCTCGCGAGGGATATTGCGGCCGGCAAGGCGTCTTTTGGCGTCGACGTACCGGCGGGCACGGCGGTGGGCAAGGCGGTGAAGGCCCTCCAGGACATCGGAAGGGTCGACTTCTTCGACCGCAAGTATGTCCGGGCCGGACAGTGGGCGCCGGACAAGGCGATGATCGCGCGCCTCTCTTCCGTCGGCATCTCCGGCACGCACGCCAGGGACTTCATGGGGCGGGAGTTCGCGCTCTACAACACCAAGGGGCTGCGGTTCCTTGGGGAGGCGCTCGCTGCGCCGAGGCGCCCGAGCGGCTGGGCGCGCGCGCTGCGGACCGTGCTCCGGGTTCGGTAGATGGCCGAGGACCGGGACATCCTCAACCGCATTGCGGACGCTCTGCAGCTGACGTTGGCGCGGCGCATGGAGGCGGCCCTTCGCTGGTTGCGCGCCAATGCCGCCGGAGACATCGCATATCAGGCGGCGCGCGGCGGCCCGGAAGCGGCGGCCGACGCGCTGCCGGAGCGGTACAAGGACATCCTGACGACGGCGCTGAAGCCTGTGGATGCCGGCTTCCAGGCCGGCGGGAACAGCACGATCGAGCGCGCGTTCGACAGGGATGCGAAGGCCAAGCTGATCGCGGTCGATTTCGATGCCAGGAACGACCGGGTGCTCGGCTGGCTCGCGACCTACAAGATGAACCTGATCCGGGAGATCACCGACAGCCAGCGAGATGCGATCCGCGTGGTGGTGGCATCGAATGTCGGCGCCGGCTATGGGCCCGACGACACCGCGCGGCGACTGCGGCGCGACTTGCAGGAGACCCTGGGGCTGACGTCGGCCCAGGCCGAGCACGTCATCAACTACCGGCGCGAGCTGGAGAACCTGCAGTCGGGGGCGCTGGCGCGCTCGCTCCGCGATCGTCGGTATGACCGCACGGTGGCGAAGGCGATCGAGACCGGCACCAATCTGACGGGCGACCAGATCCAGGCGATGGTCGACGCATACCAGCGCCGATACATCGCCTACCGCGCCATGACGATCGCCAGGACCGAATCCCTGCGCGCCACCAACCTGGGATCGAATGCGGCCCTGCGCGAGGCGGTCGAGACGGGCGCACTCGGCGAGGTGGTGATCCGCAAGACCTGGATCGCAACCAGGGATGCCCGGACGCGCGATACACACCGGGATCTGAACGGACAGAGCGTCGTCGGGCTGGACACGCCGTTCGTGACGACCCGCGGGAACTCGATCCGGTGGCCGCACGACCCCGAGGCGCCGGCGGAAGAGACCATCAACTGCGTGCTACCGGGGACGCTCGTATACGCAAACGGTGTCTCCGCCGTGTCGAGAAGCGAATACGACGGGGAGGCGATCTCCATCCAGACGGCCGGAGGCGCGCAGCTTTCCTGCACCATCAATCACCCGGTACTCACCACGCGAGGATGGGTCCCGGCTCAGTTCCTCGTGGTAGGCGACCGCGTAGTCCGCTGCCGGGCCGCTGATTGGGACATGCAGGTCGTAGACGGCGAGGATGGACCAGCCCGCATCGAGGATGTCGAACACGCGCTTGGCGTCGCTCTGTCTGGTCGAACCGCGACGCAGCAGATGAGCCTTGTGGATTTCCACGGCGAGGGGCGGCTGGGAAAGGTCGGCATTGTATCGACCGACGGCAACCTGTGGGGCGAGGTGAAGGCCGCGATCCGCGGCCAGGGCAGCAAAAGCGATCTCGGTAGGGGATTGCTTCGAGAGGGTGATCTGTCTGGTTCGCGCGCCTCCGAAGAGCTCGACGTCCGTCTTGGCTCTCCCGCGCGCAGCGGCGTGCGCCGCCCCGAGTCGACGCTTTCTCTCGCCCTCCGACATCTGGCCCCACTTGAGGGCCTCGGCTTCGCTCCGGCCGCGGATCGCGACCCCCATCTCGCCCAGCCTCAGCCTGATGACGTTTCGGGAGACGGACAGGTGCTCGGCGAGCTTTTGCGCCGACATCCCGCCCTCATAGAGGCGGACGAGATCGTCCACATCGAGAGAAATCCGCTGCATGGGCCCGTCCTGAACCTTGAGACCGACAGCGGGATCTACCTCGCCAACGGCATCGTCAACCACAACTGCCGTTGCACGCTGGCAACGCACATCTTCCCGAGGACCTGACCATGGCCCTGTTCGAGCGCATGTACCCCGCCCTGACCAAGGTCTTCGACGAGTCGAAGCATCGACGCGACGAGGATGGCCGGTTCGCTCCCAAGACGGGGGAGATTGCCGGCCGCAGCGCCGGCGGCGCCCTCGGCGCCCTGGCTGGCGCTGCCGTCGGCGCCAAGCTGGCCAGCGTCAGTGCAAAGGAGATCGTCAACACGGCCACGGTCGTTGGGGCCGCGATTGGCGGCGCCGCCATGCGAATGACGGCCATTGGCGCATCGCCGAAGATCAAGGATTACGCAACGCTCGTCGGGGCCGTTGGTGCCGGCAGCATGGCAAACACCGCCGGCCGGGCAGTGGCTCGGGTGGCGACATCGCCCGCCGGCCGCCATCTGGCCGTGGCCGGGTCGATCGCAGGTGGCGCCATCCTTGGGGGCAAGGTCCTGGGCGCGGCTGGGCGGAAGTATGATGACTGGGCGCAGGCGCGCCGCCAGCGGAAGCGCGCGGTCAGCAAGATTGTCCGCAGCGACAAGACCGGCCGGATCTCGCGGGCGGCGAAGGATGGCGCGGTTGCTGGCGCCGGCACCGGCATTCTGGCGGGTGGCATCCTCGGGACGGCGGTCGGGACGGTCGGCGGATATGCTGCGGCCACCGCTGCGGCCCGGCAGATATTGCGCTCCAATCTCCCCCGGAACGTCAAGACCGCGGCCCTGGTCGCGGTCCCGTTCCTCGCCGTGTCCCACGCGACGGCGGCCGGCATGATGGCGGGCGGGTACGCCGGCGGCCACGCCGGGGGCCGTCTCGGTGCCCGCAGCGCCATTCGGCGCGAGGGAGGCCGGATGCTCGACGAGCAGGTGAAGAAGGCCGACCTCGCCGATCGCTTCCTTGACGCCTGGACCGGTGGCCGTCTGCGCAAGGCCATCACGATCAAGATCGACGACGACCGCCACAACGACGGCCAGGACGGTCGCGCCGGCCGGGATGGCGACAGCGACACCGTCCTGCGGGAGAAGGAACTGCGCCGGCGCGGGTCGGATGAGGGGGCGCCGTCCGCCGGCCGGATCGCCGGGGCCGGGGTTGCCGGGGCCGTGGCTGGTGCCGGCATCGGCCGGCACCTCGCCC
>ERZ724522.1876-NODE-1876-length-10467-cov-7.126489_pt1 | contig 10467 bp, 23 predicted proteins | sample MGYA00376055_ERZ724522 | MGnify/ENA primary metagenome ERZ724522 (study PRJEB28724, sample SAMN07190884) | wastewater metagenome | isolation source: effluent of sewage treatment plant in Hong Hong | place: Hong Kong | collected 2016-03-17 ... | reverse complement strand
GACGAAGAATAGCTTCTCCTCGTCCTCCCCAAACTGCACACTCTTGAGTAAAGGGCCAGCCACGGCCTTGTGCCCAAGGTTCCAGATTTTGGGATAGCTAGACCAGCTCACGCAGCACCTCCCATGAGAAACTTCTTCCACCCAGGGACCGGGTCCAGCACCTTTACGACCTTGCAGATCGTGGCAACTCGCGGCTTCCCCTTGAACATGCCAACCTCGCCGCTTGCATACGAGTTGATCTTTTCCGCTGCATGGAACTCGGCAGCCTCCTGGGTGGTGAACGGTCCCTCGCCGCAGTCGATTACGTAGATGTACGAGTCGCTCAAGCGTACTCCATGAGGTTTGAACGGATGTAGATCATGAGCATCTCGATGTAGATTTGGACCCTCTTGAAGATGGACATGTCAGTCCTCTTCCCGTACCGAGTCTGGACTCGTGTCTACGTTCAGGCTTTCCCGCAGTGAGATGAGTTCTCCGTCGATTCGGTCGATCTCCTCGGTAACCTGGTCCACCAGCATGCAGTGGTCGTCAAGGTGGTCGTTGACTGTGAGCGCCAGCGACTCAACGTCCTCCATCTGGTTGGCGTGGTTTGACGAGATGATGTCTCGCAGGTCCTGGATAGCAACCTCAAGGTATGCCATCCGCTCCTCAAGAACGGTCATGCGGCGCTCTTGAACCAAATCAGAACGGGATGCCATCGCCATCGTCCTCCTTGTCTACGTTCTTCTCTTCCTTGCGGGGCTCCGCGAGTGCCAGGGCGATGAGACGTCGGCACCGCGCAGCGTCAAGCCGCTTGTAGCCGGCGTACTTGAGGAGCTTCTTCACTTCCGACTCCTCGGTGACTTCTTTGTTGTACACCTTCTCCTCATCCTGAGACGCCATGAAGTCCAGACGCTTGGCTTGCGCGGAGAGGTACTTGAAGTTGCCCGCGGCCTCCAAGATGGAACGGTCCTTGAACGGCTCACCTCCACCCTCGATCCACTTCTTCGGGTCACCGTAGACCTTGAAGTCGCATTGCTTCTTGGTGGCGGTCACAACCTTCATGTCGCTCTCAAGCTGCTTGACCTTCTCGGCAAGCTGATCAATCGTTACCGGCATTCTTCCTCTTCTTCTTCTTGACTGTGGACGACGGGCAAGCCTGGTTGATGGGGCAGACCTTGCAATGCTCGCCTGGTTTGGGGCCATCTCCGGCCACGATCGCCTTCTGTACCAGAGACACCTTACGCCTGGTCGCGTCCAGCGCGAACTCGTTCAGTGTGGCCGGCATGAATGCGTGGTTGCGCTCTCGCAGGCTAAGGATGCCAGCGCGCAGCTCTGGCTTGTGGCGAATCTTGGAGATGCAGACTCCAATGAACAGCATCTGCTCACTCTTGTCGGGCGGGTCAGGCGCCCACCCAGTCTTGATGTCTGCAAAGTCCCACGATGTGTTTGGCCCGCCCACCATATCGATGGTGGCGCACCACGCACCTGGCGGGGCGAAAGAGTAGTCTCGATGCCTGCGCACAGGACCAGCCTGTACTACCTCGCCAGCTTCTCCAGTGTCAGGGTGGTACCAGAGCGCCACCTCCTTGCGAACACCAACCATCTCGTTGGGCCTAGCGCTAGCCCAAAGGTTGAACTGTTTGGCGCCACCCTTGATGATCTCAACCTGCCTGTCGGTTAGGTCCAGAACCTCCCGCGCAGCCGGCAGCCTCCCCGTCTCCGCGTAGGTGTGCGTGTGCGTTCCGATGACGCTAGACCACGACTTTCCCTCTACCCACGGGATGTTTGACACCCACGGAAACTGGCAGAGCTGCGCAAGCTTGAACTTTGAGCCAGTGACGCGCTGCATTACATACCAGCCAGCTCAGCGTCCTTCTCCTTGTACGCCTGGCGACAAGCCTTGCGGACAGACTCCGGCTCCTTCGCCAACTTCTCGGCGAGTTCAGCAAGCTCATCGGAGGACTTCACCAGTCCGATTGACTTGACGTATCCAGCCACCAGCTCCCTCTCGTCGACCTTCTTTGCCGGAGCGGAGGCTGTCGTGGATACCTCGTGTGTGACGGAATCGGCGTCGTTGTCACCCTCGGTCGGGATGCAGAACAGTTGCAACGCCATGTACTTGTACGCAGCGCTCATGGCCTTGTTGGTTGCCTTGTCTGCCGAGTCGAACGCCTCCCCATACGTAACGCATGGCATCGCCTCTTCTCCGTGACAAAGCAAGAACTCTCCGCGTACGGTGGCGCGGTAGATTGGGCCGCCCTTGGAGGTGGTTCCCGCCTGCACAATGCTGTGCTCGCTGAATCGCGGAACGATGACCAGCTTTGCGTCGACAAGCTTGCGCGCAAGAACGTTCAGCACGTCATCGATTCCGCGGAACTTGTACCCCTGCTGCGTATTGCTGCGACCCTTGGACAGCCCCTCGGACGCTAGCCCATCCATGACCTTGCTGATTGCTTCAAGAATCTTTGCGCTCATCCATCTCCTCCACAACGTGACGTGCCACCTTAGCTGCCTGCACTACGCGACCCAGCGCCTTCATGCCTTCGAGGTATGGCACACCCTTGGTGATGGTGTGCATGTGCAACCAGTCGTTTACCGCACCGGTAAGCTCCCTAAATGCGCCCTCAATCTCCTTCCTCATCTTCCTCCATCTCCAGCATCGCCTTCGCCTTCTCCATCAGCCACTCCACCGCGCCACTGCCAGAGCGCAATAGGACCGTCCTCTTTCCGAATGGCCTGTCCGGGTCGTAGAGAATGAACTTCCCGTCCGACCTTGGAAGAATCAGGTAGCGACGCTCCGGCTGGCTTGAGGGCATTGGCAAGATCGCGGAGCTTGATGATGCGGAGGATTTCTTTGGCGACGTAGATTTGGCTGTCAAGAATCTCCTCCAGCGTCTCCTTCACCCAGTCCTTGCCTGCCTTTCGAGGGTCGGAAAACCTGCCGTATTGCTTGTACCCCATCATGAGCCTGTCGCCAATCATCTCGATCAGCTTACGCTCTTCGTCCCCATCCGCTGGAACTTCGACAAGAACGTACTCAGGCTCACCGTCTCCACTTGGTCCGACGGAGGACACGCCCAGCTTCAATGCATCTCCTCTGGGCTAATCAGCCCACGCCAACGAGCCGACAACATATCCATCTCCTCGTGCGCCGACAGGTTCCCGTCAGCGTCATTCTGTCTCGCGGTCTCCTCGCAGTCGCGCATGATGTCGGCGTGGCTGCGGTGACCAACCACATTCGCCTTCTGGTCCCACTCGCCGCGTACCTTAGGCGGCCTGTACATGGCCACTACCCCTCCTGCTGCGGCCGCGAGGCTCACGGCAGCTCCGTACGCCGAGCGAGTTGATTCGATGGAGCGCTCCTGAAAGAAGAAGTGCTCGGGCTTCACCACCAGTGGAATGCCAAGCTCTGAGATGAACTGCACCGCGAAGTAGTTGTCATTGCCGGGCATTTGCTTTTGCTTTGGCTTTCGACTCCGGAAGAGCAAATCCGACGACTCGGAGAGCGTCTTCGACATTTCGCACGATTCCAACCTTACACCCACACCTTTCGGCAGCGTCGATGAACGCCTGCTGCTCCGGCGATACCTTCGCCTCGTCCTTCACTTCTAGGCCAATGAACTTTCCGTCCCTAGGGTCATACCCAACAATGTCTGGCGTGCCCTTTGGGGCGAACTGCATCCAGTATCCGCCAACCTTCTTGGAGCCAGACTGCACCCTGAAAAGCACGAAACCTAGGGACAGCAGCTTGTCCTTGATCTTCTTAGACAGCTCAGTTTCAGAACTCAAAGATATCTCTTGTTTTGACGAACGAAAGACACGCTCTCAGAGCAGTATCCATTACTACTCCCAAGCCACCGAATCGTCACATACCCCCTCACGGTGCCAAGCCTGTAGAATGTCCACTTGCCGCTAACATCACCAGCCTCATCTGGAGCGGCTGGAGACGAGGACTCTTCCGCCATCAGGATTGGATAGCCAATGATGTCTGACACGTCACCCACGACGTCCTCCACGACGACTCTCTCGAAGCAGTCCTGCTCATGGAACATTCCATACACTTCACCGTCAAAAGTGTGGAACTCCACAAGGTCATTGGTGCCAGGCTCAAGACCTTCGATCTTTTCGATAGTCTTTCCAACTAGCGAGGAGAAGTCCTCATGGTGCCCATACTGCAACGAATCCCTCACGACTTGAACTCCGGCTTCACCATGACGAAACCCTACCCTTTCTCTCAACGAGTGCATTTGGTGCGATGGGATCCATCCACCTATCCTCCGGCCAACGCCTGACCCTGTACGATGCTGCCCTTACGCTAATGCCAAGCTGCTTGGCTATCGCCGCAGCCTCCGACCTTTTGCCGGAGTGCCTGGTGATTGGATCCATCCACCTGCTCTCCGGCCACTTCTTCATCCTAAGAAGCATAGACGCGTACGATATGCCAACTACCTTAGCCAGAGTTCTAGCCCCTGGCTTACCATCGGCACGTCTCATTTTCGTCTCACCTCCTCCATCTTGGCGCTTCCATTCACGCGCCTAAGCTCTACCTCTCCGAACCTCGGCAGAACTCGGTTCTTGGCCATCTCCCATGCGGTTCCAACACGCTCGTCGTCAAGCGACCTGCCGAGAAGGATGGAGCTTGCGTCCTGCTCCAGCTCTCCGCACCCGCGCAGATTCGATATCTTTGGCTTTGGCTCCTTGTCACCCTCTCTGTTGATCTGACCGAGAAGTATGATCGGTATGCCGTACCTCTTAGAGATGAGAAGCAAATCCTTCATCGTTGCTCCCTGACTGTTGACGGATGAGTCGCTGTCCGGGTGCTTGATTAGCCCAAAGTAGTCGATGATACCCAGTCGTGGCGCCGGGTGCATCGCGCCGATGGCGTTGCCTATCTGCGCAGCGCTTAGGCCGGCCCTGTCGTCAATGTGTATGGGAAGCTTCCCAACCACCTGACAGCCCTCCAGGAACTTCTGGCTGCTTAGGTTGATGTGGCCGTCATAGGTTCGGCTCGGCTCTTGACTGGCCACGCTCGCGATGCGCTCAGCAAACAGGCTTCGCTTCATCTCAAGCGAGAAGATTGCTACAGGGTTGCCATTGGCGGCGTTGTTGTAGGCGATGTTGGAAGCAATCAGGCTCTTCCCCACGTTGGTGCGAGCTGCCACAATGTGCACCTCCCCACCACCCATACGCGGGATGAGGAAGTCTAGGCCATCGTAGCCGAACCTGACGGCGGAACCCGTCTCGTCCTCCTCGGCGTGACGCTTGGCCTCCAGCGCCATGTCCCGCAGAGCATCAACGATGGCCGTTCCTCTTTCCTCAGTGTGGATGGAGGCCAGCTTTGACCCTAGCCTGGCCAGTGTCTCGGTCGGGTCCTTTTCGCTAAGCAGAGCGTTAGCAGCCTGCGTAGCTTCCTGGATGACCATGCGGCGCACATATGCGTCGGTGACACTCTTGCCCATCCTGCGCACATCGTGTGGAGACAGGTGCTCGTACTCCTCCACCCTTGCGGGCTCAAGGTCGATGGCCTTCACCGTCTTGCCAATGTGTGCCCTCAACCTTGACCCGCGAAGCCCGCTCTCCTCCGCGTTTCTCACAACCTCCCTTGGGATGTCCTGAGCGAAGAAGTCGGGGCGAACCCTGCCAAGCCAGGTTACGTCCCCGTCGTCCCGAATGAGCTGGCTCACCAGGCCCCACTCGTCGAAGGGCTCAGTGGGCGGAGGCTTCACCTTGTCAATGCCGCCAACGATGCAGTCCCTTAGGAAGTCGCTGACGCCCATGCCATCCGGCTTAGCTGCCTGTAGCAGCGAGTCCTGTTCTGGCGACAGGTAGATGGAGCGCTGTACCCTGCGAGCCTGCTTCATGACGGGGTCCAGAGCTTCCTTCGTCGGCACTCCTCGATGGCCTGCAACGCGGCATACGATACGTTGTGCGGGTGCGATTGCTTGACGCCAAACTCGGCGAGAGGGGCGAGGAGAGAAAGGCACTGGTTGGCGTGTGACAGCTCCCCGCGCATCAGGTCCCGCTGTCGCTCCGACTCGTCCTTTGCCAAGATGGCGGCGTTGGCTGCGTCGTCGGACATCTTCGCGCGGGCACGAGCGGCAGCAAGCTCTGCCGCGAAGTTCTTCGTCATTGTCTCGCGCTCGCTCTTGCGAAGCTGCTTCTCTGAGTCGACGGTGAGCTTTAGGTGCGCGATCTCCTCGTTCAAAAGCTCCTTCCTGCGAGCGTAATCGATGGCCCCCGACCGAGCCGCGTCAAGTTCCTCCTCAAGTTCCGCACGTCGATCCTGCTCCTCTGCCATGTCCACACTGTGTCCATCCAGCGAGCGCTCTAGAACACCAACGCGATCCTCGAGGTCGCCTGCGTAAATGACCATGAGCGCTAGCCGGTCCAAGATCTGGAACCCAAGCGGAGGCAGTCGGCAACCTTCCATGTTCAGCAGAAATTCCGCGCATTCTGCAACGAACTTGCCCCTAGGCTCCTTCATCAACTCTTCGAGAATACTTGTCATTTCAGATTTCCTTGACTGCCATCCCGGCCGTCAGCTAGTTATTTGTAGTACCTCAACCACAGTCAGGACATGATGATCGTTCACACGTAAGGTTGCTTGACCTGCTGTAGCCAGGTCCATTTCCCGCCAAGAGCGACCCCAACCCTATTGTTGGTCGTCTTGTCAGAGTCATCCAGCACGATCACTTCGTGCGCCACCAGTCGCTTGTCCGGCACCGCAGTCCAGCTGTGGTACACGTACTCCTCCTTGACGCTTCGCTTCATGGCCGTATCGATGGCCACGTCTCGCGTCCCAAATGTGTCTTCCTCCCTAACGAACTGCTTTCCTGGTTCGATTAGTCTGTACATCAGAAGTGTGGCAAACAGGTCTCTATTGCGTTGCAGATGAGAAGGAACACGCCGAACGCAATAAACAGCGTGCTCTTCCTGGACTCAATCGGTTCCGCTTCATCTCTCTCTGAGCTGATGTCACCGTACGCCATCTTTACCCACCTCCAGCGCAGCCCACCCGGCCGCGATGATGCGTGCTGCGTCGTCGGACGGGCCCCATGCGTCCGCACCATCTTCGATGAAGTCGATGGCGTCGCGGAGGGCAGCGCGAAGCTTGGCTGACTCCCAGCAGTCGCACGGCTCGTCCTTGCCGCGCGGGCACACGACGACCATCGCGGGCTTGCCGCTCGAGCCGAGCACCACAACGGGCTCGTCCTTGGCGCGGCGCATGATCTCCGCAGCGTTTTCGCGAAACTCTTTGGCCGTCACCTCACTCATCGCCGATCTATCCCTTCTCGACTCCTTAGGCTTCATAACGAACGTTTGGGGCTGACTGAGGTATTCCGTAGCAGCTCGCTCGCGACGCGCTATCTCTTCTGCCGTCGCGCTCGTCTTCAGCGACGTCAACAGATTCTGCGCGTCCTGTCCGGTGAGCGGCTTCGTGGGTTCGATGGGCTTAGCCATGGTCAATGCTCAATGATCGCGTCAGCTCCGCCCTCAGCCGCTCGCACTCCTCCAGCCCGATGCGCAGCGCGTCGGCGGCGATGCGTTCGGCGTCGACAGCCTTCCGGTGGTGGACCACGATCTCCCGCTCGACCTTCGCGCGCTCGTCGGCCCTCACCGTATCTGCGCTCTCTCGGATCAGAGCGGGCAGAGCCAACACCAGTTCGCGATCCGCCGCGCTCAAACGCGAATACGCATTCTCCGCCCTCAGCTCCCGCACCTCGGCGATGAGGCGGGGGACCGCGTTCCGGGCGGTGGCGATGAAGACTGCTTCCTCTTGGTCCGCTGTCTCGGCAATCGCTCGCGTGCGGAAGTCACTCGCGGGAAGCACGAACGCCACCAGGTGAGCGCCCTTGTCGCCTCGGGAGCGCGTGGTGGTCCATGTCGAGGCCGTTCGTTCCGTCGCCTCGCGCTCAAGGCGGGCCAGCTCGTCCAGCTCGGTGTCGGTCAGCCGGTTGGTCATCACCAATCTCCTGCGATGTAGTGCTCGTACGAAGCGTACGAAACTCCGTAGAACCCGCACGTGCAGGTCCCGCTCCACCGCGGCCATCGCCGCTGCACTTCTGCCGACGTCAGACCGCGGGCCGCTTCCGCGTCGAAGGTGGGGACGTGCTTCTTGCACGCGGCCCACCGCTCTTTGGCGGCCGCTGCGAGACGTTCGTTGATGTCGTCAGCCATTCGTCTTCTCCTCGTGCTCGCCGCGCTCGAGGGCGTCGGCAATCAACTCTGTCTCGAATGCCCTGGCGTCCCACTGGTGGTACGGAAGTGCCGGTAGTCGACTGCGGACCATGGCGACAATCCGCGCGCGCTCCCCTCTGGCGCCAGCTTCGTGATGAACCGCAGCGATGCACTCGTCGCAGATGGCGTCGTCACCATCGATGTACGTGGTGCAGCCGCTCGTGATGCACATGCCGCTCACTTCACCTTCTCCTCGTGCTCGATTGCCTCGACGTTCTCACGAAACCACGCCACGCATGTTCCGCTGTCGAGTTGCACCTCATAGTCCCCATTCGAGTGGACGTAGACCACCTCGGCCGTCTTGCCGCTTTGCTTGTGCCGAACCATTCTCCCGGTGCGGCTGTACCACTGGCACCAATTCCAGCTCACGTCGACCTCTCCTCGTGCTCGCCGCGCTCGAGGGCGTCGACGATCTCCTGGAAGGAGCAGAACCATGGCTGTACCCTCCGAAACTCGACGGCCCACACCCACGGGTTGGAGTCCCACGGCGCGCGCTTGCCGTTGATGCGGTCCCAAAGCAGTTCGAACGACGCGAGGTGGTCCGTGCCGGTCTTCGCGAGGACGTGAAGCACGTTCGGTTCCACACCCTCCGCCCGCGCGTCCTCCTCGGTGATGCTCTGCAATCGCTCGACGCGCACCGACACGACCTCGAGCGTGATGCGCGAGGCCCAGCGGGGCATGTGAATCGAGGGGCGCCACTTGATGGCGTCGAACGCGCCCGCGGCGTAGGCAGCGAGCGGCGGATATGTCTTACCGTCCGCGTAAACTTGCGCGCCGTCGCGAAGCACCACGTACCGCGCATCCCGCGGTGTGACCGGCTGACCCTCGGCGCGGAAAGAGGCGAACGTCTCGCGCACCCAAAGCCGATCGCCGGGCGCGCCGTAGGGGCAGCGTGCCCACCACGCGTGAGCCCATCGCCCCTGGTCGGCTAGCAAGCCCACTTCCCACTGGCCGCGCTCGTCGTCGAAGACGAACGCCAACTCGTCCGGCTTCATCGCGCCGACCTTCACGACCCGCCGCGTCTGCGTCTTCCGCCCGGCGAGGATCGCGCGAACCATCGGGCCCGAGAAAAGGATCGGTCGCTCTTTCATCGCTTCCTCCACCGCGTGACGTGGACGACGCGCATAACGCGTGCGTCGTGGCCCCACCATCTGGTCTGTATGTAGTTCTTTGCCTCTGCGTTGGTCTGGCATGCTCGGCGCACGGACCCGCCCACCCGAACCTCCCACCACTCCCCGACCTTCTCGCGGTCGCCAAGGCGCTTAGCCAAGTCGCGACACTGCTCCACAGTGTCTCCGTCGAAGTCGATCCCCAGCACGCGAGTACAGTCCAGCAATTCTCCGTATAGGTAGCGGCGATGATTCGCCTCGTCCTCCAGTCTGCGCCGCAGCCGCTCGCACTCCTCCAGCCCGATGCGCAGCGCGTCGGCGGCGAGCCACTCCGCATCAACGCGCGCCCTGTAGCATGTGGTGGCGGCGTTGGCGTGCATGACGACCGCCTTCTTCATCGCCTCAAGCTCCAGCTCCGCCTGCTTCGCTCGCTCCCGCTGCTCGTCGGCGATACGCGTCATCGCACCCACCTGCACCCTTCGCCGATGTCTTCGCCACGAAACTGACCCCTGCGCTCCTGCACTCGATCGTACGCCAGAGTACCCATGGCCACGTACTCTTCCTCCCTCGGGCTGCGAGCACCACGCCCAGCGATTGCGTCGCTTCGGTCGATGATGTCGTACAGCTCATCGCACATAGCGCAGTAAGCATGCTCGTCGTCAACCAATTCACCACAGTTCATGCATTCACACATCTGTAATCTCCACGTGGTACTTTTTGATCCAAGCATACAGCACCGCGCTTGACACTGGACGCGTATCCGACGCGCAGTAGTCGGAGAGATACTCTTGAATGTCGTCCTCGCTGATGCTGAACAGCTGTTGCGCCATCATCATGTCAAGGTCGATATCTGCGCCAGCTACCAGGCACAGGCACTGAGGCACAGTCAGCTTGATCGTTCGAGTCTTCTTTTTCGATGTATCCTTGCCCGTTGCACTCATAGCATTCCTCCGTCTCATCGTCGAAACCATAATCCTCGTCAAACCACGCCGAAATCACGTGGTATCCCTTGCCGTAGCAACTTACGCACGACTCTCGCATAAAGCCTCCGTGCCAGCGGAAGGAGTCGAACCTTCAAGCCCACTAGGGCGTCATCGCTTCTAAAGCGACCGCGTTTACCTTTTCGCCACGCTGGCAA
>ERZ724522.1875-NODE-1875-length-10467-cov-41.799462_pt1 | contig 10467 bp, 7 predicted proteins | sample MGYA00376055_ERZ724522 | MGnify/ENA primary metagenome ERZ724522 (study PRJEB28724, sample SAMN07190884) | wastewater metagenome | isolation source: effluent of sewage treatment plant in Hong Hong | place: Hong Kong | collected 2016-03-17 ... | reverse complement strand
ACGCCATGCAGTTTGACGTAGGTACGGGTGGGCGAGTGGACGCCATCTACTGCCCACACTATTTCGAGAAGGAAGAACAACCCAAGACTCGCAAGAAGGGGAAGAAGAAGTGAAGATCGAGACTAACATCCCGAAAACAATTACACGAACGCTGACGTTCTCTAGCGGAAAGACTGTTCAACTGACCGAAGACGAGTTTCTGGAAATCCAAAATTACTTCTACCGTGAAGGTATTCGACCAGCCGTACCAAACGATCCGTTCTGGGAATATTTCTACAAACAAGACCCATTGAATCCTTTTAAGATCACTTGCTGATATGATCGAGTTCATTGTTTGGGCGATGCTTAACTTCGGTGGCATCTACTTCGGTGCTTGGGGTATCTATCTCTGGTGGAAGTATGGACGAGACACTAAGGGACGCTGAGCGATACAGAGCCCTACGAGCACACCGACTGCACTTCTTTCCGTACTTGAAGTGGTATCCGGAAGAGTGGAAAGGGAAGTGGGCCTTGAAGATTCCTCAGAACAACCGAGAAGCGGATCAAGCTGTAGATCAACTGATTGAAGAACAAAAAGAAAAGGCCCCGTAATTGGGGCCTAGTTTTCAGGGGCGTCCGTTGGACTGTTACCGATTATCGCCTACGCTTACCGCCGTCGCTTTCCTTTCTCGGCTTGCTTCTTTTCGATGTAGTCAATGAGGATACTGTGCTTTAACCGGCACAGTTCGTTTTGAGCCCCGCGCTGTACTGCAAGTACGCGGGCGTCATCACCGGGCTTGGCTTTGATGGTTTCTTCGCACTCTTCGAGACTAACACTGGGAGGATCAAGAGTAGTGGCATCGGGTACGTCCTTAAAACGAGTTAAGGCGGAGCAACTCGTCATCAGTAATGACGCAGCTAGGATTAGGGGCAGCCTCAACGGCTTGCTTAACGTCTTCAACAATGTCATCGAGTCGTCCTTTTGTTTCGTTGTAGTCTTTGATTGCTTTCTCGGCTAGCTTCTTGTCTTGCGCTCCGTTCTTCTTTGCTTCCTCAATCGCGACAGATAGCGCCTTCTCCGCTTCAGCGCGACACTTGTTGCTAGCCGCCTGATAACCGTAAAAGTATGATACCCCGCCAATAAGAAGAGGAACGAGAATAAAAGCAAGTATTCGATACTGAGTAAAAACCATTGGTTTGCCTTGTGGTTAAAGTGAGATGCTAAAGAAAACATCGTTGGAGTCGCCTTTTACCACGAGTTGTCCAACGTATCCTTTGAGTTTACCGTCACGTCCTTTCAGTGGATGTCCTACGCTGATGACTTCAATTGATGTGTCGTCGGGTCTTGTGACCCTGAATTCTGCGTACCACTCCCTTTCTTGTTTGAGTGCCTGTTCCCAGTTTGCAGCGAGCTTCGCTTTGTCGTCTTCGTGGATAATGTTGATCCACCCCCATCCGAGCAAGTCATCCTGACTTAGACCAACCATGCGCTGATACGTTCTGTTGACGTAGGTGCATTTTCCTGTTTCGTCACTCTCCCAAATGCCAAACAAGGTGTCGTTTGTCAGAGCCCTTGCTTTCTGCGCGTCAATAAGCTGCCGTGTTTCAATCCGGTTTAGCGCGTCCTTCATGCTGCCCCCGCCATTCGGGCGAAACTCCGCAGCAATCGTCTCCCACAGCTTGTTCGTCTTGGTGAACCAATCCTTAATAGGTTTGAGTGCGTACTTCCAGAGCGCAGCGAAAGCGCCAACAATCGTTCCAATGGCTCCGATCACTTTAGCAATAAGATAGATGTCCATATCACACCCCTTTGATTTTTACTCGTAGTACCCGGTGAAAGCTACAGTGCTGTTGACCACGAGTGTGTTACTGGCGACAGTCCCGTAGGGACGAACGATAAACTGCACATAGGTGCCCGGGGGACAAACAAGAGGACCATTACTGAAATCCATGTACCCGCCCGGAACGTAGTCACCAATGGCCGCAGTGCTCTTGAACGGGATAACGTCAAGAACGATACCGCGAGTAGCCACAACTGCTGCCGCTTCGGTTTGATTAGTAGCGGACGTGGTTCCACCAATACCGACGATATAGTTCAGGTTGATGCTGTTGGTGCTGGCTGCGGCTGTCGCAACCGTGTTGCCGTACTTCACGCCAGTGATGTAAAGCGTCTTTCCGGGTAGAGTTGCAGTACCAACCGGATTCAAATATGAGAAAACCGGGTAGTCCGCTTCGCTTGTCAGCGTTGAGATTGCGGGGCTAACCCACTGACCCCCGAGAGAGGCTGTTGCAGGGGCGCTTGTAGTTGTCCAAGTACCAGCAGCGCGGGCCGTAGTGCTGGCAGGCCAGCCAGCCGATGCAACCGCGCCGCGCGTGACGTTAGGGCCCGAAGCGCTCCCCGGCTGAATTTGATACGCGCCGCCGCCAGAGCCAGCCATCTGGTGCGACCACGGACGGAAAGCACCGACTTCGCCAAGCGAGACATTGATGAATCGCAAGATCGCTGTACGCGCTGCACTGGCCGCACCCGAGTTGTAGGTACGAGCAAACACAGGCTGCGACGAAGCGTGAGCGGGAGAACCTGAAGTAGAGATAGTTTTGAACTTCTTGACCAGAACATCATTGATCCAAAACTCAATTTCGTCGTTGTGAACAGCGATGATGTAATGATTGGTTTCCGTCAGGTCAAAAGAACCTGACCCGTCTCGTGACGGAACATTCGTGGTCGTGATGTCCTCTGCTGAAACGTCGAGACTGTTGTTTGTATTGACAGCGCGAAGCGTTCCACCAGACGTAAGACGAAAGAATAGCCCGTCCGTCAACTGGACAGTGACGCCAGAACAGTAGCCAGCGCCCCACTCCGTCACTGCGCCTGTAGCGGTAGGATTACCAATAGCTACCCACATCTCAATGTACGTGGTGTAACTACCAAAAAGCGGGAACGTGCGGTAGGTGCGGATGTTGCAACCTTGACCACTCGTGACACTGTTACCACTGTTCAGCGTTAACTGACCCGTGGTTTGTGCGGCAGTTGCTGTGGTGTCGTTCTGCTGGATTCGATCACGGGCGATGCTCGTGCCTTCAAAGCTGTGATTGAACAGAATGCCATCGGAGCCAACACGGAGCCTGTAATCGTCAGTGACTTCCAAGGCTTTCTGGTATCGGGAGCCTGTCACGTCACCCGCGTCAATCTCTGAGCTTAGGGTTACAAAGCCAGCCAAGGATTCGTCAGTCGGAGTAACGACGTGCGCGTTACCGTTTGTGTCTACCGTCATTTCCGCTGATGCGGCAGTTCCGTTTGCAAGTTTAATACCAGCCATTTTTGTTTAAGCTCCTACGCAAGAGAATGAATAAGTACCCTTGGCTTCTACAGGGGTATAGACACTGAGAGTGAATCCGTCTCCGACAACAATATCCGATATGACAGGTTGGAAAGACAGCAACGGGATTTCCACCTCGTCACCTGCCACTGTACCTAAAGGGGTTACCGTGATACGGCTTTTTGCTACTACCCACGTTTCACCTGTAACAACAGTCTGAGCCCAGTGAGTGAAAGATGATCCGAAGTCTACGTTCACTACTACAGAATTAGCACTTCCTGTTGTGGCCGTCGATACCGACGTGTTAGCTATGGCACTTTCCAATGCCGACGTGCGATCTTCAACAGCCCCTAGGCGCCGAAAAAGGCTCAACAGTATTTCCTTGATAGCCGTAATAGCGTTAGCAAGGGATCGAAAGTTTACCCCGTAGTCGTTGGAGAACTTCGGAAGATCAAACACTGTTACACCACCGGAGGCGGTTGATCTGGAGCACCGGGCTGAGTCGAATTGGACTGAGCCTGCCCACCCTGAGCCAGATTCATCATGTACGCCAGATAGTTCTGCTGACGCATCGGATCAGGACGACCGAACGGACTCTGGTAGGAAGGCGGTGGAGTACCCGGATTCAAGCGCGGAGTCGGTACGTTCTGCGACTGACCAAACTGCGGGAAAGCAACGTCACGACTGTTGAACTGATTCCACTGACCGGAGCCGTAGCTGTTCGGGATGTTGTAGGCATAACCGCCTTGATTGTTCCAAGCGTTCACGTCACCGGGGTTAGTCATCATCGGAGGAATGTAGCGACCAAGCTGAGGACTCTGGCCAGCATATCCGTACTGATTGAACGGATCGCCGCCCATATTGGGACGGCGATAGTAGTTGTCTTGTCTCGGAGCTTGTTGTTGGTTTTGCCAAGCATCTTGTCTTCCCTGCATCGTGTCGCCAGAGTACCCTCTGTTAAATTGCGCCGACCCTCCTGTTTGCACAGGGGATAGACCAGACAGATGTTGTGCAAGAGGCGCTTGTGATTGATTCATTTGGACACTAGGAGAATAAGTGCCCATCGTAGGTGCACCTCCTTGACCAAAACCATAGGGTTGTGGATTGATTCCAGAACCATTATAACCTACGTCGTTCGGGGTCAAAGGGGCAGGGCCTTTGTTGTTCTGGAATCCCGGATTGAAACGGGGAAGCATTGGCTTCGGCATGTTGTTAGCCGTGCCCGGATTACCCGGACCACCGTTGTTCGGAGGACTGTACGGGCTTTGAACACCCATGCCAAACTGATTGGTGTCGGATGCCATCGACATGTAATCACCACCAGTCCCGCCATTGGGGACACCCTGACGAAACGCAGATTCGTAGCCGTACTGCGCATTCGGACCCATGCCATAAGAACGATAATAAGCCATTAGTGTTTACTCCTTGTTTGCGTAAAGTTCGTCGAACAGTTTCTTGTAGAGTGCCTTGTTCTGAGAGTAGATCATCCCTTGCTCTTCTTTGATCTTCTCCGGTTCACCGAAGGTTGCCAGTTTTTGAGACATCGTTAGCCAATTCTTGTGCATGGCGGTTGGCTTGTACGGTTTGTTAGACAGCATTTGTTCATTTAAGTGCTTGTTGGCACCGAGCAATTTGAACAGTTGTCGGAGTTCTTTTTCCGACGTGTTATTCTTTAACGCAGCCTGAACAAGCGGGCGATTCTTCAAGATCAAGTCACGCTCCGCGTTGTAGTACCTACGCATCTCTTGCTTGATCAGTTTCTCACTGGCATCCTTGGTACGCATAGCAGCGTTCAGCTTGGAACGTGCAGTTTCCAGTTCGTCCAGTGCAGTTCCCATCTGATAGCGGAGCGTCTTGACGGGCTGATAGGCAACAGGGCGAGCGCCCGCCCCAACAAATCCAAGAGCAAGATTCTCCTGAAGACCCTGAGCATTCTCCAGCGCTTTCTTCGGGTCTTTGATGAAACCCGGAGTAAACATCGACATCACCTTGACAAGTTCGTTGACAGTGGTAGGATCGACCACCTGACCAAGCGGGGTATCCGCGATGGCGTTGTTGACAGCGATTGCTACATCAGACTTACCAGCTTCACCGTAGTTATCGGTAAGTTCAGTCCACACCTTCTGCGGGAGCGGGTTAGCAAACAGGAAGCTCTTGGCCTGACGACCTGCACCTTCCAAGTTACCTTGGGCAGCTTCACGAACCACGTTGGTTATCAAGGAGTAGGTGTTGAGCTTGCTTAGGTCGAAGACCAGTTTACGACCATCCTTGTCAGTACCAATCACGATCAGGTCTTCAGGACGATCACGGAGGTCTTCTTCCAGTCCTTCAGGGTCTTCGTCGTCTTCGGTTCCGAACGGGCGTCCAAATGCCAAGGCGATTGCTTGGGTGATTCCGTAGATGGCAGCAGCGGTGGTGGCTGCGCCTGCGAGATGTGCAGCAGCGTGACCGCGCATCATCTTCTTGGCTTTCGGACTAAGATCAGGACGGTTGGATTCTTTGATATCCATAACCGCGTCGTAAGCCGTTTGCATCGGAGCACGGACAGTTTCGGTGAAGAACGTCAAGAAAGCCTGAGCAGCGTACTTGTCAAGGAACTTCGCTCCGGGAATAGCGCGATCACGGGAGATAGCGTTACGCTTCACGCGATCAGCAGCAGCAGCCATCAGTTCATCGTGCGTGAAGTCAAGAGCCTGTGCTTCCCATAGTTTACGGAGATAATTAGACTCAACCACAACGCCAAGAATGTTCGGAAGAGCTTCGGGACCGGAGAACCAAGCGTCAGCCAGCCAAGTCGCACGACGCCAGCCTGACTTGATCATGCCCGGCTTCTTTCCTTCAACGGTTTCACGGATGGTGTCAAGGAACGCCTCCTTGATGTCACCGCTCATGGCAGAGCCAACGAAGTTAGCCGTCACAGCAAGACCGTACAACTCGTGAGAGCTTGTACCAGTCACACTACCACGCCAAAGGAAGTCAGCAGCCAGTTCCGGGAACCACTTTTGAACAGGAATCTTGTTTCCGTCTTTGTCAACGTAGTCCATTCCGTAAGCAACACCGAGCGTGTTATAGCGCGCAAGCGAAGCTGCCCCGTTAACCATGTTGTACAGATAGTTAGCAGTGTTAGTCATAATCGACCACACTTTGTAGACACCAGAGACACGGGCCAAATTTTTAAGGCCGCCCTTAACCAAACGAGTAGCCAGTTCTTCCTGAGCGTAAGCTGAATGAAGATTGGTCATCAAGGCGTCCATCTTTTCTTCTTGAGTGATCTTCTCTTCGATGTACTCTTTCATTGCAGGAGTCGTGTACAGTCCAGCCAACGGTCCGTACTTCCCTTGCTTGTCTTCAATGCGTACCGTGTTCTCAGGCGTCTGATCCGTGGTAAACGATTCAGGCATCGCCTTGCGGAAATCAGCAAGCATCTTGGTCTGTGCGAACAAAGACCCTTGGCGAACAATCGTCGTCAAGAAAGATTCAGCCGGTCCAACACGTTCACCCATCGCAGCAAGGATCGGAGACGGAATGCTGGTCTTCTTCTGAAGGATACCTTCGTTACGAGCAGCACCACGGTAGTAGTTACCTACGCCGCTGACCTTGCTCAGTCGCAGCACATCGTTCTGAAGAATGTCAACAAGTTCTTCGGACTTCAGATTACCCTTGAAAGATTCAAGAGCTTTGGTCATCGTTTCAACGGACTTACCTTCCGCGTCTTCGTCAATCAGGCGCTTGTACAAGCTCTTGATCTGCTTGTCGTCAAGCAGTTCCAGCGATTCAAGACGAGCAACAATCTCGTCGTTCAGCCAGCTACGGAGATTGTTGATGATCGTAGCTTCTTTGCTGTTAGGGTCTTTCTTGGCAGCACGAAGGAGTTTCTTGCTCCAACCCTTGTTGAAGTCAATCTCAAACGAGCGGGAGATGTAAGAGAACAGGTTCTTATTGAACGTCTCTTTCATCTTATCTGAAAGTGGTGTTCCAGATTCGTCGTAGATTTCTTCAATTTGCATTGAGAGGGAGTCGATTTCATCTCGCATAGCTTGCATCAAGGCATTGACCTTGGCACTTCCGGTGTCGCCGAGAACACCGTATTCACGAGCCTGACCCCAAGCCTCCTTCAGTGCGTCGAGAGTAATTCCGTCCTTGTTGGCAGCTTCAACCATTCGCTGAGCCATCTCACGACCTTTCTGTTCAATGTACCGAACGTAGCCGTCTCGCATCTCTTCTGCGATCTTGAACTTGGCAGGACGCATGTCCCACAAAGCACCTTGCAGATATTTCCAAGCAACACTGGTCTTTTCTTTGGCAGCTTCGCTTGCGATCTGCGCTTTCTCTTTAACATCGCCAGCAAGGCTAAACAAAATACGCGGGTCTTCTTTACTCCACGTTCCGCTATTGTTGACGGACTTGATCTGCGTCGAGTCGAACGTCACGTAGACATCCGTCATATCGGACCCGCCGCGCACGTACCCCTCGTCGAACGTGTTGCGGAGAATCACACCATCATGGCCGTCGCGCTTCGCCTGATCAATCACATCCGCGTAGGTGCGCTCTCGGTACTCTCTTCCGCCGAAGTCCACCACTTTTGGGTTTTTGATCGACAAGTACAGCGGCATGACGTTTCCGCCGGAGATAATCGCTGACGTGCCGAGCGCTCCGAGTATCGCTTCATTGAATTTCTCGTACCACCCACCGGTTACCGCCTGCATTGCTCTGCCGATCTTCGTTTCGGCGTAGTAGTTGTAGTCGTTTGCGTAAGAACTTGCGACGGCAGGATTGGATGCGGCGAAGAAGCCCATCGTCGCACTCTTCGCGCCAGAAGCAGACCCGCCATTGGCCGCATCGAACACTGAGAAATCTGCGTTTGTCCCGTGGTACACCACCAGCGGACGGCCTTGTGCATCTACAACCTTGGAGTCTCCGAACCACCGCCAGAAGTTGCGGACGGACTCAACTGAATCAGCGATGGGCTGGCCCTTGCTGTTCGTTGTAGGACGGGTTTTACCGTCCACCTCGATTGTAGCTCCAAGCGACATCAGCACAGCCGGCTTGGCCTTCATCTGCGGAGCTTGCTTCTCGAAGGTTTGGAAAGCGGCTTTGCTGTTACCTTGCGTGCTCAACTCACCAAATTGCTTAGCAACAGCTTCTTCGGCTTCTTTAAGCGTAGCAAACTTGCCATCGAAAACGTGCGCCACTGCTCGGGCAGTGACTTCACCACGGTTAGCCATGTACGCCCAATAACCTGCGTTCTTGGCTTGACGGAGGAAGTTGTACGTCTCGTGCAACTCTCGAAGATTGTTCAACCCAAGGCCCTTGACAAAAGGCATGATCTGCCCGGCAAGCGCCGGATCGTTGGCAATGTGTATATCCAAATCGGTATAAGTCTCAGGCCACTTCTTTCCTTTGGCTTCCCACTGGTCACGAAGTTTGCTGATGCCTTGGAACAGTTTGTCTACGTTCTTCTGGTTACGCTTGACAGCGTTCAACACCCTGCTGTATTCAGCAGCAAGTTTGTTGTTGTTCATGTTGCGGAGCTTGTCAGCGACGTACTCGTACATCTCAAACGTCGGATTAGAACCCATCTCCGCACCAATCTTGTCTTGAATGGCGTGAGTAATTTCGTGCAGCACCGTCTTGGAAATATCCTTACGAGCTTCTTTCTTGGCTTCAGCAGACAGAGCGTAGTTGTAGATGTTGTCAATGTTCTGGTTGCTGATCGTGATGGTCTTGGTACGCGGATCGTACTCGGCTTCGTTCAAGGCGAACTTGTCCGTAGTCTTGATCTTCACGTCTTTACGGAGGAACGGCCACTGCTTGAAAAGCTCATCGTGGACCAGAGCCACTTCAAGATCAATCGGCTTGCCGTTCGCTGAACGGAGAATACCTGCGTTCACCTTCATATCCGTATCGGGAATCTCGAAGATTTCCTCACCCGTTACAGGACTAGTAAAGGTCTTGCCTTGCTTCTTGGCTTCTTCAAAGCCGGTAGCTTCCTTGGTTCCGAGAGAGAACATAGTCTTACTTGTATCTTTTGACCATGACCCTTTTCCGTGAACAGCCTCGTAATCTTCAATAGATACTGCCTCAACTTCGGTATCAGGCCAATTTCTACGCGCCCTCTCAAGAGCGTGTGCTTTGTTTAAGCCTTTCATTCCGTCGAGAATAGTCATACCATCCGGCCAAGTCACGCGGACAGGGGTTTCATATCTGTAGGTAGATTCTGCATACGATTTTTGAGGTGCGTTTTTCCTAAACCCCATTAGCGAGTCAGGGGCTTTCTCATAAGAAAACTGCGCTTCCTTGGTGCCCTTGGCCTTCGGCGTCTTACTCTCGGCAATCAGGTCTTGCTTCACCATCCAGCCAAGGTCTTGCGGACGAATGTCCATCTTGAGAGGGCTACGGTTGATGATGTCACGAGCCTTTGCACTTGTTTCGTCAATGAACTTGCGGAAAGGACCGAGAGGGCCATCGTAGCTGTTGACCAGTTCTTCCACGAAATACTGAGGAAGTTCGTCTTTCAGTTCTACTTGTCGTCCTGCTTTCTGTGCAGCCTCTACACCAGATTGGGCACGATCTTGGGCGCGCTTCGCGATGTTGGCTATACGACCAGTACCATTGACTGCATCGGCAATAGCGCGGTTCAAGGCATCATAGGCCGCATCGCCTGCGAGTCCCTTCAGCAGCGGTACACGCTTTCCGTCTTCAGTACGGAAGTTCTTGGTGTGACCTTGCTCATGGGCAAGCACAGCCATCGCCATCTCGCGCTTCAGCGGGATACCTTTATCATCTCTCTTGCTCAGGTTCGCAGCGTTGAGATAAATAACACCGTCCTTGTCGATGTAGACGCCCTGCCCTGAGTCACGCTCCTCTTGTGTTCTTGCAAAGTCAGCACGCTGAAAGTCAGACAAAACGCGTACTTTGTCAGACCTGACTAGTCCATCCACAACGTCTTTTCCAAGATGGCGGTCAAGGGTCTTCAGCACTTCATCTTGATTCTTCAGTGCAGTGGAGGTCTGTTTGGCAAACGCCTCGAATTCCTTGTCTCGCTGCTTACGGATTTCCTTGACCCGTTTATCAATGTCAGCTTCCTTTTCTCCACTAGCCAAATACTCACGGGTCTTGGCAAGAACGGCGGCATCGGCAGCTTTCTCATCTAGTCCACGCAAAGCGC
>ERZ724522.1872-NODE-1872-length-10473-cov-7.019006_pt1 | contig 10473 bp, 12 predicted proteins | sample MGYA00376055_ERZ724522 | MGnify/ENA primary metagenome ERZ724522 (study PRJEB28724, sample SAMN07190884) | wastewater metagenome | isolation source: effluent of sewage treatment plant in Hong Hong | place: Hong Kong | collected 2016-03-17 ... | reverse complement strand
GCATGGTAGCGTTGCATACTGACTGGAGTATGGAATGCATCGCGGAGACCATCGAAGAATTCCACACCAAGCATTTCTACCACATCAGCGGGGACGACATATTCTCCATCAGAGAGACGAGCCACAATACTATCGCTAGTACCAGTTCCTGGACCATCAACTTCTCCACCGCTTGCAAAACCAGTCTTTGCACCTTCCATGAGAGTGCGGCCGCCAACGCTGCGCGCGAACGCCAGCGCAGGATTTCCCATTGCCATACTAGCAGCAGTGATCGCAGCACTAATGAAATCCATTGCAGGATTTACTTCCGGCTTGATGCCAACAGTGCCGGTCTTCGCGCCCGTCGCGGCATCATATTTGTATGCTACAGTTCCAGCTTTGCGATCATAGTTTGTGGGACGCCCCATGATGGAATTACCAAACCCGGTGTCCATTCCTGCTTGACCGTAGAAAGCCTCACCGTCCATATTGCTAGTAGCGGGGAGCCGTTCGTAAGTGATATCACCTTTCACGAGCGGGGTTTGCGGAGCTTGCCATCCGCTATTTCCCGCAGCTTGGTCGATTGCGAAATAACTGAGAACATCCTCACTCAGCTGTGCAAGTGGGTCCACTGCCGGAGACGGTCCACCAGAGTTACCAGCTCCCGGAGTAGGGCCAAATACAGCGTCAGAAGTATTGATAGCAAGTGTGCCGGGAGCACTAGTAGATTCACTAGCACCGCTATAGCGAGCACCAATAGCGCCACCATTGGCATAGCCGCGCGCAGTAACCATTCCACCATCTGCATACCTGTTTACTAGATTTGGCATACGATTACGTTCACGCTTATTAACAGCGTCGTACTCATTGCCTGCTTTGCTAATAAGTCCAGTAAGTTGCAAAATAGTTTCTACATCCAATGGACCTGCCAAGGCTTGCATAATGGCAGCATCTTGCCCAGGAGGGCCATAAGATTGAACTGCCGTACGCATGTACTCATAGTCTCTAGGATAATTTGCAATAAATTGCAACAATCCTCGCATATCGCCAGAAAATTTCTGGGATCTATTATCCAAACTGGTAGCTAGCGCACGATCTTGGGTGCTATTTTTAACTACTTGCCCGCCATCCGCGAAGAAGACGCCGTAATCGGGCGCGGAGAACGTATCCGCAATGCTGCTGCTAATGTCAGTGAACGGAACATCTGCAAACAGCTGTCCACCAGAAAGCAGATTGCTAAAGTCTAGTCCATCACCTTCAGCGAAGATGGAAGCGTCAATAGTTGAGGCAGACAAGGCTGGCGCGATATACGCAGAAGGATTGTTGACAACCTGCCCGAATCCGCCAGTACCGCCTGGAACGCTGCCGAATCCGGTATCGGCACTGCTGCCAAGATCCATCAATCCATTGATACCCTTCTTGATATTGGGAATTTGCCCGATAAGGAATGGCAGTGCAACAAGCCCCGGCGCGCGAGCTTTCTTCGTAACATTGGAAGTAGTCGTGCGAGTCGCATCCGCTGCACGAGCAGCAGTTGCAGATGCTTGGTTCTGCGCAGTTAGCAGAGATTGCATCGCCTGATCAGCAAGCCGCGTTTGCAGCTGTTGGTTAGCCAGATTCAACGGCGAGTTGTTGTTGGCTCGCGCGCCCGCACTCTGCGCAAATTGCGTTGCCAGTACCGGAACTTGTTGCGCACCTTGCCGGAAGATAGCACCAATCAGCGCAGACATTCCTTCCGGAGTAATCTGCGACATTTGCTGTCCGAGCAGCGTGTTGAGTTGCGCTTGAACAGCGGGATCAATGCTGCTGGATTGCGTAGTCGCGCTCTTGGTACCGCCAGCACCCAGCAGAAAATCCAGAATCTGCAGCGAGGGATCGGTGTAAGATTTCAGTTCATCCTTCATGAATGGCTCCTAGTAGGAGATGTTGCCGAGAGTATATCCTGCACTAGTCGTTTCTTACACGGCGGGAATCTTCAATTTGTTCTTTGTACCAGCGAATCCATGCAGCTTTGTCAAGCGCGCAATCAGCGTACTGTTCCAGAAGCTGCTGATACTGGCGCTGTAGCTCGCCCATCGAAGGACCAATGAATTCGCTTATCCGCTGGCAAGGTTCCAGCCCCCGAGATGGCGGCGTTAATTGCACGGATTTGGTCGTTGAGGTTGCGCACGCTGTCAGGAGTAATGACGCAAGTAGTATAGATAGGCTGGAGAGTCTCACGGATCACCGTCTCTTTCGCAGGAATGATTACACTAGAGAGTTTGCTACGCGCCGCAGCATCCTCGCGCGTCTGTTTCACCATCTTTTCGATGGCAGTGTTGGCATCATTGATAGTGGTGGCCAGTTGCTGCACTTCGGCGCGAGCATAACTTCCTTCAACCCACTTCCATGCAACATAGCCACCAACAAAAATGCCGCCAACGAAGGCGGCTGCTGCGATCTTAGCTGTCACTGGGATTGCAAGCATTGTGCGATCCTCCATAGTTGCCTGTCCCAGACTCCAGGACATTGCTTGTTAAATGGAGTTGAGCAATCATAACCAGCTACGTAGCGGTATTTCCCGAGCGCGTAACAAGCTTGAATTGGACTACCCGCGAGGAGGTATTTGCGCATGGAGGACTTCTTCCACGCGCCGATTCCGTATTGCCCAACGAAATCAATATAGATATCGAACTCTCCTTGCGTGAGATATACCCCCGGGAGAGTCGCAATAAACTCTTTCTCATCGCCTGCAAGAAGATTCTTCGCAAGTTCCTCGGCGCGCTGTTTAGTGATTCTATCGCCCATCTTAACTCTCGTGCCATCTTCGTATCTCGTGGATCCGTGCCCAATAGTTGGGACGTCGCCTTTGACAGGGATGATCGCAACATCGGAGTATCCTTCGTTAGCTTTCCACGCGCCGAATGCGGCAGCGGAGATGGTAAGAATAGCAACAGGAACTTTAACGCGATTGGCGAGTGCACTCATGGAACAACATCCCAATGATACGCCACGTGGAAATAGAAGTCAGTTGCAGTTAGAGCTAACCCAACCGCTTGTACAATATTTCCGGAAGCTGCTGGCGCCGTATTCTGGATTGCTCCAGGAGTTGTAGAGAGGTAATAGAGCGTTCCTCCTGTAAGGCCGCCAATACTTCCAACGTGACAATCTGGGAGGACGATTTCGATGACGTCTCCGATAGCGCAAGTTCCGATAGTATTGCAGATTCCATGCCCTGGTTTCGTTGCATCCGTCGCATCAGCAAGTTGTACTTCCGCGTTGCCAGCATTATTCCAGACATTGACAATCTCCCCGTAGGTAATTGCTACTGTGGCCGGCGCGTAGATCCTCTGCTTGATCGCGCCGATCGTGGAGGCACTATTCGCCAGATCCTGATAGCCGGCAGACAGTGGCTGCAGCCCGGTAGAGTTGGCAATGCCTTCTGCCAAATTGTGGATTGCGTTGAAGGAGAATCGCAGATCCTGCTCAAGCTCTTTCGGCTTGACTTCTCGCGAACCTGTTTCTGGAAGCTCTGGCAACCCCAGTTGGAATGGATACTTATACATGGCAATGATCAGCTGTCCGCAGCTGCACCCTTTGTACAAGCCACAACCATCGTGGAAAGATGGAATGTACCCTTGATAATGAATGAAAGGTTCAACCCTTCAATCTGCTTCTGGAAACTTCTATACGTATCTTCTGTCTCGTACGGAATCATCTGGAGAATCTCGCCAACAGTGCGCCCATTGTAGTTGGTAGCTACGTGTACTGTAGGATTATCTTCTGGGCCAAGCAGTTCCAGTTCCACTTCTTGCGAGCAAACCTGGCTAGTGCGAGATAGCTGGTAGCGCCCCATGATAACCACACCTTCGCCTGTGTTGACAGTGTAGTTGATATCAATGAGATAACCTGCACCATTCTCTTTGATAAGCATGAGGCTCTCGCGCGGAGACTCTGCCAGCAAGAAGATATCCTTGTGCCCGATCTTGAGTTTGCCCCATCTACGAAGTTGTGTGTCGTAGATAAGCGCGTAAGTGTATTCTCCATTAGGATCGTCTACACCGCCCTGCATATAGGAGATGGTATAATAGCGATTGAGAAAGAAGTTGATTTTGATACGAACGCTGATCGGCCCACTATCGCGAGTAATTGTCAGCAAGTTCGTCGTGCTATCGAACGTCTCAAACACGTTTCCGGCGAGGAAATCTGTCAGGGCAGGAAATACGTTATCAGCATCCCGCAGACCCACAATCTGGAACCCATTGGTGCCCCACATAATACAGTTGCCGCTGATGTTGTCTGTGGAGACACCGCGATAATTGATCAGGCCGCCCGCATTACGTACTTCCCGGAACACCCATGGTTGTGCGCTGTTATTCGTGGTAAGGGCTGCTACCGTATTTTGGTCGAAGTGAATTAGCACGCCACCGCTAAGTTGCGTGAGATATACGCCACCACCTCGCGCGTCGGATGGAATTTGCGAGCCAGCGCCCGTAGTATCGTCTGGTACGAAATCCAGAGGATTTACAAGCGACGACCACTTGAAAGAGAGATCTGTGCAAATAAGGCACAGGTAGTTGCCGCTAGCACAGATAGCAATAATATCTGCAATAGCAACCCCTGTGAGTGAGGCGCTCTGGTCAACAAAGTTGGTACCATCCCATTCCAGAAGCGCAAGTCCTGCATAGCAAACAAATTGTCTGCCATTCACGTAGGCAAGACTGACAGTTGCATCAGTTGAGCCACCTAGAGGATCTGTGGAAGTCCAGGTGCTACTAATATTGGGAATGACGTAATTGAGTCCGCCAGCTGGTGAGAAATACCAGAAATTATTCAGGGAGTCTCGTAGCTGGTAGACGTCATTGAATGCTGTTTCCCCAGGAACCTCATTCTGCAAGAGCGTGTAACCAACACTCTTGACACCTTCTTGCGTTGGAATCACATTCTCGCAATATGCGATCGCCGGATAAGGCGTCGGATTGTTGTCTGTTTCAGTGTCTCGCGCGCCGCTATTTGCCAATCGCAAGCGGTTATCCGCGCCCGGAATGATGATGGGGCGATTCTGGAAAGCGCTTATAAAAGGGAAAACGGCGGGGTTAATTGCCGCCGTAAATTTGTATTCAGCCACGATCTGCTTTCTTGCGCGCGCGAGTATTGAATTTCTTCCAGAGCCATTCGCCAATCAACATTAGCGAGTAGACAAAACCTGCCGTACCTGCGCAGATACTAATAATGTGAGAGACATCCTGAAGTGTCCAGGAAGTTCCAGCAGCGATGGCGACGACGGCAGTCTTTGCAACTGCATTTTGTACGTCAGGAGTTGAGACGTCCAGCTTCAAGATATTGAACATTGTTACCTCGTGTTGTATCTAGCAGATTGACGAATACGTGTGTACTCGTGCGTTAGTTTACAGTGGCAGGCACCAAAAAGGCGGTCGATCCGCCGAATCCATTTCTCGTCATTAGTACGATATACTCGCGCCGAGAAAGATTCATCGGGATCGCCGCCAGTGCAGGCATTAAGGAGTTGGGACAGGAGAATCCCCACTTTGTGCGTCGTTTTCAAGATCGAGATCCTTAAATAGTTCAACAGGAATTTTCTGGGCGTAATCTGTACCCGCGAGAATATTGTGCAGAGTAATAGTGTGAGCGCGGAACGTCTGTGCCAGTTTCTTCGCCTGCTCGGCGCGCAGTTCCGCTGCTCGCATCTTTCGATCCATCACCGCAAGATTAGCTTGTAGATCAACAACTTGATCGTGAGCTTGATTGCGTTGTTGGCGGAAAGTATCCAATGCAATTTGCAGCCCAAATTGTTCATCGGATTGCGGTTGTTGGTTCTCAGTCATTTCTATCTCCAAGGGATTACGGATTACAGGGAATCCAATAGGGTGGAAGCACTTACGGCAGCTTCCTTCTCCGATTCTTGCAGTTTAGCTGCATCGAGTTCAGCTTGCAGCTTGGCAACCTTTTCTGCCTCTGCTTGTTTCTCAGCTTCCGCAACTTCTGCGCGTTGCTTGTAGACTTCGAGAGAAACTTCTGGGTAGGTGCGAGCGTAGGAGTCGCACGCGCTATCCACAACAGATTGCAGATATTCCTCCGGCGTGCCTTTCGGAAGATGCAGTTCCGCCGTCTTGGTGAGAGCGTCGTAACGCTCGTCAGTAAGAGCGATTTCAATGGTAGGCATGGTGAGGTTCCTTTCAAGATTAGCCATTACGCCACTGTGTACCGTCCCAGAATACCGGAACAACGTTGGCACCACCACCAGCGACAATTGCGCAGAAAGTGTTACCAATAGAATCAGTGACAACAGAACGGGCGCCGACGTCATTTGCCGTTAGCGAAGGCAGCCCCGCAACGGTAGTGCCCCAAGTAACAGGAATATATAGACGGCGAGTTCCGGTGCCATTTGCCACGGTACGATCGTAGCAAATATTAGAGGACCATTGACGAGTTATATACTCGTTGTTGCTCGCATCCGTGTACGTGTTGTAAACGCGGAAGGTTTGCGCATTCGTGCCGGCGCGCTGCGCCACGATTCCAGAGGCGTCACGCAAAAGCACTGTATCAGTGGACCCAAGCGACGCACCGAAAAAGTACCCTGTGACGGATGAGACACCTTGCGCCACTTGGAAATTACCTGCATTTGTTATGTGCCCAATAGCCGTCCCATTCCACCCCCACCGCTGCACCAGATAGGTGCCACTGCCAGTTGCGGAGACGGTCGGGTCTACGTTCAGAATTGTGGCGCCTGCAGTGCCAGATTGGTTGATAGTGGGGTTAACGTTGAAAATCGGATTTACGCCGCTAGACGCAGACGTAGTGATTCCTGTCAACGAAATGAACGAGATGTTTGCTCCGGCATTAGAACGGACAAAGTTGAAGAACGGTTGGGTTTGTGAAAACTGCAGATATGCGTCAATTGCAGAGCCGCCACTGGCAAACGTGCCGACCCTCAAATTACGCGAAGACGCCGATCCGGCATATTGGGTGCCAATCTGCGCCACGTTGGAGACAAAATCCGCCCGCAGCCGCTCATAGTTCGTCGTCTGGTCTGCGGTGTTGTAGAGGTTGAACGTACTGCCGTTACTCATATTAATAGCAGACGTCACATTTACTGTTGCAACGGTGATCGCGCCCGATGGTCCGCCATTACCAGCTAGATAGAAACTCGTTCCGTCGTAACTATATGGTCCACTACCGTCTGCAGTCTTAAACCAGAACCCTGATGGGTGTTGAGTGTAGTCTGCGGCAACACCAGAACCAGCAACGCCAGTGCTGATAAGATAGAAAGCCGCACCAGTCCATGCATAAGGACCAGACAAGTCGCTGGTCTTTTGCCAGAAACCGGTAGATAGCTGAGTATAACCAGCAGGAATAGACATAATGTGTCCTTTATGTGTTAGGGACTAAGATTCTGGAACGCAATGTTAAGCGTAACTGTCGTGGTGCCAATACTAATAGCCACAGGAATGGCCCCATCGGCTGTCGTAGAATATACAAAATTCACCGTGACGTAATTGTTAGCTGGAACACTTACGCTGAAAGGTGTTGCAGGTGTAATGGTACACAAACCTGAAATCAAAGGCGTTATGGTAATCGTAGCTGTCCCCGGTACTGAGGACATGTTCTGCAAAACCAAACTTAGCGTGCAATAGCCCCCACTGCCGCTAGTGGTTGTGATAAGAATCCCGTTATCCCCGAGAACTTCCTGGAATGTCGCAGGAACCCCACCACCTGACAGGTTCTGCACCCAGGAGTTGGACATATCCAGGGTGATTGATGCGACTTCTGCTGTAGGTGGCAGCCCTGGAGTGGTAGCTGGCGGCAGCGCAGGTGGAGGCGCAGGCGGGGATGGCGGAGTTACGACAGTACCATCAGGTGCTGGAGGAAGTGCAATACACATTATAGGCCCCACTTATCTTGAAGAATCGAAAGCAGATACTCTTGTTCTTCCGTTGTCATATTGAGGTAGACTAAGAGTTCACCGATATGGTTGTCCGTGCTGGGGTTGACACTTTCCGCACCGAATCCGGCAAGTGACGCGATAGCCAATCCACTGCCGCTAGTGTTCTTGCCTAGCTCTACACCATCCTCATACAACTTGGTGTCTACGTAAGCGCCACTAGTAGGAATATTGAATTGCAGGATGTGCGTGCCCGTAGTGGCTGTAGCACCTTGAACGAAACCCCCGCTGTTGATAGCCATGCGGCTGTTAATAGCGTCGCGCTGAATACCGCAAACGAGAGTTCCCAGCGGCGTACTAAGACCGAATCTGTTAGGATTGGGGATGGCAGTATTAATATAAACTACCATGAAGATATTCAACATGGCAGTTGCGTAAGGCAACGAGATAGTGGGCGTGAACGTCACGCGTTCGTTGCCATCAAATACAGCAGCCCCGAGGCTAAGCTGTGCTGTAGAAATTTCAGGGCGCAGCAAGGCAGTAGCTTGTGAGCCATTCCGGCTATTACCTGATAAGTCAGTGATCGCGCTGATACGCCCAGAAGTTAGCGTATAGTTGGCTGCGTCGCTGAAGTCCCAATGCAGGATGAGATCAGCAACAATACAGCTGCCAGTATAGAACAACTGATAAGCACTCCAAGCACTCCACGTATTTGTGGTATTCGCTTTATACCGAACGATAATTTGGTAAGAACTATCGTGCTGGAATTCCGTTACATTGAGTGGCAACGTGGTAAGATTTACCGTGTCAACACCACTATCGTAGATAATGATAGGGGAAGCTACCAACGGATCTACTGTCGCGTCTCCAACGTACAGAATCATCCAGCGACTGGCAATATGCGTGCGGCCACCAGTTGCTGCGAACACAGAACTCGTAGCTGTGTCCGTAGTCTGGATACCTGTATTATCTCCGTTATTAGGAAATGTGATACTAGGAGTAGTGATCGTGGAATCGCTGGGAGTGCTAAATCCCCCGTCGCCAATACCGATACCGCCAGGTCCGTTGCCGCTACCGGGAGTTCCTTCTCCATCACCTGGAGTTACGTTACCGGGGTAAATACCCCCACCAGATGGTTGCGAGTAGGTGGCAGATAGCGCAGTGCCGTTAGTATTTCCGTAGACGGTAATAGTCATCGCGCTACATCCTCAAGTGCATATTGGCGAAGTTGTTCAACAAGGGTGGGGCCTTTGTTCTTATTGTTGCCAGGATTGGTCTCGAAACCTACCATCGCGTTGATTACGCGAGCTTCCTCTTGTTTGCCAGTCCAGTTGAAAACTTGCGCGAGCGCGCCCTGGATGATAAGATCAGGGAGTTTGTCTGCAATCCAAGAATTGTACTGGCTGGTAGGTGTGAGAATCGGGTCGCAGTAATAACCGATCTGCACACCGTAGGATGGGAACTCAAATCGCAATTTGAGAACATCCCCTGCAAGATAGTAGCGATCGTGCTTTTCCCAGTTATAGTCATCGAGTACGTCGCGCGGATCAATTGCCGTGAGCATCTTGCCTAGATATCCCGTTGACGGTTCCCAGTAACGCATGTAGCGTACCGCACGATATCGAGGAAGCCACTGCAGAACGTTAACATCAACAATTGTGTATGCAGTAGCGCCGCCAAAAGATAGCTGCACTTCCACCATGTCACGGCTGAAAGTATCAAGACGATGAGCGCGCAGCGTAACCGTGCGAATAGCCGCAGTGATCTTGTCATCAATATCTCCTCGTTTCGAGAGCAGCTTGATTTCGTCAAACAGTTCTTGGTAGGTCATGGTGTGAGTTTCCTCTTGTCTATAGGAAATAAAAAAGCCCGCAACCCTTTCGAGCTACGGGCAATCGGTTTCTCTCGCGATAGAGAAATCAAGTTGGCATCTTTGCAGCAAGTTGCGCTTTGAGCAGATCGCCCGCACTCATGGCAGCGGCAGCAGTAGGCGGCAACACTTGCGTTTCCGGTGTGGTGAGTTGCGGATTGCTGGGAACGTCAACGGCAGCAACCGCATTGAAGGAGTTACCCATACCAACAACAGCGCCACCATTCTGCAGAGGAAGTGCAATGATCGTCGGTTGTTGGTTTACTACAGCCTGGATAGGAACGTTGCTGTCGAAGATCTGGTTGTGCGCGCCGGCATTAGCGCGGGCAGCAGCAGTAATTTGTTCCGCGAGTTGTGCTTGCAGTTCGTGATCGAACACCTTGCGAGCGTCGCTATCGGGAACACTGTAGATCATGGTGCCAGGCTGATTGACAACCAGATCGAGTTGATCTTGTTCTCGCTTATCGTCCGTGATGTAGCGGAAGTTAGCGAAAGCAATACTCTTAACACCCAGTTTCCACGGCGCGAGATCGAAGTGGAATTTCGCGTAGTTGTGGCGGTGCCAGTATACGCGCGCCGGAGCACGGAATTCCTCGGGAGTGGTGTTCTGTTTGCGCGCGAGTTCCGCCAGATATTGCGCGTAGGTGTTTTCAACAGCAGCGGGAGCAATGGTAGTCATGAGAGTTCCTAAGAAGTGAGATGGAAAAAGCCCGGAGCCGAAGCCCCGGGAAGTCCTTGGAGA
>ERZ724522.1871-NODE-1871-length-10473-cov-8.199846_pt1 | contig 10473 bp, 8 predicted proteins | sample MGYA00376055_ERZ724522 | MGnify/ENA primary metagenome ERZ724522 (study PRJEB28724, sample SAMN07190884) | wastewater metagenome | isolation source: effluent of sewage treatment plant in Hong Hong | place: Hong Kong | collected 2016-03-17 ... | reverse complement strand
GTACACTCAAGTGGTAGAAAAACTTTCCTGATAAATGGTATAAAAAGTAATCAATGGGTAGATAAAAAAGAATTTTTTAAAGCTCCTCTTAATACATTACCTTTTTGTAAAGGTAATGTATATAGTTTACAACTTTCTTTATATGCTTATATATTAGAGCTATGGGGATATAAATGTATAGATTTACAACTTTTTCATATTAAGAGAGATGTTAGTGTAACGGTTTATAAAATCAATTATTTAAAACAGCATTGCCAATTACTTTTAATAGATTTTAAAAATCGTTCGAGTTTATCTAAACCCTCAAACAACACTACTAATAAAATCACTAAATTCGGTATTAATTAAATTATATATATAAAATGAATAAACCAACATCACAACAGCTTGTAAACGCTTTTAAAAGTAAAAAATACAGATTAAAAGATAAACCTTATGAAATAAATATCATAGGTATTCGTAATAGTGAAAGTCAAAGTAATAGTTTTGATGATTTTGTAGGAGTTTTATTTAAAGATGTATTAGGTAACTGGATGAGTAAGCTTTATAAAGCTACAACTGACCCGGGAGTATATTATAGAGAAAATCCTATAAATGTAGAAGGTACTATTATAATGGTAGCTACTCAACACTTAGATTGCTATAAAATAGGTAAACATACTGGATATAAAGCTGTAGAACAAATTGCTCCTATGTTATATATTAGAGATAATGATAAAAACGGATTATTGGATTTCTTAAAAAAATTAGTAACTTCTAAAACTATAAAGCAGTTAAGTAAAACTAATATACATAGAGCAAACCCTAATAGAGAAAGCATTCAAGTAGATAAATGGAGTGCAGGATGTCAAGTTATCGCTTCTCCTTCTGAATTTGCGGTATTTATGGCGGATTTAGATTCTAGTATTAGTTTTTATAAACATGAAAATTTATTTGATTATACTCTTTTTGAAAGTAATGATTTTAAATAATTATGAGAATAATAATAAAATACTGTACTAATTTAGATAAAATAGAACAAAATGAAATAATGATTAAACAAGCTTTACATCATAACCAATTTAATGCTTTTTCAAAAGTTGAAGTACCTAAAAAAATAAAACATAATTACAAAAAAACTAATATAAGTTTTAAAGTAAATAATATTATAAGCTATTATGTAGAACCAACTAAAGAAAAAGATATGATAATAAATATTAGTCAAGTAGGAGAGGTTAGAGCTTTATATGACCCTTTAGTAGAAAGTAAATTAGAATTATATTTTAACGGTGAATAAGACTACCTTAAATGTCTTAATAATATAAAACAAAATAAAAAGGAATAAAACAGATATTGCTAAAGTCGCTCATGAATTAAATAAAGCTTATTGTGAAAGTATTGGAGATATATCACAACCATCTTGGGAAGAAGCTCCTGAATGGCAAAAATCTTCAGCTATTAATGGAGTACAATTTCATATTGATAATCCTAATGCTACTCCTGTTAACTCTCATGAAAGTTGGCTAAAACAAAAAACAGAAGAAGGTTGGAAATATGGAGAAGTTAAAAACCCTGAAACTAAAGAACATCCTTGTTTTTTTACCTTATGAACAATTGCCAACTTCCCAAAAAGCTAAAGATTATATTTTTAGACAAACTATACATAGTTTAAAAAAGTTTTTAAAAGATTAATAAATGCCATTTAACGAAAACGGTTTATATGTTATTGAAGATATTGCTTTTTGTAATACAGTAGATTTTACAAAAACTGGACAATATTTTAAAAAACATGGCGTTTATACTAAAGCACCTGAAGGAAGTAGAGAGCATAAACAATTTTGGGATATTGAAGAAGATAGACTAAAAAATGGAATGACTCTTCCTGGTAAACTTAAATACGTTAATGGCGTACCTCAAATGCAAGAAGTCTATATTACTGGAGAGTATTATGGATTTCTTAATTATGCTAGAATTTTAAGAACTACTGATGAAAGTAAAAAAGAATTAAAAAATATAGTAAAAGATAGTACTTTATTACAACATTCTAAAAAAGTAGGAAAAAAAGATTTAGATTTTCCTGCTTTTTTAGATGGTCAGTATCATTGGTTTACTGCTAAAGAAATTGCTAGAAATTTAGGTCTTCATGTTATTTGCGCCAAATCCAGACGTAAAGGCTATTCTTATATGGAAGGATGGGATGCGGCTCATACTGTAAATATGAATAAAAATATAACAGTTTTAATAGGAGCTTATGATTATAAATATATTACTTTAGGCGACCAAATTATACCTATGGCTAAAAGATATTTAGATTTTTTAGAACTACATACTGATTTTGCTAGAGGATATTTAAAAGAACAACCAGAACATATAAAATTAGGATTTAAAAAACCTACAGAAGGTAATAAAGAGTTTGGTTATAAAAGTCAAATTGTAGGTGTTTCTTTTATGAATAATCCAGACGCTGCTGTAGGTAAAGATGCTAGAAAAATAAAATTAGAAGAGTGTGGTAAATTTCCAAATTTAAAAGAAGCTTTAAGTGTAACCATGTCAACAACAGAAGATGGCTCATTCGTTACAGGGCAAATCGTAATGTTTGGTACTGGTGGAACAGATGAAGCTAACTGGAGAGATTTTGAAGAAATTTATTATAATCCAAAATCATATAATTGTCTTTCTTTTGATAATGTATGGGATGAAGGAGCTAAAGGAAATTCTGTAGGATGGTTTCATCCTCAAGAATTAGGCGACCCAGCTTTTATAGACCCTCATGGTAATAGCTTAATAGAAGAAGCTAAACAATACAATGATAAAGAAAGAGAAAGAAAAAAAGCAGAATATTCTAATACTGAATATTTAAAATATATAGGTCAACGTGCTAGAAATCCTAAAGAAGCTTTTGCTAGTGGTAGCGACAATATATTTCCATCTGCTGAAATATTAGACCAATTAAATAGAGTTAAACATGATAAAGACTTTAAATATTTAGCTAGAGAAGGTCAAATAGTTAGAACTGAATATGGGTTAAAATTTGAACATAATTCTACTTTAAAAGAAAAAGGAATTACTGTTCATGATGCTGTAAAAGAGTTTCCTTTAAAAGATAAAGTTGATGTTACAGGATGTTATGTAGAATGGGTATCTCCTTATAGAGATAAATTAACAGGCAAAATCCCAAAAGGTTTATATAGAGTTTGGCATGACCCTTATGCACATGATAAAGATAAAAAAAATATCTCTGTTAAAGATTCATTAGGTGCTACTTATGTTTATGAAAGAGTAAATAATATAACCCCTACTAAAGGAGATTTATTAGTTGCTTGTTATGTAGGAAGACCTGAAAGAATGGATGATTATAATGAAACTTTATTAAAAATTTGTGAATACTGGAACGCTGAACTTATGTTTGAGAATGATAGAGGAGATGTAAAAAGGTTTTTTACAGTTAAACAAAACTTACATTTACTTGCAGACGAGCCTGATTTAGAATGGGAAGTAGGATTAAAAAGCGGTGTTAGAAGAGGTAAAGGTATGAATATGAATGAAAAAAGAAAAGCTAAAGGAGTTATATATCTTAGAGATTGGCTTTTAGAAAAAAGAGGAAAAGATGTTTTTGGTGGAGATAAATTAAATTTACATTATATATATGATGTTGGATTATTAGAGGAATTGTTAAAATGGAACGTAAAAGGTAACTTTGATAGGGTGTCTGCTATGCTTATAGGTATGTTTGATGCTAAAGAAACTTTTAATAAAGAAATAAAACTACCTCAAAAAGTAAATAAAAATAGTTTTTTTAACAGACCTTTATTTTAAAATATAATAATATGTCGTCAATTTTTCCTAGACAAGCTATACCTAAATCAGAAAAAAATAAAGAATGGTATAAAAGTAATGTAGATTATTTTATAGAACAATCTAATTATTATTCAGGAGATAGATGGGAAATGATTTTACTTTATAAAGCAGCAATTGGAGAATTAGATGCTAGTGCTTATAAATATGTCTTAAATCCTTATAATAGTCAAGAAGAAAATTTACAAAAATATCCTGCACAATTAAGAAACTATGATTTTATAACTCCTATAATAAATTTATATTTAGGAGAAAAAGCAGAAAAAGTAGGAAATCATCAAGTTGTTGTTACTAATGAAGATGTAATTAATGTACATAAAGAAAAGCTTAATAAAGCTTTTTTATCTTATTTATCTCAATCTTTTATAAACGATTTAAATAGTAGCGGTGTAGATACTGGAGTACCTTCTCAAGAGTTGCCAAGTGCAGAAGAATACTTATCTAAATTTAAAGTAGGCATTACAGATGTAAGAGCTATACAAGGACAAGAAGCTATAGATTATATAAAATATGCTTTATCTACTAAAGATAAAATGCAAGAAGCTTTTTTTGATTGGTTAGCTGTAGGTAGAGTTTATACTTATAAAGATATATATAAAAATGATTTAGTTTATGAAGTTGTACCTCCATTAGAAGCATGGCATGGTACTTCAAATACAGGATTTGTAGAAGATTCTAATTGGTTTGTAAGACGTACTAGATATAATTTAAATCAAATTATAGATAAATTTTCAGAAGATTTTGAGGGCGATGAAGAAGTAAAAAATTTAGAATCTAAATATATAAACGGAGATGAAATTAATACTACAGATTATATACAAACTACAAATTTAGATAAAAACGCTTCTAGTAGTTCTAATAACACATTTTTTTCTTCAAATAATAATTTAATTGATGTTTTTCATGTTACTTGGAAATCGTTAAGAAAAATAAAAATACTTAAATATACTTCTAAAGAAACTTTACAAGTTTTAGAAATGGAAGTAGAAGAAGATTATAAATTAGATATAGATAATGGAGATATTTCATTAAGTGAAGAAACTATTAACGAAGTACATGAATGTTATAGAATAGGTAAAGATTTATATAAAAGAGGTAGAGCTATTTTAGCTCAAAGAGATGAATTAGCAAATTCAAGTATTTGTAAATTACCTTATAATGGTAGATTAGGTTATACAGAAAGAAATAAAATAAATAGTATTGTAAAATCTTTATTAAATTATCAAGCTTTATATAATATATACCATTATAGAGCTGAATTAACTTTAGCTAGAAATAAAGATAAATTAATGTTAATGCCTTTAGGATTATTACCTGAAGGGTGGACTGAAGATAAATTTTTATATTTTGCTGAAACTACAGGATTAGCTTTTTTTGATGAAACAAAACCTAATGCTGCTGCTGTTTTAAATGCTATAAGAAGTATAGATATGAATTTAGGTAATTATGTAGCTCAAATGAGAGAGTTATTAATTTCTATTAAAAATGAAGCTTGGGATAGTGTAGGAATGAATAGACAAAGATTTGGTAATATAACTGCTAGTGACGGTAAAGGAATTACAGAACAAGCTCAATTAAGAAGTAGTGTTATTAGTAGAGAAATGTTTAGACGTTTTGAAAAGTTAGAAGAAAGCGATTTACAAGGATTAATAGATTATTCTAAATTAGCATGGATTAATGGCAAAAAAGGGATGTACGTTTCAAGTGATGATAGTAAAGCTATGTTAAATATTAATCCTGAAATTCATTGTAATTCTGATTATGGTGTTTTTGTAAAAGACTCAACAGAAGAAGGAGAAAAATTACAACAAGCTAAACAATTTGCTTTTGGTTGGGCACAAAAATCTAATGTTCCTGCTAGTAATGTATTAGAAATATTAGATAGTAATAATATGTCTAAACTTAAAAACTTTATAAAAATACAAGAAGATATACAACAACAATTAAATGAAAAACAACAAGAAGCAGAAAGACAAAATCAACAAATTTTAGCAGATAAAGAAACAGAAAGACAAAATGCAGACAATCAAATTAAAATACAAGTAGCTCAAATACAAGCAGGTTCTACTATAGAAGCAGCTAATATAAAAGCAGCTACAGATTTAACTAATACTTCATTCTCTTCTGGAGGAGAAGATTTAGATTTAAAAATACAAGAAAGTTATAATAAATATCAAGAAACAATAAGAAAAAACCAGCTAGAAAAAGATAAAATGGGATTAAAAGCTAATAATGATATAGTTAATAAACGTTTAAAAGAAGCTAAAATTGAATTAGACCGTCAAAAAATGTTATCTAATGAACGTATAGCTAAAACAAATAAAAATCGTTATGATAAATAATTTAAAAAGTTTATATATTTAATCCTAATTATCAAGTATTAAAAAATAAATAACCTAAAATATAATAATTAAAGTAATTTTACACTATGAAAAACGAAAACAATAATAATGACAATAACTCTAATAGTAATGGAGATAAGTCAACAAATGTTTCTGGTTTAATCAATAACATTAACGATGTTATCATTGACAACAATCAGCAAAATTCAAATAACAATCAACAGCAAAATATTAGTCAACAAAACTCTAATCAACAAAACTCTAATGAGCAAAAAGATAATAAGAATAATAACTCAAATAATGACAGCAATGATGAAAATTTAAATTTACAAGAAGTAGAAATTGATGGTGTAGTACATAAATTAGATAAAGAAGGTAACGCTATTGATAATGAAGGTAAAATTGTAATGTCTAAAGAAGACATTAAAAAACAAGCAGAAGAACAATCAAAAACAAGTAACAATAATAATTCTGATAATCCTTTAATTAATGATATTATAGAAAAAACTGGAATAGTTATAAAAGATGAAAACGGCGAAGTAAAAAAATACGAAGACAGTATTGAAGGTATAAAAGAATATACAGAAGATGTAGCTGAAGAATTAGCTTACAAAAAAGTTACTAGTTGGTTTGAAGAAAGACCTGAAGTTGAACGTTATGCTCAATTTTTAGAACAAGGAGGAAAACCAGAAGATTTCTTTAAAAGAAAAATAGAAAGTGTAAAAAGCATAAATTTTGATGAAAAAGATACTAATCTATTAAAATCTCTTATTACTAGAGATTTAATAAATTCAGGATTTTCTAAAGAAGATGCTGAACTAACAACTCAAATGTATGAAGATACAAATAAATTAAAAGATTTTGGTAAAAAAGCTTTTGAAAAGTTAAAAGCGTATGAAGAAAATTTAGAATTAGAAGAAAAGAAAAATTACGAAAATTATCAAAAACAAGAACAAGAAAAAATAAAAAATCATTGGAATAACGTAAATGATATTATATCTAAAGGTAAACTTGCTAATGTTAATATTCCTGATACCGATAAAAAAGGTTTTTTTGAATGGTTAGCTGTATCAGTTGATAATGAAGGTAATAGTCAAGCTGCTATTGCAAGAAGTAAAGCAACAACTCAACAATTGTTAGAGTTAGATTACTTACTATATAAAGGCTTTGATTTATCTAAATTAGTTCAACAAGAAGTTAAACAACAAAAAGTAAACAGTCTTCGACTAAGACTTACTAATAAAGGAGGTTTAAATAACGGAGAAGGAATAGATAGAAGCAAATATTCTAATCCTAATGAGATTGATATATCTTTAAAAAGTATCTTAAACGGAGGTCAATAAAGTTAAATAAAATAAAAAATAACAATTAAAACAAATAAAAAAATTATGGCAAATGCTAGAATAATTTACAAAGATGGTTTTGATGGTAACGGTTTTACTAATGAAAACTCATTAGCAAACTTAATGCTTACAAAACCTGATGTAATTAATCCTGTTATTACTCACTTAGCAGGAGAAGAGAGTAAAAAATTTCCACTTACTTTTATGACAGAAGGTCAAGTAGGTGGTTATAGAACTATTGAAATTAATGACGTTCAGTATGAATGGAATACAATTGGTCGTATGAAAAAAGGCGACCGTATTGTATCTACTACTTATACAGCTGGAGATAAACCGGGTCTTAATTTTACACCTTTTTATATTACTTTTGAAACAAATTGGTTAAAGTACCAAAATATGGTAAGTAGTCCTAACGGAATACAAGCTCGTATTATGGAACGTCCTAATCAAGTTGGAGCGCATTGGGTATATAAATTACAATTAAATGCTACAGACCCTTCTGAATCTGTACCATTAAGTGAACTAGTTTCTGGTTTATCTTGGGTTATGACTGGAGGTGCACCTGTTTCTGAAAGTTTCTCTATGGGTAATGAAAGTAATTTTATGGCTCCTGGAAAAATGAAAAATCAAATTAGTATTCTTCGTAAATCTTATCGTTACGGTGGCAATATTAAAAATAAAACAGTTTCAGTAGAATTTAATGTAGATGGTAAAAAAACTAATTTTTGGATGCCTTTTCAAGAGTGGCAACACATGATGGATTGGAAACAAGAATGTGAAGAACATTACTGGTATTCAAAATATAATCGTTTAGCAGATGGTACAATTGCTTTAGTAGATTATGTAAATGGATTACCTATTCCTACTGGTGCAGGCGTTGATAGTCAAATACCAAACAGAGATACTTATGCTACTTTAACTTACCGTAAAATTAAAGAAACTGTAGGTGATGTAATGTATGGAGCTACTGATACAGGTAAAATGAAAGTAGTACTTTATACAGGTATTGGCGGTTTAGAAGAATTTAGTGAAGCTATGCAAAATAAAGCTTCTGGTTTTTCTCAAATTACAGGAGATAAATTTGTAAAAGGAGAAGGACGTAATTTAATGTTAACTGGGTTCTTTACAGCATTTGAACACATTGATGGTCATATTGTAGAAGTTAGACATTTACCTTTATTAGATTTTGGAAGTCGTGCAGAAAATGCACCTAAACATCCTATTACTGGTAAACCTATTACATCTTACGATATGTATTTTGTTGACCAATCTATGTATGATGGAAGTCCTAACGTACAAATGGTATCTCAAAAAGGTCGTTCTTTAGTTCGTGGTATAGTAAAAGGTATGGCTCCTAGTAATCCTAATGAATTTACTGGAGATAACAATGCTATTGCTACAGAAAAAGACGAAAATTCAGTACATTTCTTGTCTGCAAAAGGTATTTGTATTCGTAGAAATAACCACTGTTTTAAATTAACTTGTAGCTTATCTTAAAATGTATATAAAAGTAAAGAGCTAAAAAGCTCTTTACTTTTTATTATTAAACAATAAAAGAAATTAAAAATTAAATATAAATAAAATGGAAAATAATAATAAACCTCAAAATAAAGGTAATAACGAAACTCAAAATGAAACTTCACAACCAAAAATTCAATTTCCTTACAATGCTTATAATAAAGTAGTTATTAAAAGGAAGCCTATACCAACAAACGGAAAAGGAGAAACTATAATTGGTCAAATTCCCGAAGAATTTAAAGTAAAAATAGGTTCTTCTTATAGAGGAAATTCTGTATTAAGAGGATTAACTATATTAGAAGAAAAAAGATTTCTTCCTATTATAATTGGTATAAGTCCAGATAGTCCTAATTGGGAATCTTCTACTAGAGATTATTGGAATAATATTAGTAAAGACGTACCTTTAAACGGACTTGAATTAGAAGTAGGATTACGTTACGATAATGCAGAAGATTTAAATCATGATAACAGATTACAAGAAGATTTAGAATTTAAATCTAAAGTAAACTTAAAGGGAATTCCTATAAATCCAGCAGATTATATTTTATGGCGTTATTGTAGAGTTTATAGCAGAGTTGCTAATGATTTAGAAGATATTAATAAAAGTGCTAAAATAGAATTTTATATTTATTCTAAAAATAAAGAAACTGAAGCTAAAAAAGCTATTTTAAATTTAGAAAAAGAAGCTAATAAATTATACTATACTTCTTTAGCTGATAGAGAATGGATTAATCACACATTAAGAGTTTTAATTTCTTTAGACAAATCTAATAAATATACAGCTTTAAGTTTAGAAAATATGTCTGAAGATGAAAAAGATATAGCTATAAATGAATATTTAAAAAATAATCCTAGTTTATTTTTAGCTATTGGTAAAGATAAAAATTTACAAACTAAATCTTTTATTGAAAGTTGTATAACTAAAAATATATTACAACGTATTCCTAATACTTCAGTTATTACTTTTGAAGCGGAAACAATTGGTAATAATTTAGACGAAGCTGTAACATTTTTAAATAACCCTAAAAATGGAACAGTAAAAGAAACGTTAAAAGCAAGATTAAATACACCTTAATAATGACAGTACAAGAAATGCACATTGGAATTGACATGATTTTACAAAAAGTCAATTCCAATGTTATTTCTTCTTTTGAACCTGAAGAAAAAGATTGGGTATTAAATGAAGAAGTAAATAGATTTATAAAACAAAGACTTAGTATATTAAGTAATGAAAAACGTCTAGGATTTCAAGACACTCAAAAAAGATTAGATGATTTAAAAAATTTAATTACTTCAAAAACTCTAAACTGTTATCAAGGAGAAGATAATAGTTTTTTTAGTTTTTTACCTACAGATTATATGTTATTAATTAATGATAGGTCTTTTATAGAAGATTTATGTGGTAATTTAATAACTAATGCTGATTATGTAAATGA
>ERZ724522.1870-NODE-1870-length-10485-cov-3.550719_pt1 | contig 10485 bp, 22 predicted proteins | sample MGYA00376055_ERZ724522 | MGnify/ENA primary metagenome ERZ724522 (study PRJEB28724, sample SAMN07190884) | wastewater metagenome | isolation source: effluent of sewage treatment plant in Hong Hong | place: Hong Kong | collected 2016-03-17 ... | reverse complement strand
TCATCACCTGTATAGTCCGCCCAGCAGCCCTTTATAGAGTCTTTACTAAACGGACATTCTTTGCACAATTTCTCACAAGTGCAATTTGCAGATTCATTAAATCTATTTATATGCGTTGCCATTAGTTATATATTAAAAACGAACAATCTCAAAATATCTTTCCCTTAAAAGTTTATAATATTCCATGTTATCTATGCCGTAATTACCAATAGCCCACATATCATTAAATTCTACAACTACATTGGTGTTGTCTTCCAATATGCCTATATCTATTGTGTATGCTGCTGGTGGGTCTAACAATGCCCTACACATAATATCAGCAAATTCCCAATTAGGCATTACTTTGAAATCACCAGAGTAATTACGAGCATCAACAATTTTATTATGTCTTATGTAGCATCGTGTTTCACTAATTATCTTTTTCTCAAATGGCTTAGCCATCAATACTTCAGTATCATCTGGGTATGGGTTGAGATTTGAAAGCGTCATTAGGTCGAATACCATACCCGTAAATAATTTAGTCTGAGTTGGTTTTATAAACCATTTCTCACCATTCGCTATTTTTTCCTTAGCAATAGATAAAGTAGTAGTTGTATAATCCTGATATGGATTGCTCATTGATGGTATGTGCTTATTTATTCGTTTAAATACTTCTGTCATAAACTCAACAGACCCAACGAATAAATGCTTACGTATAAGAGCATCGAATTTACCAGATACAACTTCCTCAAAGGATGTTAAACGTACATCCTGAACACTATCCATAGCACCATATAATGCACAAGCTGCATCAAAATTGTGCGGTAGTTTCCTTTCTTTATCAGACTGTATGTATACCATTTTATAAACTTTTTTTGCAAATTTAGATATATTTATAGTATATTACAAGAATTAGATGAAAAAAAAATATTACAGAAGAAGAAGTTTTTGATGGTATAAGGAGTGTTATTTGTTATCATTCGATGACATTTAATACACCAGAAAATAGAAAAAAACTAGCCAATGATATTTCAACATATTTGAAAAAGAAGTTGAGACCAGTTCACATTGAAGCATATGATGATTATGTTAATGTGGAATCACTTGACCCATATAAATTTATAAAGATATTTTTTGATAATTGTATTGTCACATCTTTGGATAATTATATGTATAGTGATTTAAATGACCACATTACAACAGTAAATTCATTAATTCGAGATAGTAAGATAAATAAGTTAATAAATGATAAACAAGGAAAAAGTTAACCACGAAATATTTGATATTTTCAGCGCACATTTAAATGATGTTAATGCAACACCATTAGAAAAATTGCAAATTAAGAAAACCAGAATGGATATATCATTCGATTTAAAAAATTATTTATTTGGGATTTTAGATACCGATATTCAAATTTTTGATAACTTTGTAGAATCAAATTTCGTATCTATGTACGGAAGTTTTGATATTCAAATTAAAGATGAGAAAATGTCTTTAAGAGATTTTGTTGAAAACATAGATAGGTTTATAGACCCAATTAATAGGGAAGAAAAATTGAATGGTATTTTATAATGCTTGATGCACACGACATATTAACTAATATACATGAATATGTATATATGGGCAATACTAATTACGGTGTTGACGAACAAAGAGATAATCTTTTGAAAAAGTTATCAGAGTATATATCGTATGTTTTAGAGACAGATGCCAAATTTGAAATGAAAACTGGTCCACTACCAGCAACACACATATATAATACTTTATATGTTGAAATTTTTGGTGAAAAAATGACATTAATGGATTTTTCTAAAAAAGTGACACAGTATGTCACTCAATATAATAGAGCAAAGAAAATTAATAATTTATTATGAGAAGGTTATATAATCTTATCAGATTTTATATGCCTATTTATTTTACTACACAATGGTTGCAAATTGGTATAATGATTTAATTTAATAATATCTTCTTCTGTTTTTGCAGTCGATAAAGGTATAATATGATCTATATCCCAGCCATAGTTAAATTCACCATTATATTTACCTTTGTTTTCCCATGTCATCCATGTTTCAAATTTTGACTCTAAATATAATTTAAATTCATATATTGAACAACCTAATATTTCGGTTGTTTTTGCTCCATTTTTCTTAAAACCTTTATTTTTATAAATGTTAAGTATTTTGGTTGAAATTTTTTTCTTAAATCTAAACATTGTATCAGTTTTATATTTTTTAGATTTATATTCACTGCCATATTTTATATATTTTTCCTTATTTTTATAATATTTATCTCTGCTTCTTTTTCTTTGATTTTCAATATCATCCTTATATTTTTGTTTTTCTATTTCTTTATTATCTATGTGATATTTTCGCTTATATTCTAATTCTTTATTCTTTCTATTTGGGTCATTTCTATATTTTTTTCTACATTCTTTACAACATGGCATGAGACCATCTTTATAATTTTTATTTTTACTAAACAAAATAACATCCTTTTCTATATAACATTTATTGCATACTTTCACTAATTATATATTAATTTGGTGTAGTTTCAATAATTTAATAACTTTGGTATAAAATAGCGAAAAATGAAAAAAGCTGCGGTTTGTGGTATAATAGTTAATGGTAAAATTTTACTTTTAAAAAGGCCAGAAAATGATTACATTAAAGGCTACACACTTCCTGGTGGCAAATTTGACGACATAATAGATAAAGCAATTGAAGATTGCGCAATAAGGGAATTGTATGAAGAAACAAATATAAAAGAAAATTATATTTACTATGTTAGTGACTTAATATCTAATAATGGTAAATATATTATATCCATCTTCTATAAAAGATTATTATACTTTCCAGAAGTTGTAATATCAAGCGAACATACGGACTATTTATGGGTGGATATAAATAATTTAGATCCTGAAATACTAGCAGGTAATACTATGCAATTGATAAACGAAATAAAAACTAAATATTATTACAATGAAAATTAATAGAGTGACCTTCACTGGTCCTGATATTCATACAGATGTCAATGAATTGAAAGTAATACAGAACGATTACCCATTCGTTGAATGGGGCATTTTGATTAGTGGTAATCCAAATATAAAAAGACATCCACCAAAAGAGTTCATAGAAAGTTTAAAAGATACTGGATTGAATTTATCATTACACCTTTGTGCTAAATATAGTAGTGATATAATGAAGAAAGGTATTATAGAAATACCTTATGAATTCTTCAGTCGCTACCAAATAAATTTCAATTTTAAATTTTCTAAACACAACATAGAATACTACGAGCAACTTACTAATAAGTATAAGAACAAGAATTTTATACTTCAATACAATAGGTCAAATGAACCATATGTAAAAGATATTATACACAAGTATAATATGTCTAATACTAACATTTTATTTGATGCGTCTGGTGGTAGAGGAACTGAAATATCAAGTATAGAAAAGCCATTCTTCAGTATATACACTGGATATTCTGGTGGTATATACCCAGACAATGTTATAGATATATGTAATAAAATAAATGATTACAAGAATTATGACAATGTTTGGATAGATATGGAAAGTGGTGTGAGAACTGACGATATATTTGATTTGGGTAAAGTTAGAGATGTTCTTAAAAAGGTAGAGAAGTTTATCTAGCATAATTTGCATTTCTGGCATTTTTTTTATAATTTTGTATTATCAAACTGACATATTATGAGCTTATTAGATACTTGCAGGGAATTAGACCTGAAAGAAAAGATTGAAAAAATGAGTTCTTCTGAATTGAAGAAAAACCTATACGATGCTTTGCGAATTATCAAACTGATGGAAGAAGTTGGTGAGATAAGCGAAGGTTTCCTTGAACTTGTAGGCTACAAGAAAACATCGAAACCAAAGAAGCAAATACTTCAAAACCTGAAAGAAGAATTTGTTGATGCTGAAATAATGGTAAACGTTCTGCAGGGTAGGTTCGATATGGATGATAAGGAGAAGAACGAAATTACCAATAAGAAAGTTGGTAAATGGAAAAATAAATATCTTGATAAAAATAAGAAAGATATTTATATCGCCATTCACGAAGATGATAAGGATGAAAAATTCTCTAAAAAGGAAATTAAAAAGCCCAAGAATAAGAAAGTAAAAGAAAAGAAAAATGGAAAATAAAATCTGGACTGACGAAGAAGTAGAAAATTTGAAAGAGTACCAAACATCTGGTGCCTTTCATCCTTATACTTGCAGCAGGGAATTTCCTGAGTGTGAAGTAAAAACTTCAACAGTGAATGGTGTGCGTGATTGGTCAAAGGACGGTATTCTAATACCGACTAATGAGGGATTTGTTTGTCCATGTGGGAAGTATAAACAAACTTTCGCACACGATTTTACTTTGGCTTTTAAGAACAGATACACTCTTGCACCAATTATGATTTTTGGTGATAAAATAAATGATGATATTAGTCACATCAAAGGGTTTTTCTCCAAGGAAAAATCTGATAAGTATTTCGATGATTTATTGAATAACATAAATTGGTGTGATACATTAAAAGCAACAAACGGTGAAGATGTTAAGATTAATAGGAAAATGGCTTATGTCAGCGACCTTGGGTCTGATTACATATACAAGTATGCGTCTTTACAACTTATAGGTTCACCTTGGTGTGATAGTCTTATCGAATTAAGAGACAGACTTAATTTCAACATGAATGGTTACTTCAATTCTGTTCTTTTAAATCTTTATAAAGATGGTAAGGATGAAATTAAGTGGCACTCTGATAGTGTGCCTCAACTTGGTGAAAATCCAATAATAGCAACAGTGAATTTGGGTGCCACAAGGACATTCAGGTTTGTTAATAAAGAAACTGGTGAGAAGATTGCTATTCCTTTGGAACACGGTGATTTATTGATTATGCACGAAAACTGTCAGAAGAATTACAAACATGCAATACTTCCTGAGAAGTCGGTTAAAGAGCCAAGAATTAGTTTAACATTCAGAAAGGTTATATCATAATGTGGCCGTTTAACAGAAAGAAAAAGGAAGAAAAACAAGAAGAAAAGGCTGAGGCTAAGGTTGGGGTTAAACTGGTGTATTTTGACACAGAAGATTTAAAGAAATTGCAGGAAATAGGTAGGCAACTATCTATCGAAAAAAACAGAGACGATAAAATAGACGAACTATTAAAATAATTTTTATGGAATTCTTATATGAAAAAATTCAGGAACTTGGTTTAGGCGATACCTATCTACACGTCATAACAACTAATAAGGCATTTAATCTACCATACCATAATACTCCACATTTGGAGAATGTTTGTAAGTATGCATTGATGGGTGCTGAACATTATGGTTTGTCGATAGAGGATCAAATAATCATTGCCACTGCTGCACTTTATCACGATAAGGACCATACTGGTTCTGGTAAGAATGACGATATTAACATCGAAATTGCCATAAATGATTTCTTAGCACACAACACTAATAACAATCAAAGGTTCATAGATGCGGTTGTCAATTGTATAAAAGCAACTAGGTACCCATACCTGTATGAAGTTGTTGATATTCGTGAGAAGATAATAAGGGATGCTGATGTTTTGCAAAACTTATTTATACCAAACTTCATAACGAATGTTGTGGGCGGTATTTCAACAGAGGCAAACATACCATTCAAAACACTTTTGGATGGTCAGGAAAATTTCTATCAAAACGTGATTAAGTTCAATACCGATTGGGCAGTAGAATTATTCAATGAGCAATTACCTAACGTGATGAACAAAGTAAATGCAGTTAGAAGCTTTTATAATTTACAAGCAGCATAAATATTTAGTATGAAAAAAACATATAATGAGGGTTATAGGATAACAGCAGAAGATACATTGGAAAAATTCAATAATGGTTTGCTGAAGGAAATGGTTGAGCAGTCTAATAAAGGAACAGAGTATTTTGAGAAGTATTCTGACTTTGGCTACAAGGACATAAAAGTAGATGATAAATTCAAACTGAATGTCCATGTAGAGAGTACCTTACAAGGTATATTCAGACTGACTAATGAAGGAAAGAAAAACATTGTTGCGCTCAACTTCGCATCTGCTAAAAGGCCAGGTGGTGGTTTCCTAAAAGGAACTGTTGCACAGGAAGAATCGCTTGCAAGAACATCATCTTTGTATTTCTCATTAAGGTGTTGTACTGAGTATTATGAGAATCCACAAGCACCATATTATAGTGATAAAATGATATTCTCACCGAATGTTGTTTTCATCAAGGATGATGCTGGTAATATGTTGGACACTCCAGTAACTGCATCTATTATCACAGTTGCTGCACCGAACCTTAGAGATGCTGAGAATGTTGACCATTTGAAGATACGTGACATATTTGTTAGAAGAATTTACAACGTCCTTAAACTAGCAAAAGACAAAGGTTGTGAGAATGTAATTCTTGGTGCCTTTGGTTGTGGTGTGTTTATGAACGATCCAAGGATGGTTGCGAAGTATTTCAAGTGGGTTATAAAACAAGAATTTGAAAACTCTTTTGAGAGCATTGTGTTCTCAATATATGAGAAACCAATTGAGAATGTAATGGCTTTTAAATAGTATTGAATGATAGAATTACTCAAATCACACATATCACCTAACTTACCCATCAGTATACTCTGTTTATGCATATCAGGAATTAGTGGACACATATTAGGTAGGCAAAGAGAGAAAGTAGGACACGGAGAAGCAGGTGAGCGAACTATGACACTAGTTTCAATAGGCTCTACCTTGTTTACAATCATACCGATGCTTGCTGGTTTTAATTCCGAAACATGGCGTGTCGCAGCGAATGTGGTAACTGGTATCGGTTTCATTGGTGCTGGTGTATTACTTAAAGATGGTATAAACATTAAAGGTTTAACAACATCTACTACGATATGGGTTTGTGCTGCACTTGGTGTGTGTTATGGTTCTTGTAATATAAATAATATAATTGTCGGTATAATAGTAACTATAATAACTTACGTTGTATTAAATAAGAAAAAAGCAAAAATAAATACTTCGAATGAGGGGGTCTGATATTAAGTGTAAAGATTATTATATTATAAGAGTAAACACAAGTGGATATTATAACGATAAGGATCCAAGAGCAATGCGTAGGTTTCAGTCTGTGATTGAAGAATATCGTTTGTTTAAAGAAGCATTATTTCTTAAGTTCTTAGGTAAGACGATTAAAGATTTATGGCGGCAATATGCAACAGATATTTATGATTGTGCAATGGAAGAATTGTGTGAGAAGTATAAAATTTTTGTGCATGAAGTATATGGTGATGGGAATCTATATTTAATACCTAAGGAGAATACTGAAATGATTGAATGGATAAATTCAAATCTTTTAGTACCACATAAGGTATTGAAAAAATGTATTTTAGGTCATTTGAGTTATAGACAAGATGAGAAATCGCTATGGCCTGATTATAAGAGACAATTTTCGTACAAATTCAAAGAGAGTATGTTGGATAAGTACGGAGAAGAAAAATATAACGATATATACGGAGCATAATTATGTCATACATATGGTCAGGGAGTAATCCAGAAGGTTTGTATATATGGGGTGATGGTGAGAATGTGCATATTCATAAAGAGAAAGAAACTATTGGTTCCATACCAAGAAACATTTTTAATGGCTTAATTAAAAAATATGTTAATAATTATTATGAAGATGTTGATTATGATGGTGCTAAATTAATAAACTGTCTGGTCGATTTAAATGATAATGAGATACAAGAATTTAATCCGACTGGTGGTTCTAATTTTAAATGTGTTTTATCATATAATGGCTGGAGATTAGCAATGTGGGAAGTTACCTGGAATTACATAGTACATAATAATTACATACAAAGAAAAACAAAATAAAATGAATTACAAAAAGCGTTTCAGGTTAGCATATTTATCTACTAGACGAATTAACGATAGTCACGAGATAATTATATGTGATGAGACAAAAGACAACTATGGTGGTTACTATGCTGCTGAAGAAGAATTCGATACTGAGGAAGAAGCAATTGAACACGCAATGACTTCTGAGGATTGGAAGTATAGGAATAATTTTGTCATATTACCTTTCTACGAAAAAATTTTAAAATAATTTCTTCTTTCGGAATTATTTTTTTAACTTAAAGTATGGATTTCGATATTTACCCAAATCTTGGAGATGAATTCTATTGCCTGAAATCATTTGATGATATAGTTTCTGGGCAGATATACAAAGTTATTGGCCAAGGTGATTTGAATACAAATTATGCAAACAAGACTGGCAAGACTGGTTATGGGTATTGCATAAAAAACAAAAAAAAGGTATCTAAAAAAATTAATAAATATGGTTATGCAGAAGTTAAAACTTTTGTAACGAGTGAAGAAATAAATAATAAAAAATATTTTATTTCAACCGATGACTATTATAAGAAATACGAAAGAAATAGTAAAATTAATATATTATTAAGCTGATAGGGGAACCGACTTATGGGGTAAGGTAGCTGGATGTGTCCCATTAATCTCAAGCCTTGACGAAGGTGATGACGGAACTTAGCTTTGTCCCTTATCAGTTTTTAAAAAAACTTTTATGAACACAATAGTTATTAACGGCAAGAAATTTCAAACAAACGGTAACAATGTTTCTATAATAAACAACTCAGTTTATGTAGATGGTGACCTGATTGCTGGTGAGTTAAATGGTGTGGTTAAGATAAAGTGGGAAGGAGATTTAGCAAACTTAACAGCACACAATGTTGAAGTAGAGGGTAATGTTATGGGTAATTTAAATGCTCATAATGTAGAATGCGGTGATGTGGGTGGAAATGTGACTGCACACAATGTGGAGGCAAAGAAAATAGCAGGTAGCGTATCTGCTAAGAATGTTAGATAATAATTTATATGGATATACACTATAGGATAGTTAGAACAAGTTTAGGATTTGCAATTCAGGTTAAAATGTATGATTTATATTGGGACACAATAGAAAGGTATTATAGTTACCGAACAGACTGCTATACAAATTTCCTCTTTGAAATGTCTGTCGAGAAAAAAGGTGTAAATCTTATAGAGCATAGTGAGGTGTTCAAGTAAACAAAAGATACAATTAACCATATAATTCACATGGTTAATTATGTATGTGGGCTAATGTTCTCGCCCGAACTAGATAGAGTAGCTTTAATAAGAAAAAATAGGCCAGAATTTCAACGTGGTAGACTTAACGGCATTGGTGGTAAAATAGAAGGTGATGAAACACCAATAGATGCTATGGTTAGGGAATTTTGGGAAGAAACTGGCTGCAAAACAGATCCTTCTGATTGGGTTCTATTTCACAAGATAGAAGAATACAATGAAGATGAATATAATTACGGTTATACTGTATGTTTTTATTGTTGTTCATCTGATAAAATAGACCAATTACAGACTATGACAGATGAGCCTATTGAGGTTATATCTTGTGTTACAGTAAATGAAGCATTTACTATGAATAATATAAAGGAATATGTTCCCTATTCTATTGGGGTTCTTTGTAATCTGCAGGGCGCATCTTAAACTCAAATCTAAGAGGGCTATTACCATTTGTTCTATACTCATAGACCACCAATTTGCATCTACTGGCACATTTAATTATAGTCTCTATTAATGTTTTTAATTCATTGAAATCAGTATTATCTTTTATAATAACTGTGCAGGTATATTTGGGTGCTATTAGTGTTTCACCAAATTGCATTTCCATATCAGGGTAAATGTCTTCCAAGTCAGTAAATGCTGATGAAATAACACTTTGTGTAGGTAACCCGTTTAATGATGTGTAAAATCTAAGCATAGATTCTATATTTCTTTCCAATCTTACTTCATTACCATCGAATTCCTGAAGTGCATCTTTTAAAGGTTTAAAAACGTTCTTATAGAAAGAATTAAGTCTTTTGACCATATCATTATACTTTTCCTCATCCAAGTCATACTTAGCTAGCACTCTATAAACGTATTCTGGGTAGATTTTGCTCTCTCTAATGAATGTTTTGTACCTTTTCATAATATTATATATTATGAATTACAAACCATTTCCCTTAACTGGTTGAAACATAACACCACAATCTTCGCATACAAAGTGACTTGATATTTTCCAAGAACTATAACCAGGTCCAATTATACCATTACTTTTATATTTAGCGTTTTCCTTAATGTTTTCGCTTTTACATACAGGGCACTTGCATTTTATTTCCACTGTGTTTTCTAACGGTTTTTTACCTTTGTGTATCATAAATCTAAATAAAATTTTATTTTAATATCCCTCATCATATCTTCATTTATATAATAATGAAGTTCATTATCTTCTCTTATATACTTAAATACCTTGTTTGTTAATATATGTGCTATATTTATGCTAATATCTTGGTATATATAGCATCTATCTTCTTCATCGTAATAATCTGGTTTGGTTTTAATACTATTAACTATATCCAGGAATTTACTCATCTTATCTACTGCAACTCGTCTTAGAACCATTT
>ERZ724522.1869-NODE-1869-length-10498-cov-4.130805_pt1 | contig 10498 bp, 9 predicted proteins | sample MGYA00376055_ERZ724522 | MGnify/ENA primary metagenome ERZ724522 (study PRJEB28724, sample SAMN07190884) | wastewater metagenome | isolation source: effluent of sewage treatment plant in Hong Hong | place: Hong Kong | collected 2016-03-17 ... | reverse complement strand
TTGTAATAATCGGCAACCCAAGCGAATTCCACATGCGACAAATCCGACCTCTTGCCAGTTGGAACCTGCAACATCTCCTCATAGTAAGGGCGCATTCGTCTTCCACGGGTCACGCCCATGAACATTGCGTCTATGTCAACCTCATGCATGATCAGTACATGCATGAGGTCTCCTAGCGTGAGCTTCTTATCAAACTCTACTACACTTTGGAAATGTAGATAGATGGGCCCTTTTACCTTCGTCCACTTCGTCTCGACACCATTCTCATCATACGTCTTGGAGTACAGTCCGTCCTTCTTGAATTTGACACAATTCATGATATGATCGATTTGATATCAAGACCCGCAACCAATGCACTCTATTTCCGAATCCTTGGGTCGCTCCGGCAAGGTTTCCATCACAGGCAGCGTTATCTCAGGCTCCCTCATGTATGGCGATGGACTGGCAGCAACCTTATGTTCAGACCCTTCCTTGTTCGCGAACTTCGAAATATCCGTAGCAAGGTGTTTCGCTCCGGTGGAGATGGCCTTCGTCCTGACGTAATAGCACAAGGTCTTCAAGCCTTTTTTCCATCCGTATATGATGGCTGATGACAGCTTTGAGAAGGTCGGATTGCTCATGTAGAGGTTCATTGATTGTGATTGGTCAATGAAAGGACCTCTTTGTGCCGCCATGTTGATTATCTCTTTCTGTGAGATCTCCCAAGTGGTCTGGTATTTCAACATCAAATGCTCAATGCGCTTGACCATGTCCTCATAGCTCTTCTTGTCGGGGTCCAAGTAGTTATGGAAATTGATCCCCTGAATGGAGCCGTCGTTCATGACGATCTCATTCTTGAGTTGGTCTGACCAAATGCCAAGCTTTTCAAAGTCATCAACCAGATACTTGTTGACGAGCAGGATCTCTCCTCCAACAACCCTACGGCTGAACAAGGCCGAGTGTGCTGGCTCTGTCATTTCGAACGACCCAGTCACCTTGGCGGATGATGCCACGGGCATCTGTGCAGTGAACAAGCTGTTGCATATGCCGAACTTGGCCACCTTTTCCTTCAAGGAATCCCAATCCCACATGCCGCTCAATTCAACTTCAACCACCTTGTCCATCATCTCCCCCGTTTCCTCATTCTTCACCTGTACGGTTTCCTTCCACATGTCGAACTGGAATACCCCCTTCGACATCGGACTTCCCTTGAAGTACTTGTAAGGCTTTTGAACACCTTCTTCACAGAGCTTGCAGCTTTCTGTCACCGCAGCATGATAGATCGTCTCGAATATCTTTTTGTTCAAGTCCTTCGCCTCGTCCGATGTGAACACATAATCAAGCATGAAGAACACGTCGGCCAAGCCTTGTACACCTATTCCAATGGCTCTTTGTTCAAGACCTCCCTTCTCCCCCTTCTTCGTTGTGTATGAATTGATGTCAATGACCTTGTTCAAGCCGCGAACCACCCTTCTTGTTTCCTGATGCAGCAACTTGAAATCGAACTTTCCGTCCACAATGAAATTCTTCAACACCATGGATGACAGCGTGCAGATGGCCGTTGACTTCTCGTCGGTGTACTGATAGATCTCATTGCACAAGTTGGACTGGCGAATGGTACCGATATTCTGATGGTTCGTCTTCCTGTTCGCATTGTCTTTGGAACAGAGATATGGAACTCCCGTTTCGATCTGCGACTCATAGACCTTTTTCCAGATCTCCTGAGCTTTCACCTTCTCACCAAGACCCAACTCAACGGCCTTATGATATTCCTTCTCAAACTCTTCTCCGTATAGCTCTTGGAACGGACGCAGCCCTGCCTTTTTGATGTCATGCGGGCAGAACAGGTACCAATCCTCATCGTTCTCCACTGCCTTCAGGAAAAGGTCGGGCATCCACAATGCCGTAAAAAGGTCTCTGGCACGCGCTTCTTCAAGACCCGTGTTCCTCTTGATGTCCAACAGATCGAAGACATCCTTGTGCCAAGGTTCGATGTAAATGGCTGCTGCACCCGGCCTACGACCTTGCTGATTGAAACCTCGCAACCCTTCATTCACGATCTTCAAGTACTTGAGCAGCCCCATGGCATACCCGCCCGAAGACCTGATGCGGGTCTTCTTACTTCGTATGTTGGTCATGCAAAGACCAATACCAGCACCAGATGATGAATATCTGGCCACATCCGAGAACGTGTTCAAAAGTCCGTCTCCCGAATCCTCGGTATTGTATTCCAGAACGCAGGATGCAAGCTGTGGAACCTTCGTTCCTGCATTGATCATGATCGGAGTGGCTGGTGATATCCTCTGCTCCGACAAGGATTGATAGTATTCCTTGGCCTCCTTCAAAGAATTCGTGACCCATAGGGCAACCCTCAAATACATGTGCTGAGGCCGCTCAATGGAATTGCCGTTCTCATCCTTCAATAGGTACATTTCCTGAAGAGTTCTCCAAGCAAAGAAGTCGAAGTTGTAATCCTTGTCATGGTCTATGATGTCATCCACTTTTGACGCACCATACTGATCGATGATATCGATGAGGTCCTTGTGTACAACGCCTTGCTCATGCAACACCTTCATCGTGTCGGTAAAGCTTGACATCGTTTCCTTGTGATAGGATGACACCGATATCATCGCGGCCAAACGACTGTAGTCATAATGACTGGCCGTGTATGAAGCTGCTATGTTGGCTATCTGCCTGTCCAACACCCGCGTTTCCAATTTCCCTTCAAAGGGAACTGTGGTCAATACCTTGAGGCATATCTCATCAGGGTTGACCTTTAATCCTTTTGCGGCCTTTCTGATCCTTGCAAGGATCTTATTCGGATTGAAGGAGACTTCCTCCCCGCTGCGCTTTACTATAGTTAATCCAGCCATGGTATGTTCAGAATTCGTCGGTTATGTTCAATTTTTCGTTCACTTGTGGCTTCTGATATTCAGCCACTCTCTTCTCGAAGAAGTTGCCCTTTGTCTCAACTGCGATCTGCTCCATGAATTTGAATGGTTGATCCACATTGAAGACAGGCTTGCATTTCATCTTGATCAGCAATTGGTCGGTCACAAACTCCAAATACTGCTTCATCAGATCAGAATTCATTCCCACAAGAGATACGGGCAGAGATTCGGTGATGAACTCTTTCTCGATCTCAAGCGCGGAAAGAAGGATCTCCTTTATACGCTGCTCAGACGGCCTGTTGATAAGGTGGTTATTGAGCAGGTGTATGGCAAAATCACAATGAAGATTCTCGTCCTTGAAGATCAGACTATTGGCGTGACATAGCCCGCTCATCTTGCCTGAATTCTTCAACCAGAATATCGCACAGAAACTACCGCTGAAGAAAATGCCTTCCACGGCTGCAAATGCAACAAGCCTTTCTTGGAAGGTGCTACCCTTGATCCAGTTCAGTGCCCATTCAGCCTTCTTCTTCACTGCTGGAAGCCTCTCCAAGGCGTTAAAGCACTCATCTTTCTCATCGGAGTTCTTCACGTAGGTGTCGATGAGCAGAGAGTACATCAGGCTATGGATATTCTCCATGGCGATCTGGAATCCGTAAAAGAACTTAGCCTCAGGATATTGCACTTCTTTCAGGAAGTTCTCCGCAAGGTTCTCGTTCACAATGCCATCGCTCGCAGCGAAGAAAGACAGCACCTGCTTGATGAAGAACTGCTCGTTCTTCGAGAGGTCCTCCCAGTCGCGTATGTCATCTGTCAGATCAACCTCCTCAGCTATCCAAAATGCCGCCTGATGCTTCTTGTAAAAATCCCAGATATCATGGTATTGAATCGGGAAAATAACAAAGCGGTGATCGTTCGGTTCTAATATCGGCTCCATGATGTTTTTAGTTTTTGTACCTCCATTTGAATCCATGGCATGTCTCCAGCCTTCCTTTGCACACTCCTATCAAGTTTGTTTTTAGATGTTGTATTCCGTGCGCCAACAATGCGGATGATATCGATTCATATTCAGATATCACAACACCAGTTTTAGTACAAATTTTGAGTACTGGTTTTTTCTTCCGTTGTTTAGCATTGGATAATGCTAATTTATGTTGTTCAGTCAGTTTTACCCCTTGAAGAGCTTTGCTTATTTTAATTCTGGTTTTCAGAGCTTTCTTTCTGCCTCTTTGAGCATCGCCTATTTTAGCTCTATGCTCATTGGACATCGTCTTCCCTCTCCAATATCCTATTTTTCCTTTGTTTGATATGGAAATCTTTCTTCGTGTAGCCTTGGAAGGTATCCAGTTAAGATTCGATTCACCACCATCTGTAAGATTAAGCAACTTACTATCGGCCTGCCTTCTAAAGTGAGCAATCCAGTGCTGCTCACGTAGCGGCCAATCAGACTCACTTGTAAGTTCTATAACTCTAATTTCTGGAACTACTCCTTGACGAATCAACTTTCTCATCCACAAATATAATGGCCTTTTTTTGTCATGCCTTGCATGAAACATATGAGCATACATTCTTTCCCGTAAAGAGCGAATTGTTTTGCCTACGTATCTCACGTCCTTCTGATTTCGTGGGTCATATATCGCATATATCTGCACCTTCATGGATAGTTAAATAGCATCAGAAATTACTAACCTATTAAGATTTTCTACGAGTATAGGCTCCACCTCCATGTTCTTTTGACTCATGGTCATTTCTCTTCTAGGTTAATCCTGTTGGCTGCCCAAAAGAGCAATGGCAAAGTTAAATATGGGCTCGTTTCCAGAAACCTCAATGTAAAAAAATAGTAACATCAAGATATCTATCAAACCCCCTCATCTTCAGGGCCAAAATCTTCTTCACGTTGGAATTGTGATGCATCCACATCATATGCGTCCCGTTCATCCATGGCGGGATCCAAACCCAATTCCAACATCCTTCTGTCCTCTATTTCACGCTGTTCCTGTTCGCGCTGAACTTGAGTGTTCCGTTGTGAGCGTTCAATGAACTTCTCCCAGTCCGTTGACTTGATGGTCTCTTCCAAACTTTCCTTGATACCCATCTCCCGGTACTCCTTATCGAAGGGGCTGTATACACCCTCTTCCGGTAACCCTCTCCTTAGTTCGTCAGAGTGTTCGGTCATCTCTTTGTATCCCTCCTCCTCATAATACCTGAACTGCTTGATGTTGAAGATCAGATTGGCTGTGCCGGGCAGTCCGATCAACTTTGGCTTTTTGATCTTCTGACTTCTGAACTGTGTCATACGAAGATGCTTGCCGTTCTCGGTGAAGTCCCCATCCCTTCGTGCCGAGCTTGTCATTCTCGTTTGAAAGAACGGCTGATAGGTCGCAAGTATGTTATCCATCTTGTTACCCCACATCGCACCGCCAGCTATGTCATAGATGTCTGGGCATCGATAGTTGCCAGCGTTCTTCAACTCAGGGTCCTGATTCTTATCGCTCAGCTTGTCCAAGCCTCCCTTGGGATGAGCGATGATCATCTTGTAAACATTGTTCGTCAGGGCGAATCTTTTTTCCTTTGCGCCGAAAATGCTTATGTATTGATCGTCCCTGCCGCCAGCGGAAGCCCAATCATTATCAAGCTGGTTGAACGGATCTATCAAACACCCTTTGATGTTCTCCTTGATGATGAGTTCAGAGAATCTATCGTTGATGTATTGCGGGGTCGGACTATCATCCTTGGGGTACAGGAAGTAGAAATGCTCCTTCATGAAGTCCATTCCCTTTACGAACTCCTTGTCCGTCATCTTGTACTTATGGAACGGCTCTGTGCTCTTCCCAATGTACATGTGAATGAGGTCCTTGTAGAAGTCGATCGGAGGGTTCTGTTCCGGCGAGAAAATACCCCACTTAACCCCTGTGTGAATACTCTTCAATAGCATCAACTGAAGGGTAAGGATCGATTTTCCGTGGTTAGGGGCTCCATGCATCAATGTCACCTCACCGAGCTTCCAACTCCAGTGTCTATCCAGAGACCTGAAGAAAGTCGTCTCACCCTTTGAGTCTCCCTTGTAAAAGGATGTGAGCATTTCATTGCGAATGTCATCGAGATAGATGACATCGCGGGCTCTTGCATCGGGATCGAAATCGAGCATCCCCTCTTTTGTCGTCCACACCGATTTACCATGATGCTCTTCGTACGTAATGTATATGCGCTTGACAATGTCATGGAAATCATTCGAATCGACCCAAGAGGCCTTGTCCTGATAATTCTCTATCAGCTTGGATACGACAAAGTCAGGCTTGAGGCCGAAACGATTGCATGCACAAGTAAGCTTCACAAGGAAGTTGTACTTATTGCCGTCATGGTAGCTATCACGAGTGTCAGCCCATTTCTTTAGGTTCCTGAATATCGTGTGCTCATCCGTGATGCGCTCTCCCTCGGGAGCGAACTCCATAAGAATGGGCTTGCTCTTTGTGAGTATGTCGTATACCGCAGCCGATTCGTTGACGTAGATATCCGGATCATAACTTTCATAGCAGACACGAGCCACATCCTTGAGTTCGTCAACCTTCTGCTGGTCCTGCATGAACCATTTACCAAGGCTTTCCGCATACTTGGAATGATTCTCTATATCCTTGGGTATGCGAACGATGACCTTCATTCCATCGCCGCTCGGCGATATGAAGGCAGCAAGTACATACTTGTTCTTCTTTAGAGACTCCTTGAACTCAAAAAGCTTCTCATTCGTTGGGAAGTGGTCGAAGTCCAAGCAGATAAGCCCTGCATGGTCGACAATGCCATGGTTATCTCTATGCTTGAATTTCCCGGCAAAGCATATGGAGGGCAGGGTCTTCTTCAGTTCATGCCTCTGCTTCTTGTCCTCACAAGCGCGGATCTCCTCTACTATCTTCTTTGACTTTCCTGTTCGTATCCTATCAAACGCCTTACGAAGAGAAATGTGGTACGGATCACGCGTCTTGAAAATATTGGGGAATATCGTGACTATCCCTTCAAGAGGGTTTGCTTTTTCTGGTTCCATGAATACAGGTTTTGTCTAATATGGATTACAAATCTCCATAATCAAACCCCGGCACGACTTTTTTGTTGTCCACCACTGCCGCCTTCGGTTTCAACTCAAGAAGGTAGTCAGAGAACTTTTCGTTGAACAATGTTCTCGGCCTAAGATTGACCCTCATTTTGTCATTATCCCACTCCTTGAGCTTGCCTTTGATGACTATCACAAAGTCCTCCAACTTTGCCTTGTCATATCGCATTCTCATGGCGATCAGGTCCCTAGCTTCCTTGACATTGTAAGCAGCATGGTTCACAATGATGCGCTCAAACTCTGAAAGCACCTTATCAATGGACGCCACATCTTCAGGACTAAGACCATATTGCGGATTCCTCCTTTCCATGTCCTGAACAATGCGCTTGGAATAGTATGTCCCATCCTCATGCTGGCTGATGACGCCATAGCTCACAAGATCGGACCAAGCCTGTTTGAACTCTTCTCTGCCACACTTGAGAAGCTTGCATATGTCATTCTCGTCCAGAGATTTACCATTGACAACAAGATAGCCCACACGCTTGCTTTTGTACATCCAGCATATCAAATCTATCCACATGCCTTTTGCGGCCAATGAACAAAGCTGAAGCTTCTCATCGGTCACCCAGTCATTTGGACTGAAGAAGAACCCGTTCTGGGTCATGGCAATTCTCGTATTACTCTTTGCTCATCTTGTCATTCAGGACGCCGGATTTGTCCTGCTGATCAAAGAACTTGTTCTGGTGTTCTTTGTCTATCTTCTCCTTGAGCTTTCTGGTCATGTCATAGAAGAAGAGGTCGAAGGTGGCCTCATTATTCCGCAACACACTTTCTGCGTATGCGGGCACAGGGATCGTGGCCGAATGTATCTGCTCGCCCTTATAGTTGATGACGAACTCGATATCATTCATGTTGTTCTCAGCCTCTTTCAGCTTTTCCTTGATGTTGCTCATGTGTTCAGATGTTTACTTGTTCATGGAACAGTTTGTACTCCTTCTCTTTCAGTATGACCCTTCTAAAGGGATCGAAGTATGTTGAGATATCTCCTTGTATGTGTTGCTTGTACTCCTCACGTTCATAGGACTCTATGAGAACGTTCAGATCTCCTCTTTCCAAAGGCGAATATAGACAATAATTCACTTGCTCAGTTAAATCACTATTGATAATAGGATCTTTCATGTTGATGAGCTTGGCGTTCCTCTTCACGATGTCATGTGCCTGAATCACAGCATCATACACCTTCAACTTCACGTCCACCCTTTTTCTTCTCGCATAACTGAGCATGTCCCCATAAGCATAGTGTTCCAGTTTGAGTCCGGGGAAATAGTGAACAAGCCTGTTGAGGGTCAATCCCTTCAATCCTTTGACCACACCGGATGGCATGCCAGTAAAGCATTTTATCATCAGGTCATTGCTGTGATCATATCCATAGATGCCAAAGAAGTTCCATTTGTCTATCTTCCTTCCATCATCTAGGATGACATGAACGCCGTCTCCTATGACCTGAAAGAACTCGTGTTCCTTGCTGAGTATGAACAGTTCCTCGCCGACCTGAGTTGCTCCGCTCACATATAGCGCCAAGGCGTCGATGCACTCAGATCTGTCCTCATCTATTTGCCGAATGCCGATCTCATTGAAATACTTCTGCAACTTGTTCTTTTGTTGCAGGATCTGGAACTCATGCTCTTGCTTGCTCGTCAATGATGATCTTTGAAGCTGCTGTATCAGAACACGGTCCTGCCAGAGCTTTTCCTTCTCTGATCTCAAGGCCGGAAATCTATCATACTTGTCAAGTCCGTCCACGACGCCGCGCCACACAACGACAACCTTGTCGATCATGTGGGCGGCTATCGTAGACCTCAACTTCTCTATGAACGCGATTATACCTCCACAGTGCAATCTTTCAGATCCATGGTGCATTGTCATGCCCATGTTAGTGAAGTGACCTTTACGCAATAGCCAGTCTGCCTGCACTATCAGCGTTCTCATGTTGAGAGCGTTTTGAGTTAATCCTCAGCGACCTGATCCCAATAGCGATCAAAGTTCAGATTCCAGCCGTCTCGGGTCCTTTCCTTGTACTTCTCGATGGTCTCTTTGTCATCGAGCATGAACCCTTCGTCCGTGCACAGTATCTTCCCCTTCGTCGTACACACCTCTGTGATGTGGTTCTTCTCGACCACCAGCGGGCTTCTTAGTGCGAATGCCACCTCAGTACCGTCCTTGATCGCGGTCACCTTTGAGGACCTTGAAGTGATACCACCCTGCCTGAACACAAGGGTCGCAGCAAGGAAAACAGCATCACCGCCATAAGGAACAATGGATGAAATGGTGGCAGGCGGCTGAGGAGGAGCCGTATAAGCATGGTTGATGATCACCATCGATGCATTGTACGGATACGTCTCATTCCGTGTGGCATTGATCTTCGGCCCCAAGTATCTCGTGATACGTTCGCGAAGGATCTTTGCCGTCACCATCATGCCGCCAGAACCATCCTCTTCTTCTTCACGCTTGTTGTGTTCAGCCTTAGATGGAGTTGCTCCAATGGAGTCCCAAACAAACAGGATGTCGAAGGGCAGATTGCCCTTTTCTTGATCGTCCAGCGTCTGCTTGACATAGTCACACCCCTGCTCAATGGTGCTTACCCCATTGTAAATGATGGCCTTGTCGAAATCAATGCCCATCTTTTGGGCCCGTTCAAAGCTGAACTTGTTCTCCGTGATGATGAACACAGGCAGTATTCCCTGCTTCTGTGCAAATGCCGCAGCTTCAAGACCTAAGGTTGACTTTCCGGTGTCACTCTTGCCGTAACACATGATGACGTGCCCTAGCGGGATGCCCGGCAAGCGGGTCACATGCTTGAAGGCATGGCTCATGTCGATCCACTCCTGAGGCTTGTAATTCACCTCCTTGAGCTTGATCTTTTCCTTGTACTTGTTGAGGTCTTGGAACTTCTTGTCAAGCTTCTTGGCCGTTTCTTCCTTTAACTTCCTCGCTTTCAGTTCCTTTTCAGTTTCCTCGGCAACAACAGTATCGTTGCCCTCCTTTGCCACGTCCAATTCAGTTTTCAACTGATCTTGCGACATAGATTTATAGTCCTTTTTCTTAGCCATGTGAATATGAGATTTTAGGGCGCTCTGTGGGGAGCGTCACAAATGTAATGAAAAATCAGAATGAGAGACTCTGCCTCTTATTCTTTTTCTTCGCGTGAGAATTTCTGCCAGTCGTACATCGACCTGCCGTCCTTACCCTTTACATTGTTGCCTTTCTCATCCTTCTTCAGGCGCAAGAAATAGACGTTGGGGTTCTCTTGTTGTTTGCCGAAGTTCACATACCCTCTGCAATCCTTGCAGGTGATGTGAACATACTTGTGCTTGCCTTGAGCGATGTGAGCCCCAAGGGTCAGATTATCGCTTCCGCAAAGGCCGCAGTTGTGTACGTCAGGGAATGACAAGTTCTGCGACTCCATGACAACCTCGAAGAAATCATCTCCTTCAAATTGGAATAAATGCTTCTCCTTACCGATCGTTTTTGTTACTGATTTCTTCATTGCTACTCTGTTTTATATTGTAGCACAATATAAGAAAAT
>ERZ724522.1868-NODE-1868-length-10502-cov-7.267924_pt1 | contig 10502 bp, 11 predicted proteins | sample MGYA00376055_ERZ724522 | MGnify/ENA primary metagenome ERZ724522 (study PRJEB28724, sample SAMN07190884) | wastewater metagenome | isolation source: effluent of sewage treatment plant in Hong Hong | place: Hong Kong | collected 2016-03-17 ... | reverse complement strand
ATGCTAGACGTGGCTATGCACGGCCAGCGTGAACAGAAACAAATCAAGGTTTTGACAGGACTTCGACGCAATGAACCCGTATCTTACCGCAGTTGAGTTCTTCGACAAGAACGAGCAGCTAGAGGACTTCGGCGAGTGCTTGCACCAGTACCATTTGCATGGATTTGTGCATAGTACGCCGGACTACTTCATCATGGCTAAGCCTATCAGTCGCGGAGCCATGAATGAGGAGATTCTGAGTAGTTCGCGATTCTGGGAGCCACACGTTCAGGATTGTTGGTATATCCGCTACGCGGCTGGAGACATTGCCAAGGCTACTGAGTTGTGGCCGTACTTCTTGCCATACGTCGGATTCCATCGTATGCATAACGGAGAAAACAGCTTGCGAATCTACGGCTTTCGTAACATTAACCGTGTAATCGAACACTTCAAAACAAAGGATTGATATGGGTGGCCTTTTCTCGAAACCGAAAACTCCGTCTACTCCAGTTCAGGCTATTCCGCCTGTCTCTGCTACCGCTAAGGAAGTTGTGTCAGCCCAGCGCGACACAATCCTTACTGAAAGCAAGAAGAAGGGAATTGCGTCCACTATTCTTTCCCAGAAGAAGCCTGCTGCCTTTGGTGAAGCTTCTAAGATGGGAGGTTGGTAATGACAAACGCGGAACAACTCTGCAAGCGTTACGAGAAACGTAAGGCCGAGCGGCAATCCAAGTGGGACACGCTCTGGCAGTCGATTGCGGACTATATCGTTCCGCGAAAGAGCGGCATTACGAGCAAGAAGACCCCGAATGCCGAGGACTGGATCAACAACATCTATTCCGACGTAGCATCCAACGCCAATATCGTAATGGCCGCTGGCATGGTTACGAACTCAACCCCGATCACTAATCGGTGGATGAGTTACGAGGTGTCGGATGTCGTTAAGACGCGGAATGCTGGTGCTCCTAACGCTGTTCGATGGTACGCCGAGGCCACTGACACTGTTATGCGTGAGATGGCCCGCTCCAACTTCTACACCCAGATCCACGAGGCTCATCTTGAGCGCAATCCATTCGGAACTTGCTGCATCTTCTGCGACGAGGGAAAGCGTTCGCTTCTGAATTTCAGAACCATTCCGGTTGGCACTTACTGTATCGAGGAGGATTACGAGGGCTTTGTTGACCGCGTTTGGGTTGAGTGCCAGATGACGGCTCGCCAGATCGCCCAGCAGTTCGGAATCGAGAACTGCGGAGAGAAGGTCAAGGACGCCTACAAGGACGAGAACAAGCAGGACAATTCGTTCACGGTCATCCATTACGTCTTCCCGCGTGAAGAGCGCGACCCGAAGAAGATGGACAAGGAGAACAAGCCGATTGGCTCCATCTACCTATGCCTTGAGGACAAGAACATCCTCCGCGAATCCGGCTACGATGAGATGCCCTACGCTGTTGGCCGTTATCTCCGTTGGCCGGGTGAAGTGTATGGCTGGGGTCCGGGACTTCAGGTGCTTCCGATTGTCCGTCAACTGAACTTCATTGAGAAGCAGCTCGATGTATTGGCTGAGAAAGCCGCCGAACCTCCGAAGCTCATTCCGTCGAACCTATCCGGGCAGGTTGATACGCGGGCTGGCGGAATCACCATCTTTGATGAGAATCTTCCGCAGGCATTGCCGCGTGAGTGGATGACGCAGGGGCGCTACGATGCTGCGCAGTTCCGCGTTGAGGCGAAGGAAAAGGCTATCCGCGATGCCTTCCATAACGACCTCTTCCAGATGTTCAGCCAGATTGATAGCTCCTCCCGCATGACCCAGCTTGAGGTGATGCAGCGGAGTGCTGAGAAGCTGGACCAGTTCTCGCCGGCATTCACTAGCTTCCAGAGCGAGGTTCTTGAGCCGCTTATGCGTCGCGTGTTCGGCATTCTCTTCAATGCTGGCGCTTTCGGCGAGCCGCCAGCAGATGCATTGATTGATGGCAAACTTGTGCTTCCGAAGTTCGCCTACAACTCCAAGCTCTCACTCGCTCTGAAGTCGCTGGACAATCGGGCGTTCGTTGACTTTGTTAACGTCATGATGCCGATGGCGCAGGTTGCGCCTGAAATGCTCGACGTTATCAACACCGACGAGGCCGCTCAGATGGTTGCCGAGAACCTTGGAGTCCCGCCGCGCATCATGCGTACCGAGGATGAGGTTTCCGTTATCCGCGATCAGCGTGCGCAGCAGCAGCAAGCCATGATGCAGGCTCAGATGCTTGAGCAGGGAAGCAAGGCCGCTGCGAACCTTGGTAAGATGCCACCTGAAATGCGAGAGCAGGCGGCCGAACAGCTTGCATGACACCAGAAATCGAAAACAAAGCACTAGCATACGCCACAGTCTTCAATCAACCAGATAAGCGAATCGGAGCACTCAAAACAGTCATGGATGACCTCTATGCGGTTGGGTGCATGAATCGGCCTATCACTGGAGCTGCAACGCTCGTTGATGGCTCTATTGATCCGCTTCGGTTGGCTGAGATTGCTGGCCAGCAGAAGGTTATTCAACACATTGAGGAGATGGTGCGACGCGCCACGTTGAAAGATGAGTGAAGAAACCAAGAAAGAGCCACCGCGTAAGGTTGGCTACTACCATTCCCCGCATACGAATGTCATCTATCGGTTTGTGCTCGGTGACGAGCGCAATCCTGAGCAGGAACTCCCGAAACCTCTTGCAACGTTCAATCGAGATACTGGCGTTCTGACCTATCTGTGTGAAGACTACCGGATGCGATTCCATAGCCCGGTGATGAACTTCATGCGCAAGAAATGGTCTTGGGAGGCTAAGGAAGTCACATTCTGGCAGGGTGATGGTATAATGCCTGTTCCGGCTGAACCTGAGCCGATTCAACCGCCATCTGAGATTAAGATTCAGCAGCCGGAGCCGGAACAGCCGAAGATTGAAATTCTCCAGCCAGTTCAAGTGTCGCTTGAACAAGAGAAGCCAAAGGAACCTGAGGTTGATCGCTCCTCGATGCCTCCGATGCCTGACAGCAACAATCGGAATGCTCTTGTTGAGTGGGTGAAACGCTGGTGGCCTAGTGTTCCACAGCCTCCTACGCTTTCGCCTAATGACGGAGATAAGACTCCTGAGTTCGTGAACTGGATTAGCCTCTACTTTCCTGCCGAGTTCCGTGAACGATACGGAGTCGAAGGCGAAGGCGATCTCGTTGAAACCGTCCGCTATCTAGACCGAGAAGGAGTGTGGCGCTCGAAGAATGTCACACGCCGAGTTTTGTTCGCTAAACGTAAAACCTGCATCACAGAGAAACGCCAATGAGCACTATCCTCAGTACCGACACGGCTGGTAACGCAGCCCCGGCCAACACTGCTTCCGCTTCGGCGGGTCAGTCTAACCAAGGCCAGCAGGCGGCTCCGCCTATTAATCAGGGCCAGCAAGCTCCTGCTAGCGCAGTCCAAGACCCTTTCTGGAAAGATTGGCTCTCGACTGACGGCAAGTTGAATAAGCAGGCTTACAGTCGTCTTCCAGAAGACCTGAAGGCTCTTCAGCCTACGCTCGATAAGTACGATGATCTTCCGACTCTGCTCCGATCCTTCCATCATGCCCAGACGCTTGTTGGAAAAAAAGGGCTTATGCCGCTTGAAGATAACGCTCCTGAGGAAGCCCGTAAGGAGTTTGATTCTCGTCTCCGCGAAGTGCTGAAGGTTCCAAAGGATGTCGAAGGCTATGGTTTTAAGAAGCCGGACAACCTCGATGAAAAACTCTGGGATAACGATTACGCCTCTCAAGTTGCCGGAATCCTCCACAAGCACGCAGTTAGTCCTGCTGCCGCCAAGGAACTCCTTGAGCACAACCTGAAATACATGGGCGAGAAGGCTGGGCAAATGGGGCAGCAGGCTGAAGCGCAGCAACAGGAATGGCTCCAGTCCCAGCATAAGCTGCTTCAGGAGTCGTTTGGAGCTAAGATGCCTGAGGCTATTGTAGCCGCACAGAAGGGCGCTCGGGCTCTTGGGCTTGATCCTGCTGATCCTGACATCGGCAACAACGCCAAGTTCATTCAGGCGCTTGTCCGCGTCTCTGACATCATCGGCGAGGATAAGCTTGCGTTTGCAAATAACCAGTCCGCTGGCGGAAAGACAGCCAAGGAGGAGATGGCTGAGTTCCAGCGCGGAAATCTCTGGGCTGCACTCCAAGATCCGATGAGCGCAGAGCACCCGCGAGCGCAACGCGAGTTCTCACGAATCGCAGCCGCAATTGCCAAGGAAAAGTCCAGCTAACATCGGCAAAAAGATCGGCAAAACACAGCTAGGCAGAAATTGCCTAGCTTTTTTGTTGACGGGAATAGACTACTAGGCAAATTGTGCCGGTAGAGACAGAAGGAGACACGGCGTTTACGCCCCTGCCTGAAGCCTCGGAATATAATCCGGGTCGGGCAGCCCGAAAGACACCTGCTCGCACGGACACGCAGGTAACATTCTTTCAGGAGAACGCCTAATGGCTACTCAGATTCCCGACCAATTCCCCATTCAGTTCGATACTTCCTTCATGTCGGAGTATCAGCAGAAGGGTTCGCGCCTCGCCGCGCTCGCTGGTGTTGTTAAGCCCGGTAAGGGCGAGTTCATCCGCTTCAACAAGATCCTCAAGCGCACTGCTCACGAGATTACTGAGCGTGGCGGTGATACGATCTACGCTAACGATAGCTTCGAGAACCGCATCCTCTTCCCGCGTGCGGCTGAAGACGCCGTTCTTCGCCCGGAGTTCGATATGGCCTCCCTTGAGGACATCGTGCTTCCGAACTCGCAGGAAGTTCAGGAAATGGCCCAAGCCATCGGCCGCATTGAGGACTCGTTCGTTATCAGCGCCCTTACTGGTTCTACCTATGAAGGCACTACCAGCCCGAGCGTTGTGGCCTACGACAGTAATCAGGCTATCGCCGTCAACTTCGGCGGTTCTAGCGTCGGCCTCACTTACCAGAAGGTGAGTCAGGCGAAGTATATGTTCGAGAAGAACGAGGTTGATGACGGATCGCTCTACCTTCTCGTCAGCGCCAAGCAGATGCAGGATCTTCGCAATGACATCATCGCTAATCACGCTGATGACTACGGCTCCTACACTGCCGCGCAGGCTGGCGATCTTAAGAGCCTCTTCGGCTTCCAGTTCGTCCGTACCGAGCTTCTTGCCCGGAACACCTCTACCGATGTTCGTACCTGTATCGCGTTCTCGTCCAAGGCGCTCGCCAAAGCGACGTGGAACGACCGCAAGACGGACATGGATTACCTCCCGGAGAAGCGCCACTCGCTGGCTATCCGCACCCGCTTCCGTACCGGCTATGCCCGTATCTGGGACGCGGGCGTTGTTACCATCGCGTGCGATGAATCCCCCTGATAAACTCCTGAATAGCAACAACTTAACAACTAATTAGGAGATTTCACAATGGCTTCTTTCACTGCTGATAACGCTAACATCACTGGTCAGGTTGGCACCCCGGTCGATAATCCGATCAAGGGCGTCAAGTTTGCCAAGTTCGTCTATACTATCGTCGGCACTGAAGCCGCGACTGATACTATCACTCTCGGTACTCTGCCGACTGGTGCGACTATCATCCCGCAGCTTTCGTATCTAACTCGTCGTTCCGATCCCGGCACTGCGCTTACTATTGACATCGGCTATTCTGGTGATGCCGATTACTTCGCTGATGGCGTGGTTTGCGATGCTGCCGGTACTTCGGCGTTCACGACTCCTGCCGTTCCCGGTCAGGTGTCGGCTCCGGTGACGTTCACGGCTCCTACCGTTCTCACGGCGGTTGTTGCTGCGGCCACGGCGCTTACTGCTAATGCGGTTCTTGAATTCCTCGTCGCGTTCACTGACGAGGAGGTTTGATCTGGTGTTCATGCTGGCCCCGGCTCTCAGGCAAATAGCTTGAGTTGCCGGGGCTTTCTTCTATCTATCCTAACATGGCAACTCAACTTGACGTTTGTAATGCCGCTCTAGCCATGATCGGCGATAATCGCGTAACATCCACTGAGTTCACTGCTGGCACGTTGCCGCGTGTAATCGAGGTGAAGGCGCAGTTCTGGCTGGCTCTTGATGAGTTGCTTCGGTCGCACGTATGGCAGTGGGCGAAGTCCCGTGAAACGTTGGTTGAGACAACTGAGCCTGCTTTCGGATGGGAGCACGCATTTGATCTACCCGAAGGATTCATTACGTTGATTTCACTTAATGAGTCTGACATCTACTCACAGCTAGACTACTTCGAGATTGAGGGCGGAACGTTGCTTACTGACGAGACGGATGCGAACGTCGTCTTCATTAAACGCCCAGCAGAAGAGGATATTGACGAATTCCTTGGCTTCGTTGATCCGCTTGCCATGACGGCGTTCATTACGCTTCTGGCATCCAAGGTGGCTACCAAGCAGACTGATGGGCAGGAGAAGTCCGCCCAGCTTCTCAATCGCTACTACAACTATGAGCTTCCGCGAGCCCGCACTCGCTCGGCAAATGAAGTGAAGCGACCTGTGAATGATTCAGATTCACGCTGGATGGCTTCGCGCTGGTACAGTACCAATGGCTAAAGGAGAAAAGGCCCTTGTCGTGTTCTCTGGTGGAGAGTGGACGCCAAAGATGGCAAGCCGCTCCGACCGGACAGACAGCGTTTCAGCCTGCCGAAAGGTTCGGAACTTCATGTTGACTATTCACGGCAAGGCAATCCGCCGCCCTGGCTTTCAATATATCCAAAGCGTTTACGACCCTGATCCTCCGACCTAATGGGCAAAGGCAAGACAGTTCGGCAGATTCACCACTTCACGGATGGGCTCTGGAGCCCTGACATGGATGCCCGTGCCGACCTTCAAGCATCGGTGAACTCTTGCCGCAAGCTGGAGAACTTCCAGGTTGACCAGTACGGAGAGGCTATCCGCCGTCCGGGATTCCAGTATGTCGGGAATTCGCTTGGTGAGTGCTTGGCGATTGATCCGCGAGACGATTGGCCGAATTGGTGGTCTCTTACTAATGCTGAGGTAATTGATCCAGTTGTTGAGGAGTTCGGCCTTATTGGACCGAATGAGGTGCGAGAGATTGGCTATTCAGCCTCTTGGTGGCTTCTGTGCCCGTGGTTGGTGTACTGCGATGGACCGGAGGAGGAAGGCGAGCCAATGGTCGATCCAACCGACCGCTATCGCACTCGCTGGCGTGCGAAGCTAGAAGATGGATGCTTCTACTATGCCAAGGTTGGGGAGCCGTGGATTCAGGTTGGGACTGACCTGATTCCGCAACCGAACCTCAATGCCAATGGTCTTGGATTTTGCTTCGACGCAAATTCTCGTCCGGCGTTCTGCACCCAGATTGGATCAAACACCACGATCTATAGGTATGTCGATGATGTTCCCACGACTTACACGTTTTCCGGAATTGGCCCTAGGCTCTTTTTCAACGGAACGATCAACCCGGATAGTGCACTCTGGGACATCGTTTGCTACTACTGCTCCTCCGGGGATTTGTACGCGAGACTTCAGCGCGACAACTTCCTAGCCTCCTATATCCTCTACCACAACGAGGATAATTATCTTACGCGAGTACGGCACGTTGACTATGAGTTAACTGAGGCGGCTCCGAACCAGTGGATTGCAGCCAGCGGCCCGAACACGAGGCTGATGTTCCTTTGTGGACGGTATCCCATCTGGCCGGCATCAGGTGAGGATTCGGCACTGGCAACTGCTTCCTTCAACTCTGATATGAGCTATGAGGAAGTGATTGAAGTAACCGGGCCTTACTCTGAATCGCTTGATGCATCTGCTGCGTTCAATAGTGATGTCCACTATCAACCTGTGATCGTCGAAACTCAAGGAATCGATTCCGCTGTTGCTTCGGCAGCATTCGACTCCAATGTTATCTACGAACAAGTGATAGTGCAGACTGGTACTTACTCCGATGCAGCCTCCGCTGTCGCGGTTCTCAACTCAGACATAGACTACTACTACTCAATCATCGGCCCTCTGACTGAAGCTGAATCGGCAACAGCCAGCGCGGCATTCAACTCAGACATAGACTACACGGTATGAACGACATCAAAATTGGCTGTGGCGTAAAGGGCATGTACAAGATGCAGGTCTTGGAGAACGGGAAGGTTGTTGAGGATCGCCCGTGGGCCGAGAACATGATTCTGAATCAGGGGTTGGATTATGCTCTGTCTGGTTCGTGTAATCAGGTTGCTTCATTGTTTCGTTATCATTGTGTAGGAACTGGAACAACTGCTGTTGCTGCTACCGATACAGGATTAGCAAGTGAGGCAAAACGTACTGGAACACTTCTTATAGGAGATGGCAACGTTGGACGCACCACAACTGGAAACACGGCAACATTTAGGTACACTTGGGACCACTCTCCAGAGGGAACTGGTGGGGCAAACTATTCAGAGCATGGAATTTCACCATCAGAAACGCCGGGGAATAATCTGTTTGCCCGTTCCCTAATTTCTGGCGGTACTGTTTCCGTTGCTGAAGGGCAACAGTTACGCGTAATATATGATGTTTCCGTAACTGTAACTCCATCCGTTCAGACTGCGTGTACTGTAGGTGGTACAGGCTGGCCAGTTTCCGGAGTTACTGATTGCACTGGACTTGCCATAATTAGCGAATGGGATGCTGCGGTCGGCTCTCTTTCAACAGATGGCGGAGCAGGACGGATCTCATTTCTGAACTTTGCAAACGCCAATGGATATGGGTGCCCTATGTACGCATGTAGTGCAATTACACTTAATTCCTCAATAGATGGATGGCTATCGGCTAGCAGGATTGAGGGGTCTGAAATAAGACTTTATCCGGGAACTTACACCAATGGATCATTTACTAGGAATTACGTTCCATCCGACTATGCAACAGCCTCTTCGTGGAGTTCTACATCTATTTATGGATGGGCATTCTTAAGTAACTATTACGAGGATAATGCGTTGTGCTTTAAGTACAAATACGCGCAGACAAAGGCCAACACGCATCGGCTCCGCTACCCTTCCATCACCGTAACTTGGGCTCGCGCTTAACATGGCACAAAGCTCCGCAGTAATTCGCCGGTTCCAATTCTCGACCTCGCAGGCTTTGGCCATCGAGATTGGGCAATACTACATGCGGTTCTACAAGAACGGATCCATCATAAACGTGTCCGGCACAAGCGATCCGTACATCCTTGAGACTCCGTACCTCGGCGAAGAAGTGTTCTCGTTGTACATGCAGCAGATCAATGACATCGTTTACATCTGCCACCCGGACCATCCTCCGTACAAGCTGATGCGGTTTGCGGACGACAATTGGGATCTTCAGGAAGTTGACATTACATATCCTGCGTTCCTGACACAGAACACGGACGACTCAATCACGATTGCAGCCAGCGGCGTGATAGGTGAAGTGACGCTAACGGCTTCCTCCAGCATCTTCAACGCTGACATGGTTGGAGGCTATTTCCGAATCGGGCACAATCGGGAGGCCAGCGATCTAACCATTGCGCTTACCGGGAACGGGACATCAACATCGATCAATGTCCTTGGGGATTACGAGGTGAACACGTTTGGCAACTGGGGTGCAAAGCTCAAACTTCAGCAGTCTGACGATGGCGGAGTCACTTGGCGTACTATCCGCATCTACGAGTCTGTTTGGGATTCTGCAACCAGCACAGGCTCGAACAACTTTACTGTACCGGGGAATGTGAAGCTCCAAGCCAAGTTCCGCTTGGTTGTGAGCGACTACGTTAACAGCGTGGCTGGAGCAAAGGCTACGCTCACGTCAATGAGCGCACTTGTCTGGGGTGTCGTGAAAATCACCGGAGTTACGAATGCGCTGACGGCTGCGGCAACTGTTGTGGAAGGGCTTGATTCAACGGACGCCACTTACTGGTGGGCGGAGAGCGCGTGGTCACGACATCGGGGCTTCCCGCGTTGCGTGTGTATGCACGAACAGCGAATCATCTACGGCGGCACCTACTACCAGCCCAGTACATTCTGGGGGTCTTGTTCTGGCGACTTCGACAACTTCGACACCGGAAACGGAGCTGATGGCGATAGCTTCACGTTCCAGATCGCCGGCAAGGAGCTTAACGAGATCCAGTGGTTTGTGTCACAGACCAGTTTAATCGTAGGGACTTCTGGGGCTGTCCACCGCGTAAAGGGCGACAATACCGGAAAGAACATCACTCCGACACAAGTTGATATTCAGTTGCAAGAAGAGATCGGCAGCGAGCACATCCAGCCTGTTGTTGTGGATGGCGCCATTATCTTCGTGTCCCGCAAGGGTAAGAAGCTGATGGAGCTTGTTTACAGCTACGAGGTCGAACGATTCTCTGCCCGTGACCTGACGCTCAAGAGCGCCCACTTGTTTGAGGACGGGATTCGCGCTATCGAGTATCAGTACGATCCAATCCCTACAATCTGGGCTGTGACGAACGACGGCGCTCTCTGCGGTTTGGCGTACAACCGCGACGAGGAAGTCCTTGGGTGGGCCAAGCATACCACTGATGGCGAATTCCAGAGCGTTGCATCCATCTACGGCGC
>ERZ724522.1867-NODE-1867-length-10508-cov-3.898689_pt1 | contig 10508 bp, 13 predicted proteins | sample MGYA00376055_ERZ724522 | MGnify/ENA primary metagenome ERZ724522 (study PRJEB28724, sample SAMN07190884) | wastewater metagenome | isolation source: effluent of sewage treatment plant in Hong Hong | place: Hong Kong | collected 2016-03-17 ... | reverse complement strand
TGCATGACCAACGAAACCGAAGAACGATTTGCCCCGATGGCATCCGCCAGCGCTTGGATGCTTTGTCGCCTTTGGATTAACCGCAATTTTGCGGATTCCAAAAAGGTTGTCGTTCTTAGCTTCATGCGATAATGTGGCAACGTTCGTTGCATGTGTTATCGGACAAAGTCCTAGATGAGTCAACAGGAAAAAGTAAAATATTTTGACCGGGTAAAATCCCTGCGTAATGCGTTGGGGCTTACTCAAAACCAGCTAGGCGAAAAACTTGGGGTTTCGGGCAATTTGATTTACAAGATCGAAGCGGATGACAAACCACTTGTTGGTCGCACTCTGCGGGACTTTCTTCAGCTTGAGGCGCAACTAGGACAGGGGAAAATCGACACGGACTCCGTAAAAGCCGGTCTTGCACACGACGCCCCGCCAGCCGAGACTCGCACCATCGAACAATGTCGCCAGCGTATCAAAGAACTCGAAGCGGAAGTGGCCCGGCTCTGGCGGATGATCGAAGCCTCGCGGCCTCAGGGCATCAGTTACGGGAAGCGTCCGACGGAGGCACAAATAATCGGAGCGCAAGCGGGCGCTCGCGACGATCTGGAGAATCCCCCGCAGAAATAATTTTGCCTGTAACGATGAGTTGCCAACCCCAACGGAGGAACTTGCAACCCATTCTGATTCGTTTTGGCCCGTCCCAATTGCTCGCGAACTCTTCCAGTTCCGGCTCCAACCATACCCGTTTTTTCATGCCAACATCATCAAGGCTGGGTCAGTCAAATACAGTCCGAAGGCTGCGCCCGGCGTGAACTACAGACGAGAAAGTTATTCACATGAAAATTATCATCACCATATTAACTGCGGTACTGCTTTGCGGCTGTTCAGATTCAAAGCGGGTTGCGGCACTGGAACAACAGGCGGGGGTTTTGCAAGGGCGGATAGCTGCATTGGAACTGCGCGCTAACCAACAAGAAGAACAGCTCTCTGCTCAAGGAGAAATCGCGGCCCGTTACTACTCGCAAATCGGAGGTATGCTTTCGAACACAATGCCGGTGATTCGCAGTCTGCAATTAGGGATGGAACAAGTATTAGCATTGACCAACTCACCAGTCCCGCCGGTGCAACGCGTCGCAAGAGCAATCAATCCAAACCAACTGAAGGCAGGCGTTCCGATTGCTATTTACAATCAAATCGCTGCCGGAGCGGCAAAAGAATGGCCCGGGAACTTTGCCATGCAAGAGCACGAAATTAATCGCCAGATTGAGGCATGGCAAAAACTCAACCGATGACTTCCAACTGAACGCTTGACACTTCGGCGCTGCTGTGAATAGATAGCGCCTGGAACAACCGAGGCGGCGGTCGCTGCGCTCGGTTTTCTTTTTCCCCAAAAATCCCTGTTCCCCGCAGCGGGCATTCCGCCCGTGGTTTCATGCTCGTGTCATCACCGCCATGTGATGCTTGGGTTGGACGGGCGGCAGCCGCCCTCAGCAGCCTCCCGGCTGTCGTCCGTTTCCTCCCAGGCGCACTAAGGAAACACGAACATGAAAATCAAAATCCAGATCGCTCTTATCGCCACCACCTTGCTCGTCGCCTTGGGCGCATTGGCCCAGACGTCGCCGCCCGCCAGCAGTCCCATTTACAACTCGCTGCAACAGGTGTTCGACCTTAACGACACGAACAGCCTGGTCAACGCCCGCGAGATCAACGTCGCACCGGTGCTGAAGTGGAACTCGGCGCAGAGCCGGGCCGGCGGCGGTTTGAATCTGGATTGGTGGGTCAGCGATCAGCAGGGCGCGTTCTTCGGGTTTGAGGAATACACCAGTCGCGAGAGTTATTTCAGCCTCGGCTATCAGGCCCGCACGGTGTTCAAGGGTTTTGAAGCAGCGCTCGGGCTCGGCACGCGCCAGAGCAACGATGCCGCGCTGGGCGACGTGAAGATGTTTCTCCGGCCCACCCTCACCAAACAACTCTACGCGGGCAAGGATTGGGATGTGCGGCTCACGCTCGGGGCGGACGTTTTCAATGCCGGAAAACCAAATCCGTTTCTTGGCATCCAGTTCAAGGCGTTCAAGTGGTGAGCCGCTGACATCCCGCGCCGCCACCATGAAAGTCTGGGAAATCAAAACGCATCGCCACGGCATCCGGCTGGTCCAGGCCGAGAACCTTCGGGCCGCCGTGCAGGCGTTCGAGAAGTGGAACGCCGCTGAACTGGAGCGCACGGGCAAAACGCACACGGAATTTTACGACCACCCATATTCCTGCGTCTGCCTCGGGGAGGTAATCAACCCATGATCTTCAGCAAACAACTCGCCATCGAATGCGCCGAACTGATTGATCAGCTGTATCGGAGCAACTTCGAGCCGACCTTCAACGTGCTGGAAACAGACACGCAGGTGCAGGTGGCCGAGCGCACGCCGGGTGAGTTCTGGGTCATCTTCCCCGGCACAGCCAGCGCGCAGGACTGGCTGACGGATTTGAAAGTGCGCAAGATCGCCTGGGGAGAAACGCGGGCGCATCGCGGCTTTGCCACGGCCTTCCGATCTGTCGCCGGGCCTTTGTTGGCCCACCTGAAGTCCGCCCGCCAGATCATCATCACCGGTCACAGTCTGGGGGGCGCGCTCGCCACGCTGGCGGCAGACCTTTGCAGCGAGGCCGGGCTGCCGGTGGCGGCGGTTTACACGTTCGGTTCGCCGCGCGTGGGCAACGGCCCGTTTGCGCGGGCGTACAATGCCCGGCTGGCGCATTGCACGTTCCGCGTCGTGAACGCGCGCGATCCCGTGCCGCATGTGCCGTGGTTGTTGGGCACGTATCGGCACGTGGACACGCAGGTTTACCTGAACGCAAACGGGTTTGCGGTCATTGCTGAACCGCTGCGCGTCGCCGCGCTGGAACTGGCGCAGACGCTCGGCACGGCCACGCAGCAACAGGCGGCCCGCGCCGCGTTGGACGTTGCCCGGCCGCATCACATTGGCAGTTACCTCCAAAAACTGAAGGGACTTCATGCATGATTTTACTGGCGCAAAATGTTCCGCCCGCCGTCACCGGCGGCTGGTTGTGGGGGGCGGTCGGCGTGGCGGTCGGGCTGGGCGCCGTCCTTTTTTGCTGGAATCAGGCGATGAAGGCGCTGGACCGCTTCACCGGAAAATCGCGGATGCCGCAGCCGATGAACGTGGAGATCGTCAAGACATTGCACGAACAGTTTGCCGACAAGCAGACGTTTGAGAAACACGTCCAGCACACCACCCAGCGGCACTCGCAAATCTTCGCCAGTCTGGATCGGGCCGAGCGCGAAATCCGGCGGGACGTGGACGAACGCTTCAAGGAACTGAACGAGGAACGGCGGCAGACGTTGGAGAAGCTCAACGAACAATTCACCTACATCCGCGAGAACCTGGCCGGCATCAACACCGAGCTGAAGATCCGCCACGAACACGATTGATTTATGACCGCCCGCGAACAACTCATTGCCAAGAAAGTCCTGGACCACCTGCACGATCTCGATGGCGGCCAGGCCACCGTGTTGGAGATCCACGGCAGCATCGGCGGACTGACGTTCTGCGGCGCGGCAGAGCTGGATGGCGTGATGGCCGTGCTCGATGCGCAAAAGCTGGTGACCGCCGTGAAGGCGCGGTTCAGCAATCACGTCCTCAAGTTCAACCTCACCGACGCCGGCGAATCCGCCCGGTTGCAACTCTGACATGAGCACCACCCACAAACCTCGCGGCGGCGGCAACAGTGAAGTCACCAAGCTGAAATTACTGTGGCGCGATTCGTTGAGCGATGCCGCGCGGGATTACTGGCGGGCCGTGTTCATCAGTGCCGCCACGCAGGCGGACATCCGTGGTCAGCTCGCCGCGAAGCTCAAGGTGGAATTGAAACGGGACGCGCAGCTCACCGAGTTCCGCCAATGGCTGGAAGACCAGGACGCGCGCGATCAGGAAGCCCAGCGCCAGTACGAGGATGAACGCCGCCTCACCGCTGAATTTGGGGACAGCATGACCAAGGAACAAATCCGCGACCGCGTCTTGAGCGCGGCCTATGCCCGCAGCATTGCCAAGGGGGATTTCAAGCTCGGCCTCCAGACCGTGCGGGAAGATTTGAATGCGCAGAAGGTCAGCATTGATCGCGAGAAGCTGGAGTTGATGAAACGCAAGGCGGAGCAGGCCGAAGCCACGGAGAAGGTGTTGACCGATGCCGAACTCACCGCCGCCGAACGCGAGCAACGCATCAAAGAAATTTACGGACGCGCCTGATGGCCAAGAAAGCAAAAATCATCTCGCCGGTGTCGGCGCTGTTGGCATACCAACGGCGTTGGATCGACGATGCGGCCCGGTTCAAGATCGGGCTGATGGCGCGGCAGACGGGTAAGTCCTGGACGAGCGCCTTCGAAGCCGTGCGGGATTGTCTGGAGCGCAAGACCACCTGGGTTTGTTTGAGCGCCGGGGAGCGGCAGGCGTTGGAGTGGATGCTCAAGGCGCGCGAACATGCGGAAGCGTTCAAGGTGGCGCTGGCCGGTTATGATGAGACACGGGACACCTCGGAAGCCTTGTTGAAGCAGGCGGAAATCCGCTGGCCCAACGGCTCGCGGTTGCTGGCCATTCCTGCCAACCCCGACACCGCCCGGGGTTACTCAGCAAATCTGCTGCTGGATGAATTTGCGTTCCACGAAGACCCGGACCGCATCTGGCGCGCGATCTATCCAAGCATCAGCAATCCCCTTAAAGGCATCTTCAAGATTCGCGTGGTATCCACCCCCAACGGCATGGGCAACAAGTTTGCGGACCTCTGGCACAAGGCCGAAGGCTGGAGCAAACACAAGGTGGACATCTACGACGCGCAGAAAGCCGGCCTGCCCGTCAATATCGACGAACTGCGGCTCGGCTTGGACGATCCCGAAGGCTGGGCGCAGGAATACGAATGCCAGTTCCTCGATGCCGCCGCCGTGTTGTTGCCTTACGAACTCATCGCCAGTTGCGAGAGTGCTGAGGCCACCACGATGGTCGCGCCGGAATTTTATGCCCCCGGCAAGGCGCTGTTCATCGGCTGGGACTTTGCCCGCAAAAAAGATTTGTCCGTGCCGTGGATCAGCGAACTCGTGGGCGATGTCCTGCACACCCGCGAAGTCGTGGAACTGCGCGGTATGAGCACTCCCGATCAGGTCAGCGTCATGCGGGAGCGCATCAAGTTGTGCCGGCGGTTGTGCGTGGACTACACCGGACCGGGTATAGGTTTGGGCGATCTGCTGGTCAAAGAGTTTGGGGAATACAATCCCGACCAACATCTCTACGGCAAGATTGAGCTGGTCACCTTCACCAACGCGGAAAAGCTGCGCCTGTTCCCCGCGTTGCGCGTGGCATTCGAGCGCGCCCGCGTCCGCGTGCCGGTCAATCGCACCATCCGGGAAGATTTGCACGCCATGCAGCGGGTCGTCAGCACCCAGGGCAATGTCACCTATCGCGCTCCTCACACGGCGGATGGCCACAGCGATCGTTGCACCGCGCTGGCCCTGTGCCTGCGAGCGGCTGGCAATCCCACGGCAAACTATTCCGCCACCCTCATCTGACCATGAACCCTTTCACCAAAGCAATTCACCGCCTCGGTTGTTCCATCCACCGCAAACGCCTGGATGTTTCCTCCTGTTGTCATCCGGGGAAGGCGGCGGTTGCTTTGGTGGATTCTTTCACGTGCCCGCCAGCCTCCGTAAATGCCCGTAGCGCGTTTGGGGGGTGTCTGGATAGCCAAACGCCGTTCCGACGCAACCTGCGCGAATTTAAAAAGGTCTTAAATACCTTCCTGCAAGCGACCCAACCCGCCTTTAACCCCTCCGCCTCCGGCTTTGCCCCCGGCGGGCAATTTTCTCCTGAGAAAGTGGCCATGGTGAACGCATGAGCAAGCCCTCCATCATCCAACGCTTCGGCACAACCCGCTTCGGGCAGGCGCTGGGTCGCTCGCTGGCGCAGCTCACGGCCAATTTCACCCGCGGGTTGGATTTGAATGACGCCGGCTTGCCCAGCTCATTCACCCGGCCCATGGCCCAATCCGCCTGGGTGCATGCTGCCGTTTCCAAGGTGGCTGGCCCGATTGCTGCCGTGGAACTGTGTTTCTCCGAGAATGACGAGGAGATCGAGGACGAAGCGTTCACCGAGTTCTGGCGCAATCCGGCCATCAATCCTGATGGCAGTCTGATCAGTGCCGCCGATTTCCGGGACATCTCCGCTTCGTGGCTGTTGCTGCGCGGCGAGGTGTTCTATTTGCTCGACGATTCCTGGGCGCTGCCGTTCCCGGAAGTGGCGGGCGGATTGCGTCGCACGCCCTTGATCATTCTGCGCCCGGACCGCATGCGCCATGTTGTGCGTGGGGGCGAGTTGCAGGAATGGGTGCTCACGGATGCCGCCGGTCGGCAGATTCATCTGCCGTTGGATCGCGTCGTCCACATCAAGCGGTTCAATCCCTACGATCCCTGGCGCGGTCTTGGCAATCTCGAAGCGGCCATGATTGCTGCCGGTGGCGATTACGCCGCGGGATTGTTCGCCAAGAATACGGCAGAGGCGAATGGCGACCAGGGCGTTTACATCGTGGCCAAGGGTGGATTGCCTGGCGATGAACAGCGCGAGCAGATCATCGCGCAACTGCGGGAAAAGCGCTCCGCCCAACAACGCGGCATCTTCCGTCCCGCCTTCCTGACCGGGGACATCTCCATCGAAGACCCGAAGATTCGCAGTGTGGATGTGGCTTTCGTTACGCAGCGGCAGGAAGCGCGCAAAGAAATCGCCGCCGCGTTTGGTGTGCCGCCCTCGTTCTTTGATCCCCAAGCCAGTTATTCCATTGGTTCGGCGAGCGACCGTTACATTCTTATCGAAGAAACCTGCAAGCCACTTGGCACGAAATTGTGCGGAGGCTGGGCGTTCATCGGCTCGCGGTTGCTGGGCCGGCGCATCGAAGCCGAGCTGGATTGGGATGATCACTCCGTCATGCAGCAGGTCCGCCGGGAACGGCTGGACGGTGCAATCAAACTGTGGAACGTCGGCATGCCCATGCGCGAGGTGAGTGATTACCTCGGGCTCGATCTGCCGGAATATGCCGGTTGGGATGTGGGTTATCTGCCATTCAGTGTGGCGCCGGTAGGTGCGACAGGTGAGACGATGGCCGAGCCGACCACCGATCCAACCTTGAGCGAGGGCGACGCGGCCAGCACTGATCCGGTGCAGGAGATGTTGCGCGCGTTGCGCAGCAGTGGCCGCAGCGCAGCGGAGGCAAAGGCATCGAATGCTCAGTTGTGGCGCTCGCACATGCAGCGCCGCCGCAGCACGGTCAAGGCGTTTGAATCCAAGGTGACGAAAGCCTTGCTCGCCGCACGCACGGAAATCTTACGCAAGCTGGAATCCAGCGGCCTCGCCAAATCCCAGACGCGCAATAGTTCGGTCATCGAAATCCTGTTCGACTTCAAAGCATGGGACAAGGGATTGACGGCCGTGTTGGGAAATCTTTCCAAGGCCACGCTGGAAAAGGCGGGCACGGAACTGTTCCAGGAAATCGGTAAGGACGATCCCTGGAAGATGCCGATGCCGGAAGCCATCCAGTTTTTGAACGAACGCGAGAACGTCATCAGCCAGGCGAACGCCGGCATGTGGCAAAAGGTGAAAGACTCGCTCGTGGAGGGGCTGAACGAGGGCGATACGCTGAAGGAATTGTCGGCCCGCGTCCGGGCTGAGTTTAATCATCTGTCCGATTACGAAGCCAAGCGCATTGCGCTCACGGAAACGGGCGCGGCTTATGGCGCGGGCCGTCAGCAGGCCATGGAAGATGCGGGAGTGCAGTTCAAGAGTTGGTTGAGCAGTCACGGCCCGAATGTGCGCGCCGCCCATCGCGCCGCTGAAATCCAGTATGCCGCGCAACCCATTCCCGTGGACGAACCGTTTATTGTGGGCGGGGAACAGCTCATGTATCCCGGCGACCCCAGCGGTTCACCCGGCAACGTCATCAACTGTCAGTGCATCCAGATCGCTGTCGCACCACCCGAAAATTCCGACACATGAAAAAGCTCATTCGCACCCTCCATCCCGAAGTCAAAGTGCTCGACGCCGCCAATGGCTTGGTCGAATACGTCGCCTCGGATGAATCCATCGACAGTTACCGCGAAATCATCCGCGCCGATGGCTGGCGGTTCAATCGGTTCAGCAAAAACGCGCCGTTCGTAGATTCGCACGAATATGGCTCGCTGGAAAAACTGCTGGGCCAGGTGGTGGAGTTCAAAGTCGCCGGCAAGAAACTGATTGAGACGGTGCAATGGGCCATCGACGTGGCGGACAACAAGCTCGCCCAGCTCGGTTGGAAGATGACCGCCGCCGGTTATCTCAAAGCCGTGAGTGTCGGTTTCATTCCCACCCGCGTCGTTTCCAAATGGGATTCCGATCCCATGGGCTATGCCGAAGCCATGCAGAGCCTGGGCCTCGGAAAAGATTCCGGCGTGCGCGCGATTTATCTGGAGCAGGAACAGATTGAACTGTCCGCCTGCATCATCGGCGCGAATCCCAACGCGCTCGCCAAGGCTTACAAAGCCGGGGTGCTCGATGACACCGACCTCGATTTTTGCGCCGACCACATTGGCCGGTCGCAATCCCAGCAGAAACCAACTGAACGCGAAACCGACTCTCAGCCCGTTGATCCCGCTGCGGCTGAGTTGTCCCGGCAGCGGGCGCGCACGGCGTTTCTGATGGACCTGACCGCACACATCAACCGCCTCTAAAGAGGCCATTAAAGTATGAATAAACTGCTGTTCAAATCTGATTCCGAAGCGGGACTTGGCGATGCTGAGTTCTACAAGAAAGTCATTGCCGGCGTGGATGCCTTGCAAGGCAAGATCACCGCGCTCGAAGGCGAAGTGAAGCTCATCAAGGAAACTCCCGAGGAAATCAAACGCCTCAAGGAGGAAGCCAATGCGCAACGCACCATTCTCGCCAAAGTCGAGAAGCACGTGGCCAACACCCGGTCCGGGCGTGGCGCGCGCGCTGGGTTCGTCAGTGATGATTGCGCCCGCCATCTCGGTGGCGTCGCGTTGTTGCTCGGCATCAAGGGCGGCCAGCTTGCTGGCGGCAAAGCGCGGGACTTCGCCGAAGGCATGGTCAAAGACATCATGGGCGTGGAAGCGCGCACCGCGTTGTCCTCGTCGGACATTCCGTTGCCGGTCGCTTACAGCGGCGAGGTCGCGGAACTCGTGGGCGTGTTCGGCACGGCCCGGCAGTACGGCACGGTCATGCCGCTCGGCGCGGGCAGCGTCAAGTTGCCGCGCCTCAAGACGGACACCACGTTCACCCTGTTGAGCCAGTCCACGGCCATCACGGAAAAATCCCCGCAGACGGAGTGGGTCACGTTCACTCCGGAAAAGTTCGGCGGGCTCATCCGCATTCCGAGCGAACTGGATGAAGACTCCATCGTTTCCATCGGCCAGTTTGTCGCCCGCTATGCCGCGCGGCAGATGGCCCGCGCGGAAGATACCCAATTCTGGGTCAGCACCGGCGCGGCTTCGGGCATCAACGGCACGGCGGAAGGTCTCACCAAGTCGGTGCAGACGGATTCCAAGACCACGTTGCAAACGGGCCTTGGGTCACCGTCCGAGATGACCCTCGCACATTTGCGCGCGGTGCGTTCCGTGCCGGATGCCTCGGCCATCCGTTTCGGGGCGTATTACATGCACCCCACGTTTGAACAGAAGCTCGCCAGCTTCAACACGGGCGGCGACAAGCCTTACAACCCGAACGCCCAGATCGCTGGAACGGGCGCGCAACCGTTCGTCAATGGTCCGACCCTCGACGGTTTCCCGATCCGCTGGGTGGATGTCATGCCGGTCTACACCACCGCGGATGCGCTCACCACGGTCCATGTGTTGTTCGGCGATGCGTCGTTCAACTACCTCGGCATCCGGGGTGGCATGCGGTTCGACACCAGCACGGAAGCGGGTTTCACCACGGACGAAATCCTGGTGCGCGCGCTGCAACGCATGACGGTGGGCAAGATGGCCACCGGTTGCATGGCTGGCGTGCTGACTGCCGCGAGCTGATCGGTTGCTTGATTCACACCGGGCCGTCGGAAACGGCGGCCCGGTTTTCCAAACGCCAATTGAAAGATGACCACGATGAAAACCAAACTTACAATCCTTGCGCTGTTGCTGACGGTGACCAGTCTGCTGGCTGCCCCGGCGGATTATGTTTCCGCCCGTGCCACCGGCACGACTTCCGCCTCGGTGTACTTTGAACCCAGCCCGAACTTTGCCCGGCTCGTCGTGGCCGATGTCACGAGCGATAAGGCCGCCAGTGTGCTGTCGTGGCAGTTGGGCAACACCAACGGCACGCTGTTGAATGCTGCTACCAGCACGGACACCAATCTTCTCATCACCTTGACCACGGTGGCGAGCAATGCCGCGCTGCTTTCCGTGACGGCGGCGGGAACGGTGACGGCGCACACGGCGTTCACCAATACCCCGGTCACCAACGTGACGGTGACTTTGGAAAATACCCTTT
>ERZ724522.1866-NODE-1866-length-10512-cov-21.286220_pt1 | contig 10512 bp, 9 predicted proteins | sample MGYA00376055_ERZ724522 | MGnify/ENA primary metagenome ERZ724522 (study PRJEB28724, sample SAMN07190884) | wastewater metagenome | isolation source: effluent of sewage treatment plant in Hong Hong | place: Hong Kong | collected 2016-03-17 ... | reverse complement strand
CGAAGTCGACGGCGGAGGCCGCGCAGTTTGCGGGCCGCCTCACCGACATGTCTGCCGCGACCGGGCTGAGCACCGAATCCCTCCAGGTGTTTCAGCGCACTGCCGATCTCGGCGGCGGCAGCCTCGAAAGTCTCGCCTCTGCGTCCAACAAGCTGAAGCAGAACATCGTTGATTCTCCCGAGAAGTTCGATCGTCTCGGTCTGTCCGTTTCGCGGCTTGTGAATCTGCGGCCGGAGGAACAGCTCTACGCGGTCGCGCAGGCCCTGAAGGACATCGAGAATCCGACCGTCCGTGACGCCGTGGCGATGGACGTCCTCGGGAAGAAGGCCGGAGAGGTATTTGCGATCCTGAGAAACGATCCTGCCGCGGTTCGGGCGGAGATGGAGCGGCTCGGGCTTGCCATTGACAATGGCACTGTCGCGAAGCTGGACGATCTCGGAGACGCGGCGACCACGCTCCGCGCCACGTGGCAGGCGGTCTGGTTGCAGATCGGGGCATCGATCGGTTCATCTGACGAACTGAGAGGGTTTCTGAGCGATCTCGCGTCGCTCGTTGGCAGTGTCTCGCGGGCGGCCCGTGACGCGGCCCCGTCGATTCGCGCAATGGCTGATCAGGGCTTCGCCTACTTGCGGAACGTCCTCGGCGGGGTTGTGAGCATCCTCGGGCCACTGCTTGATGGATTCCGGGCTCTGATCGGGCTATTGCCATCGGTCGGGACGGCGGTGCGTGGTGCCCTGAATCTGGCGACGATGGGAGCCGCAGACGGTGTAGCCGCCCTCGGCGCGCTGCGAGGAGCAGGGGCGGCTCCGCGGCGGTCGCTGTCTCTTGCCGCTCCCGTTGGACTCTTGACCGAGGTCGCGGCGGGTAACTACGCCGGGCAACTTCCGGGAGACGCCCCGAACCTCACTGCCGCGGCTCGGGAAAAAGCGGCCAAGGAACAGGAAGCCGCCGCTGAGCGCGCTCGCTCAGCATGGCAGAAGGCCGCCGAGGACGCGGCGAAGGCATGGACTTCGTTCTACTCCCAGCTCGGCAAGATGGGGCCCGCCGACGCAAAGGCGATGGCGGACGAGTCGCGAAAGAAGAACGCGTCCTTCCTGCCCTACATCGAGCGCGATGCCCTCGCGAGTCTGAACCGCTGGCCCTCCGGGGTCGACGTCCTGCCGACCTCGAAGAAGACCTACAACCTCACGTACGCCGCGGCCACCGGGTACAAGGGAGAGGTCGGAGCGTCGCCTGAGTTGGCGAAGTCGAGCATCTCGGCCTCGGCTGCCTTGCAGAACCTCGCGAACATCGCGGCGACGTCGAGTTCGAAACTGGCCAAGAGCTTCGCGAGCGTCCTCGGTGGAGCGTCCGGTATCGCTTCGGGGCTTCAGGGCCTCGGCAAGGCGACCGGAGTGCTCGGCTCGATCGGTGGCTTCGCGTCGAAGCTCGGCATGTGGGGGTCGGTCGCAGCGGGCGCGCTCTCCATCGGCTCTTCAATCTTCGGGCTGTTCAAGAAGAAGCCCAAGGAGGTGGCTCCGCCTCCTGAACCGCCCAAGGCCCCGGAGCCTGTCGACGGGAACCTCCTCGCCGGAAGTCTCGCGGGCGCGACAAAGGGCATCGTCGCGAAGTCCGCAGATGACATCCGCGCGCAGTCCAAGATCCTCAGCCTCTCGTTCTGGCAGGTGTTCACCGAGCAGGGCCTCACCGCGGCCGCCGCATCGTTCAAGGACGTCTTCAACAGCATCCGCGACAAGCTCGGCTCCTTGGGCGGCGATGACGTCGCCACCGCGATCCTCGGACCCATCGGGACGCTGATGGACAAGATGGACAACGAGGCGTTCGCCGGCGCGGCGGACGGCGCGCAGCAGTACGCGCAACTCCTCAAGGAACTGCGCACCAAAGAAGTCCCGATGACGACGGATCAGTTCGGGGCCTTCGAGCAGCAGCTCCAGGCAGCGAAGGAGCAGGCCGCCGCGGGTGGTGCCACCACGAAAGAGGCCCTGATCGCGATCGCCCCGATGCTTCAGGAGATCGTGGCGACGTCCGCCAAGTACGGGCTCGCGCTCGACGAGAACACGCAGAAGCTCATCGAGGAGGCCAAGGCCGCGGGCCTCGCGTTCCCGACCGACCCGATCGACCGTCTGATCGGGAAACTCGACGAGTTCATTTCCAAGCTGCTCGGGATCGACGGGAAGACGGTGGGCGTCAACGTCCGTGCGAACTACATCAAATCGAACGACCCGAACGACTCGGGCGACGGGAGCGGGATCCCTGGCTTCGCTGGCGGTTCCCGTGGCCTTCGCGACTTCGGCGCGGGGACGCTCGTCGAACTGCACGGGCGTGAGGCGGTCCTCACCGAGGATCAGTACCGCGACCGCGGGGCCGGACGTCCCGGAAACGGGGGCGGAGACTCCGGGGGCGGCTCGCTGGGCATCCCGTCCGGTTTCGATCCCGGCGCGATCTCCGACGCCTTCGACTCCGCCGTGAACGATCTCGTCGCCCCGATCCGCGACCTCATCACTCAGGTGAAGTCGATGGCGAGCAACACCGGGACGGTCCTGATCCAGCCGCAGGTCGCCGTCGGCGTGGACGCTGGATCGACGCGCCGCAACCAGGAAGACCTCCTGCGCAACGTTGAGGACCGGGTCGCGGAAGGCGTCCGCCGCGGGACGAGCCCCGTTCTGGGCGCGCTGCGTGATCTCGGATATCGCCCGACCCGATGAGCCTCTTCTCTTCCGAGATGCGCGCCGAGCTTGCGAAGGGCGTGACCGCCCCCGGCTCTCCAGAGGTCGCCCTGATTCTCGAGATGGCGCTCCCCGGAGGCACACAGCGCGTGTCCGAGCGTGGCACCTCTTCCGCCGCTCAGGGCTCCGCCGAGCCCCGCCTGATCGCCATGCCTCCGATCGAGCGCGGAATCGATCTGACGTCCTTCGGTGTACCGGGGATCTCGGTGAAGGCCGAGATCGCGGACCCGGACTTCACGTTCGGCCGCGAGACCGAGCGATACCGGAACAGCATCAGGCGGTCCCCGGTCACGCTGCGCCTCGTCTCGCCGAACGTGGCCGACGCGAACGCATTCTCGCAGGCCCTCATCATCGGCCTCCCGGCGCCGATCGAGCCCCCGATGCGCTGGGGTGTTCCGATCACGGGCGACGACCGCGCGCTGCTCGGCGACGTGCCCGCCCTCACGATTTCGACTCTCGACTGGCCGGACGCCGACCCCGCCGTCCTCGGCACGCCGGTTCCCCTGATCTACGGGACGCACTCTTCGGTATCGGCCAGCCTTCCCGGGATGCTCCCGGCCTATCTCGTCGATCGCACCGCCTTTCGATATCTGGCCTGCCAGGGGTGGATTCAGGACATCCCGCGGGTGTGGCACGACACGACGCAGCAGGCATCGTCCGGCTGGACCGTCCAGCGCGTGACCGTCAACGGGGTCCGCTACACGCTGATCGATTTCACGGCTTCGCCTGGAACCGGCACCGTGCGCTTCGACGCGTCGGGCTACACCGACAACGCCGCGGGGACAAGTGGCACCCTGATCACAAGCCCGGCCGCACAAGCCAAGCACTTCCTCGCGAACTTCGTCTTCAACACCTATCGTCAGGGCGACTGGTCATCGGTTTCCACGACGCCGATTGACGAGAGCAGCTTTGATGCTCTGACGACATTCGAGGCTCTGTGGTCCTCGGCGTGGAAGGGCTCGCTGTGGATCGGTGAGCGCACCCAGATCAGGGAGTGGATGACGTCGTGGGCCGAAGGGCTCGGCTACTACTGGTTCCAATCGCCCACGGGGAAGCTGGCCCTGGGCAACATGAGCCACCTTCCGCCGTCGACGCTCTATCCGTCGGAGTTCATCCGGGCCGACGAGGAAGCCGAGGCGATCGAGGTCCAGGTGATCGACCGCGAGCTTCGCGAGATCGAGGGGAAGTACGTCCACCGGGCCGCGGATGGCAAGTACATCTCGACTCTCCGAGTCAAAGACCTCTCCATCGCCGAGACCTCCAGCGACACCGTCGAGATGCTGGGCTCCGCGGCCGAGGTGTAATCCCCCGATGACAGACGTCGCCTACATCTACCCGACCTCGGTGGTCTACGACCCGTTCAGCGCGGGCGCTGGAGTCTGGGCGAACGTGGACGGGCCCTTCGATGCCCCGGATTCGACGCGCGCCTTCATCGGCGACAACGTGTCGAGCGGTCGCTCCCTGACGTTCGGCATGGGCCTGCCTCCGCGGTTCATTTCGATCTCGAAGGTGACGATCGGTGTCCGGCTGCAGGTCACCAACACCCCGGCACCTCAGCCGGACGGAGACATCGGATTCGGCCCGCGCATTTCGGGCACCAGCTACTACGACCACGCCACGGTGACGACGACAATCGCCCTGTTCCAGAAGGCGATGACGACGAACCCGGCGACCGCGGCGACATGGACGCAGGCCGACATCGACGCGATGCAGGTCGACTTCTGGGACTACGCCCCGGACGCCACGCGCGAAGCGGCCTATCTCGTGTACGCGAAGATCGAGGGCGTTCTGGCCCCCACTCAGCAGGAGGCATCGAGGACGATCCTGTCGAGCCGCCTGCGCCTCATGCGCCGTCCCCGCCTGCTGGTCCTTGATCTCCCCCTGCTTCGCGCGGACACCGACATCCTGTCGGATATCTCGATCGCTCACCGCGACTACGCATGGGCCTCTTCCGGGCAGCGGGGCGTCAATCCGTGGGAGCGGCCATACCTCCGCGTCCTCAAGCAGGCCCCGGACTTCCTCGAGATGCGCACTCGCGTCACCGCCATCGACCTGCGCCGCTACATCACGTCGCTGTGGGACACGCTCCGGTCGGACGAAGACCCGTCGGCGCAGTATCATGGCGTCGCCCGGCTCAACGCGGGCGCGGGCCGCAGTTTCTCGCGCGGTTCCTACGCATGGATCCCGTCTCCGGTTGCACAGGCCAAGGGCCTCGTCAGGGTGATCCGCATCTCGGAGTCCACCGAGGCCACACTGTACGACGGCACGCTCATCGAGGAAGCCGCCACGAACCAGCTGAAGCGGTCCTCGGCAGTGAGCGGGGCCACCGGTTACTCGGACTCGGGCGCGTCCGGCTCGTGGACGACAACGACGTCGACGGATCCGCTCTTCGATTCATCGGTGACCGCGAACGTCATCGTAGGCACCGCTGGAAGCCCGCACACTGCCGACCTCATTCGCACCTTCCCGGACACCGCAAGCCTCTCCGGTGGCACCTATGTCGCGGTCCAGGTGGACCACAAGGACGACTCGGGGGCCGCGCTCGGGTGGCGGCTCCAGCGGCTCGTCGACAACTGGTATTGGAACGCTTCGGGCGCCGCGTGGCAGTCAGGCAGCGTGACGAACCTGATGACGGTGCGGACCGAGTGGCAGACCGACCCCGACCGCCTCGGCGTCTTCAGCATCGGGGCCTCGGCATCTGCCCTGCGCTTCTCGCTGGTGATCCCGAGCGGCGGGACTTCGGGCCGGGTGAACCGGATCGCACACGCGCAGATCGGCGATCAACGGTGGTACGCGTCGCGCATCGTCACCGACTCCGCCACGGTGACCAAGAGCGCCGATGACGTGACCTACGAAAACAACACCGGGAAGCGCTCGCACACCGCGGCGCAGGGGTCGATGCGAGTCGACGTCATCCCCTCGTTCAACTCTGCGGACCTCGCGAGCGGAACGCTGATGGTGGTCTGGGAGGCCTACCACGATGCGAACAACTGGGAGTATTTCGCCTTTTCCAAGGATGACGCCGGGTGGATCTACCGCCGCAAGGCCGCCGGCGCGACGACCACAGCCATCAAGACCGCGACCGCGACCGCCGGCACGCGCGTGCGCCTCGGGGCCCGGTGGACCGGGACGGCTGGGGAGTGGGGCCTCGCTGCCTACACGCTGAGCGCCTTCGCGGATGGCGTCAAGGGGACGGACGCCACGGCGGCCGCCGCGATCACCGAGGTCTCGACCGCCACCCTTCGGATCGGCCGCAACAACTCCGGGAATCGTTTCTGCGGGCGCATCTCGGAGATCGACTTCTCTCCCTTCGTCTGGTCCGACGACGAGTTCGTCGACGCATAGGAGACCCGCATGGCTCAGCAGCTGCTCATCATCGCCGGACGCTTCGGTAACCACGCCGAGCGCGGCACGCTGTCGAGCACGTCGGCGTCGTCGCTCTTCCCGCTGTCGCGGCTCGCCGATGGCCGCCCGATGCAGGACTTCCGCTTTTCGACCGCTGGGACCGACGACTCGATCACCCTGGACGGAGACCTCCTCAAGGGCGCGGGTGCGTTCGAGGCCGGGATCTCGTCATCGTGGGCCGGATCCGGTGGGACGTGGGCTGTCGACTCGGTCGTCAAGGACAGCGGCACGCAGTCGGCCAAGCTCGCTCACAGTGCTTCGACCTCGCGGACCTTCGACTTCTACGCTCGTTCGGGGGAGGCCGTCAGCAAGGCGTGGGCGATCCGCGGCGACGGGACCGCCGCGGCGAAAATCTACCTGCGCAACACCCGCACGGGGCGCTACCTGAAGTCGGACGGGACATGGACGTCGACGCGCACCGCCCTCGACACGCAGACCACGGCGGCGTGGAAGTCGGGGTCGATCACCGCCACCGTCGAGGCCTTCACCACGGCTCTCGTGCCGTGGGTCGTCATGCGGTGGGAGTGCGAGCTGTCGGCATCCGGGTCCGCGTGGTTCGACTCGACCTACATCTGGCCCAGCTGGGACTTCATTTCGATCCACGGCCACAACCTCGGGCCGGTGACCTGCGAGTTGCGGTCATCGACGGATGGGTTCAGCGCATCGGACACGCTCGAAAAGACCGTCACCGTGGCGACGCCACGCTTCTGGGCTCGTCTCGATACGCCGTCGACGCGGCGCTACCGTCGGCTCAAGTTCGTCGGGACGAACCACGAGCCGATCAGCCTGGGCGAGTGGGTGACCGGCCTTGCCTACGCCACGGGCAAGATCCACGAATGGGGCTACGAGCTGCGGGAAACCTACCCGGACGTCAGCCTCGCGATGCCCGACGGCGCGATGCACGTCGCAAACGTCGCTCCATGGCCGCGGCTCGCGTTCGGGGCGAAGTTTCAGCGGACCGACGCGCAGGCCGAGGAGGCAGAGCGGGAGATTTTCGGACGCTGCCAGGGCCGGGCGTATCCCCTCGTCATCGTGCCCGACGACAGCAAGCCCGCGGCCCTGTTTGGCCGGCTCGGCCAGACGTGGGCGACGACTCGCGCGTTCTTCAACGACTACGCGCAGGATGACTTCGTGGTTAACGAGGAGCCGTTCCCGCGGGCCACGTACTAGACGAGGGCTCCGTGGGCCACCCGTGGGCCACGACTCGGCTTTTCGGGCTTCTTTCGTAAGCCCTCAACCGGTCTAGAAAACTCCACGTGAAACGCCGGGACGGGCCGTCGATAGCGGACGCGGCGCGGGTTCTGCCGAGTCCTTCCGAGGGTTGGCGGTATCATGCGACTGCGGCCCGGTTTGGCTTCGAACCAATGGGTAGGGGGTTCGAATCCCTCAGGGCGCGCCAGCCATCTACGCGGGTTTCGTGGGCTTCGGCCTCGGATCTCGGATGACACCGTGGGCCACCTGTGGGCCAGTCCTAGGCCGCCATAGCAGCGTGTCTAGCCAGTCGGCCCAAGCCCCAAGGGCCTCGCGACGGGCCGTGAGGAGCTGCGTCGATCCGGTTTGATGGCTTCGAGGTGGATCCAGTCATCGGCGAAGCTCACGCGCTTGAGCGTCACCCCGTCTTCTCCCGGAGGCCGGACCATGTAGACCTCTCCCGGCTGGACCTTTTCCCGCGTGAATCCTTCCCCGCGAGGCCCGCGATCCACAAACACAAGCGAGTGATGAGGTAGGTCGGGCTCCATTGAGTGCCCTTCTACGGTGAGCAGGATCGCCCGTTCGCTGTCAGGCCGCGCGCCGTACAGCGTCCGCAGGAACGCTTCTGGGAAATGGAAATGCTGGATGTCCGCTCGTTCGATGATCCTCGCCATAGGTGCCCCCGCAGCTGCGGCCCCGGCCAGTGGGACCGAGCGGGCATCTTTGTCGACAGTCGGGACAGAATGGGTCCGCTCTTCGACCAGCAGCGTTCCAGGGGATCGCCCAAGGAGTTTTTCAATCCTTTCGATCTGATCCCCAGGTGGTGCAAAGCGGCCAGAGATCCATCGAGAAATAGTCGCTGGTGTTGTCCCGTCGCCGAGAGCCCTCGACAGGTCGCTTTGGGACAAGCCAACATCACGAAGCGCTGATTGCAGCCGCCCCCCAAATCCTGATCGCGCCGGGCTATTTCTCGGCATCTATTCGCGTAGCGAAATAATCTCAAAAAACGCTTGACGCATTGCGAACAGTCTGGCTATGCTCTGTTCGCAATGAGAACAACCGCACTTCAGGCGTTGCTCAGGCGGCGCGGGATGAGCCAGAGCGACTTGGCCCGCAAGACGAACCGGACCCCGTCCTTCATTAGCCGACTGGCATCTGGAAAGGAAGAGGCCGGGCGCGAAACCATCGACGCCATCATTCTCGCACTCGACACGACCTACGAAGAGGCCTTTGGGTCTCCTCGCAGGCGGCAGCGGAGGGCTGCGTAAGTGGCCATCCCGCGCACCCGCGAGCAGATGATCGACGCCGGGATCATCGCGCCCGGCACTTACTCCTTGCGCTGTTCGTGCGGGGTTGAGCTTGCGTTCGCTGGCATTGGCTTCGGCTCCTGCGTGGAGTGCGGTGGCGACGCCTGCGAGGAGTGCGCCGAGATGAGCGACGACGAGAGGCCCACGTTCCGGCACCACGCGTGTCGGCAGACTGAGGTGTAGCCGATGAAGGCCGCCGAGGTTCTCTCCGCCGCGCGTGCCGCTCAGTGGGTTCGCGTCTCGAAGCTGGACTGGCTGACGTCCGCTGAGGCCGCGGTGTACTGCCGTCGCGGACAGACCGCCTTCGAGGAGATGGTGCGCGCGATCCCGATCCCGTACTCGCGCCCCTGCGGGCCGAACGGGGATCGCCTCTTCTACCGCGCCGACTTGGACGCGGCCCTTCTTTCGCGCCGCGAGAACTTGCCCGCGGCCTAGGTGATGCTGCCCATGCTTCAGATCATCGTTTCGGTTCACCGGCGCGAGGTGGGGCGTGAGGTGCTGTACGACTTCGCCCTCGTCCCCGCTGGGCCCACTCTGTGCCGTGGGTGTGGCCGGACGGGCCGGGACACGCTGGCCCCGGTGGAGACGATCCACGATGACGGCGCAGTTGAGACGACTGGCGCGGCGCTGTGCAAGGCGTGCTGTCTTCAGTTCCCGCTCCTCCCGCCGACCGCGCGCGCGACGTGGCCCGTCGTGACCGCCCGCGACGTGGAGAGCCTGTGGGACATGGTGCGCAAAGAGCAGGTGGCTCAGGCGCTGGAGATGGGCCGCGTCTGATGCGCCCGCCTCCGCTCTTCAGGGCATCGAGCGCGCGCTGGCTTCCGCGCAGCAGACCGCAGGACAGGGCGTCGACCGTGCCGGAAAGGTTGCGTGACTTCATGAGCGGAATTGTCGGCCGGATCGGGTCCCTTCCACCAGATACAACTGGCCCCGATGTGTTACCCCGCCCCGGCTGCGAGAACGAGCGCGATGAACTGATCATCCGTGCCGCCGCTCGCTTCCCTGGAATGAAGGCGCAGGCGCGCGCCGGGCTGGTCGACGTCCTGATCGGGTGGCGAAGCGCCGCCGTCGATCATCCGGGCATCTGTCCGAGCCGCTCGGAAGTCTCGCTGCGGCAGGTGAACTCGTTCGCCAAAGACCTTACGGTGCGCGACATCATCGAGGCGCACCAGACCGGAACGAAGGAAGGCATGGCCGCCGCGGAACGCGCCTACGCACGTCTCGGCCGAGCCCTCAAGGAGCGGGTCCTTACGCAGGAACTGGTCAAGGCCAGGACGGTGGCTGCGATGAAGGAGGCGAACGAGGCCTTCTCGGCGGTGATCACGGACTCGGACGACAAGCTGAAAGAGATCGACGAGGCCATTGACAGCCTGACGGACCTGCGCGGCTCCGTCGTCGCGGTCGATGCCGGGGTGAAGGCCCGATGAGCGGGCTCGCTTTCCCGAAGCCCGCGCGGCGAGGGCCGAAGCCCCGGAAACCCATCGCGCGCTCTGCGCCTCCGCGGCGCTCGGCGAAGCGGATCCCGCGCGTGACGCAGACGGCGCGCGGGAAGGAAGAGGCGCGGCTGAACGATCTTTTCTCTGACGTAATCCGCCTGCGTGATGAGGTCTGTCAGATCAACGTGCGGTGTAAGCCCAGCGGTTCAGACGTCGGAGACCTCGGTTTTTACCTAAAGCGGTACGCCGACGACGCCGCGCACCTATTCCCGAAGGGCTCCCACCCTCGTCTTCGGTGGGATCTACGAAACGCGGTCGGCGCGTGCCGGGACTGCCACACCTACATGGACACGCACAAGGCGGCGCGCGAGGCGTTCATGCGGTCGCGCCTGACCGTCACGGATTGGGATGACCTGATGCGGATTCACCTTCATGGCCCTTCGCCGG
>ERZ724522.1865-NODE-1865-length-10513-cov-7.331517_pt1 | contig 10513 bp, 20 predicted proteins | sample MGYA00376055_ERZ724522 | MGnify/ENA primary metagenome ERZ724522 (study PRJEB28724, sample SAMN07190884) | wastewater metagenome | isolation source: effluent of sewage treatment plant in Hong Hong | place: Hong Kong | collected 2016-03-17 ... | reverse complement strand
AACTAAAAGAAGAACTTAATTGATATGAAAAAAGACACTATCGGAGACAGAATAAAGAAGTACGAATTTGCGAGTAAAACAACACTTTTACCTCGTAGTTGGATTGTATTACGGATAGATGGTAAGGCATTCCATACGTTTACACGTGGTATGATTAAGCCGTTTGACCAGAAGCTAATAAACGCTTTTGTTAATTCGGGAGAAAGAGTAGCTAAAGAAATGATGGGTTTCAAACTTGGATACCACCAAAGTGATGAGTTTACATTTGTAATAACAGACACGGACACATACGACACCCAATACTGGTTTGATGGTGAGGTTCAAAAGTTGTGTTCAGTAACGGCTTCTATGTTTGGAGCCTATTTCAATAAAGAAATGGGTGGAACAGAGGCGGTATTTGATTGCCGTGCCTTCAATGTACCGATTGAAGATGTGCCAAACGTTTTCATTTGGCGACAAAGAGACTGGGAAAGAAACAGTTTACAAATGTTTGCTCGTAGTTATTTTTCTCAAAAAGAGTTGCACGGAAAAGGACATGATGCCATACATGAAATGCTGTACAGTAAAGATAAGAACTGGGCAAAGTTAGGTGATGTATACAAAAATGGAACTTTTATTACAAAGACCTCCGAAAGGATAAATAGAAAAATGGCATACGATGAAATTAAGAGTTTATTGACTACAAGCATATGACAAAAAACAACAGTAAAAATTGGAAAGAAATAGAGGAGGAGTTTAAGAAGAAATATTTTCACAGAGGGGTACCAGGATATGAACTACGCCATGTTCAAATGTGTGAAGAATTTTTAGACTTCTTCAAACCCTACTTCCAAGAGTTAGAAGAAAAAGCGTGGATGTACGACCAACTAAGTAAATAATATGCAAACATACGACCCACTACAAGAAAGAATAGAGGAGTTAGAATTAGTTATAAATGATTACAAAAACAGAGTTGATGAGCTTGAAGATAAACTCAAATATGCAGAGCAAGATTTAGAAAACTACCACGATGCTCTTGTTGATATTTACAATAGATTAAGGAGAACTATATGAAATTCAAAGGATATAATAAAATACACGCATTGCATAAAGAAGAATGTGACGGACTCCTAGAAGGTAAGTGTTACATTCAGGAGAAGGTTGACGGGGCGAATGCTTCGATTTGGTTGGATGATGATGGTATACATTGTGGGTCTAGGACAAGGGACCTTACCGCAGCAGGAGATGATTTCAATGGATTCGTAACTTATGTAAACCAACATGAAGGGATTAAGAGGTTCTTTCGTGACAATCCAAACTGGAGACTCTATGGTGAGTGGTTAGTGCGACATACAATCGGATACAACGAAACATCGTACAAGCACTTTTACTTATTCGACATCGAGGTGAATGAGGAAGGAGAAATGCTTAGCATAGAAATGGTAAATCAGTTCGCTAAAGAATATGGAATTAAGACGGTTGAGCTATTTGCAATAGTGGAGAATCCTACACTAGACCAAGTTAAAGAACACGCAGGTAAGTCTGTACTCGGAGTGAAAGGAGAAGGTGTTGTAGTTAAGAATCTCGCCTACGTAAACAAGTTCGGAGTAAAGCAGTACGGTAAGTTCGTTACACAAGAATTCAAGGAAGATAATGGTATTACGTTCGGTGGGAACAATAAAAGTTCTGACACCTACCAGGAAATGTACTATGTTAACAAATTTATGAACCTTGCTCGTGTTCAAAAGAACTTCCACAAACTAGAAAGTATGGAAGGACGACTTGACATGAAGCATATTCCACGTATGATGGGTATGTGCTATCACGACCTCATTACAGAGGAATGTTGGGAGATAGCAAAGGATATGGGTAAGTCAAACAAGCCATTTGACTTCAAAGCTTTCGAAAACCTATGCAATAAGAAGTCAAAAAGTATATTTATAGAATTATTAACAGGAGATGTGTCAGTTGCACATTTTGAAAATGTAAGCGATAAACAAAAATATGAAACTAATTCTTATGAGGGGATTGCCAGGGTGCGGTAAGAGTACTCTAGCAGAAAAAATAATGAAAGAATCAGGTGGCACAGTTAGATTAAACAAAGACCTCCTACGAGAAATGTTGCACTTTAATAAATTTACAGGAAAGAACGAAGGTGTCACACAAGAAGTTCAGAAATCAATCGCTGTAACACTACTACACGCTGGACTGAATGTTATTATAGACGACACAAATCTTAATCCCAGAACTTTAGAAAGCTGGAAAGAACTAGCAAAAAGATGTGACGCTACATTTGAAATAAAAGACCTAACTGATGTAGATGTTGAAACGTGTATAGGGCGAGACTGGGGACGAGGTGAGAAGGTAGGGTACCATGTAATTAAAAAGATGGCACTACAATATCTTGATTACATGAAAGGTGAGAACGTAGTAGTGTGCGACCTTGATGGAACATTAGCAAACATTGAAAAGCGTAGACATCTAGTCCAAGGTGAAAAGAAATGGAAAGAGTTTTTCGAAGCTATCCCAACTGACACTTTAAGAAGTGATGTGTTGAAGCAGGTTAGAGGGTACGCTCTTGAACACAGTGCTAAGATAATCTTAGTATCCGCTAGACCAGAGGACTACCGAAGAATTACAACAGAATGGTTAGTATCAAATGGAATATGTCTCGTAGAACGCCCAGGACATGGAATCTGGAACCTAGACCCAAAAAACAGAACACCATACGAACTACTCATCATGCGAAATAGCAACGATACACGACCTGATACCGAAGTGAAAGCAGAGATTGTTGACAACTACCTCTCCAAGTTAAATATAGTAGCATGGTTCGATGATAGACCATCTGTCATTCGGACAATCCGAGAGAAAGGAATAAACGTTATAGATGTAGGAGATGGTAAAGAATTCTAATATGAAAACATTTAACATAACAATTCCAAAAGAGTTACGATTAGGTCAGGTATTATTTAACTTTCTTTCATGGATGCGGACATACGAGAATATAGCTCAAGATGAAAATGCACAGATGGCTGACCCTTTCTATTTATCAGACGACAGAATGATAGAGCTATGGCATAAATACTTACAATTCATACATGCGTACGATAGGAAGCAAAAACAAGAAGAGGACTGAGCCGTGCTATAAAGGACCAAGTATGTCGTATGATGCTTTTGTAACATTGTACATAAAGATACGTCAACCTACAGAAGAGGAGATGTATAAAAAATATCAAAGGTTCCTTGAAGACATTAAAAAAACAAAGTTTAGAACATATAGGAGAACTAATTACGATTTACTAGTTAAAACAGGATTACATATAAGAAAAAAGAGTAAATATAAATTATGATAATAACACTTGAAGAATCAATTAATGAGATTGCTAATAATGCTGAGTTCGAATCATTAAAAACACTTAACGATAATGAATATACTGTTAAACTTTCTAAGTATAATAATTTACGAGCAAAAACATTATGGTTGATAGCTCTACTTGGTGAATATTTCGAAGTAGAAAAAGAAGGTGACAACCACAGACTTAAATTAAAGAAATAACATGAACAAGCACGAATTTATTGAACGACTACGAGAGGTATGGGAACGGAGTGATTTATCATTCTCAGAGCTAATGGCTAATGTCTTTCCAGATGAAATAAACTATATCTCAGACAGAATTATTATTGAACGCTTAGAATCACTATATGTTGACAAAGAAGAATAGTTCGTATATACTTAGTGGGTCATTAACAATGACATAGTATGTTACCAGTAAACGGAAAAACAGCTATAGTTAGAATCTGCACGTTCTACTCGATGCTCTTTGAACAACGGTACGGTTTCAAACCAATACTCAAGTATCCAATGTTGGGTAAGGTATTGAAGCCAGTACTCGACCAGTTCTCAGAGTGGCAAGTAGCACTCCTTGTGCTCATATTTATGAACTGGCAAGGTGCAGATAATAACTCGGACTTTGAAAAGAGAAAGCTCCAAGATAAATGTTATCCCCTCAACTGGATGCCTATGAACATCAACGCATACATAGCGTTTGCGAAGAATTACCTAGGTATAGCATTTGAGGACGAAAACGAGGTAAAAGAGTACGTTATAGATACATTACGAGGCTTAAAATTGCGTTTTAACGAGGTCGAAAATGGGTAGACGTATGTTACATCATCTTTTTGATTTACGTTCGTCTACGAGCCTTATACGAAGCCACAGAGCATGGAGATAACAAGTATCAGCGACAGTTTGAGTAAAAAAGCCGATTTTACTGAAAAAGCTGAAAAAATGGCATCAGATTTGATGGAAAGTGAGGTTGGATTGTCCTATTTAGAAAGTCGAGGGCTATCTAAAAACACTATCACTCATTTCGGATTAGGGTACAATAAAGAGAAAAATGCTATCTCTATTCCACATTACAAACGAGGTGTAGTGGTAGCGATTAAGTATCGGTTCATTGAAGGAGATACAAGGTACGGTAGCGAGAAAGGAGGTATGCCTTGGGTCTTTAATGAAGGAGGTATAGATGTAGGAAGGAACATGGGAGGTATTCTTATAACAGAGGGTGAGTTCGATGCGATGGCAGCTCATCAAGCTGGGGTTAGAAACGTAGTAAGTTCAGGTGGAGCAGATGCGATAGGAACTTGGATTGAATTACTCTCGACTATTCCAAAGATTTATACAGCCTTCGATAACGATGACGCAGGTAAGAAAGGTTCAAAAAAGTTCGCAGAGAGAATTGGAATAGATAAATGTTTCGAGGTAAACTTCGAAGATAAAGATTTAAGTGAGTTCTTTAAAAAGAATAGCATAGAAAAGTTCAGGGAGATAATCAAGGAGGCTACACCTTTCTACAAGTATCAATTCACTGGGATTGTAGACATCATCGAGCAGTTAAGGACTAAGACTCCTAACACGTTGATGAGTAAATTCATCCCAGGAGTGAAGATGGAGAAGGACTGGCTCGTCACAGTGCTTGCCGACACGAACATAGGTAAAACATCCTACGTGTTGAATATAGCAGATGAGATGAGTTCTAATGGTGTACCGACTCTGGTTATGCCATTTGAGGGCGGAATTGAGTTTGTAGGAAAAAGATTCCTACAGATTAAATTTAATAAGTCCCAAGATGACTTTGTGTATGCAGATAACGATGAGTGGGATGATATTGTAGATAAGTGTTCTAATACACCTGTGTACCTATCAACTCCAAAGAAAACTGAAATATTGGACACATTAAAGAAAGCTAAGATGTTGTTTGATATTCAAGTTGTTATTGTAGACCACTTAGACTATCTAGTTAGAAACGTCCAAGGCAACCGAGCTGAGGAGATTGCTAACACATTACAAAGTTTGAAACGGTTTGGTGAGGATAATAAGATGTTGATGATAGTTGTGTCACACATCAAACGTTTGGAATCAGGGTCAGCTTTGAAGAGGAAACCAACATTACACGATGCAAAGGGTTCATCCTCTATTGAGCAAGACTCACAAGTAGTTCTAGTTCTAAGTCGTCCATCTGAAAGTGAAATGGAAGTAGACGTACAAAAGAACAAAGGACCCATGAGAAACGGAACGTATGAGATAAACAACGCGACAGGTAAATTAATTAAAGAAATAACGACAGATTTTAAAACATGAAAGTAACATTAACACGAGTATCACGGACAGAAAAGGAAATTCAAGGCAAGTCAGTTCCAACAGTCGGTATTCAAACAAAAGAGCACGGAGAGAAGTGGTTGAATACATTTAAGACTCAAGGAACAGAACAGTGGTATGAAGGTCAGCAAGTAGACATTGTTGTAACTGAGAAGAAAACTGAAAAAGGAACATACCTAAACTTCACAGTAGAGCAACCACTTGACCCACGAATTGAAGAACGATTAAGTAAGCTAGAAAAAGAAGTATTTAAAAGTAACTTCGTTAAAGCCGTAGACCATGCTTACACAGACTTCCAACAACCAGATTTCTAGTCCTTTAGAGGCTCACCAACTATTATTAAAGATGGTGCACCACGCGAAGATTAACTTCGTACAAATGGGTGCAGTTCTTAAATACTTAAAGGAAGGTGACAACTTTAAACTGACGACAGGTGGAATTGATACATGGGAAGAGTATGTTCGTCAACCTGAGATTTCCCTCTCAAATGGAGAGTCAAATAGGTTAATCCAAATATACGAAGTTTTCTGTGAGAAGTTTGGGTACTCAGTAGAGAAGATAGCCAGTGTACCCGTCAAGAATCTACACTACTTGCTTCCAATAGCAAAGGAGTCAGATGATAAAGAAGAAATAGACCGACTTGTTACAAATGCAGAACTCCTCACACAGAAAGATTTTCGAGATAGAGTATTTGAGTTAAAAACAGACGGACCTAGGACATACGAATACTACGTCATGGAGAAATGTATAGAGACAGGTAACATGAAACGAGTATACGACATCCCAGAACAAGATATTCGAGCGTTAATTATTAAATATAACACAGAAATAGAATTATGAATAAGTTTATGAAATGGTTGTATCCAGAGGAAGCGTTAAGAGAACAGTTTGAATTGAGGCTTGAGTGTGTAGAATGTTTACAAGAAGAACTACACATGAGTTACCATTCAAACATGGCGCATGTTCTAAAGGCTATGGAGGTTCAGACTAATAGTATTAAGGAACTTATGGCAGAAGTAGCAGAGCTACGTTCACGGATTAAGTATTTGGAACATGAAGTACTACTTCTTGATGAAGATTACCAAGAGTTCCAGCAAGGCTCAAAGACAAACTTCCTTAACATCGCTATGCGAACTAAATTGAAGCCAAAAGATTTAGTTTCATTCCCTAAAGGGTTTGAAAAGTATGCAGAAGAAGTAGAAGATTTAGCAGAAGAAACCTTGACAAATCTACCTGGATAAGGTAAAATATAGTAAGTTAGTTCTTTCTCCTGTCACAGCAACCTAGCATACCTATCTGTCGGTAGGTAATAGCTGGTTGTGCAGAGTGCATTCTTCGCTGCCAAGCCCTGGTGCACTCTATACAGCCAGTTAATGTTCTAGTGAGAATATCTGATTTCTCTAAAACTTATTTATAAGATACTTAACAGTAATAATTATTCTGTTAATGAGTGTCACTATAGCTATAGCTGACCAAGAAGTACCACCATTACCAGTGGAACTCACATTAACGGAATCAATTAACAAGTTCGCTAAGGAATACAACATTCCAGCACGATGGCTTACAAACCTTGCTACCTGTGAAAGTTCCTATGGGACTCGTCTCGTAGGGGACGGCGGTAATGCAAGAGGAGTTTATCAGTATTGGAATAGGACATGGGAATGGTTCGAGAAACTCTCAGGAATGGATTTAGATAGAGAGAGTTATTTTGACCAAACAAGAATGACCGCGTGGAGCTTAGCAAATGGATACGGTTCTCACTGGACTTGCTCCTATGAGACTGGAAAACCAAGATTTTAGACGAACTGAAACATATCGTTAGAGCTAGGACAAAATCAGACAAAACCTAGCAGAAAAATAATTAAGAGGAAACTCTTATTATTTTTTAAACAAAAACGTAATGACAAAACAAAAGATACTGTTCTTCGATATAGAAACAAGCCCAATTTTAGGTTGGACATGGGGAACGTGGGAGCAGAACATGATTCGCAAAGAAAGAGATTGGGTAATCATGTCGTTCTCATATAAGTTTAAGGGTGGCAAAGTTCATACTAAGTGTCTCGCTGACTACGGTACTAAAATAGACGACTCTCAGATAATCAAAGACCTATGGAAAGTACTAGATGAAGCAGACATAGTGGTCGCACACAATGGGGCTAAGTTTGATATAAAGAAGACAAATGCAAAACTAATTAAGAATGGTATCAAGCCATACTCACCATTCAAGGTAATAGACACTCTCAAGGTAGCACGTAAGCACTTTAAATTCGATAGCAATAGACTAGATGACTTAGGTGAGTACTTAGGAGTAGGGAGGAAGTTTAAACACGAAGGAATAGACCTATGGTTTAAATGCCTCGCAGGAGATAAGAAAGCTTGGGCTAGTATGAAAAAGTACAACGCTCAAGATGTGGTTTTACTTGAAAAGGTATATGAGAAGATGCTAGGATGGATGGACACTCACCCTGGTGTAAGTGAAGGATGTAACAATTGTGGTTTACATAACCTAGTAAAGAGCAAACTAAGAATGAATCGTACAGGACTTAAACAACAATGGCAGTGTAAAGATTGTGGAGCTTATAAAACAACAACATGCACCAAAAAGTAATATATAAAATCCCTAATGGAGACAAGTTCGATGAATTCGTATTTGACCCAGAAGGTAAAGGAAAGAGTCGGTATCAATTGAATGGAATAGGAATGACAGGTGTTACAACTATCCTAGGGGCTATAGCGAAGCCTAATCTTATAGACTGGGCTGCTACAGAGGCTTATAAGGACTCAATTGGAAAGAATAGAGAAGAGATTGAAACTATCCTCAAAGATAAGACATACGCTCACAAGAGACGCTCTGATTCAGCTAAGGATATAGGAAAGGACGCACATGACTGGGTAGAACGGTACATTAAAAGTAAAATAGAAGGTAAAGAGGAACCTAAACTTGACCAAGAGACAGCTCACATCTGTATTCGATTTAAAGAGTGGGCTGTGAATAATAACGTTAAGTTTATTGCTTCGGAGCTTTCAGTGTTCTCTCGAAAGTACTTTTACGCAGGAACATTTGACTTTGTGTGTGAAATAGAAGGTAAAAGGTATCTAGGAGACTTTAAAACCTCCTCAGGAATCTATGGACGAGAGTACTTCGCTCAATGTGCTGCGTATCGTATCGCTATTGAAGAGAATGGTGCGTTCACTCAGAATGGAACAAGAATGGACTTATCTAATGTAACAGGCTCAATCATTGTAAGGTCTGACAAGTTAACAGATGAGGAAGTAGGAGTTAAGAACCAGGATACATTTAACAAGTACAAGAGTAATCGTTACGCTAAGACACCATTCGAGGTAGCAGAGTCTGTAACTGATTATCCTAAAGATGTTAAGTACTTCCTTGGTGCGTTGGTGGTTTACAAAGAAGGGTTTGAGTATGAGGTAGAAATTGATACTTTAATAAATAAATAATAAAAATATGCGACCAGAATCAAGTGAAAAAGAAAATAGATACTTTGCTTTAATTTCAGAGTGTCACGATATTGTAAATCAAATATCTATTAAGACATCAATATTACATGATACATCTAAAAAAGAAGAACCTGGTATCTTGTGCGAACAATCTTGTTCTGACTTAGAGTATAGATTAATAAACCTAAAGAATGCTCTTGGCACACTTAAAAACCTAATCGTAATGTAATATGCGAGAATTTGAATCAGGGGCTACACGTAATGTAGACCATAATAAAATTGACCCAGAAGGATTCCTAAGCCCGTCAGTTATCCAAGCTTTCAGTGATTATATGAATAGTCACAGAATGCAAGCTGATGGAAATTTAAGAGCAAGTGATAATTGGCAAAAAGGAATCCCACAGGACGCTTATATGAAATCAATGTGGCGACACTTCCTTGATGTGTGGAGTATCCATAGAGGTATCGCACGATTCGATGAGACTGGTAAAGAGATTGATAAAGTTGAAGCTCTATGCGCTACGCTCTTTAATGTTCAAGGTATGTTGCATGAGGAGTTGAAGAGGAAGGCTGAATTAAAAAAACCATACAAAGCTATATACAATCAGCCATTCATGTACATTAGCCCTAATGGTTCAAGTGGTGTAGATGAGTGGGTTGGAACAGGTACTTTTACATCGGCTGTTGCTGATGATTATACTCCTACTACTGGTTGGTCATTAAGTGAGGAAATGTTAAAACATAATAAATAGTGTGGATAACTGTATTGACAAATAGAAATCATTAGTATATACTGTATACATGACAATAAATAAATTAATGGCTTGGTTGATTATCGTAGTTGTAGGAGTGTTCGCTTATGGAGAGGTTCAAGTTAGATTAGACGAAGCTAAGTATTTCAGAGAGATTCAACAGTACGAAGTTGACTCTATCTGGAACGCAGAAGGTTACGTGAATACTTACGATGCTTGGGGTAGATTGACAAATTAATTAGAAACTGCTAGAATTAGATAGCTGTGCTCCGAGGCTTAATTATCGGAGAATCCAGGATTTATAGTGTAATGGTAACACATTTGTTTGAAGCACAAATAATCGTAGTTCAAATCTACGTGAATCCACATAAGCGTGGTTAGCGAGATAATCCGTCTAACGAGGCTAGTTTCATAGGTAAGTTGTACACTTCACTATGAGAGACATGTGGCGCACACCCACCATTAGTCAAATTGTACACTCTACGGTCAAAAGGCTTGTTTATCAGCTTTCGTAGAGATTTATGGGCGAGTAGTGTAATGGTAACACTAGGGATTCCAAACCCCTCATTCTTGGTTCAAGTCCAAGCTCCTCCGCAAGTATTGTTATTTACAAAATTGAAGAAGATAGAAAGTATCGGCGGTGGACAGTGAGCCATCTAGG
>ERZ724522.1863-NODE-1863-length-10513-cov-18.550201_pt1 | contig 10513 bp, 12 predicted proteins | sample MGYA00376055_ERZ724522 | MGnify/ENA primary metagenome ERZ724522 (study PRJEB28724, sample SAMN07190884) | wastewater metagenome | isolation source: effluent of sewage treatment plant in Hong Hong | place: Hong Kong | collected 2016-03-17 ... | reverse complement strand
ATCTGAATGTTTTGCAGCCAAAATTTTGAAATTGCAGCAGAATACGGACTTTTAAAACAAGCTCTTAATAATCCTTGAGCTTCTTTACAATATCGTGTTCGCGGATTTTCTCGAGCGCTTTGGCTTCGATCTGGCGGATGCGTTCGCGCGTCACTCCGAATTCTTGCCCGACTTCTTCGAGGGTGTGCACGATGCCGTCTTCGAGTCCGAAGCGGATTTTGAGGATTTTCTGCTCGCGAGGCGAGAGCTCATCCAGGACTTCTGCGATATGCCCCGATAGCAGCTTACGCGCTGCCGATTGATGCGGCATGATCGTCTCGGTGTCTTCGATGAAATCGCCTAAGACGCTCTCATCATCATCCGAACCGACACTCGTCTCAAGCGAGACGGTTTCTTGGGAAATTTTTTGAATATGGCGAATCTTCTCCACCTCGACACCCATCTCGACGGCGATTTCTTCAGGAAGCGGTTCGCGACCGAGTTCTTGCACGAGGCGGCGCGTCACCTGGGAATATTTATTGATCGTCTCCACCATGTGAACGGGGATACGGATCGTGCGCGACTGATCGGCAAGTGCGCGCGTGATCGCCTGACGTATCCACCACGTCGCATAGGTCGAGAATTTGAATCCCTTGCGAAAGTCGAATTTCTCCACGGCGCGAAACAGACCGATATTCCCTTCCTGAACAAGATCGAGCAGTGAAAGATTGTGCGACCGTCCGACATATTTCTTGGCAATCGACACGACCAGGCGGAGATTTGCTTCGGTGAGCCGTTGCTTTGCCGACGCATCGCCCGCTTCCATCGCCTTGGCAAGTCGAACCTCTTCTTGCCCGGAGATAAGCGGCACGCGCCCGATCTCTTTGAGATACATCTGTACCAAATCCGATGAATCACCCGTGCCTTCTTCGGGACGATCAACATTGCCCATAAGGCTCGGGGTATCTTTCGCCTTCTTTTTCGTCCTGCCTTTTTTATCCGAGAATGCTTCGCCGATCTTGTCGGTCTCGAGCTTCAGCATATCGTTCGAATCCACGACCTTCACGCCGCTTGTTTCAAACTTCTCGTAGAGATTCTCCAAGTTTTCCAAATCCTGCTCAATATCCGGCAGAATGTGTATAATCTCGTCTTCCGTTACAAAGCCTCGCTGACGACCCCGAAACAGCAATTCCTCAAACGCATTTGCACGCTTGCTTTCTTTTTCCTGCTTCTTCACCTCGCGCTCTTTCTTGGTGAGTATCACTTTCTTTTCGAGCGGCGCTTGCTGTTTTGAAGCAGATTTGACTGTCACCGGCTTTTTTGATTTCGCCGACTTTGGTTTCTGCGCCGGCTTCTTCGCAGTCTTTTTCGGCGACTTTGCAGAAGGTTTCTTCTTGACATGACTTGGAGTAACCCTGCGAGTGGGCTGTGATTTTTTGTTCTTGGGGCGCTTCATGGATGTTTTTGATGTCTTGGATGTTCCTCGAGCTGCACGCTGAGCCGACGATAGCGCCGGCTTCTTCTTGGCAGACGAAGCGGTACGATGTTTCTTTGATGATGTCTTTCGAAAGATTGGTTGACGCGCCATAAGGTATGAGAAAAAGAAAGAGACTCTGCGTATCGTTTCATCCTCTGTTCCCGAGCATAAACCAGCTTCATCCTACACGAGAGTGAGGTCGGAGTCAAAAGTTTCATCTTGACGAAGACGTACTCATCACGTATACTCAAATTCGGACTAAAAAAGTCCGTTTTCTATGAAAATATCTCGAAAAGCATCCTATGGACTGAGCGCACTTGCGGCGCTCGCCCGACATCCACGCGGCTGTTCGGTGCATGTCCTCGCCCAAGAAGAGCGCCTCCCGGAGGACTACCTCGAAAAGATACTCCAACAACTCAAGCGGAGCGGCTTTGTTGTGTCGGAAAAAGGCACGCATGGCGGCTATACATTGGCAAAACCCCCTCAAACTATCACGTCGTGGGACATACTTGAGACGCTCGATGGCGGATTCAAAGAAGCGAAGCGCCCCGCATTCCCCGGAATACTCTCGCCCTGCCCCGTTCTCACGCACTGCCAAACAAAAAACGTCTGGCAACAACTCGAAAGCGCCATGAGAAATACGCTCTCGCGCGTCACGCTTGCCGACCTGGTACCGCAAGAAACTCGCCAAAAGCAAGTCCGCTAACTATTCTCTATTATGCTCGACATCAAAAACCTCACCGCTTCGATAGAAGGAAAACCCATTCTCAATGGTATTTCCCTCTCGTTCGAAACCGGCAAGACATACGCCCTTCTCGGACCAAATGGATCGGGAAAATCAACACTCGCAAGCGCTCTACTCGGACATCCGCATATACAGATACATGATGGATCAGAAATAGTGTGGAACTCTCAATCGATACTCGAGCAGGCTCCCGATCAGCGTTCAAAGCTTGGCATTTTCGGCTCGTTCCAGTCGCCGCCGGCACTCCCGGGCGTCTCTCTTTTTGCATTTCTCCGATTCGCTCTGCCGAAAGCCGGCGCTTTGGAAACTCGGAAGAAGGTAGAAAGCTATGCGAAAGAACTTGCCATTCCTTCATCACTTCTCCATCGCGGTCTCCACGATGGCTTCTCCGGCGGTGAGAAGAAAAAATTCGAAACATTGATTTGGGCTATGCTTGCGCCACACCTCGCTTTCTTTGACGAGCTCGACACCGGCGTTGATGTCGACGCACAAAAGATTATTGGCAACTTTCTCAAAACTCATCGCACCGAAAACCAAACATTCGTCTTCATCACACATTCCACCGCGTTCCTCACTCTCCTGCCACCAGATGAAACATTCGTCATGAACAGCGGGAAAATTTCCCGAACCGGCGACGGCGCCCTCGCCCGAAGAATTATCGAACAAGAAGGATTCGAAGATCGAGAAGAGAATCTAAACGAGAGAAAGTAGAATATGAAGGGTACAAAAAACCAGAAACAATCTCTCGATTTTGACTATTCATTCGGGTTTTCCATGCCGGAGGTTTCGACGCATAAGTCGGATCGAGGACTCACCAGAAAAACCGTCGAAGATATTTCTCGTATCAAAAAAGAACCGACATGGATGAAAGAATTTCGCTTGAGGAGCTACGAGATTTTTAAGAAGAAAAAATTGCCATCATGGGGACCGGATCTCTCGGCGATAGACTTCAATGACATCACTTATTTCCTCAAAGCCACCAAGGACCGATCCGACTCATGGGAGGCGCTCCCCGACGAAATCAAAGAAACCTATGACCGCATCGGTGTTCCTGAAGCGGAGAAAAAATACCTTTCCGGCGTCTCCGCGCAATATGAATCCGAAGTCGTATACGAAAGCATGAATCGCGAACTCGAAAAGCTCGGGGTTATCTTCTGCGACATGGACACCGCCGTCCGAAAACATCCGGAACTCGTACAAAAATATTTCGGCACATTGATTCCTCCGCAAGACAACATGTTTGCCGCGCTCAACTCCGCCGTTTGGTCGGGAGGATCGTTTGTCTATGTTCCAAAGGGCGTGAAGGTACAACTCCCACTTCAGGCATACTTCCGCATCAATGCCGAGCGATTCGGACAATTCGAGCGCACGCTAATCATCGCCGAAGAAGGCAGCTTCGTGCATTATACGGAAGGGTGCACCGCTCCCATCTACTCAACCGATTCCCTTCACGCAGCTGTCGTCGAAGTCTTCGTCCACCAAGGAGCGCGCGTCCGCTACACTACCGTGCAGAATTGGAGCAACAATATCTACAACCTCGTCACCAAACGTGCACGCGCCGAAACACACGGCGTTATGGAATGGGTTGACTGCAATATCGGAAGCAAAGTCACTATGAAATACCCGTCCGTATACCTGGTTGGCGAAGGTGCGCACGGCGATATGCTCTCGATCGCCCTCGCAAGCACCGGGCAGTGCCAAGATGCCGGCAGCAAGATGTACCATCTGGCGCCTCGTACCACCTCGCGCATTCTTTCCAAATCCATATCCAAAGGAGGCGGACAAACTTCATATCGCGGACTCGTGCACATTGGGAAAAATGCACGCCATGCCAAAACAAACGTCACCTGCGATGCGATGATTCTCGACGCATCAAGCCGAAGCGATACCTATCCCACAATGACCATAGATCGGAACGACGCGGTTGTTGAGCACGAAGCCACCGTCGAGAAAGTCGGGGAGGAGAAGATATTCTCACTTGAATCGCGCGGCATTCCCCGAAGCGATGCCGAAGGACTTCTGGTCAACGGATTTATTGAACCGATATCCAAAGAAATTCCGCTCGAATATTCCATCGAACTCAACCGCCTCATTCATTTCGAAATGACCAAGAAAGTCGGGTAAGGATCTGCCAAAAAAGTTCCGTCTTTCGCATTGTTTTTCAGAGAAAACTTTTTTTGCGACTTTCATACGGAGCACATGACAAGCAAAAAAGTTTTTTTCTGAAGAACAACTTTTCGCAACAAACTCCGGCACTCGCTATGCAACTCTTCAATCTCACGAATAATCCTGTCAAAAAAGTCGTGCTCCGCCTCGAGCCACGCGTCTTTTTTCTGTGGAACACCTCTCAACATATTGAATTCTCTTTCGAGAAACCTTTTGCCGGCGCACATATTTTTGCACTCTTCACGGGAAACAACGCCGATGCATTCGATCTTTCCATCGTTCAACACCACCGGCAACCGGACACGCAGTCGTTTCTGACAGTACTCGGCATTCTCAATGGACAATCACGCCTTTCCTACAGCGGACTCATTCGCATCGAACCGGAAGCGGTCCGAACCAATGCAACACAAACCAACCGAAATCTCCTCCTCTCCGACCAGGCAAGCGCCAGCGCTTCTCCCACACTCGAAATTCTCGCCGACGATGTTTCTGCGCGTCATGCATCCGCAACCGGCACAACAAATGCGGAATCGGTTTTTGCCCTGGAAACGCGTGGGATTGATCGATCTGCCGCCGAAAAACTTCTTGCCGAAGGAGCTGTTCGGAATTTCTTCGAAACAATGCGCGCCCACACCGACGACACTGAGATAGACCTGCTCGAACAAGCGGCGCTCAAGAGTCTTTCTTTGTAGCTTTGACTATGATTCATCCAGAAACAATACGGGCTGACTTCCCTGTCTTCGCACACCACCCAAGCCTTGTCTATCTCGACTCAGCGGCAACATCGCTCAAGCCGCGGGTCGTTATCGATAAGGAACGCGAATACCTTGAAGAGTACCCGGCAAATATATCGCGCGGCCTATATGAACTCTCGAATCGCGCCACCAGAGAATACGAAGAGACACGCAAGGCGGTTGCCGAGTGGATCGGCGCTCTGCGCACTGAAGTAGTGTTTACCAAAGGAACAACTGAAGCGCTCAACCTTCTTTCTTACACACTTGAAAGCATTCTCGCAAAAGGAGACTCCATCGTCGTCACCGGCATGGACCATCACGCCAATTTCCTTCCCTGGCAAGCGCTCGCACTTCGGACCGGCGCGCAATTCCGTGTCATACCGGTTTCAGAATCGGGAGAAATAAGCGAAGAGGCGCTACAGTCGCATGTTGATAAAACTACCAAAATATTCGCATTTCCATTTGTTTCAAATGTCCTCGGATCTATCTCGCCAGTTGCAAAAATAGCCACCGCTGTTCGCGCACTCGCACCAGAGGCACGCATCATTCTCGACGCCGCACAAGCCGCGCCGCATATGCCACTAGATACCGCGACACTCGGCGTCGACTTTTTGGCACTCTCCGCGCATAAGTGTTTCGGACCGACCGGTGTTGGCGTTCTCTGGGGAAAAGAAGATATTCTCCAGTCGCTTCCACCCTTCCAATACGGCGGCGATATGGTGGAGAGCGCTCGCATTGAAGGCTCGCTTTTCAAAGAGACACCCTATCGATTCGAAGCGGGCACCCCTAATATTTCCGGCGTTATCGCCTTTCATGCCGCCATAGACTATATGCGGTCTCTTGGTATGGAGGAAATTCGAAAGTATGAACACGCTCTCACGAAATATGCTGTCGAAACGCTTCAAGACAATATCCCTCATATTCGTATACTCGGTCCGCATCAGCAGGAGAATCGAAGCGGCATCATTTCATTTGTCCTCCACGATATTCATCCGCACGACCTCGCCGAATCGCTTGCAGCGGAAGACGTATGCATTCGCGCCGGAGCCCACTGCGCACATCCGCTTCACGCTCTTCTGAACATTCCCGCTTCCGCCCGCATAAGTCTCTCTGTTTACAATACACAAAGCGACATCGATCGTGCCATAGAAAGCATACAAAAAGCACAGCATGCCTACCGGAGTCCTCATGAAAGCACGCCATTCACTTCTTCTCGCCTTGCCAAGGACTAAGAGCTTGTCTTAAAAGTCCGTATTCTGCTGCAATTTCAAAATTTCGCGACGAAAGAGACTTTTAAAACAAGCTCTAACGACCACGAGAAAATATCCTATGCTCTCCCAAGACCTTATCCTTGACCACTATCATCATCCGAGAAATTTCGGCACACTTCGACATGCCACACACCATGCCGAAACCGAAAATCTTTCCTGTGGCGACTCACTCGCCATGGACATCGTAGTAAAAGACGATATAATAGAGGAAATCAGGTGGACTGGAAACGGATGCGCGCTCTCGCAAGCTTCCGCGTCGCTTCTCTCGGAGGCAATTCACGGAAGAAGTGTTGAATATACACAGCACATCTCCAAAGAGGACATTTTCGCACTTCTCGGCACAGAAATGCTCTCGCCAGCCCGCACTCGTTGTGCACTTCTTCCCATGGAAGTGTTTGTGAGAATATTCGAAAAATTGTAGCCATATGGTAGAACTCTTCCGCAGTCTCACGGAAACAACCGATCCCACTTCAACGAAAGATGCGCTATTTTTTGTCGCTATCATAGTCCTCGCGCTGTGGGATATTGCTTGGAAAGGCTTTGCTCTTTGGAGAGCCGCAAGAAACAATCAATTTCGATGGTTTATTGCCCTTCTCATCATCAACTCCATTGGAATTCTCCCCATCGTATACCTCAAGTTCTTCCAAAAGAAAAAATCCTCCGAAATACTCCCATCGCACGTTAATTTATAAAGAAAATGTTATGACAAATGTAAAGGATGCAACAAAACCGCACGGACCAATAACTCTGAAGAATGGCTGGACTGTTGAAGTAGACGCCAATACCTGCATCGGCGCCGGTCCCTGTGTCGGCGTTGCTTCGAACACATTCATTCTCGACGACGCTGCCAAAGCAACCATCCTTGAGACCTGCGATCAAGATGACATCGAAACCATCATGAATGCCGCCCGCTCATGCCCTGTTTCCGCCATCACCGTAAAAAACGAGAAGGGCGAAGTCATGTTTCCAAACTAGATGAGACAGAATGTTTGCACTGCTCTCACACAAAGCACACCAAGCAAAAAGACGGCTCCCCGTCTTTTTGTTCAACAGCTCCATTGATATGGCATCGAAAAAACCAAGCAAAGCTGCTATCACGAAAGTACTCAAGACGATTCTTGATCCGGAATTATTCGTATCAATTGTAGATTTGGGTCTTGTTTATGATATCGTTCTCAACGATGGCACCGTAAACATCACCATGACGCTCACTACCATTGGGTGCCCGCTTTTTCAAACCATCGAAAACGAAGTGAAAGAAAAAGTATCGGCAATTCCCGGAATACGATCCGTCAATGTCGAACTCACCTTTGACCCTCCATGGGATCCGTCGCGCCTTTCCGAGAAAGCCAAGGCGGAGCTTGGCATGGAGTGAATTCTTCATTCCCCATACTCTTTTTATGGATCAAGAAATTCTCAAACAGTTCGAACAACAAAACGCGAAGCTCGACACCATACAGCGTTCGGTTGAAAAGATCCGGAAACAATTGTTTCTGAGATTCATCATCAACACGCTGCTCTTCATATTGCCGTTTATCGGTATCGCTGTGAGCATCCCGTGGCTTATAGATCTCTTCACGCCCCTCTGTCGAACCCCGTAGCAATTCCTCGTCACGAAATACACGCTTCATTCAAAAAGAGCCTTTCGGCTCTTTTTGTCGCTACGCTTTGCTCTCGACAAGCTTCCGGAATTTTTCGGCATCTACCCGATGTTTATACAAAAGCGCGCCATGATTCGCAAGTTGCTCTTCGAAAATTTTCCGATGAGGATTCTCATAAAAGACGCCGAGCGGAAGCCGATCAGTCTCAATCGCTCGACGGAACGCTTCTATTCGGTCATGCGTATCATGGCTCTCCTCGAGTTCATACGTCTTTCCCTTAAACCATTGATACGTATTGATCTTGTTGAATACCGTACACGGCTGGAAAATATCGACGAGCGCGAAACCCTTGTGAAGAATCGCTTCCTTAATGATTTCTTTGGTTTGCGACACATTCCCCACAAACGCGCGCGCCACAAACGAGCAATCCAACGCAATCGCCGAGGCTATCGGATTGAACGGCTCAAGAATAACACCCGCCACTTGCACCGGCGTTTTCATGCCCACTTCCGACGTGGGCGACGCCTGCCCCTTTGTCAGTCCATACACCATGTTGTTGTGAATGAGCGCCGTAATATTCGGATTCCGGCGAATCGTATGCGTAAAGTGGTTTCCACCTTCTCCATAGGCATCGCCATCTCCGGTTTCCACAATAACGGTAAGTTCCGGATTCGCCACCTTGATCGCGGTTGCCGGAGAAAATGCGCGCCCGTGCAACCCGTTAAACACGTTCCCCTTGAAGTAGTGCGGTGCCTTGGCCGCTTGCCCGATACCGGACACAGTGACCAGCTGTTCCGGCGCGATGTTCAACTCTGCAAGCGCCATTTTCATGATAGTGAGAAGCGGGAAGTTCCCGCACCCCGGACACCACGCAATATCGGTTTCCGCCGGCATGTCGAATGATTTTGGAGAAACGCTCATTTCCATAGGTGCTTCATGCTTTATTCCTGATTTTGCATTTTCTCTGCGAGCTCTTCTACCGAAAACGGCTCACCATCATATTTCACTACTCGATCCGAAACGTTGACGCCATGCTTTTCAAGGAGACTTGAGAATTGTCCGGAAAAATTATTCTCTATGACGATTATCCTCTTCGCATCTTTGAACAGAGTCTTCGTGTCTGCCGGAAGCGGGTAGACCTGCTTAAAATGAAGATACGCGCTGTCGTTTTCTCGACCGGATTTTTCAAATGCCTCAAGTATTGCCCCGTGCGTTGATCCCCAGCCGACAAATATCGTTTCCGCCTTCTCAATACCAAACCGAACGGGAGGAAGCACATCGGCAACCAATCCCTCAAGCTTTTTGAGGCGTTTATCCATCATGAACACCCTCATATCAATACGCTCCGTGAGATGCCCATCCTCAGTGTGCTCATCGCTGTCAACGACCACCAACCCTTCGCCCCATCCCGGCACGCCGCGAGGCGAAACGCCGCTCTCCGTAAGTGCATAGCGCTCATAGTCCTTGGATGTTTCGATAATGTCTCGCGTTTCGGAGGGAATCGAAAACGAATCTTTCGAAACCGTTGCCACCGTATCAAGGAAATATTGATCGGAGAGTAAAAAAACCGGTGATTGCCGTTTCTCCGCTATACGAAACGCCTGTTGCATAGTCTCGAACGCCTCTTCGTGTGTCCCGGGCGCAAAAATTGCACGCGGGAATTCTCCATGCCCCGCATAGAGCGCGAGCTCCAAATCGCCTTGCTCCGTCCGCGTCGGAAGCCCCGTTGCCGGACCCGGACGCTGTGCAATGTGAATCACAATCGGCAATTCCATCATTCCCGAAAGACTCACTCCTTCACACATGAGCGCAAACCCGCCGCCAGACGTCGTCACCAAGGCGCGCGCTCCGGCATAGCTCGCACCAAGCCCCATGTTTATCGCTGCGATTTCGTCCTCCGCCTGCTCGACAGCAATCCCAAACGTTTCGGACTCTCTGGCAAGAAATTGCAACACGCCCGTCGAAGGCGACATCGGATACGAAGCGATGAAACTACACCCTCCCGCTATCGCTCCCATCGCAATCGCCTCCGTCCCGTCAAGCATCACCTCATCCTTCACTCGCGCATCCTGCGCGATACGCAATTCCAAATGCTCCGTATAGGCAAGGTGCTGTCCGATCTTGTGACCTTGTTTCCCTGCTTCGATATTCCCTTCGATCACGCTCTCGCCCTTTTTGGAAAATCGCTCTCGGAGATATTCATCGAGACCGGAAATATCTGCCCCGAGAATCCCGAGCACCACTCCCGCTGCGACCGTATTCTCAAAGAGTGGATTTCCGAGTCCAGTTGCAACGGACGATATCGGCACATGTACAATCGAGTGATCCATCCCGCTCGCCACCAGTCGCTCGTCTGCCAAAATCAGCGTTTCCGACGTCATCCTCCGCCTCAAGTGTTCAAATGCCGCCTTGTCAAACGGAAAACAAATGTCCATCGACCGAACATAAGCGAGCGGTCTCTTCCCTCCGATACGAATTTCCGTTGAGTTCGACCCGCCGCGCACCCGCGACATATATTCCTTGGACGCAAAAACCGGATA
>ERZ724522.1862-NODE-1862-length-10514-cov-13.051726_pt1 | contig 10514 bp, 3 predicted proteins | sample MGYA00376055_ERZ724522 | MGnify/ENA primary metagenome ERZ724522 (study PRJEB28724, sample SAMN07190884) | wastewater metagenome | isolation source: effluent of sewage treatment plant in Hong Hong | place: Hong Kong | collected 2016-03-17 ... | reverse complement strand
GGCGCGATTCCGATCCAGGGCGCGGATGGCACCCCTCAAATGACCTTTGGCGGACCGTCAAGCTGGGGAGGCACGCACGATGACGGCTACCGCATCGGCCCCGGCAATAAGACAGGCGACGGGAAATTCCACGACACGTTTGGAACCAACATCGACGACATTAAGGCGCATGGTCCGATGCGCGGCTTTGCCGAAGGCGGCACCATCACCGGACCCGGAGGCCCGACGGATGACGCCGTGCCGGCTGTCGTGGGCCAGCGACCCATTCGTGTGAGCGATGGCGAGGAAATCGTCGATGCCGCCACGCGCGATTGGTTCGGCAAAAAGTTCTTTGTGGATCTGAAACGCAAGGCACAGGAAGGCATGAAGGGCACCGAGGACGCCGACGAGCGCACCGAACCCCACGGTATGGCAGACATGATGGAGGACCGCCGCGAGGGAGAGATGGATGATCCGACCGGCTACGCGACGGGAGGCACCGTCATTGAAAACCCGTATGCAGACGATCCCGTACTCTACGCAGCACGACAGCAGCAGGCGAGGGACAATGAGTTGTTTCAATCGGGCATCATCGACTACGGCGGCGGCAACCGCACGCTGTCAAACCGTTACGGCACCGGCTACGCTGCGCCAATGATCACGCAGCAACCGGGAGTGTTCAATGATGGCGGCAACGCGGTGATGGTCCTGCCGGGCAAAGGCATCAAGCCGATTGCTGATGTCGTGCCGGCCGGTAATCCGTGGAGTGCGGGCCAGATGCCATTCGATGCTGCTGCGCAACGCCAAGACATTGCATCCGCAACGGCGCGAATGCTGCCGGGAGCCGAAAGCCGCCGCGCGGCTGACTTGTTCCGGGCGGAGACGGAGGCCACGCTGATTCCGAAAGGACGCCGGGAAATGATCGTGCCAGATGCTCGCCCGAATTTTGGCGAAGGCAGCGGTAGCAAGTCGGATGGTGAACGAAACTACGAAAGCGGAGCATTCAAAGCACCATGGGAAAAGGACTCCGAAGCAGCGGCACAGCGCGCGGCAGAGTCCGGCATTCCGCCAGGTGTGCGCCCCTCCGACTGGAGACGCTACCAGCGCAGCACGCGCGGGATCGAGCAGGCGCTCGACATGCAACCGCAGCAGTGGACACCCATCCCCGGCACGAACTACGTTCAGGGCCGGGGCGGTCAAACCGTGCCAATGGCCCGAGCCCAGCAAGCGCCGATCACCCCCGCCGATGCCGCAGCGATGGGACTCGAGGTGCATAGCGTGGACAGCAAGGGCAATGTGACCTACCGGCAGCGCGGCGGCAATACACCCGCCGCCAAGGTCCACAGCACCAAGGAAGTGGATGGGCTGCTTTACAACGTGATGTCAGATGGATCGATGACGCGAGCCATCATAGATGACCCGACTCGGCAAGCGAAAATCAAAGCGTTCAAGGCGCAGTATGAGCGCGAACCGAAGACGGAAGCGGACTGGAGCGAGGCGTATTATCTGGCATCTGGCAAGCCCCGCAATGCCTCGCCCACTGCTACTCCGGCAGCCGATTCCAAAGCGCCAGCGCCATTCAAAGTGACCGCCAAAACCACGCGCGAGGAACTGGCAAAACTGCCATCCGGCACACCCGTGTTGATGCCGGACGGTTCCACCAAATACAAACGCTGACCGCACACCATGCCCACCGCTTTTGATGACCTGCTGACCGATGCACCGACCACGCAGGCCGAAGCCGCGCAAGGTGGCTTTGACGATCTGCTGGATGATGCGCCGCCGCAAAGCCCGCTCGAAACCGGGGTGCGATCATTTGCCATGGCACCCGGCCAAACCGCCGCCACCGCGATGTCAGGTGTTGGCAGGGTGAGACAAGCCTTGTCCGACACGATTGGCACGCGGTTGCCATCAGCCATTGCGCCGATTGCCAAGGGGGCGTTTGACGTTGCCACCACCGTTCCCCGCTTGCTGGGACCATTAGCGACGGACATTGCCGCCGAGCACGAGCGCGTTTACAATCCAGACGCCACGCGCAACCCCAAGGCCGCCGCCGGGGGATCTGGCATGGGTCAAATGCTGCCGATGGCCGCCAGCGCGATCGTGGCCGGCCCTGCCGCGCCGCTGGCGCTAGGTGCGGCCCAAGGTGCCGACCAGGGCATAGCGCAGGCAGAGGAAATGGGAATTACCGACCCAGCACGCAAGCTGGCGATGGGTGCGGCCTACGCTGGCACCGAGGCCGCCATTGAGAAGATCGGAGGCGTGGGCAGCAAGGCTTTCACCGATGCCGCCAAGCGCACGTTCGGACAGGCGGTCAAGGAAGGCGTGAAGACGATGGCCAGCGAAGCCGGTGAGGAACCGCTGACCGGTGCCATTCAGGACGCCATTGCCGCACGATTCGCCCCGGACACCTACGACGTGACGCCGCTCGCGCCTGTCATCCCGAGCGTGGAAGGTGACACATGGGAGTTTAATCCGCAGTTTTGGAACAGGCGTAAGCTGGAAACCGTCGGCGGAGGAGCTGGAGGATTCGCGGCTGGCACGATTCAAATCGCGCAGAACGCCACGCAGCCAAGCCAACCAGCGGACGCAACCGCCCAGCCTGCCGCAGATGTCACGCCCGACCCGCTCGCCGCCCACGCGCAGACCATGCCGTCACCTGCCGCGCCGGATTACACGCAGCCGTCACGACCGAACTACGACGACCCGGGCGCGATGTGGGGCGAGATGCTGACCGACCAACCGCCGCCGATGGAAGGACAGGTGGTAGAATTTGCACCGCCGACAACCCGCGCGGAAGATACCGCCAATGAAACTGCCACGACTGAGGGGAGCGGACTTTTGGATGATCCTTTGGGAAATCCTGCGGTTTCCATTCCGCCGCCCGCAACGCCAGCCGAGGCGCAGACGCAGGCGCAAGAATCAAACGTCAGTGTAACATCCCCGCCAGCATCGGAGGTCACAATTCCCCCGGCTGAGACGAGGACCGAGGCTCCCGTTGTCCCGACGACGGATGCAGGTTCGACCCCTGCCACTGGCGGCAATTACCAAGGCCCCGCATTTGGTTCCACCGCGCCTGCCATGACGCGCGAGGTGCCCGTCATTCCTGATGCACCGTATGGCGGGCGGGACGTGCTGGATTTTGTCAATGACAATCCCATTGCCGCGCCAGAGCCGATTCTGGATGTCATCCACGAGAAGAAGGGTGCAGTGCTCACACCGCAACAGAGCGGCGACTACAACTGGCTGAAGCAAGGCAGTGTGCCCAAGGCTTACCGCAAATATTTCTTCACGGCCAGCAGCGACGGCAAAAGCAACATCAACGAAGTGGCGCAGCACGCGCATGACGAGGGATTGATTGACGACCCAACCCCGGACGCGCTGATGGCTAAAATCAATGAAGTGATCGCAGCCCGCGAGAACTACACATCCGCCACCAAAGCGCGCGACACGCAGATGGCGCAGCAGGAAAAGCAGACCATCGCATTTGACAAAGCACAAGCGAAGCTGGCCAAGGCCAAGAGCAATCCGGGAACGAGAATCGGATGGGATCAAATGTTCCCGGGCGACGCGATGGTTATCGACGGCGAGCGCGTGGAAGTGACAACGGTGGACACCGACGAAGACGGCTACCCGACGCGCGTAGTCCTGCGAGGCGGGGAGAAGTTCGGCACGCAGACCTTCGACGCCAGCGTGGCCGGCAATGGCGTGCTGGTGAATGAATGGCAACCGCAACCGCGCCGCACCATCGGCTTCACCAATCTGGAAGTGGATGGCGAGACTGGCGGCTTTCTCAATACGGAGATCATTCGCGAGGCAACTGATTTACTGGCGCGCGGAGTGCGTGATTTCGCGGCATGGTCAAAATCGATGCTGGCAAAGTTTGGCGAGGCAATCCGCGCGCACCTAGGCGCGATCTGGCGTTCAATCCAGAACGAGGCCCGTCTGATGACGACCAACAAGGGCTCGATCAATCCAAATGGCAGGGAGATTGACAGCCGTGCTACCAGTGAACGCATGGCATCCGAATCGGAGGCCGCCCAAAATGCAAACGAGCCTTCGCCGGGCGGTCTCAGTGAGGCGGAGGATTACCGAGGCACACACAAAGCGCCGACAGGAGAGCATGGAGAGGGTTCGCTGGATGCGATGGATCGCACCTATCCAGATGACATTTACTCTGCAAATGGCGCACGGTATTACGGAGATGGAAATGCCGCCATGGATGCCCAAATCCATCAAATTATTCGGTCGGTTCGAGGGAAGCCTGATGCCATGGTGCTGGTTTATCGGTCAGTCCCTAAAGGTGTAAATGCTCAAATTCGCCCGGGCGATTGGGTTACACCATTGAAATCATACGCTGTCATGCACGGCCGCCGATGGGAGCAAGGACACACAATTCTGACGGCCAAAGTCAAAGCTTCAGAGCTGTTTACCGAAGGCAATTCGATGTTTGAATTTGGATGGAGTCCACCATCTAGTCAAACATTTGGCGCGGAAGGTCGCGCCCCTGGCTTCACCAACCTTGACGTTTCCGGCAGCACGGCCGGATTCCTGAACGCCGATTTGATCAACGAAGGCGCGAGTCTGATCGTGCGCGGCGTTCGTGACTTCGCGGCGTGGTCGAAGGCGATGCTGTCCAAATTTGGGGAGGCAATCCGCACGCACCTGGGCACGATCTGGAAGCACGTCCAAGCTGAGGCCAAGATGCTGACCACAAACAAGGGCAGCGTGGGCGGGGATGCGATCAGCAACCGCCAAACAGAGCCCATCCGCATGACCCACGCAGCCGAAGCCGAGCGCATGGCCGCAGAGGGCAAGGAACCGCTGCCAACTGGCGGGCAGGGGACCGTTGAGGAATGGGAAGCCGAGGCGCGCGCCCGTGTGCAACAGCCAGGAGCGGCACAGGCGCTCGTGGCGGACATCATCGAGAAGCAGCGCACCCACACGCCCGCCGAGTATTACATGCTCATGCACTACGCGGGCGCGCTCGATGCGCAGATGGAGCGGTTGAGCCAGACAGTAGCAGACCCGCAGACGTCCGAGCAAGAGCGCAGCCAGGCCGCCGCCATCCTGCCGGGACTCGATACCGAGCGTGACCGCGTGGCTGTGGCTGCGCAGATTGCCGGAAGCAAAGCGGGCGCAGCACTCGGCGCACGCAGCCGGGGACTGGAACGCGCGGTGATTCCATCGCTGTCCAAGATGGTGGCAGACCTGACGTTGATCGACGACCCGACGGGCCGCCGTCCTCTGCCTCCCGAGGAGCGGGCGCGCATCGAGAAGATTCACGGCGAGATGACCGAGAAAGCCGCCGCCGTGGAGAAGCAGGAGGAAAAGGCCAGCACCGACAGCCTCCACGCCGAGCTGAAGAAACTGCTGGACGAGGCACATGCGGAGATTGCGGCGCAGAAGGAGCAGATCGAGATCCAGCAACGGGCGCTCGATAACAAGCTCAAACCGGCCACGCTGCTGACGAAGACCAAGGCCACACTGACCAAATGGGCGGACGATGGCGAGGCGGCATTGGATGAACTCCGCGCCAAGGGATTCTTTGCCCAGACGAACATGGCCGTGGACCCCAGCGTGATTCTCGCCACAGCGCGCGTGATTCGCGGCTACATGGCCAAGAACGCCATGAAAAGCGGCGACGCGGCGGCGATCATCATCAAGAAGCTGGGGCACCAAGCCTATGCCGCCCTTGAAAAGTTCCTGCCGCAGATTCTCGACAAGGTGAAACAAATCCAAGCCGAGGAACTGAAAAAGCCCACGCGGGAAAATGTGATCGAGAAGGCGCGCAAGGAGATGCCGAAGCCGGGCGAGACCGCCAAGGTGGACCCAGCGCAGCCGATGCCGGCCAAGGCAACAGGAAAGCTCGACACATTGCCGGCATTGGCCCGCAAACTGGCGCTCGCTCACATCATCGACCACCTGGAGCGCGGCGATGCCACGATGAGCGCAGAAAAGATCGCCGAGCTCGTGCGCGCCGACCTGGAGGAATTCAAGCCCGGTATTACCACGCGCGAGGCGCGCGATGCAATCAGCGGTTATGGTGACGTGAAACTGCCAAACAAGGACATCGCCAGGAAGACGATGCGCGACTTTCGCGCGCAGATGCAGAAGCTCACGCAACTCGAGGCGCTGATGGCGCAGGAGCGATTACTGAAAAGCGGCGTGCAGCGGGACCAACCAAGCGCCCGACTGAGAGAACTGCAAAAGCAGGTGGAAGAACTGAAGCGCCAAACCGGCTACGAAAGCCGGAGCCGTGAGGACGAACTGCGCAGCGCACGCGACCGCATCAAGACCTCGCTCAATAACCAGATCGAGGAACTGCAACGGATTCTCGCAGGCAAAGCAAGGCCCGCCGCTGGCAAGGAGCGCGTGATTTACGATGCCGAACTGCAAAGCCTGCAAACCATGCGCAATGCGCTAAAGGACCTCGTGGCGGAAATGCCGGAGCACAAGCGAGCCAGCGAGACGCGCAGGAACAAAGCCGCGCTGAAAGCTGCCAAGGCCATCGAGGCGGAATACAAGCGCCGCCTCGCCGCCGAGGAATGGCACGCCCGCCGCACGACCGCGACGCCATCACCCGAACTCGCCGCAGCCCGCGCCGATGCCGCCAAGGCACGCAATGCTTTTGAGCAGGCCCGCAAATCGCGCACTGGCGACACGACAGGCATGCAACGCGCACGCGAACAATTGGCCGCTGCTGAAAAACGCGTGGCTGAATGGCAGCGTCGCGCGCGAGACCAGCAATGGACAAGCCCAGAGGCCCAGCCAAAGGCACAAGGCGGGCGTTTTGCCCAGGTCGAAGCCGCCAAGGCCATGGCGCGCCAGGCCCGCGCCGAGTTCGAGTCGCTAAAGAAGGCATCCGATCCGCGCTACAATCCCGATGCGGTGGCGCTGCGCGATTTCAAGCGCCGCATCCAGCAGCAGATCACCGACCTCGAAACCCGCATGGCCAAGGGCGACTTTGAGCCTCGCAAGAAGACGCCGCGCGAGATCAAGCACGACGAGCAGAGCAAAAGGCTGAAGCACGAATTGCAGATGACCAAGCGCAAATGGGAGGAGACGAAGCTTGCCCACAAGCTCAACAATCTGTCGATGCCAAAGAAAGGATGGTGGTATTTCCGGAAGGCGTTCCACACGTCGCGCTCGATCATGACGGGCGGTGAATTCTCCGGATTGCTGAGGCAAGGATTGCTCAAAACGGTTTCGCACCCCATGCGAGTGATGGGCAACGACATCCCCGCGATGATCAAAGCTTTCCGCTCCGAGGCAGGCGAGTTTTCCGTTTTGTCCGACATCATGACGCGCCCGAATGCGCTCAACGGACGCTATCAGACGGCCAAGCTGGCCATCGACGACCCCAGCGATTTTTCTTCGCAAATTGCCGAAGGAAACGCTCGCAGCGACTGGTTGCAGCAAATGTCCGAATGGCAGTCGGGACTCTCCGGAAAGGTGTTTCATTCAACAATTGGACTGGCTCCTCGCTTTATTAACGCGACTGGCCGAGCCTACACGGCGCTGCTTAATCACATGCGCGCTGATTTGTTCGACATGATGGTGGACAAGCTCGAAGCCAAAAAGACCACCAAAGGACAGGCGTTGACCGAAGCCGAGTTGAAAGCCGTGGCGGATTTTGTGAACGATACGACCGGAGCGGGCAAACTTGGCGTGATCGACAACCGGCCAGGTGCGAAGGATTTGATGGGCATGCTGATTTTCGCGCCAGCCTTTGTGTCATCGCGCATCCGCACGCTGTTCGGTGCTTCGCTCATCGGCGGCAGCATGGACACAAGACAGGCCATCGCGGGCGAGTATCTGCGAATCACGGCCGGTATGGCGGCGATGTTCGCCCTCGCTGCCGCTCTTCAATCGTCAACCGACGACAAGCCGGAAGAAGACCCGCGTTCGAGCAACTTCGGCAAGGTCAAATACGGCAAAACGGCTATGGATTTGACCGCTGGACTCGGCAACACGGCCGTGATGATAGCGCGCACCCTGATGGGAGAGATCAAGAAGCAGAACGGACAAATTCAGCCCACACGAGGCGAAGGCGTGCCTTACGGTGGCACCACGGCAGGCGACGTTGTGGGGCGCTGGATGCGCAGCAAGCTGTCACCGGGCGCTGGCTTCACTTGGAACCGGATCACTGGCACCGACTACAGCGGACACCCGGCCAGTTTCACGACGGACACCGCCAATCTGTTGAAACCGATCACCTACAGCGACGTTGCCGAAATCTGGAGATCGCAGCCCCCGGCCCGAGCCGTGCCACTGTCCGCCGCCGCCATGCTGGGATTCGGCACACAGACCGCCACCGACCGCCCCCCGATGCGCTGACGTTGACATCCGTGCTAGTGTTTCCCATGAACACGATCCAGCGCCTCGTCCTATTGCTGTCCGCTGCCGCCATCCTGGCTATGCTATGGTGGCCACCGCTCGAAGACACAGGAGGGAGTCCCTTCTACGGCTACGACTTGTATCAACTCCGATGGATGAAAATGCCCATCATGCTACCCATGCTCGTGCTCCAAATCGTCGCCACCATCATCGTGGCAACCATGCTCAACCTTGCGTGCAAGTCGCCACAAAAACCGCCTAGCGCATAGACTAGCGCGCAGTTTTAATCGTGCCGCCAAGGCAAACGACGCAGAGCAGGGCGCTCATAAAGTCCTGAGTTGTCGAGTCACGCAGACGGAAGACAGCGGATCATCAAGGGAGCGCGGTTGTGAGATTCTTCGGTTGTCATCGGTTATCATATTGACTCCGGCCAGCAGGGCGGCTAGTGGTATGGCTAGCCACTGGCTAGCAGCTTATGAAAGGACATGCAGGACGTTTCAAATTGATCAGGCAGGCGAGACCATCAAGACGATGGAAAATGCCGGGCGTGCCGGAGTATGACCCGAACTGGATTGTGCGCTTTTCGATTCCCGGGCAAGGCCGGGTGATGAAGTCGGCAGGGGGGCTTTATCCGGTGTGCGCGCAGTGCATGAAGTGCGCCGGAGATCCAACGGTGGAACGGGCAAACTGCGCCAATCCGGGGTGCCAAAGGGACGCAAGCAAATGGGCGAAGGTGGAATTGTCTCGAATGCTGGCGGACCATCGTGAAGGGCAGCTCGACAACGAGAGCAAGGAGACGATTCGGCATGAGGAAACATTTCCTCTGGATCTGGTGCCGGAGGTGAAGTTTTTGGGGTTGCGGTTGTCTGTGGACATGCCGACGACGATGGACGGGGAGCGGGCGCGTGTGGTAAGAGACCAAGTGAAGGCGCATTTGCGTGAGGTGGCCAAACTGCTGAAAGCGGAGATGCCGAGAGCGATGAAACAGCGGCTCAAAATGTCCGAGGTGATCCCGGTTTATTTGAAGCACGGGCCGGAGGGACGGCGCGACGAGAATCTGGCGGCGCTGCGGTTTGTGTTGGAAGCACCGAGCGGGCGGCGGCTCGAGGATTGGTTTGTCGATGAGTTGACGAGCTGGCAACTGTTGTTGTTTGTGAGCTTTTACCAGGAGTATGCGGCGAGGTGGCTGCAACCTGGGATGAAGCGAGAGCGTGGATTGAGAGATAGTCGTTGGGCGCTGTTGCGGGAGGAGCGGACGGAGTTGCTGGCGATCGACCCGCGCAAGATCACGCCGGACCAGATGGACGCGGTTGCGAAGTTGCTCAGGATCGACCGGAAGACGCCGAGCCCGGCCAACACGACTATTTTGAGCGAGATCGCCGGAGCGCGCGCTGTGCTGGGGGCGGAATCACGAGCCCAGGCGCTTTATTGTTTTGCCGGACAATGGCCGGATTTGCGCGACTGGGAGGAGTTTTCAGCCGGCATTGCGAAGCCTGACAATACGTTCCAGCTGTCGCCCGAAGTCTATCAGCGGATGCATGACGAATTGCCACAGCTGAAGCGCGAGCCGACGCTGCCAGTGTGGACGGCGCTGCGCATCATGTGGCAGACGGGGATCCGGCCGTGTGAGCTGATCGCAATCAAAAAGCACTGGATGGAGGTCACACCGGACGGGCAGGTGTGCATCGTGGTGAAGAATCGCGAGGGTGAATTCACGATGAAGAACGAGAGAACCAAGCGCGAGCGCGTGCTGCCGATCGACGAGGAGACTGTGCAGGGCATCCGCGCAATCATGCGGCCAGGCTGCCCCTCCATTCTCGGTTTGCGCGACGACGCAGAAGGCGAGGCGCTTTTGAAGCGGACGAGCCAATGGCTGCGCGAGTGTGGCGTGACGACCACGCACACGAACTACAATTTGCGAAAGCTGGTGGCGAGCGTGGAAGTCAAACGCGACGGCGTGACAGCAGCAGCCAACCGGCTGGGCCATCACGACGGCGGCGTGGTGACCATGAAAGCCTATGCTGGCAACATCGGCGTGCAGCGCGCGATCACGGCCACCGAGCTGGCACCGGAAAGCGTGATGGGCGGCCGAAGGAAAACTTGGGACCCGGATATGCCAACCGGGTTATTATAATTGACTGTTCTCCGCCTCGCGCGCACAACGCTGTGCGGCGTGCCAAGCGTCGAGAGTCGCC
>ERZ724522.1856-NODE-1856-length-10540-cov-4.096614_pt1 | contig 10540 bp, 20 predicted proteins | sample MGYA00376055_ERZ724522 | MGnify/ENA primary metagenome ERZ724522 (study PRJEB28724, sample SAMN07190884) | wastewater metagenome | isolation source: effluent of sewage treatment plant in Hong Hong | place: Hong Kong | collected 2016-03-17 ... | reverse complement strand
GTGCGGGTGTATCGGAGGAACTAGTTCCGGTGAGTTCATTCAAGATTTTTTGCATACTCAAGTGAGTCTAATGCCCACACCAAGAGAGCACTTGTAATAACCTCGCTTTGAGGTTTTCGAGTACTTTATTGATGTGAGCATCATCAATAAAATTTAAGAATTAAGTTAAAACTTGAAATATTTATCAATGTAGTTGTCTACATTATCTATTGTAATGTCAGGAGAATTTAAAAGATCTGTTGCAAATTCTTTAATGTCTTCTGGAAACAAACAAACCGATTTAGTATTGGGAACTCCATGATAAATACGGAAAACATCATCTTTATTTGTTTGATATAAAATTTGAAGCCCGTTTTTATTTTTCCAAACATTTTGAGCCACTTCTTTAAATGGCCCTGAGTAGAGAATGTCCCACTCTTTACTAATTACTGTGTAGATCATTGTTTTAAAGTAATACGTTAAAAAATCCTCCCCAAAGCAATATAGCATTATAAGCAATATTGACCATGAGAGACAAAAGAAAAGAAGGTTTTGATCTTGGTTGACCATCTTTAATAACTTGAAAGCCAAAATAAACTATCTGATATCCCAAAATTAAAACTTGAGGCACATCAATAGTTTTAAAAAATCCTGCCCAACAAAACAATCCTAAATTAATAAAGACTGCAAAAAGGGCACTTTTCCAATTGTAATTGGAAACTTTCTTGTCAGAAACACACAAGTAAATACCAAGCGTAACTAAAATCAAATAAATAATTACTGGTGTCATGTTTTAGATTTGTATTTAAGTGATCCAAAAATAATAATTCCTCCAAAAAGAAACCATCCCCATCCATCTTTTGCAAGATAAACAAGAACCCCGGCTACGGTAAGGCAGATGACACAAGCCAGTCCCCAAAAGAATAAAATAATTGCTTCTTTCATTTTAACATTATTTAAAATAAAGGATTTCTTAGTCGTATTTCACGTCCATTCTGATAAACAAAGCAAAATTGATTATCAGAAGACATCAATACTTCTTCTATGACCATCCTCATGTTCTCTGTACCATCTTCGTTGAAACCTATAAGGTAAGTACGAGTCCCAATCTTAGAAGTTTCCTTGTAGACGCAATAGGAATCCGCCAAGTCCATTCCATCTGCTGTGTCCCAAAGAGTAGGACGAAATGTTTCAACTTTTTGCATTGTCACTTTGCTACCTCCTCCATAAGGAACCGGACTTTGTGCTTGCAAAGAATTGCAAAGCAATACCAACAATACAAATAGCATGATAAACAATGCTATAATTGTTTTTCTGTTATATTTCATAAGTTTAAAGTTTGATTATTAATAAAATCAGTAAGCCCTTTAAACGGGGCTTCTGGTTTTTTTTCCTTTTTTACTTCTACAGGGTTACATGTAGGACATACTCCGGCTGGATAAGCCCTACATGCACACATGGGAGTAGTGTCTTCTGTAGTGATTTTAACAGAGACAGATTCTTTTTTAAAATTAAAGATTGGCATTTTTCTTTTTTTGATAGGTTAAACGATATTTTTCGATGTGTTTGTCCATTCCTCCACCATACTCATATCCGGTAGGATATGGATCTTCAAAAGATACTGTAACTTTACAATTCCGTATCTTTTTGGGTAAAATATTTTTCAATTTCTTCTTTTCCATACTGTCGTAGTTTTTCTTTGACTATTTGAGGAGTGTGATCTAATATCTCTCTTGCGATAGTCTTGTTGTAAATGTCTTTTAACTGTCTATGAATTTCTATGGCTGATTCTTCAGACTTTACAAGTCCATCAAGAAGTAAGCCAATTTGATTCAACATCTCTTCCAGTTCTAACTTAGCCTTTTCAAAATCTCCATATTTAGAATGGGCTTGTTGAATTACTTCTGGAAGTCTCCAGAGATTGTTAATCGTCTTAATGTCCATAGTATTGCTTTACAAGTGTACCAATAATTCCTATTACTGCAATAAATAACAAAATCTCAACTATGAGTGCAATTATAAAAACAGCAATTCTCATAATTTCTATTAGAAAATTATCTTCGTACAAAAAAGAAGATATTTTCTGTTCCAGTACTACAACAAATGCTGCTAAAACAGCATAAGTTATGATAATTAATGATAAAACAAATGGAAATTCCATATTTTTTGATTTTTAGTTAGTACTTCAGGTGGGACTCGAACCCACACGACCTCAATGGTCACAGGATTTTCTTCACACTATAGTTTTCACTACCAGAATTATTCTGTTTGTGCGCTGGACTTTTTCTTAACCTTATCTAAAATACCATATCTATTACACCATTTTCTAACAGCATTATCAGAAACATTAAAGTAATTTCCGACCTGTAAAAAAGATTGATGTATATCAAAGGCACTAATTAAATCTTGATAATTAGGTATTTTACTACTCGCCGCTATATTTTTACATTCATAAGAACAATATTTATTGTTTTTAATAAACGTATTTTTACAAATAGGACATGTTTTATCAGATTTAATTTTTTTAAACTTAGGCTTACCGTGTAAAGTCTCTGCACCTTCCTTAATATTAAGGCTTGGCTCAAGATTACCATCAGCATTCTCTGTTAAGGCTTCCTTGAATTTACGGTATTCTACTTCTCTCTTTTCAGAAAGAGCACTCTTGTTAATGTTTTTACCTCTAAAATTGTCTGTACATGCATGGCAATTAGGACATAAAACCTGTAAATTTTCAAGTCTGTTATCTGTATTAATACCATTAATGTGATGTATTTCAAGTTTAATATCTTGATTTAACCACTTTGTATTTTTACAAATTTCACACTCATGTTTTTTAAGTCCCGACTTAATTAACTTTGATTTTAACTTACTTGGAGTTTTATAAGGAGAATCATCAATTAAAATTTCTTCTAATTTATATTCTTTTACAAACTTAGTAAATTTCAATCCAACGTTCCATGCTTTTCCTGTGAAATGAGAAATATCAATTTCATTTTCTTTAATTTTTAAAGAAAGTGTTTTATAATTTCCCCCTACAGGTTTTATTCCCAATTCTCTACAAACTTGTGCTATAGATAAAGAATTAGTAACAGCGTTTTTTAGTTGCTCAATTGTATATTTGTATTTCATAGTAAATAAATTTACTATAAAGATACGAATAAAAAAATCGAACTGTCAAACATTATTTTTGTTAAAGTCCTGCGTGTCTACCATTCCACCACTGAAGCAAAAAAGACAAAGATAAGGTTTTTTGAGGTTATTTGTCATTTACGGTCATAATCAGTACCGTTGGTACCGACTGTTCCATCAGGATATTGAGTCAACATGACAAAAATATTTAAAATTGTGAACTTATAAACTTATGAATTATTCAAACTCTTCTCTGAAGAGTCCTTTGTTGAACTCTTTGCAGAAATACATAGGCGGATCAGTGTTTAGAATACAATCAATTGTACCCAAACATCCTTTACCCGCATTTCCTTTTTGTACAAACACTTGTTGATTTACTGTGACATTTTCAGTTGAAATAAATATTGAAACAATATCTCGTTCAATTTGAGAATGTCCAAAACCACTTATGTTTAAATGTTTACGCAAACCTCTTGCTTCTAAAAGTTCAGCAAGTTTTTGCAATCCTTCTTCGTGTGTCATTTGAATGATTTAAAATGAAAAAAGAACTGGCTGGTATAAAACTCACCCAAGAAGTTTGACAGACCACAAATGAAGATACTCATAGTCTTTCAACTGTAAGTAGTTCCAAAGAAAGTCATGCCAAGAGTCGTAAGGGTTAAACAAATGTTCATCCTGAAAATGGATAACATCTGTTATGTCTTTTGACATTCCTGTTGGGTCACATGTATACACAAAGCGTATGTTCATGTTGTGAGTACGGTTAACCTATACACCATAAGGTTCTGGTTCATAATATAACCAGCCAGTTCAATTATTATTTTTAAAATGTTGAAGTATACGTCGTACTTCTCCTGCGGTAGCAAATCCGCAGTGTTTTGCAAGAGATAAATGAGTTTCATTTGGATTGTCTCCATGACCATACCATTCTTCAAAACTTTTCCATTGTTCTGAAGGTGTACTATCTAACCAAATATTCCAGTCATCCCACAACTGTTTAAGTGTATCAAACGGTCTTTGTGCAACTTTTTTGCCATTCATATAAGAATAGCATTCTTCTTTTTGCTTTTGTGGAATGTTTTCCACCATTTTATTAATTCAATAATGTCCACTCTGTTATAGTTTAAATGGTTAAGATAAAAACGGTTTAATCCAGTTTCATCACCGTAAGTTTTATTTTACACTGGAACTTTAGCAAGGAAGAATCCTTCCCTTTTTCAGTCATTACTAAGAGAGTACGTCAGACTGGCAATTGAGTACTTCGATATACATGGAACCACCCTCAAACCTAAGTACTGTAGGTTAATCTTATCTCGTAGATTACACGCTTTTTTCTGACTGCTGGAAAAAGTAACAACACTTGTATGTACAAGAACTCCTGTTAAATTTATACAAACAGGAAAACTAAATCAGTTAAAGTAACTGATAACTACCATTTAACCCAATGGTTGGGAGTTGTTGCACCCTTAGCCTAACTATTAGGGTGTCTGCACAATTACAGGTAGGATTTTTACAAGCCTATTTTCCCACTCTAATTCATTTCTGAATTACGGGCTATCCTGTATACTCTTCATTATCTCACCATTACTGGATGTGTGTAGGAAGACTCGAACTTCCATGTCCTATTAGGTCTTACTCATATTCAGGACAAGTGGTTTTAACCGTGAGTAAGGAGATTGGTATTCAATTTCCAATCCCATCCATGTTGGCTTTGTCCACACTCCCCTATACCAATTCGGGTATACACACATTTTTTATTGAACTCTTTCGAGTGAAAAGGCAGAACAGGGTTATGACGTGTCACCACAAGGAATGGCTACTCACTTACCCTAATTTACCGAGGTATCTACTAAATCCTTATGTTAGTATAACTCTCGTGATCTGCTGCCAAATCATAAACAACTTCCAAAGTATTAGGGTGAGTATGACCCTAACTTGTTACTTCTGTTTATGAAATACATTATCTCCTGTCTTAGTTTACGTCATGTAGAACTTATCTACTTTCAGTGATTTAAGGGTATGCCCTCTAAGACTTTACGGAGTGAATGTTATTAATATTGAACTTTGTTTACCCAATCTGCAAAAGCATTGATTGAGGAAAAATCAGAGTCAATAAGCCACATATCTTCTGATACAAAAGTATCACGTTCGTTTTCAGTACCTATTCTAAGTTCAGGACTGGAAAGTTTTGACCATTGCATAACAATAGGATACGAACCTTCATAGAAGGTGATTCGTAATACCATTGATTGATTAGAAATAGTTTGCAGTTTCTTTACTGCGTCCCATACCATGTGGATATTGTTTTTAATCCAGTAACGAATTCTTTCTGGATTGTTTGCAGAAAGAGAATGAATGTTTTCCATGTTGATTTGATTTTAGTTATGAAATGTTACCTACATTTCTGTAGGTTTGCACAATACCAACCTTACCTTGTACAACAGTAAGATTGATTAGGATTGTATTCCGGTTTCTGAACACGTGTTCATAAGTTGTGTACTACGGAATACAAAACGCATATTAAACAGTTTGATAAACAAAAGAGAAGTGCAGGATTTTACCTGCGTCTGGACTTTATTGTTTAGTTTGCTCCAGATAGGCTTTCTTTCCTACTTGTAACACCAACTACTTCTCTGTTGTTTATCTACTGTGGGTTCCAACCCTGCTGCCTTCGATTTTTCATAGGATATTTAGAAAAACCTTACCTCATTTAAGAGTTTACAGACTGTGTTTCCACGTCATGTCTATACTTCCATTTAAAACCATAGGCTGTTGGTTTTTGTTTTCTACAACACTTTCCTATATGACTTGCTGCTTTCTTGTGTAGATTTAATTCACAAATGGCGTCTTTTATAGAACTAAACTGTTTTATGAAATTACCTACCAAGTCATACTGAATTATTTCAGTTTTATATATTTTGATACAAAGATACATATAAAATAACGGTTTGTTCCCAACCAATGTTATCCACAAGACCAGCCTTTACCCTATTGATTTACCTGCTCTTTCGAGGAGTTATTTTATAGGACTGGTACTAACCACTGCATATTTCAGGTACGATCCTTACTTGCTCGATTAGCAGTTCTTATCTTGCTGTGAAATTATTCCGGGTAAATATTGCTACTTACCCGGATCATTACCTCATGAATTATCTGCGACCTCTATGTTGTCCACGCACGGGTCTTTTTTCTTTGGTCACACCCAACTCTTTCAAGCGGGTGATGATTTCTTTTTTCTGTGTGAACGTGAGGGCATTTACTGTGTAACCAGACTGGTAAGGTACATTTGGGTCATACTCATCATCCCATTCACTCGGGATGAATTCGTATTCTTCATTCCACATGTCCTTAAAAGAAGAAATTGTGCCAAGTTTTTCCAGCACTTCAGAAGAAGTGTAGAGTTTTCCTTCTTCTGTCCATTCAATCCCCCGTTGGGACGAGTAGGTAGGGCAACCCATACCATTGCTGATATGGAGTTCTCCTAAGTCTGACTGGAATCGTCCAACCAGCTCATCGTATTCAAAGTCAGCAGATGTGGAATGCCTTTCCACAAAAGCAAATTTCCATGAGCCGTCAGGGGAAAAAGCAACATACCAATCATGATATGTTTTGAAGGAATAGTTCCCTCCATTGTTGCAGGTTTCCCAACGATAGTTGGAATTGTCCTGTATTACTTGGATACTCTTTACGAAGTACCAAGTGGGGAAAAATTCAGGATGTTCATTTGGGAAATGAACATCTATTTCTAAACAGTTTTGACACAGGTATTGTACTTCACTGTCTGATACCTCACGGATGAATTCTCCGTCAGGCCTTTGAAAATAAAATTTTTTTAGGTCAAGATGAAAACGGAGTAAGTTACCTCCGTTAGTCAAAAACATTTTTTCCATAATAATTCTGGTTTAACCCTTAGCCAGTTGGGTCTTTTGTTATTTCCCTACTTTATTTATACTCCTGTTCGGGATGTGGAGTTTGTGTTATACTGGTATGTGACTTTTTTTAATTAGCCACTGGATAAATTCTTGACGAGAATACTCGCCAAATCCACCCCATTTCTCGTTTTCTTTCCGAAGATCAGTTACCCCCATTTTTTGACAGTAAGAAAGTACTGCCAAATTGAATTCTATGAGTTTCATATTTTAGTTTTTAAATTCTAAAATCATTAAAAAACTGGCCTCTGGTTCAGGACAACTGTATTCTGAATATACTTTTCCGAAATGCTCTTTGTCAATATAACATGCCGGAATTTCCTCTGCCTCACTCCAGATTTTCTTTGCTTTTTTCATGCATTGGTTTAATGTGCCTGCATGTAGAACGTCGTTGAATTCGTAATAATCATAAGATCTACGAATTAGCACATATGTTTTGCTCATATTATTTGATTTGTGCCTACTCTTTAATAAGGATTTTCGGCATACTCCTTTTCTACTTTTAGTTTCCCTTTCGGTACTTATCTGTCATGCCACGTAAAGGCAAGTAGAATATGACAGTGGGAGATTACTCTCCCGGAAGTTCTGGAATAACTATATAGTCAGTGTTTTTGTAGAATTGGTCAATAACACTGAACTGTTGTACTGTAGTAAACACCATAGCATCCTCTTTATTGAAGGATACTTTGTGTTGAAGGTTTGTGATCCAACCTCCCGAAGATTCAGGAATAGTTGAATCAAGCACTCGAACAATAAACCCTTCCGAAACAGGAACATAGTTCCATATTCCGTTAGAGTTTTTGTTCAGAGACTCTGCCCTTTCGGAAGAAAGTTCTATGAACTGATTTTTTTGCGGGTTTTGAGAATGTATTGCGAGGTATTGCATATCGTTTAATTTTAATTTAAAAATGGACTACTATTTTACCCAAAGAATGTAAATTCCATTTTAGTTGGGACAAAAGTTTTAATTATATCTTTTGTAAATCCTCATGCTTACGCAGAATTAGGACTTGTACAGATTAAGGCTGTACCACTCCATGATTTTTTATTTCAGCAGTTTACGTCATTAGGATTTCTCCTTCAGCGATTTAAGGGTATGCCCTCTGCTTACTTTAGTCTGCACTAATGCTTTCTATCACTTAGTCTGCTTCTCAACTAAGTATATACTAATTCGCACCTTTTTTAGGTTTAGTATATGAAAGACATAAGCCCCACATGGTTAATTATAACTTATACAGAACTTTCTGACACTCTTTCGAGATGTATTCTGCTTGCTTAGATAAGTTATACCCTCTATTAGTTCAACAATAACTATGCCCGTCGGTGAGGTTGCTCACACTGTTTGCAATTGTTAGATTGTTTACCAAGGGACGGATTCTCACCGTTATTTATTTTAAAAGAGCAGCCTGTACTTCCCGTAACCTACCACCATAGCAGGTTTTTAATATGGTACGCAGCCTTGGGCTGCTCTTTGTTTAATCGCACCAATCATAAAACTCTTCAACCCACTCTGTAATTGAGTTGTAGTTAAAATGTTCGATGCAGTCTTTGGCTGCAAAATAAGCATTTTCAATGACTTCTGTTTTAAATCCCTGTTGAACATATCCAAGGTTTCCATTACCTTCAAATGCTCGCGCACCATTTGGTGCAACTTTGGTTTTAGAGTAGCAAAGATACGAACCTTTTCCACATACTTCGTTGATATAGTTAATCAACTGTTCTGTAGTAATGACAGGGAAAGAACCCGATGCATACCGAGAAGTGTAATTCAGTCGGATAAGTTTGAAATCCGGATATTTGTCAAAATGTATTGATAAGTTTGCCATTTCGTTTTATTTTTAAGTTATGAAATCCACTCTGCATTTTCTCTTTCGAGTTTTAGAGGCTTGTGACTCTCATCTTACGATGGCTGCATTAGATTATAAAGGAGACCCCATTACGAGATCTCCTTTATCAGGATGCTTATGATTAAGCATATAAAAGGAAATAGGCAAATGCCTAATCCTATTGTTAACAGTATCTTTTTCATGTTTTGTCAGGTTGGTTTACACATATGTGTCATCACCATTTATTAGCCTACGGCTTTAGAGACTTTGAACTCTCTGACTTAGATTCATATTTTACCATCTATTTGGGTTTAGATAGTAAAGATTTTGATATTAGTTTAATATCAGGTTGATGTTATTAACACATCAAAACTCACACACAACACACTCAAAATCAACAAATTACACCAATTCATCAAGAAAACTTTTTCCGACAAACTGGTGTAATTTGTAAATTTTTAACATGCTTGAGAAATTTCAAGGTAATATTCAGGAATGCTATCTTGAAGCCTGTTGAATATTTTTTCTGCGTATTCATCTCCCCAATAAGCAAGGAGATTCATTACATCGCAGGCAATAGCCAGATTGTGATTAGACAGTTGGATTTGACCCCAAGAGGCCAATTTGATTTTATTATACTGTGTGTGTTTCATAAAACATTATTTTGCAATTCAGTAATACAACAAAATCAGGGTGTGAAAAAACACGCTGATATATGAAACATCACCAAATTAAATTCTGAAAGAAGATTAGCAAAGTTAGCACCAGAACATATCCAGTGCTAACTTGCTTGAGGGCTTAGGCCGCCATGACTGCCTTGATGATTTCCTCATTGGTCATGCCCAATGCTGCTTTCATCCCGGCAAACTTGGCTTCCCATGACTTGGCTGCTGCTTCTGCTTCCGTTGCCACTTTTTCGAGGTCTTGAGCCACAATGTAGCGACCTTTCTGGGTTTTGGTCAATTGTTGACCTTCGTCAAGAGGCTGGCGAGAAAAATGAAGAAGATCACCTGCGTCATTTTTACGTAAGTACTCTCCCAAAGCCTCTTCATACTCTTTCAACTCCTTTTTGCGATCTGCTTCAGAAGCAGCGTTGGAGTTGACAGTATAAGCAAAAACAGGGCCAGTAGGCCGCATGTACTCGTTAGACTTTTTTACGATGACTATCATAAAGTCAAAATTTTAGGTTAAGAAATTACACCAATCCAAATCCTTCTGAACAAATCAGATAGGGGGTTGGTGGTAAGGTTGAGTAAGGGGCTTGGGGTTGGGGAGGTAATCATCCCAAATCACAAATCTTCAACCACCTAAAAATCCAAAAAAATTATTTTAAAATTTTGTAACTTTGTAAGTCTTAAATAAGTCCTAAATAGGAAGATAAAGAATATAAGAAGGAGTCGTCATAACTCATTGATACTCTAAAGAATCATTTCCCACAGGTGGGATAAAACTTCCCACGCATGGGATGAAACTAATACAAATCTTTAAATTATGAAACACGACTACGAACAGACATTCAAATTAAAGCACAATGAAGCCCCTGCTTGTATTAATCAAGAGACGGGGGAAGTAAAACAACTTGTAAAAACAAATCATCATTCTGACAGTCATGAGTTATTTGAACCCAATGCTTCCTTTAGCAAAAGTTTCAGTCAGTCTTGGAAATATCTAAATAAG
>ERZ724522.1854-NODE-1854-length-10546-cov-4.792393_pt1 | contig 10546 bp, 21 predicted proteins | sample MGYA00376055_ERZ724522 | MGnify/ENA primary metagenome ERZ724522 (study PRJEB28724, sample SAMN07190884) | wastewater metagenome | isolation source: effluent of sewage treatment plant in Hong Hong | place: Hong Kong | collected 2016-03-17 ... | reverse complement strand
GTTTCTGGAATAGGGTCATCGAAGTCTCCTCGTATAGCTTTGAATATGGTGATCACGACCATCACTGGTATGGTCAGTATGACAGATGCCAGTAGTATCAGTGGCATCATCATCCAGATGAACGCGATCTCGAGTTGCCAGTCCATGACAGATCACCGAGCAGACTTCCTCGCGTCACGTAGTCGAGTACCGCTCTCACGAGTGAACTGTCGACGCTTGAGCGGTTGCTTGTTTTCACGCTTGCGCTCACGATCTCCGCGATCTGCGCGTGGTTTGAAGCGGTTGTCACTAGGCACTGGGATCCCCAGCTCCTTCGCTGCAGCGACTGCTGAGTGGTACCCTGAGCCGCCTGTCTTGTTTTTGAGCCTACGTGCGATCACTGCAGCACGTTGATGCTCTGGGTAGCTTGCTATTGATTTCGTCATGGTTGGTCATCCCTCCGACTTATTTTTTGATTGTGACCCCATTATAGCGCGAGCGGTATGTGCAGTCAATATCATTTTCGGTACTTGCCGTAGATGATCCGATTGTGCACATGTTTTCCACAGTTTCGCGTTCTCAAGAGCACCCCTGTACCTCTGTAAGTTTTCCACATGCTAGGTCGATAAGCATAGCGGTTTGACGTTTGACGATCGAGCTATTTTTGACGTATAGTAGGGAACAGCTACCGCGCATTGTGGCGCATCACTCGAAAGTCTTTGGAGGGTAGCGACGATATATTTCATACACCTTAAAAAAACGAAAAGCCCGAGCTGGATACTCGGGGTGGTTTTCGTTGTGCTTTGTAGTGCGACGATATTTCACCTCTCATAGTAGCAGACTTGTGGTGGGAAGGCAAGGCAAAAATGGCAGGATCTACCTCTGTTGCAGACCTACTTGACAAAAGAAAAAAGAACGATAATATAAACAGTTTACAGTTTACAGTAAGCAGTTCAGATAAGAGTATGACAGCACTCGAGACACGCAAGTTTGTGGAGATGCTTGATCAACGCGTGTACAAGAACCCACGCTTCCTCGGATGGTACTGCAAGGCTACTCGAATACTAGGCAAGCAGAAGATGATGATCCTGCAGTCGATGGCTCTGGATCCTTCAGTGAAGAACTCGGAGCGACTGTTCACCGCACTCGTGAAGCAGGAGCTCGAAGCTGCTCAGGCATAAAAAAGCTCACACGGCACGGAGCAAGTGTGAGTGATGTCGATACAGGGTGAGAGATCGCTTCAGGCGTTGACCAACCATGATAAGAATATCAGGTGCCATCCACGACCTCTCGTGAATATCATAGCACGCAGATGGCAGGTATGAACATAAGCGATAAGTGAAAAAAGTGTTGACATACCGCTGACGCTACTATACAATAGAGACATCAGCAACGATAAGCAAGGATGACCAACCATGCAAAAGATACAAGTAGTGAACGCAGCAGAGATGGACGGACTGATGATCGTCTTCACCGAGCTCATATTGCAAGGCTTCACAGTCGAAGACGTAGCGTCTGTTATGAAGCCAATGAACATATCAAAAGAGGAGATCTACTACGGTCTCACGACATGTGATCCAAACTGGGAGAATGTCGACTATCTCTATAATACGTATATGGCATGGGCAGAGTCTACCAGAGAGGAAGACTAGCATGTCACTTGCAAAAGGTATCAACGTGAAGATCATAGTCAATACGAACATACGTGCCCACAGCGGATCAGATCGCATCGTGCCGATCACCGACTACGATGACACGACGTTCGTGATGACTGAAGACGGTGACTGGGTCTGTGATCACGGTGAAGCCTACATCGAAAAAGCCTGCTGCAGCACACGCTCCAGCAACGGTCTGATCGAATGTGGCTGCGGTGGTCTCGACTCGGTGATCTGTCCAGCATCACGGTGTACAGGTATCGAAGACCATGAGGTCGATGACCTGTTCGACCGACTATCAGGGTATAATGACGGAGAGGAGTGCTAGACATGTCATACTACCACGAATACATCAAGGCGTTCGGAGACGTTCAGCAAGAATGGCTCGACATCACCATCAAGGCAAAGCTCGGAGGCTTCAGGTACTGGCTACTCAGCCACATCCCACAGTCGCTCGCAGCTCGCCTCATCAAGTACATCGATCTCATCATCGTTCGATCGTTCGTTTCAGGCGGTCACAAGATCCAGATCATCTACAAGCATGAGCTCGTCGCAGAGGCTACGTTCAAGATCAATGATCGCGGCTGGTACATGGTCGATCACGCTGAGGAGGAAGCAGAGTCATGACAACAAAACCCCACATCACTGAAGACTACAAAGATCACACGATCAATGTCTACGATGACGCTCCAGAAAAGGGAGCATATCGTGTCGAGCTCACCTACAAAGGCAACCGAGTAGCAGAGCTTCTCTACCCTGCCTATCGAATATACACACTGCTCGCGCACTGGACTGAAGATCAACTACCTACCGAGCCAGTAGGCAAAGTCAAGGAGGAACAGTCATGAGTATCGCACGTCTGAAGTATCTACTGCTCGGGATCCAGTCACCTAGTGGCAAGCACCTGAAGCAAAAAGATCAGAGTGGCAAGAAGGCACTGATCGTATCATACGCACTGTTCGGAGTAGCCGTCGTAGCCTTCATCGCTGCGATCGCGATGGATCCCACGATCCACGGACTGTCGAAGGATCTAGAGACCGTCAAGCAAGCCGCATCGACCGAGACGACTGTCACACCATCTGCTCAGCCAGAAGCACAGCAAAGCGCACCAGAACAGCCAGAGCCACAAGCTCCATCAACAAGTACTACCGCTCCTGATACTGTAAAAACTCAGGCGGTCGCGCCACAGTCATCGACTGGAGCGGTGGTACCAGAACAGAAGCAAGAAGGTGGGCACATCCCCTTCACGAACCAGCCAGTCACTGCAGGAGATCCACAGTCATACGTCGGAACCGTCGGTCAATGTCCCTTCTACGAGATGGCAGGTGAAAAAGGCTGCGTGCCGCCACCAGACATCGAGTGCAACGCTGACTGGTCAGTATGCACCTACAAAGGAGATAAAGCACAATGACAGCAATACCATACCCGAACAAAGGCAAGCTCGTGAAGGAAGACACTGCACCTGCTAAAATGGTCAAGCAAGAGCCAGTCGACGTAGAGCTCGAAGGTCAACCGTACTATCGGATGAACCGCAAGGCTCGACGCAAGATGGCAAAACAGGCAGGCGTGTTCAAGGATCACTCAGGTGATACGTGGAAGATCGCGAACCAGCGCATCGATCTTCGCCGCCAGAAGTAGCACTTTTACATCCTGAAGCGTCCCGATCTGTCACTCAGTAGGAGTTGTGGTCATCCGCTCCGTGGAGTGGCAGTTCGGAGCGTTTCAGGCACCTGTACGCTCGTAAAAGAGAGCAGTGGGATGTAGTTCCCACGGAAGTGTTTGCACCGTCAGTCCCTCCACGACTGGCGGTGTTTTTTATGCTTGACATACTATACCGCTCGCGCTACAATAGAGACACAATATCAATAAAGTCAGGAGACCAACCATGACGACAGAGAATAGCAACGGCATGACGATCCACGATCAGGAGAACATGCCATCCAGCCCACAGGCTGAGATGATGATGACTCGTCAGATGCAAGAGGTGCAGGCTGCGATGGTCGCGGCAAAACGCTTCCCACGTGACGAGATGGCAGCCATCAACCGTATCAAAGCAACATGCCAGCGACCGACCCTAGCGGTTCAAGCGATCTATCGCTACCCTCGCGGTGGTCAGAGCGTATCAGGTGCGTCGATCCGACTCGCTGAAGCACTGGCTCAGAACTGGGGCAACCTCGACACAGGTATCGTCGAGCTCGAGAACACTCGTGGCACCAGTACGATGATGGCATACGCATGGGATCTCGAGACGAACACACGCGTCACGAAGATCTTCACTGTAGAGCATAAGCGCGACACGAAGCAGGGCAGCAAGGCTCTGACTGATGGTCGTGACATCTACGAAGCGACAGCGAACTTCGGTGCACGTCGTCAACGTGCCTGCATCCTATCGATCATCCCGAGTGATGTCGTCGAGATGGCAGTCGAAGCCTGCAAAGAGACCGTCGCGTCTGCAGACAAGCGTCCAGTCGATGAGATACTCACTGAGCTCCTGAAGGCGTTCAAAGCGATCAACGTGAAGAAGGAGCAGCTCGAGAAGTACTTCGACAAGCAGCTCACTGTCATGACTCGTGAAGATCTCGTAGATCTCCGCGCAGTGTACAAAGCTATCAAGGATGGTCAGTCGAAGCCAGAGGACTACTTCGGAGTCGACCAGACATCAGCTCGTGAAGCTGCAAAGGCAAAGGCTGACGCTGCTATCAGCAAAGCGAATGACTCAGACAATCTGGAGCAGTAGATGAAGATCTATCGAACCGAACAACAGAGTCAGGAGTGGCTCGATGCTCGACGCGGCAAGGTCATGGGATCGAAGGTCAAAGGAGTCCGACGACAGTCTCGGGATCCGCTGAAGCGATACGCGACCTTCTGGGAAGTGCTCGCTGAGAAGCTGGCTATCGCGCCAGACGGTGAGCCTCCGATCGATCGTGGGCACCGCCTCGAGCCTGAAGCCATAGCTGAAGCCAGCAGGATCCTCGATCTACCGTTCGATGACGATGCTGGTATGTGGATCAGTGATGTCGACGATGACATCGGTGTTTCACCAGACGGAGCGCAGCCAGTAGAAGGTGATGAGCTTCCTACCTATGCTATGGAGGTCAAGTGTCTGAGCTCAGCCGCGCACCTCCGCTTCATCATCGAAGATCGCCGCTCGAAGAAGATGGCATCGTACCGACCGATCGACAGCATACCGAACGAGGAGAAGTACTACTATCGCGATCAGGTGATCCAGTACTTCGTCGTCAACGAGAAGCTCGAGACGCTCTACTTCGTGCTGCACGACGATCGCATCATCCTCGACCACCTCGTCACGTACATCATCACGATCAAGCGCGATGACATCAAGCACCTGATCAACGAGAACATGGAGATGGAGTTCGAGGCACTCATGCAGATCAACAAGCTCGTCCGCGAACTATCTGCAGAGGCTTGACATAGCATACCGCTCAGGCTACAATGAGACATACAACATCTATAAGCAAGGAGACCAACCATGCAAAATGAACAAAATGACAACGCTCAGATCCTGCAGCAGTTCGTCGACAAAGAGCTCGAGCAGATCAGTCCGCTTGAGAAGGTGTCGATCGACCTGAAGCAGCGTGTCGATGCCACACAGATCCGCACCGATGAGGAGCTCGCTGAAGCCGTCAAGCTACGCAAAGAGATCACTGGTCATATCAGTGGGACTGGCAAGTTCAGGCTCGATCTGACGCGTCCTCTCGACAAGGTGAAGGAACAGTTCATCGCTGGTGAGCGCAAGGTACTCGCGCCAGCTGAAGAAGCGAAGACCGATCTAGGCAAGAAGATCATGGCATACGAGGAAGTAAAAGCTGAAGCCGCTCGCAAGGAGCAGGCTCGTATCGATGAGATCATCAGTCACTTCGGTGTCCGTGAAGCACTCAACACGAAGAAGATCACCCCGATCGACACTCGTGGTGCTGAGCTGAAGGCATACTATGCCGCTCTACCTGAAGCCGATCAAGAGATCCCACAGATCAAGCTCGCCTTCACTCAAGCGATCAACGAACTGCTCGAGACACGCCAGATCCTCAGCAAAGCGAAGGAAGATGAAGCTGCTGCAGAACGAGCTCGACTCACTCGCAAAGCGAACGAGGCTGAGGCTGCAGCTGCAGTACAAGCTGAAGTGAAGGCTGCACCGAAGGCACCGAAGACAGGTATCAAGATGGTACGCAAGATCACTATCACTGATCCTGCTGCAGTGCCACGCCAGTACTGTGAGCCGAACATGCAGATGATCCGCGACGCTCTTGACGCTGGTGTCAAAGAGATAGCTGGTGTCACAGTCACTATGGAGCGCAGCTTCTAGCGTCTGCGCTATAATATAAGCACAAGGAGGAACAGAGAGATGTTCAATACAATAGCAACTATCAGTCCGTGGACTCTCATGGGCAACCTAGCAGGATGGGCACTTCTGGTCATACTAGCGGTGATACTACTGGTGATCATAGCTGTCGTAGTCGTCTGGGCAGTGAAGACGATCGTCGCGTTCATCCGTCAACCATTAAACACAGGAGACGGCAGGAATGGCAGGAACTAGCGAAGGTGCAAAAAAAGCAGCGGAGACCCTCCGCAAAAAGAACCCGAACCACTTCAGAGAACTGGCTCAAAAGGTTCGCACTAGGGGTCGTAGGACTGGTCACTCAGCCTTGTTTGAAGCTGGTAGCGACCGCACTCGAATGGCGGGATATCAGGGCGGCAAGGCTCGAGCGGCAACGTATCGCAAGGAAGAAGACCGAGCTGAAGGGAGCAGTGATCCGCAAGTCGCTCCGCTTCCAGATGCCGCGCATGACAAAGAAGGAGCGGATCAAGATCAGCAAGGGAGTCAAGATCACGCCAGAGATGGAAGATGAGCTCGAGGCAGGTCTCAAGGACATCCTCGAGACGGAGTAGAGTCGTACCTAGCGAGCAGTCTGAGGCTGAAGCACTAGCATCATGGCTCAGGCTGCAGCGGTTCGACTTCACCCATATACCGAACGAGACTGGATCCAGTGATGAAGCAAAGAGACGTGCCATCCGCATGAAGCGAGCAGGTACGTCTCGCGGCTTCCCTGACTACCTGATCTTCGCTCGTGGGTACAATATCGCGATCGAGCTGAAGAAGCTCGACGGCACCGCATCGAAGGAGCAGAAGGAGTGGCTGGCAGTACTTGCACGATATGGCTTCCACTCAGCTGTCTGTCATGGATGGCAAGAAGCAAAGCAGTTCGTGCAGGAAGTGATCAAAGGAGGGCATCATGTTGATCGACATAGTGAAGCAACCGAACCAGAAGACGACTCGGTGTTCTAACTGGAGAGAGCATCATCAGATCCGCAGGTTCATCGACTCGCTTGACAGCCTCGGGTACATCGATGAGGAGAAGCAGCAGGCTGTACTGGTAGTGGTAGATCGTCAGGATCCATGCAAGACGCGGATCATCACAGAAGATCTGCGACCTCGCATAGTGTTTCCGCGACATATCAACTGCAGGAGTGTGATCGTATGATCGAACAGATCAGAGGCTTCTCGAACTACTACGTCACCGATGGTGGCGTAGTTTTCAGTCGCTGGTGTGGGATCGATGATCCGCTGGTGCCTCGTATCAATAACTCAGGCTATGCTCGAGTCAGGATCTCTGATGACGACGCGAAGTTGCATGAGAAGCTCGTGCACCGTCTCGTCGCTGAAGCCTTCATACCTAACCCTGAAGGTCTACCAGAGGTGAACCATCTTGATCGTGATAAGTCGAACAACTCTATCAACAATCTTGAATGGTGCTCTCACCTCGAGAACATGCAACACTTTTCCACAGGTCATCCACAAAATACCGCTCACGCTACTTGACATACCGCTCACGCTTTGCTATACTGAAGGTACAATCAACATAAGCAAGGATGACCAACCATGCAAAACAAGATCAAAAAATATATCACTACCAACGAAAAAGCTATTGCTGCAGCACGTGGTGCTCGCACTCTCTGGCGTACAGGTGCAGTCCTCGTGCCAGCTGCAGGCAGTGCTTACCTCCTAGTCAAGTTCGATGATATAATCGTACTTGTGCTTGGCGTATGTCTCGCTCTTTTCGCACTGAAGCAACTCGTCACAGGTATGTGGCAAGCCGAAGTCGAGAAGGTTCAAGCGTAGAAGGAACGCCGCTGGTGCTAGTGCATCCCTCCGTGGAGTCAGCCGCTATAATGCTCAGTTAAATGGCACGAGATGGTGATGCCCACCCTTACCTCTCGCGCAGCAGCCAGCACTATATTATGACGAAAAAGATACTCAGTGTCTTCCTAGTCCTGATCATGACGTTCGTCGTGGTGCAAGTGAAGGGAAGTGATACGCCACCTATCAACCAGACAGCGCACGCGCTCGCTGGTGATCAACAAAAGCCGAAGACGGTCGAGAAGCCGTCTGAAGCAGTGAAGCCTGCTGATACCGCTCAGAACGAGCCTCAGCAGCCAGTACAGCAAGCTCCTGCTCCTGCAGCACCTGCGAAGCCTACGACATGTCGTGAAGCGATCGCAGCAGTGATCCCTGCAGAACTGCAGTCAGGCTTCATCACCGTACTGACGAAGGAGAACGGACTTGAGACCGTTGATCGTGTCGGAGCTACGAACCGCGATGGATCGACCGACTATGGATGTTTCCAGATCAATGATCGCTGGCACCCTGACTACTTCGTATCTGGTGACTGGAGAGATCCTGTCTGGGCAGCACAGTACGCGCTGAAGATCTATCAAGGTCGACAGGCATCGAACGGCAACGGATGGACTGCATGGTACGCTGTGCAAGGCATACTCTGGTAGATATGAAAAGAGACCGACTGCGAGCGGTCTTTTTTTATGCAAAATAAAAGATCGAGCGCCTGCGAGGAACGCTCGATCTATTTTCATATAGATGTTTGTTTCGTAGACCTACTCCTCAGCAGGTCGAGACTTGTGTGAGTTGACATACTACCGTAGGTGGAGTATTTTATCTGTTATGAATGAAAAAACTATCTCAGACAATCACAGATATACTATCACTTCCGATGGCAAGGTGATGAACAAAAAGCGAGGAACCTACTTGAAGCAGCAGTTGAACTCGAAAGGTTATGCACGAGTCTTCCTGTGGTATGGAGATCGTGATAGACCTATTGCTGTTCACCGACTTGTAGCTACCCATTTCCTACGAAAACGCAAGGGACTCACTGAGGTCAATCACATCGATGGCAATAAATTGAACAATGATGTCTCTAATCTCGAGTGGTGCACACGCTTACAAAACGTGCAGCACTTTCATAGGCACCTACGGTAGCATGTCGAGGTGGAGTTTTTTGGGAGGGTGTTGTGTTGATCAGTTTCGCCTCGATACGACTATGGAGACTCGCTGACCATGAGAAGGTGCGAGACGCGCCGAGGCTTGTCTACACCCTCATCATAAGCACTAGCATGTAGATATGTCAACATGAAAAAGAGCCCACCAGAGTGAGCACTTTTCCACAGGCTGAGCCTATTTGACGATCGTGGTCGCTTCTACGTCTTGAGCTGCCCCACCGATGCCAGTCGGTTTCCATAGACCGTAGTATGTGGCTACTGAGATCGCGAACGCTGGGATCGCTGCCAGTAGTGCCAGACCGAGATCGAATGGTGTGCTGCTTGCTAGAGCGGTACCGAGCTGAGTCAGGATCGATGTCACGAGCGTGAACGCTGCGAGGAGCCATGCCTTCACTGCACCTGATGTAGTGCGAGTGGTGACAAGTCCCACAGCGATAGGCATCACAGTCGTGAGAACGAGCTGGATGACTACTGCTGGATCTAGTGTGAATACGATGTCCATAGTACCTCCTATCGGACTCTTATCGTCCAGCCTGCCTGAATGTAGTTCGCGGTCATAGCTGGGTATTTTGGTTTGTTCCAGACGAGCAACTGAGCGACACTGGTGCCGTACTGTGCTGCGATATTGCCGAGCCATGCTCCTGCAGGGATCACGATGTTGACTGCAGGCTGAGCGGTCGGTGTGTTGAGCTTCTGGTTGACGAGCTTCTGGATCGCATCGTAGTTGTAGCCTTGAGACTCGAGACGAGCACGACGGTCGTCACCGATGCCCCACTTGTTTGCGATCACTTCGTTTGCTACCTGATCATCTGATCGACGTTCGTGAACACCGTTGACGATGTCTTGAATAGCCTGATAGTCGTAGCCTGCAGCAGCGAGACGAGCCTTGCGGTCATCACCGTTGCCCCATGCACCACGCATGACTTCGGTAGCGATCTGATCGTTCGACTTGCGAAGTGGCTGCTCAGGAGCTGGAGTCGGAGCAGGTGCGCCGCCACGCTTACCGAGTGCGTACATCTTCCACTGCTCGAGCGTCAGGATCGAGTAGTTCAAGTCGAGATCACCGCTGTAGCCGTCGAGACGACCCTTGCTGGTGTACTGACGGATGACAGATCCGTTCATCTGATCTGCTTTCACGTAGCCTGTAGGGTTGTTTGCACCGTAGTTTGCTGCCCAGATGCCACAGTCTTCTTCGACTGCGAGCTTGTCGAGTTGCTGGCTACTGATCACGCTTGTTGACGCGTAGATCACTGGAGGCACTTGAGTGCGTTCCTTGATACGTCGGACGAAGGTGCGTACCCACTCACGTCCACGGTTCACCGCGTTCGCTTCATAGTCGAGCACGAGGATCGCTTCACCGAGGTAGCCTTGCACGCTGTTGACGAAGTGATCTGCCTCAGCTACTGCATCGACACCACTAGCGAAGTGATATACTCCGAGCCCCTTCCCTTTACTTTTTGCGATCTGATATTGCTGATCACAGGCATCTGACACGTAGCCAGTACCTTCGGTTGCTTTTATGATGACAAAGTCGTGCGGCACCAGTGCGGTGATATTGCGCGGCTGCCATGCTGATACATCTATTCCGTTCATGCTTCTTC
>ERZ724522.1849-NODE-1849-length-10570-cov-11.614931_pt1 | contig 10570 bp, 8 predicted proteins | sample MGYA00376055_ERZ724522 | MGnify/ENA primary metagenome ERZ724522 (study PRJEB28724, sample SAMN07190884) | wastewater metagenome | isolation source: effluent of sewage treatment plant in Hong Hong | place: Hong Kong | collected 2016-03-17 ... | reverse complement strand
CCGGGGTTTTCGTGTTTGGAGGGCCGATGCCGGCGACGCTGAAGTCACGCCTCCCGCAGATCATCGCCGAGATGGAGCCCGAGATCAGCGGTGCCATGAAGGTCGGCGCTGAGTTGATCGAAGGGCGAGCGAAAGAGCGCGTCCCCGATGCCCCGCCCGTTGGCGAGGGACTTGTCGCTGCCATCCACGTTGAGGAAGCCGATGACGGCTACTCCGTGGTGGCGGGCGACTCCAAGCACTTCTACGGACACTTCCTCGAGTACGGCACCAAGCGGGCCGCTGCTCACCCCTTCCTGGTCCCCGCCAAAGAGGAGTCTGAGGATGAAGTCCTCGGCCTCGTCCAAGCCGTTCTGAGGGGTCTGTAGTGGCGTCTCCTGCGGCAGTTCTCAACATCCTCATCACCGCCAACTCGACGCAGGCGAACGCTCAGCTTGCGAAGACTCAGGCAACCCTTCAGCGCACCACGGCCACCGCTAACACGGCCTCCACCGCTGTCGGTACTCGACTCGCAGGCGCAGCCAAGATGGGAGCCGCGGCTGTCGGAGTCGGACTTGTCTACGGACTCGGTAAGGCAGTAGCCGCCGGGGCCAACTTCGAGAAGCAGATGGACTCCGTTGGGGCCGTAGCCGACGCCAACACCAAGCAGATGAAGCGGCTGGAGAAGCAGGCGCTCTCCCTTGGGCAGAAGACCCAGTACAGCGCCCAGGAAGTCGCTCAGGCCCAGGAGGCGTTGGTCAAGGGCGGACTGAAGCTCAAGGACGTTCTCGGTGGCGCTCTCCCCGCGTCCCTCTCCCTCGCCGCTGCGGGGCAGATGGAACTTGCCGACGCCTCGGCCACCACCGTCAACGCGATGAAGCTCTTTGGCCTTGAGGGGAACAAGGCGATGCAGGTTGCGGACATGCTCGCCACGGCGGCGAACAAGACCACCGCCGACGTATCCGACTTCGCAATGGCTCTCCAGCAGGGCGGCTCCGCGGCCAAGGCTGCGGGCTACGACCTCAACGACACGATCACGATTCTCGAAGCACTGGCCGAGGTCGGCATCAAGAACTCCGACGCCGGCACCTCGATGAAGACGGCGTTCCTCCAGCTTCTCGCCCCAACGTCGAAGCAGGCCGAGCTCGCCAAGAAGCTGAACCTCGAGTTCGTAGACCAGAACGGCAACCTCAAGGACGCCGCGGCGCTGTCTAAGGAACTCCACGGTGCCCTCGACGGGATGACCAAGTCCCAGCAGGCGGCCAACCTCAAGCTTCTCGCGGGGACCGATGGCTTCCGAACCCTCAATGCCCTCCTCGCTGAATCCCCCAACCAGTTCCGCGAACTTACGAAGGCCAACGCGGAGAACGGGACGGCCAACGACATAGCGAAGCAGAAGATGGACAACCTCGCGGGGTCCGTCGAGCAGTTGAAGGGTGCGCTGGAAACGCTCGCAATCAAGGTCAGCGCGGCAATCAACCCCGCCCTCCGCGATGCCGTCGATTGGCTCACTCAGGCGGTCACCGACATCTCCAACATCGACCTCGGGAGCCTCGACAAGTCCGGCAAGGACGTTGAGAGCTTCGGTCAGGCGATGCACAACCTCGGCGTTGCGGTCAAGGCGGCGTGGGACGGCTTCATCCGGCCCGTTCTGGAGAAGATGGGGCCAGCCATCGAAACGTGGCTCAAGGGCTTCTTACGGGGTCTCACGGGCCTCATAGAGATCATCAGCGGCGTTCTCACCCTGGACTTGAAGCAGGCGCTCGACGGGATGGTCGATGTCGTCAAGGGCTTCAGCGGAATGATCCTCGGAACGGTCAAGTACCTCTCCGCGCCGTTCCGCACCGCCTTCGCCAAGCTGGGTGAACTCGCGGCGACGGCATTCAAGGCTCCGGTCATGGGGATCGTCGGGGCTGTCCGGTTCGTCTTCGACAAGACGATGGGCGTTATCTCCTCAGCCCTTCGGGTGGCAGCTTCGATTGCCGACAAGCTTTCGGGCATCCCGTTGATCGGGGACAAGTTTGACGGCCTCGGCGAAGCGGCTACGGGAGCCGCCGACAGAATTGATGGGTTCCGCGATTCTCTCCGTGGCGACGACTCTGCAATCGCCAAGGAGGCGAAGGCGCTTGAGGACTTGGGCAAGGTGTTCAAGGAGTTGGGCAAGACCGTTGGCGAGTTCTCCGACGACGTTGCCGATGGGGTGGACAAGGTCACCAAGAACTTCGACCGCACTTCCGACAAGGCCCGGTCGATGGCGGGGAAGGTCGGCTCCTCCGTCACCAACCTCGCCAACGTGGTTAAGGGTGGTTTCCAGAACATCGGCGATAACACCGTCGAAATGCTCGGCAAGCTCGGCGTCAAGAAGGGCGTCAGCTTCTCGCTCAAGAGCGTCGGCAACGCGGCCAAGGGCTTCCAGACCGGCGGCGTAATCGTCCCCGGCCAGGGCGACGGCGACAAGGTTCCCGCCCTCCTCGAGCCGGGAGAGGTCGTCCTCAACAAGAAGGCCGTAGCGGCGATGGGCGGCGCTTCACGGGCCAACTCGATCAACAAGAAGATCCCGCGGTTCCAGAAGGGTGGCGTCGCGGCGATGACCTCCCTCGCCAACGCTTTCGACCGCGCCAACGAGCCTTACTCGCTCGGCGGCGGACATGGCAGCTTCCTGACCTCTCCCGCTCCGGTGGACTGTTCCGGTGCTGTCTCGGCAATCCTCCATGCAGGCGGCCTCCTGAACGGCGCTCCGATGGACACGGTCGCCCTCGCCGGCTGGGGTAAGCCCGCAAGGGGCAACGAGAACCTTGTCGTCGCCACCCGTCCCATTACGGGCTCGGGCGGTCACACGGTCATGAAGTTCAACGGGCGCGTCTTCGGTACCTCCGGAGAGAACCCGGCAGGCGGCGCTGGCTACCTCTCAAGCTCCAACCCCCGCGACTACGTCTCCGGTGCCGTTCTGCGAACGATGGACATTGCGGGTGGCGTCGCTTCCGAGATTGCCCGCGTTCTCCTCAAGGGTCCGGATGGGCCGCTCAAGTCGATGGGACAGGCGGCGCTCGACAAGGTTCGCAGCGCGGCTAACAAGTTCATCGCCTCCAAGATGCCGATGGGTTCGGGGGGCGGTGGAGACGCCGGCGGTATGCCGATCAAGAGCCTTCCCGCGAACCTTCAGAAATACAACCATCAGTGGGGCTACGACAGCACCGACGCTATCCCATCCTCTGCCGTGAAGGCCATGACGAGATGGCAGGGGCTTCCGAGCTGGTTCTGGAAGATCGCCATTGGGGAGTCTCACTTCCAGCCGGGAGCAGTAGGGCACGACCCGAACGGGTATTCGACCGGATACGGGCTCTTTCAGGAGACAGAGCCTTTCGCCAACCCGTATCTGCGGGCCGTCACGGGTGGCCTGAACTTCAACGACTGGCTCAACCCGATCATCAACACGATGTCTGCGCGGAAGCACTTCGACGCTGCGGCTTCGCAAGTTCCGAACACAGTTGGATTTCCCTGGTATGGCACCACCGGGCTTCAGCAGGGCGGCATCATCCAGAAGTTCGCCAAGGGTGGGAAGGCGAAGAAGGATCTCCACGGCTCCGTATCCGGCGGCACCTCCGACCCCGCATGGCGACGGTTCACCCGCGCCCGGAACATCGCCAAGCGCCTCTCGGGCATCCTCGGGGACAAGGGCCGGGTGGCACAGATCGACGAGCGGATCAGCATGGCCGAAACCCTCGCCTCCCTCGACTCCTCGGAGATGGGTTCGGACATGTCCCCCGCCGAGCTCGCCAAGCAGATCGGCCTCAACGAACGGCTCTTGGAAGTCCTCACCCGCGCCAAGAAGCTCTCCCGCTCGGGCCTGAAGGAACTCGACTTCCCCAAGTCCATGTCCACCACGGCGGTCGGCAAGGGGCAACTGAAGAACCTCCGTGGCGTGTTCGGCGGCTACCTCACCGACCTCACCGGGGTTACGGGGAAGGGTGGCCGCATCTTCGAAACGATGGTCACCCTCGACCAGTTGCGGAACACGTCCACGGCGACCGACAACTCGGCCCAGCTTTCTGACCTCGCTTCCCTCCTCGCAGCAGCCAACGCCCGCTATGCCGTCTCTCAGGCCCAGTACGCGGCCTTTGACGGCTTCCGGGCCAAGGGTGGGAGCGTGGCACCGGGTAAGTGGGCAATTGCGGGAGAACGCGGCCCAGAGGTTGTCAGCGGTCCCGCCACGGTTACGCCGATCAGCGGTCGTCCGTCTCTCACCATCGAGGAACTGACGGTCTACACGGACGGTCGGGTCGGGATGAAGTACGAGGGCCGCGAGTTCGAGGTCGCCGTCCAGAAGGTCAACCGCAAGCAAGCACGGTCGGGCGCTCGAGTCCTACCGGGAAGGGCCGGTAGCTGATGGCCGAGCAGATCGTCCTCGACCCCTCAGCGGTCGCCGTCAACCGAACCGAACTCGACATCAACTCCGGGCCGATCATGGTCCGGGTCGATGGCATCGACTGGGGCAACGCCGAGATCGAAGCGGTCATGGCGGATCAGGACCGTGGCTCCTCTCCCATCGACTACCGCATTCCCAACCGCCAGATCACGATTCCCCTCCGGATTCAGTCCTCGGGAACGGTGAGCTTCGATCAGGCGCGGGCCAAGCTTCAGAAGAAGGTCGCGCTCTTTCAGCAGGAGGGGGGGTGGATCAAGCGGGTCATCTCTGGGGGCGGGACGCTCTACGCCGATGTGGTGAACGCCGGCCTCACCCTCTCGGGCGGGTGGATGCAGGCCCAGAAGTCGATGGACGTTGACGCCGAGCTCCGGCTCGAGGTCATCCCCGACTTCTACGAGGACGAGATCACCCTCTCCGACCACACGGAGACGACCCTCCCCGAACTCACCTTCACCGAGACCAACCTCCGAGGCGACTACCCAGCCCGCGTTCGGATCGTGGTGGACGACGACCAAGGGGCCGACCAGTCCTCGCTGTTCTGGGCGATCCGCTCCCGCAACTACGACTCCGCTACCACGGCCAAGCCCGCGTATGAGGCCGAGGCGCTGACGACCCTTGACGCTGCCACCCGTACCTCGCTCTCGGGTGCCTCGGGCGGCACGGTCGTCCAACATGCTTCCCTCGCTGATGACTGGACTCCCGTGGTCGGGACGAACCTTCAGGCTGGCACTTACCTCACGCACACAGGCACCTATCGGGTCATGGCTCGCGTCTACTCCAACGGCGGAACAAGCTCATCGGGCGGCACCATCTCCACCCGCTTTGTCTGGGACGTTGGCGACCTCGTCACCCCGACGACCAACGAGGCTTGGAACCTCCCGACGCAGGGCTCGCAGTTCTACATCGCTGACCTGGGGGAGATTCGGCTGGACAAGATCCCCTCGGGGTCGCATCGCTGGGGCGGGCAGATTCAGGCCAAGGGTCAGGGCGGGACGATTGCCGTGGACCGCGTGTGGTTCCTGAACACGGACGAAGGGTTCGGTATCTGCAAGGGGGCGGCCTCGGCTACGGGGCTGTCGTCGTTTACGGCGCGGGACTCTTTTGACCAGACTTCGGGGACGCTAACGGGGAAGGTTCTATCGACGGGGGGAACGTGGAGCGGGGCTGGGGACGCTGACGACTTCTCCATTGATACCTCTGGACACACGGTTCAACGTACCGCTACCAGTGACACCGCGACCTATGCAGGGGCACGGTGGGCGATAGCCGGAACGGCGACGTTCACAACGCAAACGGTCCAGGCCGATGTGAAGTGGAGCGCGGCGATGCTGAGTGCTTCGACTGGTCTGGGTGTCTTTGCTCGCTACACCGACACCTCCAACTTCTTGGTTGCGGTAGTTAGCCCTATCAGCGCATCTCAGACCTACCTGCAAATCGTTGGTTACGTTTCAGGCTCAGTCCGAATATTCCCCGGCACAATTGGGCTGGGGCCATTGTGGGCAATTACTTCAACCTCTTACAGACTCAAACTCGACATCACCAGCGCAGGGGTTTTGACTGTTTGGGGGGGCTTTGCATCGCTTGACCTCCCTTCGACTCCGCTGTTTAGCAGGCAGTTTTCCTCACTCGCAACTGGTGGAGCTTTGGCCAGTGGCAAGGTGGGCATCTTTGACTGGAACTCGACGGCTACCGCCTCCACTCGGACCTACGACAACTTCCTGGTTACGGTGCCCACTCTCGATGCGGCCATCTTTGCGTCCCAATCCGCCGAACTATCCACCAAGGCACTACTTCGAGAGGACTCGGCGGGCGCAGCTTATGGTCCCATCTCTAGCTCAACCGGCGACCTTCCCCGCTTGCCCGCCGGGGGCATAGAGGGACGTTCAACCGAGCTGACCGTCAAGGCATCTCGCGGTGACCTTGATACCTCCCCCGACTCGGCCATAGACGACATCAGCGCCCGCGTATTTTATAGGCCCAGTTGGTTGTACGTACCTGATTGATGACCGGAGCTGCTGCCACAATCGACCCTCACACAAACGCCCCCGCGTCGGTTGCACGACCGGGGGCACGGCCCAACGGAGGTAACCCGATGGACGAGGAAGAGACTAGCGAGATGCGCGGCCTTTGCGAGTGTGGCTGCGGGGGCCAAGCCCCGATTGCCCGGATGACGAATCGCAAGTGGGGTCACGTGGCGGGTCAGCCGATGCGGTTTATCCGTGGACACGCCACACGCAAGAAGGTTCGCTGGGTCGAAGAGGACCGAGGCCACAAGACCCCTTGCTGGATTTGGCAACTCAACGTCACGCATGAGGGCTACCCACGTATGTGGGCAAACGAACACGGAAGCTGCCAGCTTGCTCACCGCGTTTTGTGGGAGCGTGAGCGGGGTCCGATCCCCGAGGGGCTTCAACTCGACCATCTCTGCGGCGTCCCTAGCTGCGTCAACCTCGACCACCTAGAGCCCGTAACCGGAGCCGAAAACAGCCGCCGGTCCTCATCGGCCAAGCTCTCGCGCGACGACGTTAATGCCATTCGCATTGCCCTTGAAGCGGGGGAAACGACAACGGCTCTGGCCGCACAGTACGAGGTCTGCCAAGCCACGGTCGGCCATATAGCCTCCGGGCGCAATTGGCGTGATGACTGATGCCGCCCGCCCTGCGCCTTTCCGTCAGAGCTCAGACCCCTGGCGGCAAGGAGTTCCGCTGGGCACCCGATGAGGTCAACGCGGCCAATGTGCCCAACGGCCTCAACTTCAGCACGACGATTCCGGGCGGCTTCGAGCAGGCATCGCTCTCTCTGGCCCGTAAGGCTGAGACGCGGTACGAAGACCTGACCGAGTTCACCAACATCCGGGTTGAGGGAGCCGGCGGTGTGCTGGCATGGGAGGGGAGGATTGAGGCCACCCCGCGAGAGTCGGGAGACCAGAAGGCGATCAGCCCACAGGCGGTTGGCTGGCAGGCCGCGCTCGAAGACGATCAGACAGCCGTCATGCCCTACGTCGACCGCGACCTCGGCAACTGGCAGGATCAGACCGCACAGCGACGGGTGAACCTCTATGCCTCTCTCGGTGGAGTGGCTTACAACGTCATGTCGGGATTTGAGGTCGAATCCGACAGCACCTCCCCGACCCTTCGTCTCAACCTTGACTCCCGCGCCTCGGTTGGCGCAATCTCAGAGGCTTGGTACGACTCCAAGACCACCCTCGGCTCTATCTACTACACATGGACGGGGCGTAACCTCGCCTCGGGTGACATTGGCCGAATCGACGGGGCGAGTAACACGGTCGCCACCTCTACCACCAGCGGCACAGACGTAGTCACGGGCGCAAGCGGAACAGGTACGGCCACGGAAACCTCCGTATCGGGCTATCGCTTCGCCATCGCCATCCTCGCCCGCGCCGCCTCTGCAATCTCTACCGACGCCGACCGCGACCTCCGGCTCTCCACCGTTGCCGTCTACGGGAACCACGGACTGACCAAGAGAGGAACGGAACCCGCAGCGGGCTTCTACGCCTCCGACATCATCGGCCACGCGGTAGCCACTTGGGCACCCAGCCTCAGCCGCTCCGTTGACCAGACCGGATTTGTCATCCCCCACATTGCTTTCCTCGACTTCACCACCGCTGCCGAGATTGTCCGCGAGGCCAACCGCTTCCACCTGAACGACTGGGCCGTTTGGGACGACAAGACGTTCCACTACTACGAGCCGGGGGCTAGGGGTAGAACATGGCGGGCGCGGGTTGGGGAGTGCAACTTGCAGGAGGCTGGTCCGCAGGTTGACAAGATGTGGAACGGCGTCCTCGTCTCCTACCCCGACGTAGATGGGACGACGCGCACGGTCGGCCCCACGGGATCGGTAGCGGACGCAACCAGCGCGAGTCTCACGGACTCCGACCCGACCAACCCCGTCAACGTGGCGGGGCTGCGTCGGTGGGTGAAGCTGGACTCCTCGACGGTCACCACGCAAGCGGGAGCAATTGAGATTGGCCAGCGCTTCCTACTTCAGTCGGCGCAGATCAACAACTCGGGGCAAGCTGACCTCATCGGCACAGTGGAGGACGACCACGGAGTTTCCCGTCCCGCTTGGCAGGTCAGGGCAGGCGACTACATCAGCTTCATCGACTCGAGCCAAACTGAGCCGCGGAAGATAATACGGACCACATACGACGCGGACTCGGCTACCTGCTCCATCGACCTAGACGCCCCCGCTGAGGGGCTTGACGCTCTGCTTGAGCGGCTGTCGGTGGTGCTTGTGCCCCTCGGCATCTAACCCTCCCCGAAAGGAACACATGCCCTCCAAGGCCGAACTCAAGAAGGCGATAGACGACGCCCGCAAGTCCAAGAACGCCGCCGACAAGGCGGTCAAGAAGCTTGCCGACGTTCACGTCCCCAAGAACGCCAAGAAGGCGAGAGGGAGCCTGCTGGACAAGCTCCGCTCCATCGTTCACCGGATGGAGGAGCGCATCCCCGCCCTCCGCAAGCGGCTCGAGGCCAAGCGGAAGTCGGGAGCCGACAAGGCGGTCAAGGCGGCGCAGAAGGAGATCGGCCAGCGGGAGCAGCCCGTGGGCTCCAACTGGGGCGGCCACGTCACCGACTACATCACCTTCACCGGCTACTCGTCCCCCGTCTACTGGTGTGGGTGCTTCGCCTGCTGGTGCGTGGTCAAGAACGGCGGGGCCAACGTCCCCTCCCGTATCCGCATGGGCTACGGCCCCTACATCATCAGCGACGCCAAGGCGGGTCTCAACGGCTTCAAGGCCGTCCCATTCTCTCAGGCCCAGCCGGGTGACGTTCTTGTCTACTGGGGCGGGGAACACATCGGCCTGGTGGAGAAGGCCCCGGTCGGCTCCTCCATTCAGACCATTGAGGGCAACACCGGGGACGGGAACGCCGTCAACGGCGATGGCGTCTACCGCAGAACTCGACACGACTACGACGTGACCATCGTGGCACGTCCTTCCTACTAGGAGATCACATGAGCAAGAAGCCCAAGCCAAAGGTCGCAGCCGGGGGTATCGGCGGCGCAGTGGCAACCATCGTCATCGCCCTGTTCCCTGACGTTTCACCCGAGCTCGCCGCAGCCGTCGCCACCGTCGTCTCGTTCGTCGCCGGGTACATCTGGCCCGAGTGATGTGGCTGCCGACGTTGACGAGCTAGAGGATCGCCTGGTGCGTCTCGAGCATGGAGTGTGGGGTGTCCTCGGAGACAACGGCCTCACCTCCGAGGTTCGGGCGCTCCGTAGTGACTTCGGAGCCTTCGTCCGTAGCGAGCAGCAGCGGAGGGACGACGAGGCGAAAGACCAGCGCTCCCGCTCCCGTGCCATCAACGCCGCGGCGGTGTCGTCGGTGATCGCCCTCATCGGGGTCATCGTCACCCTCGTCGTCGTCCTCACCACGGTCGCATGAAACGTCTGGACGACAAGCTCATCAAGTGGACCCCACGGATCACGGCGATCCTCTCGTTCATCGTCGTCCTACTCGCCGGCACGGCTGTCTACATCCTCATGGAGTACCAGCCCAAGACGGCCTGTGAACGAAACCCGGTGGGGAAGGCTTGTCAGGCAATCAAGATCGAATCCGACAAGGCCCGGTCGGTTCGCTCTGCCTGCGTCATCTTGAAGAAGGCGGGTTACCCGTGTCCGGTGGGGGACGTTCGGAAGCGGGTTGAGAAGAAAGGCAACCCCGATGAACGATCACCCCGACCCGGCTCTGTGGACTCTCCTGGTGCTGGCGATGGGGGTAGCAGCGGCGGGGGCGTTGAGCCTTCGCCCGGACCTTCTCCAGCGCCTCCTACCCCTACGCCCCCTACCCCTCCGGACCCGCCTCCGACTCCACCTGACCCACCACCTACGGAGAACCCTTCGGGGCCGTTAGACGGGCTTACAGGGCCTCTCAACGACACTGTTGACCACGCCCAAGACACGGTGAACGGTGCTACCGATCAGGTGCAGGAGACGGTGTGCAACTTACCCGTCCGACTTTGCCCCTAGCGTTCTCGGGAGTAAGTAACGGCCCGGCGACGTTGGAGCGTCCGGGGCCACGGCCCAAGGTCATCCGTCCTTGAACGCCCGCCAGCATATCCGCGACACCGTCGCCCTCGCCTTCCTCATTGCGGAGGTTGCGGCGCTGTTCCTCTCCGATGCTCTCGACCGATGGGCGTGGGGCGA
>ERZ724522.1846-NODE-1846-length-10592-cov-3.565246_pt1 | contig 10592 bp, 9 predicted proteins | sample MGYA00376055_ERZ724522 | MGnify/ENA primary metagenome ERZ724522 (study PRJEB28724, sample SAMN07190884) | wastewater metagenome | isolation source: effluent of sewage treatment plant in Hong Hong | place: Hong Kong | collected 2016-03-17 ... | reverse complement strand
AACTGTTAAGCTGTTTGATAAACTAAATTCCATTCCAGGGTTACCACTATCTCTAAGGCTTACGCATGTTATCAAGGATCGAGGTAGTACTTTATTTATTTTCATTTTATCACTGACTCTAAGACCTGTAACTACCTCAAAAGAGACAGGGCCAGTCTTAAATACGCTGTCAGTTACAAATACATCGTGTCTTAATCTAATAGCCGTATTTGATGACTTAACAAAATCACCAACGGTTATTGTGTCAAAGGCTGTAAGTAATTTAGGAGGTTGATTATTCTCGTCGTCGCTCGTACCTACAGTATCAACAAAATTAAAACGCATCGTACCTCGTTTACCAACAACCTCAGTCACACCTACACCATCAACCATGCTAAAGGAAAAGATGCTTGGACGGGCTTGGTCCACAATTTTAACATTGTGTACCATTTTCTCAAGACGCGGACCTTTAGCAAAAGCCTCAGAACGTATATTCACTGTGTCTTTAATATCATAAATTCTTGGTGCTTGTACATTAACACTATGTGTAATATTGAGACTATTAGCAAATTCAAACAACTTGAATGAAGCAACTGTACTATCACTAACAAGTAAAGTGTCAACCATATTAAAAATAGGGACATACGCAAAGGCTGTACTGTTACCACAAAACACATCATGGCTAAACACAGCAGAATCAAAAGGGTACTGTATTTTAGCTAAGTAATCCCCGGGGATTTGTCTACCATCCCAAATACTAAGGTGGCAAATATCCACTGATGTTGAAACACCATAGTCCTCAACATCAGTGTCTTTAGGTACATAGGGTATAGCTATAGGTGGACGGTTCAATGTTGTCCAATTACGATATTGTGTATAGTTTTTACCATAAGGCCAATATACTTTAGCTTGAGCATGTGGTACACTTAGAGTTGGAGCGTCGTAGGCCCCAAAGTTAAATAAACGCCCAAATCGTACACGCCAATCACCGATGTTAGTTTGTGGATTTAGATAAATGTTATCAATAGTGTAAGATGCTGTTACACTATAGTTATAAACAGAGTTATCGTTACCAAAAACATCCTTGCGTGGTGAGTTCAAACTTAATGTGACTTCACGATTTAAGAAGTTATTGCTAATAGTAATGCTTGACCACGTGTTTGTACTGCTACCTAGTAACGTTCGGTCAAAAGGGATAGAAGCTTCAGCTTCGACATTCCCGGCTTTATTGAATACTAAAAATTTCAAAACATTATTTTCTACAACCAAAGCATACATAAAGTACGGTTTGATAAAAGTATCACCCCGGGCTTTATAAAATCCACCATTCATAAACACAATTTGAAGATTCGGGTTATCAACTAAACCCTTAGCCCATAAATGTATAGTCCAATTATTATAGAATGTCGTAGGCATCAAAGGTGCGTTTATGGCACTTACATATGCTTCCGTATAAATCAAGCCCAGGTCCGTGTAGGTATTGCCTACACGGGTACCTGAGGCAACTCTAGCCGAATAGTGTAATCTACTGTATCCTGTTATGTCTAGGTAATTGGACCCAGCCACAGGAGTTACAGTATCTATTTGTGTTGACCATAAAGGCCAAGCACTTTCAAGGCCTTGGTTATTACTTGTGAATGAAGTCGGTGAGCCTGACGCTGAGCCGTCAAAACGTAATGACCAATACCTTGTAGGTTTTGGTAATACGTACATCTTATGTTAAGTTTACCGTGTAAGTAATCTTGATTTGGTCGTCATCTGCGACCGCAGTTGCAGATGCAAACAAAGCTGTTGACCAAAGTGTACCAGTGGTTCCACTCTTGGTGCTATTGTCAGCAACAAAGATACCACGGAGCGTACCGCTACCAGCGATAGTAAATGTACTCACTGAACTACTGGTAATAGAACCAGCAGACGCGGCACCTTCAGTCCATGCTTGGCGTGTTGACTCATCATAAGTAGTGAACTCGTTCCAAGCCTTAGACGCCAAAGTATCAGCGGCTGCTACAGCCGTATAACCACTGTTATCAATAAAACCGATATACCAAGTGGCACTTGCTGAGCCACCATGAAACATAACATCAAGCATAAGATTTCGACCAACAGTTGTGACACCGTTGTCAAACTCTTCAGTATGCTTGACAACACCATCTTTACTAATAATTTCGATTTTGAAACGACCAGCAGGCTTGAGTGTTTGGACTGACATGATTTGTCCTTTAGAACTTGAATCGGTTGAGACGCATTTGTCGACGGAGACCGTCACCAATTTCACGTATAGTGGCTTGTGAGCTATCACCGCCAACAACTGTCACATTAACATCACCAACATTAGTTACACTACCACCAGAATTGAAGTTTCGTGGGGTATGACCAGCGTTCAAAGCCTGGAACTGACTGAAGTTTCTACGTGTGGCAGCAGAGTTCATGACAAACTCGTCAGCACGCAGCATAGCCGGTATACGGTCAAGGCCACGGCCGCCACTGTTAAAGAACATACGGCCACCAAAGTTAAACTGAGGTCCAGGATTAACGGGCTGTACTTCAGTTTGTAATTGTATGATGGCTCTCAACTTCTGCTCAATACTCCCTAATTGGTCATAGAATGACTTATTGGCAGCAGTAGCAGACGTAGTAAACGTGTTGAAAGCAGCAGGCATTGCTGTTTTCAATTGCTCTTCAACACTCTTTAATGATATTCGCAACTCTTCTTGTTGCTCAATTATACCGCCAAGATTATTACCTTTTTGTAAAACCAAATTCAATTCAGATATAGATTTTATGAATATATTAGTCGCTTCAGAATTTTTACCAAAGATTTGACTGATATTGATATTGGCTACAGTTTCTAAACCTTTAGCAAGTGTATCAAATTTACCTTCGTTTAATTTATCATCACTTGTTAATGTTCTTAACAACACTAAACCATCAGTAATACGTTTTAATGCCGCAGCCTGTTCAGGTGTGGCACCAACACCAGCATTTAACTGATTACCAATATTCGCTTCTAAGATTGCCCTAGCTTTAGTCAACTGTTTGATAAGAGTATCAGATTGTGATTTTACAATACTGTTTTGTTCAGCAAGACGTTGCTCTTCAGTTAAGAGCTTATCGTTGAGGGCCTTCTCTTGATCCTCATAGAACTTCTTAATCTTTATGAGTTCTTGCTGTTGCTCTTCAGCAGTCATTTTCTGCTTAGCATTGTTAGCCTGTGCTAATGCAGCTTGCTCCAAATTACTTAAGTTTGTCAATGCTTGTAAACGTTCAGTAGCTGTCAAACTTGAATTGCTATTGATGAGTTTACGAGCTTCTTCAAATTGTGTCTTAATGTCATCGACATTTATAGCCACACCATTCTGTTCAAGATTATTATCTTTGTTTACTTTAATATCAGACAGCTTCTTGAAAGAACTGTCTAACGCTTCTTGTTGTTGTTTTAGTGTCTTAAGTTCACGTTCTTTAGAAGCAGCAGCCTCTTCATTCAAAATAGCAATACGTTCATAAACATCTTTTTGCTGTTTAAGAACTGTCAAAATATCATTCTGTGCTTTGATACGTTCAGCTTCTACGTTAGCTTGAGTATTCTGTGCAGCGTTACCGCGTGCAGCAGCATCTTTAGCCTTTTGTGCCTGCTCATTGGCAGTATCAATTTGACGTTGAAGTTGTGCACGATCATTAACAGTCAATGTACCTGCACGTTGACGACTCTTCAATTGTTGCTCAAGTTCACTTGCAATCTTTAACTGTTGGCGGGCCTCAGCTTCGGATGCAGCGGCACCAGCCTTAGCGGCTTCCTTAAACGCTTGGTCAGCCTCTTTACCAGCATCCTTAAAAGCATGTGTAAGAACTTGAGCTAATTGCTCGCCGATTCTTTGAAGCTCTTCGAGCTTAGCAGCGGCAGCGTCTAAGTTACCACCAGCAAAAAGTTTATCAGCTTCCGTTTGGAGTTTCTTGAACTCTTCCTGGAGTAACAAAATCTTTGAAGCATCATCAGGTGCATTTGTCAATTGCTGTTGGAAAGCCGTCTTAGGGATATTTGCTTGTATCTCTTTGGCTTTGTCAAAAGCTTTATTTGACTTCTCGATAAAATTATCAATTTCATTCTCAACAGTCTTAACTTTATCTTTAATTACATCAGTTACTTTGTCAAATGCAGCTTCAGTTTCCTTAGCCACATTCTTGTAAGCAGTAGCTAAGTCATTAGCACGTTTGTTCAAGTCACCCAGAATCTTAGCATTGGCATTGCCTACAACACCGATTATAGTATCGAGGGAAGCTTTGTAAGCGTCAGATTCTTCCTTCAAAGAGTCACGTATATTCTTCATATACTTCTCACGACTCTCTGCTAAACTGTCGTAAACTCGTTGTGCATTATTCTTCAAATCTTCAAGTCTAGTTTTAGCATTGTAATACTCACGTGCAAATAAACCCACAGCTACTGTTATACCAGCGAGTACAAGGTTACCTGTACTTAGACCAGCACCAACAGCTTGCCCAAAAGTCAAAGCAACGCCAGCAGCATTACGCATTGCGTTACCAGCAATGAAATACTGTATAGCTAATTGTGCAATGTGTGTTCTTAGAATACCTGACAACCCCAAGTAAGTGACAGTTGCAGCAGCAATCCCTGTAATACTTGACAAGAATTCATGTGCAGCATTTGAACCTGTCCCAAACAATTTGATAACATTATTAAACGTTTGAATAAAGGCATTGCCAAACGTATCAGTAAAGTAAGTCTTAATTTGCTGGATATTGATTAAGAACTCTTTACCTGATGTAGCATTGACAATATCAATAGCCTTACGGTAACGTTCAATAGCGTCAGCACCCTTGATTTGTTCAAGGTCCTTGTTGAACTCTTTGAAACCTTCACCGGTCAAACCAATGGCACCACGAATGGCACGCATTTCATCGAGCAATTCGCCGAGACGTTGATTACCCTTGGCGGCTTCCGTATCAAGAATCTTGAGTACATTACCAAAACCAATGGTCTTGATAGCAGCCTCACCACTAGCAAAGCCATACTCATTAAGCAAGTCTTTGAACTCACCTGTTGGCTTCAAAAGTTTCAAGACAACATTGTTGATAAGTGTATACGCTTCACTGTATCGTACACCTTGTCGTGTCAACACAGTAATCGAAGCACCAACCTCTTCAAGACTAATACCCATCTGTGCTGCCAACGTACCAACACGACCAAACGTGTCACCCATTTCTTCAGCACGCACACGACCTAAGTTAATAACTTCAAAGAACACAGCCGAAACACGTTCGGCTTCAGTTGCTTTGATCTTATAACTATTCAATGCCGATGAAAGCAAGTTTGTTGCAGTCTTGGCATCTGTTTGTGTAACAGCCGCAAACTTCAAAGCTTCAGTCAGGAATGTCTGGGCATTAGTTGCATCAGCAACCTGATTTGAGATAGCTTCGTATGCAGCAGCCGCAGCATCTAATGGTGCAACACCAAAACGATTAGCTGTAATTAACAACTGATCATTTAATTGACCGTAAGTTACACTTGTGTGTTGACTGATAGTCTGTATTTCACCGATAGCTACTGAAAACTTGGCAGCTTCATCAGCGTTACTCTTAAACAGGTTCAACAAAGCGTTTAGGCTTTGATGTAAAGTCTGAACAACAAACAATCGAACAACACCACGCCAAGACAGCAAAACCGAGTCACCAGCCTCACGACCACCACGACCCACAGCAGCATAACGCTCACGGAGTGTGAGAAGATTTGCAGCCAGTTGTTGATGTTGCTGACTAAGCTGATTTATCGTACCAGAACCTATGGCTCTGAATGCAGTTTGATAGTCATTCAAACTTACACGACCACGTGATATATCTTGTGTAATTTTATTTACAGCACTGTTAATAGCAGTTAATTCACTGGCACTAGCACGATTAAGATTAGCACCGCCACTTAACTGACCCGAAAAGAAATTACCAGCAACTGCTGCGGAATCATTTCTGGCACTCTGTATGCCACGTGCCGCTTGTTGATTCTGAGCAGCTATGGCTCGTTGCTGTGCCCGAAGTGCTTCAGTTGCACCTTGTTGGCGTATACGGTTTAAGTTTTGTTCAGCAGCAGTTTCACGTAGAATCTGGCGTTCACGTTCTGACGCCCCTCTACGTAATGCAGCATACCGAGCTTCAACTGCTAAACGTTGTTGCCGTATACCTTCGGCTTCAGCCCTATCAGCTTCACGTGCTAAACGTTTTTGTTCGGCATAATAATTTGCAATCTGTCTACGTTGATTCTTAATAGCTTCAGCTTCAGCCCTATCGGCTTCACGTGCTAAACGTTTTTGTTCAGCATAATAATTTTCAACTTGTTTACGTTGTTGCTTAATACCTTCAGCATCACCTTTATCAGCATTTTTAGACGCTGTGTTCAACGCCTTAGCACGCTCTTTAGCTTCAGCTTGTAAACCTTTAGTCAATTCACGTTGAATTTGTTTCAATTTATTAGCAAAGTCACGTTCTGCCTTCTCAGCTTTAGCGTACTCTTTAAGAAAATCACGATATTCTTTAGCTTCAGCATCAAAGCCTTTCTGTATCTCTTTGCTAATTTGTTTTAGCTTATTAGCAAAGTTACGTTCAGCTTTTTCCGCATCATTGTACGCTTTTTCAAACTCACGGAACTCTTTTTCTTTAGCTTTAATATCTTCATTGATACCTTTTTGTAATTCAGCACTAACTTGTTTCAAAGCTTTCATAAATCTACGCAAACTAACTTCGGCAGACTCTGCACCTTTAATTTTAACTTCGGTCTTTTCGGCTGCTTTACCAAAGTTATTAAGAATAATAGTCGCCTCTTTACCAGCGGCTGTTATAGCCTTAAAACGTTGTTCAGCAACCTGTCCATTTTTATCGTACTTTTGCATAGTAAGAGTAACGTTGTTAATTTCATCATTATGTTTTTTCAATACCCTATTAGCTTCATCAATTTGATACTTAAATTCTGACGCATCAATACCTAATTTTGTTTTAATGTCGTCACTCATGGTTTACTTCCTTTGCTGACGATTGTTTTGACGATAACAGGATTCTTTAGATTCGCTTTTAATTCACGTTTAAGAACCTGTTGATAAATCGCCCTTGCTCTTTTGAAAGATTCCCAAGGTGACGTTTCATTACGGTAATTATGATAACGATCAAGATAATAGAAATGTGGAACCTTAGGTTCCATAACAAACTGATATTCACCATTAGTGAAAGTAAAAGAAAAGGTACCTAAAGACATACCTTGTGAAACACGGCTGAATTTAGCTACGAGGGGTGATAATGTTATCAAAACACGATCACTAGGGTCTTTTGAGTTGACAAAATTGACAACAGGGATCAGGGAGCCTCGCGACATACCAGACCAAAGAGGTATGCGTATAAGTGCTTGACGTAAGAAAGCTTTAATAGCTTTGAAGAAAGCCTTACGAATGATAGGATCATTACGTTTAATGGTCCCTTCCAAGTCAATTCGCATCTTAACAAATTTGCTTGACATTCGCGGCATTAGATGAGGCTCCCTAATCCTGACTGTTGTTCCTCGATATCTCGACCTTGTGTGTAGGCGAGTATCAAGGCTTGTGTCCACCAATCGTTATCATCCCAAGATTCTTTAACGTTAGGTGGCCTTATTCCTAGTCTTTCGCAAGCTCGCCAGATACTGTAGTCAACTGTTCTTCCTTTTGGGAAGACAATTCTGGTCCCTGAACTTGCGAAAGTGTAAAACGGTCGCGGGCTTCCTTATACTTGGCCTCGTTGAGCGAGTTGGCTTCAAAGACCAAGTTGGTGATACGTCCGATTTCAATGTGATTGAAACCTGACGCTTTCAACTCGTCCTTGTATTTAACCCAAGTAGAAGGATCATTGTAATCAACTGTCTCCCACTCAAGATCGTCAGTAGCTTTGAGCGATTCAATGACCATGTAGGCCATACGTTGCTCGGCGTGAAACTCTTGAGCCTTGAGATAGTTCTTATCCTTAAAGTCCTTTTCCTTACCACGCTCGCGATGAATGATTGTAGGTGGTTGTGGTTCAGGACAAAGTTTCTCAAAAACATCCATATCAAGTATAGCTTGTGCCTTGAAAACAATATCTTCGCCGTTGTCCCGAGGGATAACAAGCATAGACACGTTAGGGGCGGAAATAGACTTACCTTTGATCTTCATGAGAAGAAATCACTCCTGTGTGATCGTCTTACCCAGCAACAATGCCAAAGTAGAACGTTTGCGAACCCGTACCAGAAACATCAATAGTCTTGGCTCCCGAGCCGATCGTCGCACCGCCCGTGTGGTGGTAAATTTCGATAGACTGACCAGGAGACAAAACAACAGTACCACCAGCACCCATAAAGTTGAACCCATTGGATGCACCAGCCGCAAACGTCATGTTGTTGGCATTGGTCGCAGGATTCTCCAGTTGGATACAAACAGGCTTCAAACCGTTGAGGGTGATAGACCCTGCGTTTGCATCCGTAAGTGAAGTCAAGTCGATCGTCTTAGCACCAGACGACAAAGCAATTTCTTGCTTAGTACCGTTGCTAACCGCAGGAGTCGTCGAGCTTGTCAACGACTTGCTGGTGTTCAACTTGTCATAAATCAAATCAGGTGTAGTGATGCCAGCAACATTGGCTGCCAGCGTCTTGACAATCTTGAGACTGTGAAGAATTGTGGCTGTTACGCCCATTACGGAACCTCACGAGTTACGGTTGCTTCGGTCACGTTACACTTACCGCTGCAGGAAACCTGAGCGTTCTTAATATCATGTTGGAGTTGCTCATAACGGAAGTCGTTAAGAACAATCTTTTCCTTATAAATACCACCGCAAGGTGGCGTATACAAAATCTCAATATCAACAGCATACGGACGGCAAGCATCGCTGTCCGTGCTCGTCCAACCCGAGGCCTCGCCTCGTTGCTTCAAAGCATCTTCAATGGTAGGCGGATCACCCGTGTTGGCTTTGAGAAACTCCCACACGAAGTCCATAGAGACTTCGACAGGTTCCTCATCACCCTCACGAACTTCGTCCAAAGCACCACGGTCCTTGGTGTAGACGATGTTCCGCTTTTCAGTATAGCTAATGTTACCTTCACCGATCGTGACTTCGAGTTCGTGACTCGTACCGTCTTTGATCTTGATGGTAGCATTTTTCAGGTCAATCGCTGCCATGTGTTACTCCAGAGTTTTGAGTTGCATTTGGTAATGCCCCTCAACTGTTGCTTGTTGTAATTTAGCATCGGCATCAACTGTGCCAAAGATAGCAGGAAAGATGCCGTCACGGTCGAGTGTGTAGCACCCAACAAAATCATTTTCTGGTAATTTATAAACACCGATATTGTTAGTAAATGCCGCAGAAAAGACCCCAACCAAGTCATCTAAACTGTAGAAGTTGCCATTCTGTCCAAATGAAGAAATCAAGATATTGATTTCAACAGCCAGAATGTATAGATTACTTGATGGTTGTTTGATAACAGGTCCGTCAATACGTAGTTCACCGTAAGTGACCTTACCTTTTAACTTTGACCTGTCCTCGCCCTCAACATGTAAATATGCCGAGGTAGATACTGTATCTCTAAAGTGCTTAATAAGTGAGGCTTTACTCCACCGTATCGTCTTTATACTCATAGTGGTGTATTCTCCACGTTCTTGATTGTGAATATCCAACCTTGATTCAAAGCTAGTTCGTCGATCTTCGTGATTCGATAAGGCTTTGACCTGAAGTTGATAACATTATCAAGACTTGGCGTGTATGTTTTTGGTAGATCACGTGAGTGTACCAAAACAACTTTACTGTTAATGTCGTAATTCCCACCATAAGTGAAGTTCTTGTTAGCAGCCAAGAAAGCAATGTCGTAAGCGAATTTACGACCACTACCTTCAGGGACTTCTATTGCTCGCTTCACTTTGTGTTCGGTATTTACAGTCGTAATTGCACCAGTTTCAAAATCAGTCGTCTCATCGGCTGTAACAAGAATACTCAGAGGCTCTCCGAATTCTTGTTTCAATTTAAGTAGAACTGACGACAAGAATCGGAGTGATCTCATTCAGTAATATCCGGTGTGGGCCAGGATTTGACAGTATCAAAAACGTCAAGTGGAAGTATAACGGCATACATATAAATGACACCATCAATATCTTTAGCAAACATTCGTATTGCTGACTGTTTAGTAGAACCGTCTTTACACTTGATAGGTACAACACGCCTCATGGGTGTGTTGGCATACAAGTAACGATTCTTGGCTGAACGTGCAGCTTCCTTAAACTTAGCATCATGCTGTTTAGCATAATGTTCTGACACCATTAAACAGTTGATACCTCTTTTGAAGATATCCTGGGGTGTCCAACCAAATTGATCAGTGATGTTATCAGACACGTAAACAGGCTGCCCATTAACATCACAAACTACTGCCGTACTGAATAATGAATTCAGTATTCTAGCACGGTGTACGTCTTGGAGATATAGGGTTGAACTGCTTCTTGATAATAGTATCAAAAATACAACAAGTAGAATACCAACAGCGATTTCGATTTTATTTCTGGTCATTGTTGATGTTCTTTTTGAAAAGTGTTACGAGAAGATCGGTAACAGATGCACCGCCCAATCCC
>ERZ724522.1845-NODE-1845-length-10597-cov-5.615158_pt1 | contig 10597 bp, 19 predicted proteins | sample MGYA00376055_ERZ724522 | MGnify/ENA primary metagenome ERZ724522 (study PRJEB28724, sample SAMN07190884) | wastewater metagenome | isolation source: effluent of sewage treatment plant in Hong Hong | place: Hong Kong | collected 2016-03-17 ... | reverse complement strand
GGTTCGCGCCGTACAGGTTCGCGCCGCGCAGGTTCACGTTGGCATTGAGTGCGGCTTCAAGTGTGTGACGCATGGCCAGGCCGGAAACTTGTGTCTCGTCGCTGACTTCACGCTCGAACAGCACTGCGTTTGTGCGATGGTGCTTGATTTGGATGATCATGTCGACCTTTCGTAGCGGACGAAGTAGATGCGCGCGTAGCGCAAGTTGATCGGCTCGTTGGGGAAGTAGACGCGCGCAGCTTTTTCGGCGGCGATCTTGGTGGGGTACAAACCTTCGATGCCGGTGACGCGCCACATCTCGATCTCGGAAAGATTAGGTGCGCGTGCGTCGGTGATGTGGATTAGCTGGCCGAGATCAAAGCCGGTCATGTCACCTCCTTTGGTAGCTCAGGGAAATGCTTCAACAGCGTGGGCATAAGAGACCAGGTAGAAGGGCTCCAAATTCGGCCTGTTATGACTTCGGGCTGGAAGTAATAGCTGAAGCCTTGGGCGCCATGCACGCGGCCCACGTAGATATAGCGACCGCCGTTGACGTGAGTGAGGACCTGGCCAAGACGGAGATGCGGCAAGTGATCCTCAATGCGGAGGCTGGTCACGCCGCAGCCTCTTTGGGCCAGCCTTCCTTCATCAGCTCGGTCACCACGTTGGTGACGGACGGTAGGTTGGGCGTCGAGCCTTCGCCCTTGGGCAGGTACTTCTCGAACTCCGGGCACATGTCGCGGACCTGCTTAATTGAGGAGCAGCCGTTGATCAGGCCTTGCACTTTCTCTCTCAGTTCGTGCCGACGTTCGGCCTGCTCGTTGCTCAGCCGTTTCAGCTCGACGAGCTTGTGCGACAGCTCGGCAGGCAGCGTCTTGTGCTGGTCCGTGGGCATCGGGATATAGCCGGCGATGACGTACTCTTTCTCGTCATTGGCTCCGATGGGGTTCTCGCTGAAACGCCCCAGTATGATGTAGTGCCGAAGGTCCTTGTCGGCCCACACGGCACGCACCTTGGGCGGCATCATGCTTACGGCCCACTCGGTCAACAGAGCGTTCTGTTGTTCCGCGTAATTGACCTGTGGAACGTCGTTCATGATGGCAGTGACGATGGCTTGCTTGGCATAGCGATCGAGACGGATGGATTTGGTCATGGAAACATGTCCTCAAGCACGTGAACTGCGAGCAGCGCCATGGCTTCAGCCTGGCTGAGGCCTTGGCGCAGCGCGATGTAGTAGTCGGCGCGCGGGCTGTGGTCGCAAGCGCCACCGCCGCGACGGTGAGGGAACCAGTACCCGCTGCACTCGCATTTCTGTCGCCGGTGGCGCAGCCAATACGAGAGTGGACGAGATGGCTTGGTCACGCGAAGTTGTCGCGGTTGTCGATGATGTACTGCGTCATCGCCGCGGTCTCGATGATGTCCTTGCGGTTGCGGGCACAGGACATCGCGAAGACGACTTCGTACTCCTTGGGCATGCGCTTGGCGTAGCGCAGCAGGGTCTCGAAGTTGCCCGGTGTAACGCTGTGTTCCAGCTTGCCGATAACGGCGTACAGCGTGGAAGGCTCGCTGGGCACCTTGACCTTCTCGGGGGCCAGCAGGATCGCTTCGATGTTGGGCAGGTTCGCCGCTTCGCGGATGAAGCCCAGATACTCGACGGCGCAGCCTTCGCCCACGGTGCCGGCGATCAGCTCGTGCTGGACGGCCGGCTCGATGCGGGTATCGTTGGCGATCTTGTCGGCGAACATCCAGCTGCGCGGCGACGGGAACGCACGCGCGTCGACCGGCACCACTTCGGTATACAGGTTGGCCGGGCGGTAGCGGATGTAACCGACGGTGCCGGAGCTGATGCCGCCGTGGTTCAGTGCCCAGGCGATCCAGTCCTCGGTGTCGGGCTGCATGTCGATGTGGACGAAGCGGTTCGCCAGGGCTGCGGCCATCTTGTGGACCACGGAGCGGTCAGAGCTGCGGTTGCCGGCAGCCACCACCGCCCAGCCATCGGGCAGCACGTATTTGCCCAGCCGGCGGTTCAGGATCAGCTGGTACGCCGGCGCCTGCACAGAGGCGGGGGCATTGTTCATCTCGTCGAGAAAGAGGATGCCCTCGCCATCGACGGGCAGCTCGTCGTCACGCAGGAAGCGCATGACGCCGCGCTCGGCATCAGGCCAGGGCAGGCCTTTCAGCTCGGTGGGGTCCGACTGGCTCAAGCGCTTGTCGATGAACCCGATGCGACGGTCGTGCGCGAGCTGATAGACGATGTCGGACTTGCCGATGCCGGGAGCGCCCCAGAGGAAGACGGGGCGGCGCTGGTCAACGAGGAGTTCGAGGGCAGCGCGGGTTTGAGAAGGCTTCATGTAGATCCACCTTGGAGAGTAGAGGGTAGAGGGAGGTCAGCTCAATGCGTCGCCTTGAAGTGCCGGTGGTCCGGCCCGTAGGTGACACAGAACTTGTTGGCGCCGGCGACCTCGCGCGCACGCTTGGCGCTCGGCTTGTCAGGGAAGAAGGTGTCGGGGACGATGCGCCCAGTGGAGAGTTCGCGAAGAGCGAACAGGCGCAGAGACTTCTGAGTGTTGTTGAGTTTCATGAGGTCCGCTCAATGAGGATCTTCGAAAGAGTGTAGACGATTGTGGCGCGCTAGTTCAAGCGGGCCTTGGCCTCCTGTTCTTCGCGCTGTGCGCACTGCTGCGCGGCTTCGGCTGCAGCGACGAGGACATCCCCGTCAATGTGCCGCAGGATGTGCTCCATGTTTGCCACGGCAAAGCAGAGGCTGGTGTACTCGCTCATCGCGAGCATCAGCCGAATCTGGTCGTCGGGGCTGAACTGGGTGACGTGCTGCGCGAGCTCGTTCAACACGTCATGGAGGTGGGTGAGTGCAGGCATGATGTTCGAGGGAGGCCTTGCAGCCTCCATGGCAGTCTTTGACTATCGGCGCTTGCTTTCCGGTGGATGCGTACTCAGAAGTGGGAGATAGGTGCTACTGGTCCGTAGCTGACCGCGGAATTCGCCGCGTACGACGTGGCGCTGCTGATTGATGTGCCGGGTGGATGCGTGGGATGAACGCGCATACGGCCGTAGGCAGCAGCTTCACTGGGGCGTGGTACCGGTACACAACTAGTACCACAAGGCTGGCGAGAGAGCTCGCCAGAGTTTGGAGTAGGCGCATGAGAAGTCTCTTCAGCGCTTCGGCTTCAGAGCATGCGCCGACTCCCGGCGCACGCGACGCATGGTCGCCTGGATCGCCGTGTTGAAGGTCTTGAACGACGCCAGCGCAGGGTCGTAGTTCACGCGTGCCAGCTTGCGCTGGGCTTTGGCGACTTTGTGGCTCACTATTCACCCTTCACTGTGTGGATGTGCCAGAAGCAGATGGCCCGGTGTTGTCCGGGAGTGCGATAGAGGCCCTTGTTGCGCTCGTAATGCGCGTCGCGCAGTTCTTCGAGCTTCTCGATAGCGCGAGCTTCATCGCCGATAACGGCGTACTCGACGCTGTCGTTCAAGCAGATGACGTGAACGGCCAAGGATTCCGTCTCTTCAGGTTCAGGCAGCAGCTGGCGTTGGAGAAATTCTCCATAGAGTGCGGTGCTGCGTTGGCGGCAACGACGAGCTGCCTTTGTATCGCCGCGAGCCATCGCAGCTTCCTTCTCGGTGCGAAGTTCGAGAGAGCGACGGCTGTACTCTTCGCGATCCTCGGGAGAGAGGCGGAGGCTCATTTCGTTTTCCCCTTCGGCTTGATTTGTGGCTGCGGGAAGTGTGTCTTGGCGAACTCAGGGAACGACTTCACGTCTCCCCAGGTGACGGCGATGCCGTAGGTCGCCTTCGCAGCCACCCAGATGCGAGTGGTGTGGATGCGATGATGCTTGAGGAGCGACGTGAACTTGTTCGGCGACTGGGGCATGTTGCCCACGGTGTAGTCGAAGATGGCACGGAGCTCGTCGCGAGCGATGTTGCACTTGCCGTCTGGCTTGGTGCGGATCATCAGTTCGCGCAGAACCTCGATGTAGTCCTGTACCTTGTTGGCCAGCAACGCGTTGCGCTGGTAGCTGGTGTCGGTGGGCAGCTGGTCGAGCAGGAACTCGAACTTGCCGTTGAGGAGTGCGTCGCTCACGGTGTCGAGGGACGACTCGGAGACGGCGATCATGTTGTCGCGATCTTCGGACTGAATGACCTGGCGAGCCAGGTCGTGGTCGCAGGGATACGACATCAGGTAGTCGTGAAACGCCTGCAGTTCCTTGTCCAGGCGCTTCATCTCAGCATCGGTGATAGAGATCTTGTTGGGTTGGTACCGACCTACGTTGAAGCGCCGGTCGCCCTTGTCGATCATCACCGGATCGGGCATGTTCGACATGAAGATCCAGTTACTGTAGTTCCTGGACTCGATGGCGTTGGCGTGCATAGCACGGATGGGTACGAACTCTTCGGTGATGAAGTTCTTGAGCTTGGCCATGATGCCGCGTTCGTTGCCCAGAGCTTTGATCTGAACCTCGTCGACGAACACCAACAGGCAGTCGCTCATGAAGTGGTTGTACTTCTCGCCCAGCTCTTCCATGCGGCGGCTGGCGGTATGAGCGCCGAAGATGGGGCGCAGCACGTTGTTCGTAAGGATGCCCTTGCCAGTGCCTTGTGTGCCATGCAGGACCCATGCGGTCTTGGTGCGGTCACGCGCCTGGAGGATGTAGGCCAGCCAGTTGACGAAGTGGGACGTGATGTCCACATCACAGCCCAAGGCGTGGTGCATGACCTTGAAGATGGTCGGTGGGCAGCTCTGGGTCTTCTTGACCGAGGTCTTCATGAACTCGGACGGGCGGAAGCGGTTGACGATGCGGTTGGTGGTGTCCACACGAACGTTGTCGTGCGGGTCGAAGACCAGGTCCCACTCAGGCACGAAGTCACCGATGGGTACGCCGTGCTGCTTGCAGAAATCGCGCAGCTGGGTCTCGGTCTTGGCCTGCGTGATGTCAAGGTGGTCGGTCACGCTGTCGTAGGTGCCGCGCCAGTAGGTGCCGGTGTGCCGGTCGCAGAAGGCGAGACGGATCTGGCCAGTGCTGGTGATCTGGGAGATGGTCTGGGTGAGCTGGGCCCAGTAGTCCGGGAGCAGCTCCTTGGTAAGGTAGGCTGGCTCGCCCTTGAAGTTGTGGATATAGTCAGGGCGGTTCTCCGGGTGGTAGTACGCCCAGCTGTCACCGCCGTTGAGGTTGAAGTAGACGAACCCGCGCTCGGTCTTCATCTCGGTGATCACAGCCTCGTCGGGCTTGAGCATCACCTCGGTGCCACCCACGACCTTGTAGTTGAACTTACGCTTGACCAGGCCGGCTGCGTCGCGCAGCTCGTTGATGCGCGCATGGGTCAGCTGCTTGTTCTTCTCGGTGCTGTTGATCGTGGTGTCCAGTGCGAGCACGTCGTACTTGTGCTTCACGTACTGGATGCGGGGCTGCTTCCCCATCGGGTCCTTGATGCCTTTGAGCATCGGCGGTGCGATGTAGATCAGTTTGTCGTTCTGGCATGCACTGATGTCCAGAGGCCAGCGGATCGAGTTGCCGTTTTTTGTGAGCTCCATCGTGGAGCGCAACAGTGGGGTGTCGTGGTTCTTCTGGATCAGCCATTGCTTGAGCAGAGGTGCTGCATAGGGCTTGTCCAGGAACATGAACACGTGGGCACGAAGACGGCGGTCGCTGATGCCGTAGCTCGCTGACCACTGGACCACGTACGAGATGTTGGAAAGCCCGATCTCGGCGAGGAAGCGTTCGAGCGTGAGGGGTACGGTAGTGACCTGTCCACCAGGTGACGTGACCTCCATGTTCTCAGGTAGACCATCGAGGTCCAGGCAGAGCAGCGAGGTTGGCGCCTGGCTGTCGGTACTGCCTGCGCGGGATTCCTTGACCAGGTCGCGCTGCAGCTGACCTTTGAGCATGCAGTGCCCGGCACGAGAGTGTTTGGTGAGCAGCTGCTCCAGGGTTTTCAGATCAGTGCAGAGCTCCTGATGCGACGTGAACTCCCACGTCATGGGGTATGGGGTCTTGATGAGCTCGCCACCCTTCAGGGCGAACGTCTTGGTCAGAGGCACGCTGGCCTGCAGGAAGTACAGGGCGTGCACGGAATCGGCAAGGGCTGATGTAGTCATGTCAAGCGTTGGTTTGACCTCTTTACCCTTAGCCTATATACCTTCCAATCTTCCATTCTTCCAATCTACTTTTTTAAGTTGAAGTAAGTAGTAGGTATATAGACTAGGGGTATAGAGGGGTTCCTATAGAAAGAAGAGACCGCGGAAGACAGGAAGGTTGGCAGCCCATAGATCCTGGCCGAAGCGAAGGCTGCGGAGCCCTGTCGGGCTCCGCAGTCTACGTCAGAGCGTCGATGGTCAGCCGGTCTGCGTCTCGCCAGCAGCTTCTTGCTGGGCATGGCGGACGAAGCGCGGCGACTTCAGCACCTGCTGCAGCGTCTTGGTCGACGACAGCACGCACGCCAGGATGTGGTCGTACTCCATGTCGGTCATGGAGCGTTCGCTGGCAGCGTATTCGTCAGCGCGCTGAATGGCGGTGACAGCGGTGTCGATGAGCGTACGCTGGATGCTGATGGGGAGCGAGCTGAACCCGCTCTGCATGCGCTCCTGGGCGGACTTGCCGGTGAAGTCACGCAGATCGGCAAACGACTTGAACTTCACGCCACCCAGGTCCTCGTCGTCGCCGAACTTGTCGCACTCAATGGCGAGCTGGCACATGGAGAAGGCGAGTGGCGCGGTTTCCTTCATGGACTCGGTCATGCGCTCCAGGCGATCTTGCTCGCGCTCGACGCGACGCTTGAGGAACGCATCGGCCATCTCGGGCATGCCGTAAGCTTCAGCCATGCGCGAAGACGACATCTTCATGCGGCGCCGCGTCTGCGAATTGATCTTCATGTTGGGATCGCGCAGGAAGGCATCTTCCAGCTCCTCGATCTCGTAGACGCGCGGCTGGCCTTTCCAGTCGCAGGTCAGCGACGTGAAGTCCTGAGCCAGGTCCTGCCACTGATCGCGAATGGCGTTGAGCCAGCGGATGGTCTCGATCTCACCGGCGTTGTCCTTGCCGGTCAGCCCGAACCACTTCTCGGCGGTGTCCTTGAGGGCGAGTTCACGCAGCTGTTCAGCGCGGTCGTCGATGCCGTGGATGAGGTCGGTGTTCATCTTGTCGCGCACGTTGCGCAGGATGGAGCGTGCCGCGCTGACGATGAGCGAGTCGATACGCCAGGCCACAGTGCGTGCGGCGTGCCCGGCGACGTAGGCCTGGGGCAGGGTCTTGATGAAGTCGAACAGATTGAAGTACATGTGGTTCGTAGACATGGGATCTCCGTTTGCAGTAGGTTGATGTGGCGTGTGAGCACGCCCCACTGCCCTGCACGCAGGACAGTAAGTCGGGTTCAGCACTGGCCGAGACGATCGAGCAGCAGACGCTCGGCTTGGGCTTCATCACAGCCGAGCAGCTCGGCCAGGTGCAAGGTCTTGGCGCGCAGCACCGCGTAGGGCTCGAAGGTCTCGTCGGGTGTGTCCTCGACTTCTTCGATACTGACTTCGGTAACTTGGCGTATGCGGATGCGGATTAGTGCCATGGGGTGTACTCCAGAAGAATGTGGATGACGATGAGTGCGTACATGACGCGCAGAAACGTGCGCTCAGACACGGGTCGTGACCAGGTGGTTGATGTAGTGGTCGAGCTTGGCTTGTGCGAGAGCAAGCTGAGCTTCGAGTGCAGGAATGTCGGCGGGATCACCACCGCCACTCCATGATTCGGCAACAGCCGCTTTGACAAGCTCGATGACGAGCTTCTTCAAACATTGGGCTTGGGTGCCATTCACATCAACTCCTTGTCTGTGTAGACGAACCACCCTACGTGGTAGAAGCGGTCGCCACGAATGAAGCCGAACATCTTCCGAGCTACGTGAACCGTTAGCATGGAAGTGATGAACGCAATGACTGCGGACATGGTTCCGATCAACGTTCCCCAGTGAATAAACAAGTTCATCACGAGGAACAAAGCGTGCAGAACCATGCATGCGGTCTCGCTACCGAGTAATCTCAGACGTGTACGTGGTGGCAGCATGCCAAGCAGCACGAATTCGAAAACTGCGTTGACTGCGCCGAACACGAACACCGCTTCGATGATCATGTTTAACGCTCCACCTAAGCGACCGCGAGCACAAAGGCTGCGCAGGCGGCCACGATGCACACGGTCGCAACGAGCAGCCGTGCGCAGAGTTCAGCCGCGCGGAACGTGCGGCAGTCGCGATAGCGCCGCTTGGGCAGCGGCGTGAAATCGCTGGTGATAGTGTCTTCGAAGTCACGCATCGTCGTACTCCTCGTCGAGTTCGAACGGACACGGCGCGTACTCCTCGTCGAATTCGGGCGGACGCGGCGCGTACTCGTTGGTCTTGCGGCCAACGTGCGTGCACAACGGCTGCTTTGCATCCGGGCACGCACGCCCTTCGTAGGTGTGGTGCCTCCAGTGCGACCACTCCGCGCCATCGAAGCCGCAGTCCATGCAGACTGCGTCCTCGTCGAAGTAATGCCCGCGCGCGATCATGAACGGTCTCCCACCACGACGCTGCGCCCAGTGCGCATTGCCATCTCGCGTGCAGCCGCACACGCGGCGCGGAACGGCGTGAGCGCAGTGCGCTCGACGGGCGCAGCTGCTTGCTTGCGGCGCAGCATCGCCACATCGCCTTCGAGCTTGGCGATCAGCAGGCGGGCTTGTTCGAGTTCCTGGTTGCGTGCATCCAGGGCTTGTTGCAATTCGAGCTTGGTGGCCATTCCCATTTCTCCTGGTAGTCAATGAATGGGCGCTTGCGCGCCCAGGTGGTTGATCAGGCCTGGACCTTGACCAGGGTCTTGTTCTGCTTGGGCTGCTTCGGCGCAGCGACCTTCACGGTCACGCCGGCCTCGGCCAGGGCCTCGGCACGCAGAGCACGCAGGCGCGCAGCGCGCTCCGCGTAGCCTTCCTGCACACCCTGCGAGAACTGCGTGGACACCAGCTTCGAGCCTTCGAAGGCGTCAGCAGCGACACGACCGACGAACTGACCAGCGTTGCGAGCGAAAGACATAACGTTCTCCTAAACGAGCGACATGCTCGAAAAACACGGAAGGGCAGGCCAGCTTGCTGGCCTGCTGGGCGTTAGCGCCACCAGAAGAACTCTTCGCGGTGGGCGATGCCGGCGAGCTCGGCCTGGTACGCCACGCGCCAAGGCGCGGGCGGCAGCGGGCCGAGGTTGCCGGGGTGGATGACGTCAAGCGCGGCGATCAGCACGTCGTGCTTGGGTACGTAGAGCAGCCGGCCAGCGGCTGTGCCATTGCGCTTCCAGAGCAGGCGGCACTCGTAATGCGACGTGGTCATGTGGACCTCCGAAGAGCGAGATTGCTCAAACAGCACGAGTGGGCCGACCAGCTTGCTGGTCGGAATGCAACGAAGCGCAGGCGCCGGGGGCGAAGAGACTCCTTTCTGGGCGCAGAGAGTCCGAATCCGAAGTGGGGTACCGGAAGGAGCGAGGGGTGGGGAGAGCCTCGTCCCCGCGTATCCGAGAAGTCCCAGAAACCCCAAAAAATTTTTGCCGGGCGCCACCTAATCCAGTTACCTCGTTAGTTAGAAATGTGTGCCGCCGAATCCAAAAATTTTTTGCCGAGCACCACCTGACCAAGTCACCCCGCGTTAATTCGAGCCTCTTGACATCTACTATCTAACGTAGACATACAATCGCGCCTCATGGCCCTCGTCCGACCCCGCGCCGATGTAAAGAACCGCACCGCCGGAAAGGCAGCGCGCGTGTCGTCCGTGCGCAAGGCGACCAACACCTCGACCATGGCTGCCGCCGCGCTGGTACCGGAGGACAAGCCACTCACCGAGCAGCAGAAGCTCTTCGCGAAGTACCATGCCGAGGGCGAGTCGGTGCCCAACGCAATGGCTCGCGCGGGCTACAACGACCAGCCCAGCTATGGCTACCGGATGTTGAAGATGCCTAACGTCCAGAAGCTGATCCGCCAGTACCAGCAGGAGTACGCCGAGGCGTCCAAGCTGACGAAGCAGCGGGTGATCGAGATGCAGCTGGAGGCCTACGACATGGCCAAGCTGATGGCGGACCCGTCTGCGATGTCGAAGGCAGCCCGAGAGGCGGGTCTGCTGTGCGGCTTCTACGAGCCGACCAAGATCGAGATCACCAACGCTGCCGGCCGCAAGAAGGTGGAGCAGCTCAGCGACGACGAGCTGTTCGCCGAGATCGAGCGGCTGCGTGAGCATGGCCAAGGCGAAGACATCCCCCGCCTTGAACACTGAGCTCTCACGGGCTCAGTTGGAGGTCCTCCAGCGCGAGGCGGCCCGGCGCCGTCTGCTGCCATTCGTGCAGCGCTTCAACCCGGGCTACAAGGCCGGGTGGGTCCACAAGGACATCTGCCGGCGCCTGGAGCGCTTCAGCCGGGAGGTGGCGGAGGGGAAGAGCCCGCGCCTGATGCTGCTGATGCCGCCGCGGCACGGCAAGAGCGAGCTGGCGAGCCGGAACTTCCCCGCCTGGCACCTGGGTCAGCACCCCGACCACGAGTTCATCGCGTGCTCGTACAGCCTGGCGCTGGCCATGAGCTTCAGCCGGAAGGTGAAGCAGATCATCGACGACC
>ERZ724522.1844-NODE-1844-length-10601-cov-9.386118_pt1 | contig 10601 bp, 9 predicted proteins | sample MGYA00376055_ERZ724522 | MGnify/ENA primary metagenome ERZ724522 (study PRJEB28724, sample SAMN07190884) | wastewater metagenome | isolation source: effluent of sewage treatment plant in Hong Hong | place: Hong Kong | collected 2016-03-17 ... | reverse complement strand
CTGACGCCGGTAGCGGCCTACGCGGCGGGGACGATCACCCTGCCGGCCAAAGCGGACTGCCGCGACGGGCAGGAGGTGCTTGTCTCGTGCACGCAGGCGGTGACATCGCTCACGGTGTCCGGCAACGGCGCCACGGTCAACGGCGGGCCTACCACGCTGGCGGCGAACGGCTATGCCCGACTGCGCTTCGATGGCGTCTTCCAAGCGTGGTTTCGCGTGGGCTGAGTCATGCAAGTGCCGATCCTGAACGGGGTATTCGCTGACGCAAGCGGCGACTTCCGCACGGCCTACCCGCTCAACCGGGTTCCCGTGCCGAAGTCCACCGGCATCAGCGAAGGCTACCTTCGCCCGGCTGACGGCATTGTGACTTTCGGCGCCGGCCCGGGAGTAGGTCGCGGCGGCATCGCGTGGAATGGTGCGCTGTATCGCGTCATGGGCACCAAGCTCGTTCGGGTGTCTGACTCCGGGGGCGTCACCACGCTGGGCGAAGTCGGCGGCTCCGAGATGGTGGCGATGGACTACGGCTTTGACCGGCTCGGCGTCTGGTCAGCCGGCCATCTCTACTTCTGGACCGGAGATACATTCCTGCAAGTCACCGACCCGGACATGGGCGCCGTGCATGGAGGCTGCTATCTTGCTGGATATTGGCTGAGCACGGACGGGACTAGCATCATCGCCACGGATCTCAACGATCCGACTTCGGTCAACCCGCTGCGCTACGGCTCTGCTGAGTCGGACCCCGACGAAATCATGGCCGTGGCTCGGCTGAAGAGCGAGCTGGTCGCGTTCGGTCGTCACTCGGTGGAGTTCTTCTCCAACATCGGCGGGGCGGGCTTCCCCTTCAGCAGGATCGAAGGCGCACAGGTGTCGCGCGGGATGATCGGGCGCCGGGCCTTCGCCCCTCTGGGGGAGTCCTTCGCCTTCGTCGGTTCAGCCCGCAACGAGGCGCCCGCGGTCTACATGCTGGGCGCCGGCACTTCCGCGAAGATCAGCACGCGCGAAATCGACGTGATGCTGTCGGGGTACGGGGACGATGCGCTGTCTTCGATGTACGTTGAAAGCCGGACTGAGAAAGGCCATCAGCACCTGTTGATTCACCTCCCCGATGTGACGCTGTGCTATGACCTCGCGGCTTCCCAGGCGGCAGAAGAGCCCGTGTGGTTCCGCCTGAGCAGTGCTGTCGTTGGGACCAGCCGCTACCGTGCGCGGGGCTTCGTGCGCTGCTATGACCGCTGGATCGTGGAAGACCCGCTCAGTTCCAGCCTCGGGGCCATGACCTCGGACGTTGGCAGCCACTACGGCAGCCATGTCGGCTGGCAGTTCGATACGCTGGTGATCTACAACCAGAGCAAGGGCGCGGCCATCCACGAAATCGAACTTGTGGCCCTTCCTGGCCGCGTGGCGTTCGGTGACGCGCCCGTCGTGTGGACCTCGTACAGCGAAGACGGCGAGACGTGGAGCATGGAGCGGCCGACGCCTGCCGGTGCGCAGGGCAATCGGCGCGCTCGCATCGCCTGGCGCCGGCAAGGCCGCATCCGTGGGTATCGCATGCAGCGGTTCAGGGGCACGAGTGACGCGCACGTCGGATTCGTGCGCCTGGAGGTTCAGCCGGAGGGGCTCAATGTCTGAGTTCCGCCCGCTCACCGTCAGCCGCGACAAGCTGGCCCGCGCGCTCGGGAATCAGCCCGAGGTGATCCGCGCCGTCGAGCAGTTGATTCAGCGTGTCGGGCAGGACATGCCTACGGAATCCGCCGCGCTTCAAGCCTTGGTCACGCACCTGGAGATTGCGACAGGTCGCGCGGCCTCTGTGGCTGAAGTAGCCTTGCAACAGTCTCTCAGGCGGGCGCGCGCCGGGGATGGTCTCATTGGCTCTGCCGATGGCGCTGGAGACGTGCTGAGGCTTGACCACGGCGCCGCGCGCGCGTTCGCCGCGCATCATGCCGTGGTGCCTGACGTGCGCGGATCAGGAGGAATCTCCGTGGCGCGAGACGCTCAGGGCTATGTTGTATCTGCGTCAGCAGGCGACGCGCAATCCATCCTGGCCGCTCAAATCTTCGGGAAGCACTGACATGGCGACTTACTCCAGACTCCTACTCAGCGGCAGCACCAGCGGCAAGCCCATCCCCGTAGCGGCCACGGCCACCCCGGGGACGCTGCTGCATACCGCGGTGGCCGGCGCTACATCCTTTGATGAGGTGTACCTGTGGGCCTCCAACGTCAGCGGCGCGGCTGTGCTACTGACGGTGCAGTGGGGCGGTGTGGCCGACCCGTCCGACCTGCTTGTCAGGCAAGTGAGCATCCCGGCAAACAGCGCACTCGTGCCTATCGCTCTCGGCCAAGTGCTGAATGGCGGTCTGATCGTGCGCGCGTTCGCTGGCACGGCGGGCGATGTCAACATCACCGGCTACGTGAATCGCATCACCGCCTGACCCCACTACCCGGGCCGTGGCGCAGGCCCTACAATCTGCGCCGACGCTGAGTCTATAGAGCCGCCAGCAGCTCACGCCCCGCAAGGGAGTGCAATGCTGTCTCTGGCTCGACTCACAAGCGAAGAAGACATCAGGGCGGTCTACGCAGACCCCGGCGTCTTGCGCGTCGGCCACGATCACCGGACGGCCGGCCCTGTCTTCCACCCCGAAGCCCACTACCTCGGCGCTGCCGTTGACGGCAAGCCCTGCGGCGGCTTCCTCATCATCGAATCCGGCTGGGTGGAGTGGGACGTTCACGCCTTGCTGCACGGCTGGGCGTGGCGCCACTTCCGCGAGTTCGGGCGCATGTGCATCGCGCACTGCTTCAACGCCTGCGCGGACCTTCAGCGGCTCACGGCGCAAGTGCTGGACAGCCTGACAAGCGCGCGGAACTACTGCATCAAGCTGGGCTTCACCGTCGAAGGCTTCCGCCGCGATGCCGTGCGGGTGGCCGGCGCGCCGATGGGCGTTTGGGTGCTGGGCATCACGCGGCGCGATTGGGAGGCTCTGTGATCCCGCCGCGCATGTCAGAGGCTGCATTGATGGCATCGGCGGCGGCCAGGCTGGAGGCCAACTCTGTGCTCATCCCGTTCTGCGGTTGCCGCATCTGGATGGGCGCGCTCAACGAAAGCGGCTATGGCGTCTTGGGGGGCGGTCGAACCGGCGTCGTGAGGGCGCATCGTCTTGCATACGAGCTGCGCCACGGGAAGCCGGCTAAGCGACCTGGTTATCACGGCACCGTGCTGCGCCATAGATGCGACACGCCATCCTGCATAAATCCGGACCACCTAGAGCCCGGTTCTCAGCGGGACAACATCGCCGATGCGATGGCGCGCGGGCGCGTCAGTTTCGGATCACGCCATTTCGGCGCAAAACTGTCCGAACAAGACATTGCCGACATTCTCGCCGCCAAGGGCAAAGAGAAGCAGATTGAAACCGCGCGGAGGTACGGGGTAGATCGCGCGGTGATTAGCAACATCTACCGCGGCAAGGCTTGGACACGCGCTGCGCATGGAGGCGGCCTCTGAGCGCAATTGGGAAGGCCATCGGCAAGGTCGTTGGCGGCATCACTGGCGCTTCGGCTGCGGCTGACGCCGCCAACAACGCGGCGCAGCTTCAGGCAGACGCGGCGGCGCGCGGCGAAGCCGGGATCAACCGCCGCTTCGATGAGTATCAGAAGCTCATCAACCCCTTCGTGCAGGCCGGCACGGGCGCGCTGACCCAGCAAGGCAACCTCATCGGGCTGAATGGCGGCACCGCGCAGACCGCAGCCATCGACGCCCTGCGAACGTCGCCCGAGTTCATTGCGCTGTCGCAGCAGGGGCAGGAAGCCATCCTTGCCAACGCATCGGCCACGGGAGGCTTGCGAGGCGGCAACGTGCAGGGCGCTCTGGCGCAGTTTCAGCCGGCGCTGCTGGCGCAACTCATCAATCAGCAATACAGCCGGCTCGGCGGTCTCTCCACGCTCGGCGCCAATGCTGCTGCGGGTGTCGGCTCGGCCGGCATGGACGCGGCCGGCCTGTCGGCGCAACTCCAGCAGCAGGGCGGCGCGGCGCTGGCTGGTGGCGTCATGGCTCAGGGCAGCGTCCCGCGTCAGGCGTTTGGGGACTTGCTCAGCATCGGCTCCATCGCGGCCGGTGCTGGCGCCTTCAACGGCATGGTCGGCGGCGGCGGCGGAAGTTCCGGGGTCATCACTGGCGGCGGCGGCCTTCGCCTGCCTGGCGCGAGGTTCTGACATGGGCCCGATCAACTACCTAGCTGCCGCGCCTCAAGCGGACTTCCTGCGCAACATTCAAGGCGGGCTCCAGATCGGCCAAGCCTGGCAGCAAGGCCAGCGCGAGGCGCAACTGTTCGAGCAGCAGCAGGCGCAGCTACAAGCCCAGCAGCAGGCCGCGCAGCAGTATCAAGCCGACGTGTCCGCCGCGATGGCGAACCCCACGCCGGCCGGTATCCGCGCGCTGGCGCTGAAGTACCCGCAGCACGGCAAGGTCTACAGCGAACTCCTGACGGGGCTCTCTGGTGAGCAGCGCACGGCGGCCCTTGGCGATACGGCATCGCTCGCGGCTGCTCTGTCCGGTGGCCGCACCGATGTTGCCTCTCGCCTTGTCGATCAGCGTATCGAGGCCATGCGGACCCGTGGCGAGCAGACGGCTGACGTTGAAGCCCTGCGCGACGCCATCAAGACCAATCCGCAGGCGGCCTACGGGCACGCGCTGTCGCTGCTGGCCGGCTTCGGAGAGGACGGGTCCAAGGTGCTGGACACGCTGAGCAAGGCGCGCACGCAGCCGCTGACGGAGCGCAAGGCGGCGGCTGATACGTCGGCGGCCGAGTCCGATTCCGCGACCAAGGCCATCGCAGCCAAGTACGGCGAGCAGTCGGCGCTTTCTGACCTTCAGAAGAAGGGTTGGGACATCCGGGGCATCGAAGCGGACATCGAGTTCAAGAAGCAGAGCATTCGCATCGCCGCGATGAATGCTGCGCTCGGCCGCGAGGGGAACGACCTCAAGCGGCAGGAGCTGCAGCTGCGCATCGAAGACGCGAAGCGCGCTCGGGATCAGGCCATCCGGGAGAAGGCGGCCGAGTTCGAGTCGGCGTCAAACGGCGTTGCAGACTCTCGCGGGCTCATCTCGGAGATTCGGGAGTTGCGGTCGGAGTGGGGATTCAACGCGACCGGCGTAACGGCCGGCGCGTCGCTGATGCCAGGCTCCAAGGCTCGCACCGAGGCCGGGAAGATCGACCAACTCCGCGACTCGCTGGCGGCGGTCAACCTCGACAAGCTCAAGGGCGCGATGTCTGACAAGGACATCATGTTCTTGCGGACCATCGCTTCCAACCTCGACCGCTGGCAAGGCGATTCCCGCTTTGAGTCCGAGCTTGAGAAGATCGACGGCGTTCTGTCGCGCGCCGATGCTGCGCTCAGGAAGAAGTACGGCGCACCGGCTGCGCCGAAAGTGTCTCAGCCCGCGCCTGGCGCTGGGCAGCCCACGGGCGGCGTAACCGTGAGCGGCTGGTAATGCGCCGCGTCACGCTCACCTTTGCCGACGGATCGAAGCACGTTTACGAGGGCGTGCCTGACGACGCTACGCCAGCCGATGTGCAGCAGCGCGCGAGGCGCGACTTCCCGAGCCTCAAGCTCACAAACATCGACGGTGGGCAAGGCATCCCCTACCAGAAGCAGGCCAATGTGGCTCCGCCTGTCGGCCCGGCGCTGCCCGACCCCAACGCCCCGCCTCCGTCGCTGGCGGATCAAGTCATCGGCGCGGGCGAAGCTGGCCTTACCGCTTTGACGGGCGCCGTTGGTGGAACTACCGGCATGGTCGGCGGGGCTATCGGCGGCCTTGCTGGCGCTCTAGCAACCGGCGAGTTTGGCACTGACCAAGGCGCGCGGCGTGTGGCCGATGCTGCGGCCCAGGGTGCGCAGGCTCTCACGTACATGCCGCGTACTGCGGACGGGCAGGCCAAAGCGGCGGCGTTGGGCGAGGTGCTGCAAGCGGCGCTGCCGGTTATGCCGCTGACGGCCGAAGTCGGGGCCATGACTGCGGCGGCTGGGCCGATTGCGAGTGGTATTCGGGCGCGGGGCGCTGCGGCTGTTGATCGCGCCGGGCAGGCCGCGCAGCAGGTCATTCAGCGCGTGCAAGACCGCGCGCCACAAGCCCCGGTGCAGGCGGCTATGCCGGTCGAACAGTTGGCCCAGGCGGCAAGGCGCGCAGGGGAAGGCGGGATCGGCAGCGAGAAGGCTTCGCGCATCTTGGCAGAGCAGGCGGCGCCGGACGCTGCTGTCGTCAAGTCGGCCGAACGGCTGGGCGTGCAGGAGTATTTGCAGCCTGACCACGTTACGACCAACGAGGCGTTCCGGCAGGTCACGGCGGCCATCAAGTCAAATCCGCTGTCTCAGGTGGCGCTGGCAGAGCGTGAAGGGCTGGCCCGCGTCTCTGAGCGCGCCGCGCGATTGGTGGACGAGCTTGGCGGATCGCGGGATGTTTCCGCCGTCGATCTTGATCTGAGGACGAGGCTGCAACGCGATACGGCGGCGCTCGATGCTTCGGCCGAAAAGCTGTACGGGCAGCTTCGGGAAGGCGTCCCGGCCCGCGCGTCGGTTGAAGCCCCGAACGTGCTCCGGTTCATCGAACAGCGCGCCCGCGATCTTGGCGGCGAAGAGAACCTGTCCGGCATGGAGCGGATGATTCTCCGCAAGCTGTCGCCGAAGGCGGCGCCGGCTGAGACTGCCGCCGTCGCTGATGCCGGCAGCGTGATCCCGCCGCTTGCGGACTTCGTGAAGCGCCAGCGCATCGCTGATGAGAAGTTGCCGCCGAAGGTCAAGGACGAGTTCATCGGCTGGCTCAAGTCAGTGGGCGGCGTTGACATCGCGCGGAAGTACGACATCACGGGCGAGCGTAGCGGGGTCTTGTCGAACCCGGGCGGCATCTTCAGGAAGGGCGGGCGCGGGGCTGACACTCTCGCCATCCTGGCCGAAGAAGAAGGGTTCTTGCTTCCGGGCCAAGGCGCGGACTCTGCCGCGTTCATTGAACTGGTGCAGTCGGCCATTCGTGGCGACCAGCCGAAGACGCTTCAGCGGATGGGCGACTATGCGGCGCGTGATGCCGCCATGGGCCAGCGTGACGCAAGACTGGCGGCGGCAGAAAAGCGGCTTCGCGTTCTCGGCGTGAACCCTGACGCGGCGCGTGGGAACGTGGCGGCAATGGAGGCGTATCTAGACCGCTACCAAGAGCCGCTGATGCGGATGGCGACCGATGAAGCGCGCCAGCGTGGCGCCGCGTCTGACCTCCCGCAGTACCAAGAGCTTCAGCAGCGCGCGCAGCAAATGGCGGCTGACATCCAAGAGAGCGCCCGGACGCTGCCTCAGTGGGAAGCCGAGGTGCAGCCGCTGTCGCCTGTCATGCGAAAGATGGTCGCGGACGAACTGCGTCGGCAGGGCATCGAAACGCCCGAGCCCGCACAAGCGGCGGCGCCTGGTGTTGGGCCGACATACGCTCTTCTTGACGATGTGCGGCGCGACCTGACTGCGGCAAAGTACAAGCGGCAGGGTCCATTCAAGGATGCCGATACGGGCCTCATCAAGAAGCTCGAAGGCGAACTGATGAGCGACCAGCGCGCAGCCGTTGAGCCGTATGGCATGCTTGACGTTTTCGATGCCGCGCGGGCTGCTGTTCGCACTCGCAAGGGCCTAGAGGATGATCTTTCTGCGCTGTTTGGTCGCAATCTTGATCGCTCGATGGTGGGCGGCGGTCAAGTTGGTCTTGGCGGCGCAATGTCTGCTCTGGCTCGCGGGGATTCTGCGGCGCTGGTTCGGCTTCTAGAACATGTCCCGAAGGACATGCGCCAGCAGGTCGTAGCGAGCGGCCTAGCAACAGTCTTCAGGAAAGCGGCATCTCGCGGCGAGCTGGACTTCACCGGCTTCGTCAAGTGGTACGAGGGGCTGAAGCGCAATCGGCAGTCTTACAGCGCCGTGATGTCGAACCTTCCGCTCGGTTCGGCAAAGCAGATTGAAGCCCTGTACCGCGTCTCGCGCGGCGTTAGCGATAGCCTGAATCGCAGGATCAAGACGGGCGCGCTGAACACCATCAAGGCCGAGATGATGGGCGGCGATGGGCTTATGGAAAGCCTGTATGCCATGGCTAGGCGCACCGGCGCCGGGGTTGCCGCTGAAGCCATCACGACACCCGCAGGCATCCCCGGCGCTGGCGTCGCGGCAGCTCTTGGCTCTGCTTTGACGCGGGGCAAGGGAAAGCCGTTGGCGGCCGTGGATGAATTAATCGCCTCGCCTGAGTTTGCGCAACTGGTGCAGCAGCAGGCAGCAGGGAAGCCAATCACGCCAGCCGTTCGCAAAGTCGCGCGGTCGCGCGCCTTCTCGCGGGTTGTCAACGAACTCGGAAGGCCCGCCGAACTTTCAGACCGCGAACTCTGGATTCTCCAGGCCCTTCAAGTCGGTTCGCAGCCTCAGCAGGCGAAGGACCAACAGCGAACCTTGCATTGAGGCACCCCATGATCGCCGCACAGACCCCGTTCCCGTTCTTCACCGACTTGCAAGGCCAGCCGCTGCAAGCCGGATCGCTGTACTTCGGAGTGGCCGGCCAGAACCCGGAGACGGACCCAATCGAGGTGTTCTGGGATGCCGCCGGCACGCAGCCCGCGCTTCAGCCCATCCGCACCATCAACGGCATGCCGTCCCGAAGCGGAACGCCCGCCGCGGTGTTCATGGACGGCACGGACTACTCGCTGACCGTGAAGAACGCGGCGGGCGAGCTGGTGCTGTACGCGCAGAACGCCGGCAGCATCAGCGGCGTCGCTCTGCTCAAGACCGAGCTGGCGAGCAGTTCCGTTGGGCTTGGCTCAAGGCTTGTCGCATGGATTCGCCGCGCGACGGGCGCTGTTGCCCGCTGGGTCGAGGACAAGTTGGCAGACACGGTGTCGGTCAAGGACTACGGCGCGGTTGGCGACGGGCTCACTGACGATACGGCTGCAATCACTGTCGCCGCGGCGTCTGGCAAAACCCTTTTCTGGCCTGACGGCACTTACAAGGTCACGTCTACCCTTGTCTTTGACACGCAGCAGCGATGGGATGGGCAGGGGGCCACCGTCAAGATGACTCATTCCGTAGGCTATTGCACGCCGCTCATGTGGCTGAAGCCAAATGCCTTCGGATCGAGGTTCTTCGGCATCAAGTTCGACCACAACGCAGTCGGCGTCTCCCAGGCTTCGCTGTCCAATCAGCTCGCATACGCTTATCAGTCGTGTGTGCTGGTTTCGGCCGATGAAGTGTTTTTTGACGACGGCTGCCGATTCACCAACGCATGGGATAACGGGCTGTCCGTTGGCTACTTTGTCGTTACTGGCGATGGTTCCGGCGGGTCTCCATTCCACGCGACTCAAACGACGCAAGCACCGGCCCGCGTTCGGGCTACAAACTGTGTCTCTTACAACTGCGGATGTGGAGTCCATTCCTCGTTCGGCGAGGCCGGCAAGAAGGGTGCAGGGTTCAACAATCTGACGGGCATTGGAACGCAGTTCATTGGCTGCATCTCGATCAGCGATTACAACGGGTTTACCAATGACTACGGCGGCGGCGGCCAGGCGTTGATGAGTGGATGCCTGGCGTATGCCACGGCCCTTGATGCCGGCAACCCGACCAATGGCAGCGGCATCAGTTTCTGGATTGGCGACGGGCTGAGCATCCTAACCGGGTGCCGCAGCTACTTTGCCGGACTGAATGGCCTGCTATCAGACGCATCGTGCACGGGGCTCACTGGCGATGTGGCGATCTACGCGCCGCAGCGTGAAGGGGCCATCTTCAAGGGCAATCAAGTAAACATGGTGGTTACCGTTGACGCGGCTGGACAGGCCGCTCCGAACACCTATGACGCCATTGTCATTGATTCATCCGCCTCCTCCATTTCCGGCCTTGCGCTCGACAACGTGCGGATTCGCGGATCAATGCATCGTTGGGGTATTTACTGCTCCGGCTCTAACGGAATCGATGGCTCCGTGAACATCGGCGAAGTCGTCGGAGCGACCGGCCTGTTTAACTACGATCCCGACCTTGGCCACAACCTGGCCGTCAGTAGCACATACCTTAACCGCTTCGGTTTTGGGTGCGCTGATCCGACGTTTGAAGTGGAGGCCCTCGGCGATACCACCGATTACCTAGTGCAGGCTGTCGGTGACAGCGCCGGGAATGGCTCGTTCGCCGTGGGAGACCGCAGGAACCGAGACAACCGGATCGCTTTCGGATACGACCACGACAACGACGTGGGTGTCATTCAGGCAATCACGGCCGGCGTACTAAAGCGCCCGCTACTGATGAATCCGAGCGGGGGCGATGTGATGGTGTCCTCTGGATCGTGGGCCGATGGCTGTATGCGGATGGGGGACTATAGATTGTGGGTTGACAGCGCCGGGCGCGTGCGAATCAAAGATGGCGCCCCGTCTGGCGACACAGACGGTGCCGTTGTTGGCTCGCAGAGCTAAACAGGAGAGCCGCCATGCTCAAGCAACTAGCCGACCTTCTCCGCAAGATGGCCGACAAGATCGATCCGCCCGCGAAAGCCGTAGAGCCTCCGGCCGGCAGCGACCCCGACAACAGCAGCTTCGTCACGATGGAGTCGGCGGCCACCT
>ERZ724522.1843-NODE-1843-length-10603-cov-4.801953_pt1 | contig 10603 bp, 17 predicted proteins | sample MGYA00376055_ERZ724522 | MGnify/ENA primary metagenome ERZ724522 (study PRJEB28724, sample SAMN07190884) | wastewater metagenome | isolation source: effluent of sewage treatment plant in Hong Hong | place: Hong Kong | collected 2016-03-17 ... | reverse complement strand
TTAGATAATCAAACAAGAAATCTATAACGATGCACAAAGAGCTATAAAAGAAGGAAGTTACAAGGTAAACATAAACTTCTTCCCTAGACATAAGGAAATAGTAATAAAATATAAAATATGATAAAGAAGACAAAAACTGGATACAAAGTAACAAGTGAGAAAGGAAAAAACCTTTCAAAATCTAACTTATCCAAGAAAGAAGCAGTTAAAAGGTTGAAACAAGTTGAATACTTTAAAAATCATGAAAAATAGTAAATGGATTTGTGTAGCTTTTAGTAAACACAGAGAATGTTCAGGTGAATGTAATTGTTTTTGTAGAAATTAAAATTATGAATGAAAACCAAGATAAACAAGTAGAAAACAAGCCATTAAGAGATGAAAAAGGAAGATTACTTCCTGGAAGTACTGCTAATCCAAATGGTAGACCAAAAGGACAAACTCTTAAAGAATACATGGCTGAAAGGTTTAGAACTATGTCGCCAGAAGAAAAAGAAGAATGGCTCAAAGATGTAGCTAAATCAGAGAAATGGAGAATGGCTGAAGGAAATCCTAAACAAGATGTAGAAGCTGATGTTAAAGGAGAACTCAAGGTAATAATTCCTAAAGCAGTAGCGGATACTTTTAATATAAATGATAACTCTAACCAAGAAACAAGAGGAAGTAATACGGAATAAAAGCCGATTCAAGGTTTTAAACTGGGGTCGTCGCTCTGGTAAAACTACATTATTTGCATACGAAGCTCTAGGAACAGCTCTAACAATATCCAATGCTCATATTACCTATTATGCCCAAACCTTTGGTGATGCTCGTGATATTGCTTGGAATATTTTTCTTGAAGTATTTGGAGAAGCCGTTGCTTCAAAGAACGAAACCTTGCTTGAAATTAAAGTCTATAACCTAAAAGGTGGAACTTCTCTTGTCTCTCTTAAAGGCTGGGAATCTGTTTATCAATCAGGTAAAGGAAGAGGAACTGAAAACGATTTGATACTTGCCGATGAAGTTGCGTTCTGTCGTGGATTTATGGAATATTACGATAAAGTTCTCGCACCAACTCTTCTTACCTCAAAGGGTAGAGCTGTCTTTGGTTCAACACCTAATGGATTTAATGATTTTCACAAACTCACTCAAAGAGCTTTAAGTAGTAATGATTGGTATTATTCTCACGCTACATCCTATGACAACGAAGCCAATGACCCGAAAGATATTGAAAGAATAAAGAATGAAATTCCCGAAGATAGATTTGCTCAAGAATATCTCGCAGACTTTAGAAAATTGGAAGGACTGGTTTACAAAGACTTTGATAGGAATATCCATGTCTTCAATGAAATAACGCCCATAAGAGAGATTAACCGCATTATAGGCATAGACTTTGGCTGGACTAATCCTACAGCTATACTTACAATTTTAGTTGATTATGATAATACATATTGGGTAACAGATGAGTTCTATAAAACTGGCAAAACAATGGAAGATATAATTGGGTATTGCCGAACCTTACGAGGTAATTCATTCTACCCAGACCCTGCTGAACCAGACAGAATTGAAGAACTTAATAAGGCAGGTTTTAATATTCAAGAAGTATCTAAAGATATAGAGTTCGGAATCCAATGCGTTCAAAGGCTATTTAGAACTAACAAGATTAAGATTCACGCAAGCTGTACTAATTTAATTTGGGAACTTGAAACATATCGTTATCCTGAAAAGAAATCAAATCATAATGAACCAGAAACTCCAGTAAAAGAGAATGACCATCTATGTGATGCTCTTCGTTATGCCGTTTATAATACAGCCCCAGTGGAAGATGATTCTGCTCTCTTATGGAAAGTGTCCAAGAATAGACAAAGAAATGTTAGTATGCGTTAAAATATAGGAATGGATAACACCAATCTCACAAATCAGACAATCTTCGGAACAATCCGCCAAGAGATAAATGATTTCGTAAACAACTACATAGAAGTTGTGCCTGGATTTAACTTCAACCAATACGAAACAATCAAGCGTATTCATCTTTACACAAACTCACGCTACTATGACCAATCTCTATTTAGTGGAAGAGAAAAGCTATTTTTTAACATCTCAAACTATCGCAAACAAGCTATCTCAACCTACTTAAACATAGACACAAAGGATATAAGACTTTATCCAATGAATCCGAAGAGTGAAATGTCTACTTTCTTATTGGAAAAGGAACTTAAACTCTGGCTCAAACAAAACAACATTCCAAAAAAACTTAACGAGATGGCAGAAGAAGGAGCTTGTTATGGTTCTGTAGTTCTTAAAAAGACAAAGAAAGGTGCTCAAATTGTAGACTTAAGACGATTGTTCCTCGACCCAACTTGTAGATTCATAAAGGAATCACGCTTCATCACTATCAAACACTATTTCACTCCTTCAGAGCTACGCAAGAAAGTAAAAGATGGCTGGAATAAAGATGCTATTGAATCTATTATTCAAAAGAAAAAAGGACAGAAATCTTATGCTCCTCAATCTTACGAAAACTATGGAACTACAAATCCAATAGTTTCCACCCCTTATATTGAAGTTTATGAGCGTTATGGAGAACTTGATGCTTCATTTTTTGGAAAGACTGGCGACCCTATTCGTTGTTTAGCTATTGTTGCTGAGCCATTCTTAATAGGAAGAGACCCAAATAACACTCAAAATAGTTGGGATGATGGTTCAGTTCTATTCAAAGCTGAATGGTTCAAAGACTATCCTTTCAATGATTTCCACTATCAACAGACACGAGGTCGTTGGCTTGGAGTTGGAGTTGTTGAAGAATTATTCCCTGCTCAAGAACGCTTCAATGAAATGTCTAACCAAAAGCGTATCGCAATGGAACTGTCCTCAATGCACCTATTCCAATCTGCCGATGCAACAGTAGTGGATAATATCCTAACTGACCTACAAAGTGGAGACCTAATTAAGACTAAAACACAAGGTTCTATTCAACCTATTGCTAATGAGGAACGCAATATGCAAGCGTTTACCCTTGAAGAGAAGTCTTACATGGACTTGGCAGATAAGATTTCATTCGTAAATAACATAATAAGTGGCGAACAATTACCAAGTTCAACTTCTGCGACACAGGTGGCAGTTCAAAACATAAACAGTAAGTCACTCTTAAAGTTTAAGCGGGAAAACTTCGCTATATTTATTCGTGAGTTTATAGATGAGTTTGTATTACCTCAACTAGTCAAAGACCTTACCCCAGAACATATACTTCGCTTTACAGGAGATTATAACGACCTACAAAAGCTAGATATGGCTCATACTGATGTTGTTACTAACGAAGCAGTATTTAATTATGTAATGGAAACAGGAATTGTTCCTACTCAAGAAGAATACAATGCCTTGAAGCAAAAAACCATGCAAGATATGAAGAAAAAGGGAACTAATCGTTTCGTTCAGATAAATAAAGACTTTTTCGGAGATACTGACTTTGAATTTGATATTATACTTGATGACGAACAAGAACCTATTGCAACTCTGGCTCAAAATACATTCCAACTCCTTACAGCTGTTGCTCAAAATCCCACATTACTTACTCAACCAGTTACTAAAGCTCTTATCTATGATTGGGCAGAGAAATCAGGTATTAGTCCTGTGAAACTAGAGATAGCCGAAGCTCAAGCACCTGCTCAAACACAACAGAATCCCCAAGCACAAATGCAACAAATGATGTCTCAAATGCAAGCTCAACAACCTAATCAACAGTTTAAACAACCAGTAGCATAATATGGACTCAAATAAATTAAAAGGATTACAAAAACTAATTTTAGACCCAGAATGGCATTATGTTGAAGAATTGCTGTCCAAAAACAGCGAGCCACTTAGAGATATTGCTACAATAGACTTAACACAGAGTGCAGAAACTATTAAAGCAATAGTTGCAGGCAGACAAGAAACATTAAAACTCATTGACAATTTCAAACACGAGGTCGGACAGATTAAAAATATTAAACCTAATCAAGCTCCAACGAGCTTCGCATAATTATGACAGTATCAAGAAAAAGTCCTGGAGAGTATGACGCAGAAGATGAAATGACAGTATCTGATTATCTAGCAGATAAAAGAGAATGTCAGGACAGAAGTGGCTATCCTCCAGTATCAGACGAAGAATTAGAACAACAGGCAGTAGACGAGAAATTACCAAGTGGGTCGCAATCTTATTAAACTAAAACTATAAACATATATGAATCAATCAGTTACAGATAGTTCAGGTTACAAAGCAAATGTGCCAATCGGCTCATATGTAGAAAGTCCTGAATTGAGTACAGAATACTCACAAATAAACAAGGCATATCAAGTCGCAGATATACCAACAAATGCTAACTCTACAAAGAGAACAGCACCAACATTACCAGCTGGCTTGGATTCTCCTGCAAATGTAGGAAATTCATCATGCTAACTATGGAAAATCCAAACAAATGGTCAGCACGAGACCAAAGTCGTGAAAACTCAAATGATTACTACCAAAAGAACAGTGCTGTGCCTCTAAACGGCTACAACATGGGTCAGGTAAATGAATACACAGACAAAATGTCTGCACTTTCATCTCAAGGAGAATCAAGCGTAGAAGGAGATTGCTCAATGAAAGGAATTAAGAGTGAAGATAGTTTGAATGGTTATTTAACTGAAAATAACCCTGCTTACCAAGAATCAAAGCAGAAATAATATACTGGGGTTGCGTCCATTTAACGCAAACATTATTAAGTAACATAGACTTTTAAAACTATGAATGAAGATATAAACGAGAACATCGACTCTCAAAACGATGCACAGAACGAAACTGTGGATACAAATGAAACTACTTTAACAGTTGATGACTATAACAAGTTAAAGGCAGAGAAAGAGGCACTAGAAGAAGCAAATAAGAAATTATATGCTCGTGTCAAAAAGTCATCGGAAAACAAACCGTTAGTGAATACTCATGCTCAGCAAGATAATTCACAAGTTAACCAAGAACTAGCTCGTCTAAAACTTAAAGTTGACCACGGAATTACAGATTCAGAAGCCATAGATTTCATTATGAAAAACGGTGGCGAAGAAGCTCTAAAAAATCCTTATATTAAAGGCACTATAGATACAATGATACAACAAAAGAAAGCCGAACAGGCTGTTGTGTCAGAAGAATCAGGAAAATCTGAAGTAGATAGGAAATACTCCAACGAACAACTTAAAGCTATGCCGAGTGATGAACTTGAAAAAGTTTTACCTCACGCCTAGATATTATTAAAACTTAACCCTAGCGTGCAGGTTACATTATGGCTGCACAATCCACAACCACAACACTTTCACAGCAAATGTCTATATTCTACGACAAGGTTTTCCTTGAGCGTGCAATGTTAGCACTACGCTATGACTTCGGAGCAACGAAGAAAACCATGCCTCTTAATTCTGGTAAAACAATTTACTTTAACAGAATGACACCACTAGCATTACAGACAACTCCTTTGACTGAAGGTACAACACCTGCAGCAATCTCAATGTCTTCAACTATCGTTTCTGCTACTGTTGCACAGTATGGTACATACACAGCAGTTTCTGATATGTTTGCTTTGACATCTATTGACGTTGGTCTAAAGGAACACGTTTCTGTAATGGCACAAAACGCTGGCGAAACTATCGACACACTTATCGCAGCAGAACTTTCAGCTAACGCTACTGTTCAGCTCGCAGGTGCAAAGTCTAACATCACAGCTATTGCGGCTACTGACACTCTTACAGGTGCAGAAATCCGTAAAGCAGTTCGTACATTGAAGATTAACAAAGCTCGTATGTTCCCAGAAGGAATGTTCCGTGCTATCGTTCCTGCAGCCGCAGCTTACGATTTGCGTGGAAATACAGAGTGGCTAAACTCTTTGATTTACACTGATGCAAGTGATTACAAGAAGGGCGTACTTGGTTCAATCCACGGCGTTCGCTTTGTAGAAACTAACAACCAAGTTAGTGAATCTTCAACGGTTACTGTTTATCACACTTATGTATTTGGAGATGGTTCTTATGCAATGCTAAACCTAGAAGGTCAGCCTGCACAACACATCTTCTACAAAATACCTGGTGCTAATGATACTTCAAACCCATTGAACCTTTACAGTACAGTTGGTTGGATGGCATACTTCGTTGCGAAGATGCTCAATGCAAACTGGTGTATAGTTATCAAGAGCGGTGTAACTGCTTAATCGACAGCTCTATCAACAATCAACACTCCGAAAGGGGTGTTTTTTGTTTATAAAATAGTTGCATCTATTTTATGGAGTGATATAATTAAGCAATATGGAAACTAAATTATTTGAAAAGCAATTACAAGATGAGGTGGATTCAACTATTAACTTTAGAGAGCATCCTGTGAATAAGGACATTGTTGGTATTTATTATGGAGATATTTATACAGAAACAGCTATTCCATCTCAAACTATAAACCCAGAACGCCAAGAAAACTATGTAGACCTTTTTGGCTATCCTCATCGTGGCTCAAATGAAGCAACTGCTAGAGTTAAAGCATTTATTGAAAGATTTAATACAGACGAGAACTTTAAAAATTATGTGTTAGGAATAGACGATGAAAATACTGATACAGAATCGCAGGCGTAGCCTTTGGCAAGGAGGCGATTACACTCAACTAGATTACACAGTTGAAGCTCTTAGAAAACTTGGATATGAAATAGATATATCCGAACAATATGTTGTATCGCCTGAAACTATAGAGAAATATGATTTAGTTCATTTATGGAACTTCTCAATGGAATGGACAAAGTTTCAACTCTGGGTCGCTCGCAAGCATAAAAAACCTGTTATATGTTCAATGATTTATCATGAAAGTGATGCTTTTATACCATATAATTTACAGCAAATAATGATGGATGAGCTTTCTTATGCTATTTTTCAGACAAAAGGCGAAATGGAGCGTGCAAAACGCCATTTAACCATAAAAGACGAGCAGATAAAGTATATTCCTAATGGAATTGACTCATTTTGGTTAGAGATTAGTCAATCTCGACTTCCAATGGAGCGATTTGTACTTACTGTGGGTCGCATAGAACCATCTAAAGGGCAACTAACTACTGCAAAAGTCTGTAAAGATTTAGGAATTGCATATATTTGCATAGGCGAGATTATGGATGTTGATTATGCTCGAAAATGTATGGAAAATGGAGCAGAAATCAAGCAACCAATGAAAAAAGAAGAACTAAAACCGTGGTATTACTCTGCTAATGTTTATATTCAACCATCAAAAGCTGAAACTTGGAGTTTGTGTGTTGATGAAGCACTTTCACAAGGTACACCATGTATTTTAACTGAAATGTGCGAACGAGAATTACCTGTTATTCGTTGTAAATGGGAAGATTATGAAAGTATAAAGTCATCTATCCAAAAAGCTATTGAGATGAAAAAAGATTTTACTTTATCAGAATCATTAAAAACTTGGGATTCAGTCGCTCAAGATATATCAAAATTATATGAAGAAATTAGTAAAATATAACGGAATGAATTATCAGTTAGATATGTTAATTAAATATCTTCTATGGAAAGTATTTGTAAAGCCATTCAAATCTCTTTTTTATTTTATAAGTAATAAACATTGGGATGGTCGAAATCCAAAACCACATTATTTTTGTTATAAACATCATCTATTTGACCAAGATGTATCAGGATTGAAATGGAGATTATTTCTTTTTAAAAATAGAAAAAATATAGTATGAAAATCTCAATTATAATGCCAACATTTAATAGACCTCAATTCATAAATAGAGCTATAAATGCTATTTTATCTCAATCTTATGAAAACTGGGAACTTATAATTCAAAATGGTGGAGAAAGTATCAAGGATATAATCCCTCAAGACCCTAGAATTAAACTATTTGAAGAAAAAGATAAAGGAATAACAGATGCAATGAATAAGGGAATGGCTCGAGCAACTGGAGATATATTTAATTGGCATAATGATGATGATGAGGTAGCCCCTAATACGTTTAAAATCGTTGTAGACAGCATAAAAGACCATAAATGGCTCTATGGCTATATTTACATGACAAACGGCTCTACGGGGCATTATTGGGGCGATAAATGGCAAGGATTAACACGATTGGTAGATGGAAATCATGTTCCTCAACCAAGTGTCTATTGGAAAAGAGACCTCTATGAAGAAGTAGGAGGAATGGATGAAAGCGAAGACCTTACTTCTGATTATGAATACTGGCTACGATTCGGCTCGAAATATAATCCACTATTCCTTGATAGAATTATGGCTTTTTATCATTTACACGATGACCAAATTACTAATAAACAAACAGCTGAACAAATAGCACAAGCTAAACGAACAGCAGAAAAATATGTTAAGTAATGAAAAATTAAACAAAATACTTGATGAACATATTGGTAAAATTGGTACTTTCGTAGAAATTGGCGGTTACGATGGCAAAACTCTTTCAAATACATATCATCTAGCAAACAATAATTGGAAGGGATATTATTTTGAACCGATAATTGAATATGCAAACAAATGTTATCTTAACCATAAGGATAATAATGTTGAAGTATTCTCTGTAGGAATTGGTAATGAAGGATTAAGACAAATGTATATATCTGAAATGTTATCTACCTTAAGAGATGCTGATTACTTGTCTAAAATAAACCAACTAGAATGGTTCAAAGACGCTCAATTTACAAAAAAAGATGTTTATATTGCACCACCAACAATACTTCCAAAGTGTGACTTTTTGGTTATAGATGTCGAAGGAGCAGAACATGAAATTATTTCTAAAATGACAATAAGACCGAAAGTTTTAATGATTGAATTACACGAAGAATCTAAAGAATGGCAACTTATAAATAACATCGAACCATTAAAAATATTATTAGAAAATATGGGCTATAATAAAATCTACAGCGATGATGTAGATTCAATATTTATTTATGAAGATACTCATAACAGGGCATAAAGGATTTGTTGGGCGACATTTTATTAAACTTTTAGAAAAAGGCAATGAAATAATTGGTGTTGATATTAAAGACGGATTAGATTGTCGTGATTTCTTTAAAACAGAAAAAACTCAATATGATTTAGTAATTCACTTAGCTGCAATTGTAGGAGGAAGGGAAACTATTGAGAATAATCCTATTGCAGTTGCGACTGACCTTTCAATAGATGCGGAGATGTTTAATTGGGCAGTAAATACAGGACAAAAAAAGATTGTTTATTTCTCAAGTTCTGCCGCCTATCCAACTTACTACCAGAATGGAGAATTGGAAGTAAAACTAAAAGAATCTGATATTAAATTACAAGAAATCCATAACCCCGACATGACTTATGGTTGGGCTAAACTTACAGGAGAAATGCTTGCAGAATATGTTAAAAAACAAGGAATAAAAGTGTATGTTTTTCGCCCTTTTAGTGGTTATGGAGAAGACCAAGATTTGACTTATCCTTTCCCATCATTCATACAACGAATTAAAGATAAAGTTTCAGAGTTTGAAATATGGGGTAATGGAGAAGCTGTGCGTGATTTTATTCACATAGATGATATTTGTGAAGCAGTTATGAAAGCGGTGGAATTAGATATACAAGAACCAATAAATCTAGGCTCAGGTATTCCGACTTCTTTTAACGAATTAGCAGAGATGTGTATGGCAATATCAGGACATGAAGTACCGATTAAACACTTATTAGATAAACCTGTTGGAGTTTCATATCGTTGCTCTGACAACACAAAAATGTTACAATTTTATCAACCTAAAATAACCCTAGAACAAGGGATTGCAAAATGCTTGATGAAGAAATAATAAAAACTTTGAATATAAAAGGACTTCAATCAGTTAGACATCTTGTCCATGAAAGCGGAAATCCTTACGCTATATACATAACTAATCGTTTCAGAAAGATTGGTTGGCTTTCAAATATAGATGGTAAATACTATGGGACAATGTCGAAACTCGCTTTAAAGGACAAGGACGATATAATAGATTATTATTTGGCAATAGATGAAAATGCCAAGAAAACCCTTACAGAATTATGCAAAAAATAAAAGTTTGTCTCATAGGTACGGATTACAATTCCTCGGAAGAACGTAAAAAGACTAATGGCTATGGCGGTGTTACTTACTATCGTCTTATAGCTCCAATGCTTAATCTAAAAGATTTTGATGTTGAGTATCATGGTGCAGATTTAATGGAAGAAGCTAAAGGTAAAACAGTTGAAGATTTTTGGACTGGTTTAGTAGAAAGATTTGATATTTTTGTAATAAAACATATAGACAATGCTGAGGCAGCCTCAAACCTGGTATTTTTTTGCACACAAGTTTATGGTAAGCCACTAATTCTTGATTTAGATGATAATCTATTTGAAGTAAAACCAGACCAGCCAGCATGGGAAGTTTATAAACCTGGTACTGAAAAACGAGCTATAATATCATCCTTGTTGTCTTTTGTAGATGGAATATTTGTTTCAACTCAACCACTTTCAGATTATATAAAAAATTATCTAAAAAATGTTCATAATAGAGAAATACCTATATTTGTTTTACCAAATTATAATGAAAAAGAAATTTGGAATTATGAACCAGCAAATAAAAATCCAAATAAAATAACAATAGGTTGGGTC
>ERZ724522.1842-NODE-1842-length-10604-cov-14.935634_pt1 | contig 10604 bp, 10 predicted proteins | sample MGYA00376055_ERZ724522 | MGnify/ENA primary metagenome ERZ724522 (study PRJEB28724, sample SAMN07190884) | wastewater metagenome | isolation source: effluent of sewage treatment plant in Hong Hong | place: Hong Kong | collected 2016-03-17 ... | reverse complement strand
CCGGGCTTCTGGATGATCAGTTTCTGCGCGACCGCAGAGCCGCGCTTCCCGGTGTAGAGGTAGCCGTACGTGGCCGCCGCTTCCATCGTGACGAAACTGCTGTTGTCGGGATCGCTGCCGGCGTGCAGGCTCCACTGCGAGAAGGCACCGGCGCCGTTGGGCAGCAGGCCCGAGACGTTGGAGCCGTTCTCGTCGGCAGGCGAGAAGTAGAAGTTGTTGGAGTAGGTGCTGAAGTCGTTGGTCTTGTAGACCATGCGGCCGAAGCCGAAGCCGACGAAGTTGTTGCCGCGCGCCGCGCTGTACTCCAGCGCCTCCTGATCGTGGTCGCCGCCTTGCGCGTAGACCTTGCCCCACTTCGTGCACTGGTACATCCTCACGCCGTCGCGCGTCACGATGCCGTTGCCCGCGTACTCGAGGCAGGTTTCGATGGTGACGAAGCTCGTGCCGCGAATGATCAGGCGCGAGGTGGACTCGTTGACGTTGTAGCGGATGGCCACCTTGCCAGCGTGCACCGTGGGCCACACGCTGCCATCGCCGGCCGAACCGCGGTAGTCCGCGAACTGACCGCCGATGACCACCACCGGGCCGCCGGGGAAGGTGCCAGCGCCACCCACGTCCAGGTCGTACGTGAGGTTCGTCTCCCACTGGAGGTCGTGGAAGGCGATGGCCGCTTGGCCGTTCGTGTCGCCGTGGACGATCACGCCGACCTGGTTGTCAGCCACGGTGCCGCCGTACCACCCCAGGCAGGTGAACTTGTCGAACTTGGCGCCCCACTCGGTGCAGCGCCGGATGTCGACGTTGAACATCGTGAGCGGCGTGGCGCTGGCGGTGCTGTTCGAGCAGTCCAGACCGCGCACGCAGTCGGCGATGGTCACGTGGTGCAGCATCCACGACCAGCACGTCTTGCCCGGCGTGCTGAACTTCGCCCCCGTCTCCAAGTTGCGGATCTCGACGTTGTCCAGCAGGTAGTTCGCGGCGAGCTCGGCGAGAACGCCGACCGTGCCCGCCACGATGGAGCCGAAGTTGTCGCTGATCTTCAGGTTGCGCAGCGTGAACGTCGGCCAGCCGGACGCGCCGCCGCTGCCCGACGCCTTGACCACCGGCTTGGCGCGATCCGCCGGAATTAGCGTGGTGCCGCCGCCGACAAACGCATGGTTCGACGACATCGGAATGGCGCCGACGAAGTTCACTTCCTGGCCGCGGCCCTGACCCTCGAAGATGATGCCCTTGGGTACCACGAGGTTGCACTTGATCACGCCGGCCGGGGCTTCGACGATGCACCCGCCGATGTCCCGGGCGTACTGCAGCGTTTCTTGCAGCTTCGCCGTGAGGTCGATCTGTCCCAGCCCCGCGCCGATGCTCATCATCTCGACGACGGTGAGGTTGCGCGACAGGCTGATGCGCTCGCTCACGCGGGCCTGCAACGTGGTCGTCGTCGCGTTCGGGCCGGGCGGCGTGTACGCCGCCGCCCGGTTGAAGTGGGCGAACAGCGCGTCGTTCAATTGCCCCAGGTCCGCCGCGTCGGGGTCGATGCCGGCGCCGATGATCGCGTTGCGGATCTCCTGCGTGATCATGTGCCAGGCGTACGGTCCGGGCACGGTGGGCGACGGGCCCCCTTTGGGGTAGCCCGACTGGGCGCCGGGCGGGAGGGTCGGCGGCGTACCGACGGCGTTACTTTCCCAGACTGCGTCCATGGCTCAAACCTCGACGTAGCAACCGGCAACGTAGAGCGTCGACGTGTTGCCGAAGTTGGTTTCCGTGGGCTGCCCGGCGCTACTACCTGCGCCGTCGTAGGTGCGAAGCTCGACCACGTTGGTTGCGTTCTTGATGAGTGCAGAAGGCGGGTGGGTCATGCCGCTCATCAGGTCCACCGAGAGATGCAACGGCACGATGTACGCCGACTGAGGCAAGCCGGTGAGCGCCACGGTGGCCACGCCAGTCGACGACCCTTTGGCGCTGAGCTTGATGCCGAAGCGGAACTGCACGAGCTTGCCTTGGCGAAACCAGTAGCCCTCCCTCACCGTGTAGGTCATGCCGACAGCCGCGCCACCGAACAGCAGCGATGGTGTGAACGAGGTCGGCTGCCCGGCCAGCGCAAGGATCGCGTCCCGCAGCTGCGTCAGCGTCGAGGCGTCGGGCGTGAGGCCCGCCGCGACGATGACTGCCCGCGCCTCTTCGCTCATCTGATGGAACCAGTAGGCGCCGGGGTTACTCGGCGGCGTCACTCCCGGGTTGCCCTCGGTGAAGTAGCCGGTCGAAGGCGAACCCGGCGCGGACGGGGGCGAGCCCGCTGCGCCCGACAGCATGGTGCGAAGATCCATCGTTGACCTCTATGTGTAGGACATGACGCACACCGTCTGCGCGGGCTTGGCCGCGGCCATGAGTGCATCAAGAAAGGGGTTGCCGAACCCTGGCGTAGCGAGCACCACGTCGGCCGTGGGGGAATAGGCGACGGCGTCGGCAGCCGACGCGTTGACTTGAAAAGCATGCGCCCACGCGTCGCCATAGATCGCGCCGATGGGCTGCGCGACCGACCATGGCTTGAATTGCGTGATCGTCACGGTGAAACCGAACGACGCCGCCAAGGCGATCAAATACGACACGCTTTGGCCGCCAGTGTTGGCCAAGGCCGCAACGACCGCCGCCTGCCGCGCCGAGGTGGTCGCCGGGGGCGCCCCATAGGGCAGCGGCAGGCCCAACGTGCTCTCCCACTCCGGCAACAGCCCGACGGCCGTGGCGGGAAAGCTGTCGGCCAGCATGCCGTTCGTGGCGTCGTTGGCGTCGGCCAGCGACTCCGCCAGTCCGGTGAGCACTTTCGTCAGGACGGCCGACGACTCGCGCGGCCATGCCGCGCCGCGCGGCAACAGCGCCTGCAGCCGCGTGACGTAGTCCGCGGCGGTGTAGGTCGGGGCGGGCATCAGGGGAACGAGACGACGCCGACGACGGGCAGTGCGCCCGCGGACGAAGTGATGTTGCCTGCGGGCGAAGTGATCAGGAAGCCAGCAGTGTTGGGCACGGCAGCGACGGCGGCCTGCACGTAGCTCAGGAGCACGGTGGTGCTGCTCGCGCCGACCGAACCTTGGTCCAGCAGCACCTGCTTGATCGCCGCGGTGACGGCGTTCTTGGTGGCGGTGCTGGCCGACGCGAGCCCAGTGATGGTGAAGTTGACGGTGTTCTGGGACGGCGCTCGCGCCCGCACCAGGGCGGTCGCAGGCTGTCGTGAGAACAGGTAGTTGGCCAACGTCAACTGATCGCCGGTCGCCGCGCTGGCTCGAGACTCGCCAGTGGCGACGCCGTCGGTACCCTGCGGGAAACCGCCGAAAGCCGCCTCGGCGACGTCCAGCATGAAGTACACCGACACGGTGCCCGCGCCGTCCCCGTGTGGGATACACCAGGCACGCGTGACTCCCGGCACCTCGCGGGCCCACCGCACGTAATCGACAACGGCACCGCCGTAAGCCGGCGATTGGAAGGCCAGCAGCATGCGAGAGCGCAGCGCGTCATCCGTCTCGATGTCGGCGCCGCCGGTGAACGCCGAGGCCACCGTGACGGCGGCATTCACCCCCGCGACGGCCGAGTAGAGCGTCAGCGCAGAACCCAGTGCGGCGTTACCCGACGCCCCTGCGTCCGCGCTGGCGGCCACGGTTACCGAACCGCCCGAGATCGTGCCGGGCGCGGTCGTGGCGTACTTCCAGCCGTCCGCCCGGATCAGGGACGTGCCGCTCGGAACCACGGTGCCGTTCGCGCCAGTAAACGTGACGGTGCCGGTGGCGCTCGACGCCCCCAACCGCGACACATCCTTGAGCGCCGCCCAGGCTTCGAGGAATTCTTCGTCAGCCGTGAACGGCACGGCTTGGCGCGTCGCCCAGTCGATGTACCCGTAGAGCAGGTACACGATGGCGGCCTGGACTTCGCCGAGGATGTTGAGATTGGAGAAACGCAGCAGCGGGTCGCTGCCCGGCAGCGCCGCGGCGATCTGCTGGGCGACTTGGTCGCGCAGTTGCGTCAGTGTGGGGCGCGAGTAGGGCATGTCAGGCGATTCCGTTCCAAACCCACGAGAAGCGGTTCTCTTGGGCCGTTCCGTCGTTCTTCACCGCAACGACCTTGGCGCTGAGCCGGTTGCCCCCGACCCACTCGACCGACGTGTCGAAGCGTGCGACCACGCCGTCGTCGATCAACCATTGGAGAGCTTCGGCGATGTAGTCCTGGGCTTGCTGCAGGGTGTCCTGAGTACGCTTGGCGCGCATCAACAACCACAAGCGGGAACCGATGCGCACCGCCCCATCGGCCCACCACCCGCGTCGGTCATTCGACGCATCGGGTAGAAGGTCGTCAGAAACCTCGCGACGGTCGGTGAACAGGCTGATGATGATCGCAGTCGCAAGGTCGTCGCCTTGCGCCAACTGCGTGCCGTCGATCGCCCAATCAGCAGTCGTGCCGGACCACACGGTCTTGATGTCGCTCACGCCACCGTCCCCGTATTCCCCGCCAGCGTTCCGCCCGGGTGATAGTGCAAGTTGTCGATCCGCTTGCCGTTGGCGAAAACCGTACCGGTGAAGGTGGTGTCGCCCGTCACCTTGAGGCCGAGGGGCGCGGTTATCTCGATGCCAGTGCGTGAGAGCTTGACCACTTGGCCTTGGTCATCGGCCAGCGCCACTTCGCCGGGTTGCAGATGCAGCCGGTACTGCTGGTGCCCCGTGGCGATCACGACGGCGTCGCTCGGGTTACCTGCCAGAAACAAAAGCACTGCGTCGGCGCCTGCGGGTGGGTTGCTGTGCAGCCCGTATTCGCCAAGCCGCGGCACGGCGTTCTGCGTCCAGCTGCTGGTGACCTTCACCTGCAGCAGTTGCGCGGCCTTCGTGTCATCGACCAGTTGGACGCGGCCTCGCATCACCAGCATGCGCAACCGGTGTAGCAGTTCGGCCAGCACGGCTACAGACCCCCGACGACTCGACCGCGCTCGCGGATGGTGGCCACGCCCTGCCCCACCAGCACGAGGTTCGCCAGTTCGGCCGGGATAGCGTACTGCGGCAGCGTCGGTCGGACGGCGAAGGCCGCAGGCGGCACCAGCGTGAGCTCGCAGTGCGTGCCGTCACCATCCTTGAGGTAGGTGACCTCGCTGATCATCCACGTGACGTCTTCGACCTTCAGGGTCGGGATCTTGACCCGGGCGAGCGTGAACGGCCGATACAGCCTGCCCGTACCGTCGCGCCACGAGTCGGTGGTGATGCGCAGGTGGTGCGACGTGCCCCACCGGCGCGACGCTTCCCAGGCGCCTCGGTCGAACGCGACTTGCAGAGACTGCTCTTTGCCCCACTCGGCGATGAGGGCAGCAGGCCGATAGCGCGTCACGCCCTGGTCGGCCTTGACGGTCATCTTGTTCTCGGCTTCGCCGTACTCAAGCAACGGATTGAACGAGAACACGTAGGTCGTGTACTCGCTGAAACGCTGGTCGTCGGACACCGCAAAGCCCGCCGACAGGACGTTGACACCTTCCTCGAACCCGGTGCCGGCCACCTCAAAGTTGAGCGGTGCGTCTTCGGCTGCCGAGGGCCCTTCGGCCAGTAGCAGGGACCCGTCGGCCTTCTCGAACGCCAGCAGACCCGACAGACGGCACATACGCTCAATCAGCTGCCACGGCGTCTCGCCAATCATCAGCACCATGTACGGGATGACGCGACTGCTACGGTCCGCGCCAGGCAGACCGACCGAAGGGCCGGACGCGCCGCTCACGCTGATCCCGAAGGGCTTGGCCAGTTCCTGCGCCACCTGCAGCACCGACGTCGACATGATCTGTTGGCCGGGCCAGTACGCCGCGCAGTCGACGAGATCCTGGCACTTGCCGCGCCCCGAGATGCTTACCTCGTGCGAGCTCGCCGAGAGGCTACCGTTCCAACGGTTGACGTACCCCGTGACCAACAGGAAGTCGCCCAGGGTTACCTCGCACGTGTCGCCGGGCCGAACCGTCAAGTTCTTGGGGTCCCCGGTCGCTTCTGAGGTCGTAGCCTCGAACACGCGGGGGCATGACTCGATGCCCGCCGTGATCTTGACCGACTTCCACCCCGTCAATGGGACACCGTTGACCTTGATGACGACGTCATCCCCTTTGTCGCGGACGCCCGTCGTGACGATGGTCTGCACGTCGCTCATGTGGACAGCGCCTGAAAGGTCGTGGGCATGAACGCCGGGTGGCGGGGTGCGGCGCGGCTGACCAGTTCAGGCTCGCGCAGGACGTCGTCATACAGCCGCGAGGCCAGAACCAGGGACGGCGCGCTGGCCCCCGTGGTCACCGTAGTGAGGTCGGGCAGGGCGGCGCCACGCTCGTTGATGTCGGCGACGATGGCGGCTTTAAGCGCGCGGATCTCCAAGAACACCTCATCGTTGCCCGCGTCGCCCGCGTCGGTGATCAGCGCATCCAACGCGTCCACTGCGATCGAACGCACAAGGGCGGCGTCGGCCGAACTGACGGGCGCGTAGGCTGCAACCGCCAGCACCAGCTGAACAGCGGCGGCGCGCCGCAACATGCGCACGGACTCGATCTGCACGGTCAGCGCCGCCCCCGCCGTACTGCCCACCGCGGAGAACGCCACCATCGCCGCCAAGGCACGCACCGCGTCCCCGGGCGTCGGAGCACCGTTGCGGACGGCCAGCGCGAGAGCCTGGGCGGCCGTCACGAAGTCATCGGTGGTAGTCGGCCCCAGGTTCTGCCCCGCGGTGTCCAACGCGGCCGCCGCCGCCGCTACTGCGGCGCGAGACTCGGCCGCCTGAATCTTGAGCGTTTCGACCGTCACGAACGCGCCAATCACGAGGGCCTCTCCCGTGCGTACGCTGCCTGCGCGGGACAGGAGACGGCCGAATTGCCCAGGGAGCGTCGTGGCCAGGTTGACGAGGCTGGTGGCGTCTCGTTGCGCTTGCGTCGCAAGCGCCGCCCACGCACGGGCTTGCTTCAATCCCTCCGAAGCGCCGGCGATCCCCATGCGCAGCGTCGTCACCACGTTGAGCCCGAACGCGGCCAGTGCCTTCAGATTGGTTCGCGCGGCCGATTCTTGAACGTCTGCGGTCGAACGCTGCGCGGCCTTGGGGAACTGCCGCTTGCCCTGCTCGATGAAACGAAAAGTGAACTCGAAATAGCGACCGCGATCCCACACCTCTCGGCAAACGTAGTCCATCAGCGCGACGTTGCGCTTGCCGAGGGTTGGATGGACGAGTTCGCCGTCACCCGAACGCTCGAGGGCGGAGATGAGCGTGTTGCGCTGAGCAATCACGTCGTCCCCGACAACGAAGCCTTTCAACTCGAATCGCCGCGCCGCTTTGCCCAGATCCTCGACCCACGGCTCGTCGCGGAAGGGGTACTCGTGCAACGCGTTGCGGCGACCGAACTGCGACGCGCCTTCGAGCACGACGAAAGGCACTTTGCGGAAGCTGGCGGGCTTCAGCTGCGAGAAGTACGTGCCCCCCACCAGGCGGCCGAGCGTGTCGCCCTGGCCCTTGACGGTATTGTCGATCCCTTGGACCGAGTTGAACACACCCCTCAAGCTCATCACGGGGTCCTCGGGCCCGAGCGCTCGACCTTGAGGGGCGGGCCGCTGGACGTCGCGCTCACCTTCGCCTCAGGCGGCACCTCGACCTTGATGTGCACTTGGCTCGCGGGCGCTGAAGCCGCGTCAACGGCCGAAGCGCCACTGCGCGGCTTGAATCGGCCGCGCAGTTCATCTGCGGCAGCTTGCGCCTCTTCGTCGGTCATGCGGGGGGCGCGATCGTTGGCCTCGGCCCATTCGGCGATTCGGCGCCCCAGGTTACTCAACGGGTTCAACTCGCTCCCGCCGATGTAATTGCCGCCAGCCCTCGCAGTCTGGTTCGTGATGACGTAGCCGCGCTCGGTGTCGACCGCAGAGCGGATCTTGGCCGCATCCATCACAACACCAGTACCTCGCGCCATGCCGGCGTACTGCCCGGCGCCGCGCCGCCCCAGCGTGTAGATCGACTCTTCGGGCATGCCCATCGCCGCGGCGAATACGCGGAGGGCCTGCGGATCGCGGATCTGCTGCATGACCCCCGCGATGTTGTTCATCGTGCCCAGCACGTCGACGGCACCGTTGGCGTCCTTGCGGATGCCGATGCCGAAGTGGCGCATGAGCATGGCCGCCTGCGGGTTGCGGCCCCACATGGCGTCTTGCAGCGTGCGCCCGAGGCCGCTGATCGTGGCCGTCATGCCCTCGGCCGTGCCTCCTGCCAGGCGCGCGCTCTCGCGCCACACCTGCAGCCCTTCGGCACTCACGCCGAGGATCGTGCGAGTGCGGTCGATCTCCTGCCCTGCTTCGCTCCACGACTTCGTGAGCGCACCCACGGCCACCGCGGCGGCGAGCGCGCCGCCCGCAAGGCTGCCTGCGCCACCAATCGAGAACAGGCCGCCTACGACCCCGCGGCCGACGCCCAGCGAATCGGCCACGCGCTGCGCGCCATCAGCCGTGCTGTTGATCGCGCTGCGCAATTGCTTGAACTGATCCGCCTGTTTCGTCGTAGTGGCGCGCAGTTGCTTGTCGGACTCGTTGGCCTTGTCCTTCAGCGTTTGGAACGTGACGCTGAACTTATCCGTCGCCGTAAGATTTATCGCAAAGTCATTCGACATTACGAAGTCTCCCGCCGTGACGTTTTTGCAGCGCGCGCCGCCGCGTGCCGAGCCTTGGCCGCCGCACTGAGCTTTGCGCGATGCTCATCGGACAAAGGGACGCCGAAATTACGGTTGCGGGTACCTTCGCGAAGGAATTTCCCCTTGCGACTGGTGTTTCCCATGGACGCACGACGCATGCGCTCAAGGGTTTCCGGGCTCGCCTTCTTCCCTTTGCGGTTTGTATTACCCACCGCTAAGGCACGCAACCGCACTTCTCGATTCGGGTCGTTAGAGGCAAACAGCCCATAGACGAGGACGGGCCGGTCACTCACGCGACGTCACCCTGGAAACGGCGGGCCTCGTCGACCCACTGCGTCACCTCGTCCCAAGTCATGTCGTCGGTGTCCCGGGGGCCCCAACCGCAAACCAACGTCAAGCGGGCAACGACGCGTCGCCAGTCGGCGGGGGCGAGCCCGCAGGCCCATCCTTCTTCGCCGGCTTGCACGACTCGAAAAAATCAGCACACGCCTGGATGTCCTCTTGGCTGAACTGATCGACCACGGACGGCAGGATCTTGGCGTTCAGCGAGATGAGCTTGGCCAGGAAGTTGTGAAACCCGACTTCGATCTCGGCCTGGCGCAGTTCACCCATCTTGGGGTTCGTCAGGCCGACGTACTCATAGCGCAGCGAGCCGACCTCGATCGGATCGGACAACGTGATGCGGATGCGCTTGGCCATGGTCAGATTTCCTCGACGCTGCCGGTGTAACCCTCGAAGCGCACGCCGATCGAGCCATCGCCGGCATCGACCTCGATGGCCCCCACCTGCCACATGTTGCGGCCCGTCACCTGCTTCTTGTTGATGAGATCGAGGTGGACGGTCACGTTCTCCATGCCCGCCAGGTCGTCGACCGACAGGCCGTTGACGTTGCGCAGCGTGGCCGAGATGAACGGCACGTGCGGCTTCGCGCTGAAACCGTGCACTTGGTCCATGCCGACGAGCGACTCGCGCTCATACGTGCCGGTGCTGTACTTGCAGTCGGCGCTGAGCAGGTACTTCTTCCCATCGACGGAAATCGACGCGATTCCCGCGATGGCGTTTGTTTGGGCGGCCATGGTTCAGACTCCGGTCAGCTGAGGCGGAACTGCGCGAGCAGGGCGAAGACGCGCAGTTGGTTGATGAGCGTGCCCGGCCACAGGACGTCCACGCGGTTCGGGTTGGTCTTGCTCTTTTCGACCACCAGCGCGGCCTTGAAGGCATCGCCGTTCTGCACCAGGCCCAGGTCTTCGAGCTCGCGGTACTTGGCGATCAGTTCGCCACGGATGACGCTCGGCGTCACCACGCTCGGGTCGGTGGTGCGAATGCCGTCGGCGGCCAGCTTCACGCGGGCGAACTTGCTGGTGATCGCGGCTTTCAGCGAGCGCAGCACGAAGGCCAGCGTGAACAGCGTTTCGATCTGCAGGTAGCTGTCGTCGGGCGCGCCGAACGCGTTCTTCTGGTACGTCGTGATGACGTTCTCCAGCCGGACCGTGCCGTCGTCATCGACCGTGAAGGTACTCATGCCGGCGTACAGCAGCGAGTTCCGCTCGGTCAGCGTGTACTGGTTGATCCGCTTCAGCCCGATCAGACCTTGCACCTGCACGGTCTGCAGGGGCAAGGCCGGGTCATTGCGGAGACTCGCCGCAGCCGCCCCGGCCACTGCCGCGGCCCAGTGGTAGACGGGGGACGGGCCGCCGGCGAAAGCCATCACCGTCTCGTGCTGGTTGTTGCGCGCTTGCCCGAAGGTGGTGTTGTCGCCGAGCGTGCCGCTGTTGGCGCAAAAGACGTGTCCGTACAGTTGCTGCAGGTAGCTCCACCGCCCGTTGACGTCGCTCAGGAGCGTCTTCAGTTCGTCGAGGTTCGTCGCGTCGGGGTACTGCAAGACGATGAAGTCGAATGCGTCATTGCCCAGGCTGGGGATCGCGTCGGTCGCCAGCGGCCGCACGCCCGTACC
>ERZ724522.1841-NODE-1841-length-10614-cov-5.071598_pt1 | contig 10614 bp, 12 predicted proteins | sample MGYA00376055_ERZ724522 | MGnify/ENA primary metagenome ERZ724522 (study PRJEB28724, sample SAMN07190884) | wastewater metagenome | isolation source: effluent of sewage treatment plant in Hong Hong | place: Hong Kong | collected 2016-03-17 ... | reverse complement strand
GACTGTCTAGATAAAATTGATTCAGATTCAGTTCTTTCAAAGAATAAGATAAGCCCGATGGAGATGAAGAAGGAAATTGAGGTTGCATGTGAAACAGTGGTAGCTGAAATCAAGAAACGAGCCAAGAAAATTTCAAAACGAGAAGATATTTTGAAAGCCGCACTTGTTTCTGTAGAGGATGAGCGCTTAGCAAACATTATTACAGATGTTTTTATGGAAATTGGTAAGGATGGCATCATAATGGTTGAAGAAGGTGACAAAGAAACAACTTATGAGATTGTTAAGGGAATGGAAATACCGTCTGGTCTTCACTCTGAGCACTATGGAGATGAGATTATCGTTAAAAATGCACCAATCCTAGTGTCTATAGAAGAAATTAATGACATTAACAAACTTGTTCCGATTATGAACCAGTTAGTTGATGAAGGGAAAGGGCATTTAGTTATTTTCGCCAAACTTTTCTCAAAAGAAATACTTGAAATATTTGTAAAGATGCACGTTACGGGTGAATTTACTGTAATTCCAGTTAAGGGAACTGTTCCTGATAAGAATTGGCAACAACATGACATTGCTTCTTTCACGGGAGCTGTTATTTTTGACCAAGTACATAAACTTGGCTCAGTTAAGACATTCAAAATTAACAAAGAACGGGCATTATTTATAGAAGGTGCCGGGGATTCAAAGTCTCATGTTGCAAAGCTAGAAGAAGAGCTTAAAACACTCAAAACAGAGTTTGATAAAGAGAACATGCAAAAGCGCATATCATCACTATCTGGCGGTGTTGCTGTCATTAAAGTGGGCGCTCCTTCACAAGTAGAACGTGGCTATCTACAGGACAAATTAGACGATGCAGTACAATCTGTACGTGGCGCTATCCGAGAGGGTGTTGTTAAGGGTCGTGGTATGACACTATACGACATTTCCAATGAGTTACCAGAGAATATTCTCACCAACGCTCTTAAAGCACCTTATACACAGATTACAGAGAATGGTGTTACTGGTGATGCAGATGCTATTATTGACGGAGTGCCAGTGCAGTTGTCATGTGTAAGAACCGCCTGTTCAGTAGCGGGCATTGTTATCACTACTGAGATGACTATAGCTATAAAAGAAGATGAAACCACTAAAACAGAAAATAGAGACATTGACGCTTAAGTATATAGAACTTTTCCCAGATGAATACCATGCCGTGTGTGATTATTTGTCTGCTGAGCGTGAGAAGAACATTAACAAGTTTGCTTCTATTGCAGGGGATAAAACATTACAACGTAAGATATTTGAAATTCCAGAAACATTATCAAATATGTTTAACGCATCACTAACCATTGATGAATTAGTACAGTTTAAAGACGGACCATCCGGTAAGAAGATGGCTCATTGGTTTGCTAAACGCTTCCCTGAATTTGCAGGTGGAACAACTATATAATATGAAGATAGCACTTGCAATGATTGTAAAGGGCACTGACTCAGAAGCGGAACTTCTTGACAGATGCCTAGAAAATGTTTCACCGTATGTTGATGGTATTTTCATTACATCTACATATAAGAAAGGAGAAAAACCAAATAAGCGTGTACAGGAAGTTGCAGAGGCATATGATGCTGAAGTGTCTACCTTTGAGTGGATTAATGACTTTGGTGCTGCTCGCAACTTTAATTTCTCACAAGTAACTAAAGACTACGACTACATTCTTTGGTGTGATGCTGACGATGTGTGGCGTGGACTAGAAAAACTAAAACCAACACTAGAAGCTAATCCTAAAGTTGACATTCTGGCTTTCTGGTATCTATATGACTTCGATGAGTACAAACAACCTACTGTAGTCCATAAGAAATCTATGGTATGCCGTAATGATGGTTGTGTGTCGTGGTCAGGGAAACTACATGAAGACTTTGCAGAGAATCGACAGTGTAATGTCCAATTTGTAGAAGGTATTGAACGATTACACATGACTACAGATGAGCGTGTTATCGATGCTCAAAAACGTAATGTTGAGGTGTCACAACACGACGTAGAAACAAGCCCTAATGACCCACGAACATATTGGAACTTAGCCAACTCCTACTTAGGAGCATTTGATTATGAAAATGCTAGAGTGACTTTTGAGAAGTTTATAGATAAGTCAGCATCTCACGAAGAAAAGTACCTAGCTCAAATGAGATTAGGAATTGTTATGGATTCATTAGGAAACAAAAAGGAAGGTATTAAAGCTCTACAGACGGCTATTGGTATGCGACCTGATTATCCTGATGCTTACCTTCATATTGGTGAACTGTGCTTCAAGTATGACATGCTAGAGCTTGCAGAGTTCTATCTTCTTAACGGACTTATGAAGAAACCACCGTATCACTCAATAATGGTGTATAACCCAAGAGATTACGACTACAACCCAATGATGCTTCTCGCTAAGGTTTACTTAAAGCAGTACCGACCTGACCTTGCTGTTCCTATGCTCAAAGGATGTCTTGGTGTATATCCAGATAATAAGCATATAAAGAACTTGCTTGCTGAGATGGAAAAAGAAAAAACTAGAATGGTTGACGTGCTCACTGTATTGGAAGAACTTAAAGACGAGACAGACTTAGTAAAGTTAAAACGAGCACTTGATAAGATACCATCTGACCTCAAAGCCCATCCTGCTGTATGTCAGTTTAGAAATACTCACTTCATTAAGACAGAATCTAGCGGAAAAGACCTTGTGTACTACTGTGGCATGACAACACATATCTGGAATCCAGAACTTTTTAAGGTTCGTGGTTTTGGGGGTTCAGAAGAAGCGGTGTTCCATCTAGCAAAAGAATGGGCAAAGAAAGGATGGAATGTAACGGTCTACAATGCCTGTGGTGATGAGGAGATGACAGTAGATGGAGTAACATACAAGCCATTCTGGGAATGGAACTATAAGGATAAACAAGATGTGACTATCTTGTGGAGACATCCACGACCAGTAGATTATGAAATTAACTCTATTAAAGTGTTTGTTGACCTTCATGATGTTGTACCTGCTGGAGAGTTTACAGAACCACGTTTAAAGAAAATTGATAAGATATTTGTTAAAACAAAGTTCCACCGCTCATTATTTCCAAATGTTCCAGACAATAAGATTGCAATTGTCCCTAACGGTCAGTATCTATACGATGCAGTTGCAGAAAAAGACCCTTACTTGATAGTAAACACTTCTTCGCCTGACCGTTCAATGGGGGTTGTCCCAGAACTATTTAAGAGAATTAAAGAACAAGTGCCAGAAGCTAAAATGGAATGGGCTTATGGATGGGAGAACTTTAAAAATTATTACCAAGAAGATGACGAAAAAATGGCGTGGATGGATAAGGTAAACAAGGACATGGAAGATGCTGGTATTGTAAATCGTGGTCGTGTTACTCAAGAAGAAGTTGCGACAATGTATGCTCGTGCAGGAGTATTTTTCTACCCAAGTACCTTCGCCGAAATTGACTGTATTTCTGTAAAAAAAGCTCAGTCAGCCAAATGTTTTCCAATTACAACTAACTTTGGGGCTTTTGAAGAAAGTAACCAATTTGGTGTAAAAATACCAACACATATTACAAAAGATACATGGTCTGCACCGTATCAGTTTAGTTTTGCCGTAACAGATGAAAAAGAAAAACAAGAACTTGTGGATGCTGTGGTAAAACAACTAAAAAATCCGTATAAGTTTAATGAACAGGAACTACTCAAATTTAATTTAAGATACGGGTGGCATAATGTATCTAATCAGTGGCTAGAAGTTATAAATTAATATGGCAAAAATAGGACACATTGTTACTGAAGAAACTAGACAAAAATTAAGAAAAGCAAATCTTGGTAAGAAGGTTTCTGATGAAACAAAAAAGAAAATAAGTGATTCTTTGAAAGGTAACAGTTACCGAAAAGGTATAAAACATACAGATGAGGTAAAAGCAAAAATAAGTAAATCACATACGGGAGTCAAATTATCTGAACAACACAGGAGTACTCTTTTAGGAAATAAGCGTGCTTGCGGCATGAAACACAGCGAAGAAACAAAACAAAAAATGTCTGCAAAAAGAATTGGTGAAAATAATGGGAACTGGAAAGGGGGCATAACACCAATAAATCGCTCAATAAGAACATCGCTAAAATACAAGACTTGGAGAAATTCAGTTTTTATAAGAGATGATTATACGTGTGTATTGTGTAATATGCGTGGTTGCGAACTAAATGCAGACCACATTAAACCGTTCTCGCTGTACCCAGAATTAAGGTTTGAATTATCAAACGGTAGAACATTATGTGTACCGTGCCATAAAAAAACAGATACGTACGCTGGTAATATTAAAAAATATGGAAAATAAAAAGCTAAAAATTTCATTCGTGTGGCAAGGCATCTCACAAGAAAAGATACGAGACGGGTGGAAGGACGGACTTCGTTATGCAATAGACAAGATTGCAAAGACACACACAGTAACATTTAACGAGCCGTGGGATGACATTGTTGACCAAGACATTATTCTTTACTGGGAAGCACCAGTAACAGCTCAAGGGCAAAATGCACCACATTATAACAAAGTAAGACAGAATCCAATCAAAAAGGCGCTGTTATTTGCTGGTGGTCCTATTAAGAAAGAGTGGGTTAGTGGGTTTGATTTGCTGTTCCTAGAAAGTAAAATTAACGAAAAGGAATGTGATGATTTAGGAATACCATGGCACCATGCTTTTGGTGTGAATACTAAAGAGTTTTCAGTGAAGCAAAGAAGTACAAAAGAGAAAAGATACGATGGTATGCTACACGGTACTTGTGCTTCGTGGAAAAGACAGTGGTTAATTGGGGAAGCATTTGGTAATCGTGGATGTGTGATTGGTAGAGGACAAGATAGTGACCCAATGCCATTTAATCGTTGCCGTGAACTCGGCTCAGATGTGTTCCCAGAGTCGTCACCAAGTATTATCAAGGACTTAATGCAAGATAGCATTTCATTGGTTAACTGTTGCGATTACTGGGGTGGCGGTCAAAGAGCGACACTTGAAGCTATGGCAGTTGGACTGCCAGTGGTTTGTTGTAATGATTCCCCGAAGAATATGGAATTTATTGAAGAAAGTGGATTTGGTAGAATTGCAAGTCCAGACATACACTCGATAAGACAAGCTGTAGAAGAACTTAAACAGAATCCACCAGACCCAAAGATTGGGATTGATTATGTGCGTACCAAATGGTCTGGTGATGTTTACGCTGAACAATTATTAGAAGGAATAAATAAAATTATATGATTTCACTTATTGTGCCTTACTTAGAAATAGACGATGAAAAGCCAGCATTACTTAAACGGTTCCTTGATTCAGTCGAAGGTCAGTATGATGAACTTATTATTGTTGATAGTAAAACAGATAGCTATACCAAGAAAGTAAATGATGGACTTAAAAAAGCAACTGGAGATTATTTAATTGTCGGTAGCGATGACGTATATATTACAAAAGGAACCTTAAGAGATTTACCAAATGAAACAAAAGTAACTTTTCCACTGATTAATGACCAACCTAAATCGTTCGGAGTATTATTCTGCATACCAAGAAATATTTATGACAAAATAGGTGGTTTTGATGAAATATATACTATTTACTGTTCCGATAATGATTATCTAATGACTATGCAACAAAATAATGTTGTATATGAAAATAACTCATCTATTAATTTTGTCCACCCAGAAGGGGGTAGGACAGTACATAAGATTATTGGTGTTAATACCCAAAGGGAAATAGACAAGCAAAATTATATTAAAAAATGGGGTGAAGCACCAAAGGATATGTAGTATGAGTATCAGTATTATTGTTCCACATCAAAATAAAAGACAAGAAATGTTTATTGAAATGATGGATTCAATTAAACAACAAACACTGCAACCTTTAGAAATTATAGAAATGGTTGGTGAAGATTATCCAATGAAAAGAATTAATGCAGGTATAAAAAAAGCTAAGGGTAATTATATACTTGTGTTAAGTGATGATGATAAATTGCACCCAAGATTTTTAGAAATAACAAATTCATATATGGAAAATAATGATATTGTTGGTACATTTATACAACAATTCGGTGATTTAGATGGATATCACGGTCCAGAAAAACACCCCTTCTTCTCATCGTTATTTAGAAAATCTATGTGGGAACAAGTTGGTGGTTTTGATGAAAATATGAAGCAGTTGTCAGATATTGATTTTTGGATAAAATGTTTAAAATCAGGAGCAAGATGGCAGACAGTTCCAGGTACATTTTATTATTACCGTGTTCACGAAGTACAAGATTCAAAAAATATAGCAAATAAAACAATAATAAAAGAATTTATTAATAGACATAATTTTAATCCATATGATTTCAGTTTTAACACCAACGATTAGACCACAATATTTAAATATTACTTATGAGTGTCTCAAGAAACAGACCTTTAAAGATTTTGAGTGGTTAGTAGATATTGATTTCCCATCAGATAAGTTCTTGCTACCAAAAGCAATGAATAGGCTAATTAAACGTGCGCAAGGAGAAATACTTGTTCACTTGCAGGACTGCATAGAAATACCAGAGAACTTTCTTGAACACGTATATAACAGTTATGACGGTACTTTTGTGACATATCCTGTTGGGAAAAGAAATGGAGACTCTATTGAGTGGGATTGGAGAAAGAACAACAACAGAAGCATTATGCCCCATGAATGGGAAGCAGACTTAGCTATATGTCCTAGAAAGTCACTATTTGACATTGGTGGCTATGATGAAGCGTTCTGTGATGGTTGGTCGTGGGACAATGTAGAAGTAGCGTATAGAGCATCTGCGGCTGGCTATAAGTTCAGATGTGATAACGCGGTTGCCGGGATAGCAATAGACCACGATAAGGAACTTAAACATCCATTTAGAGGAGTGCTTCGTAATAATGACTGGCGAGCACGTGAAACAGAAATGCGTTGTAGGGTTAAAGACTATAAGAAGGATTACTTGTCAGAGTAAAGTCGTTATATATACTGAAACCACAAGGAAACTTGTTGGCTTCTATTAGCCAATAAACCAAGGGAATTTGCTGGCTAATACAAACTATGACACTTTCAGAAATAAACACTAAAATAACACAGCTTACAGGAGCAGATACGACATCTAATGGTTATCCAACAGCTAACCGACTTATTGATATAAATAATTGGTATCACAAAGTTGCCGCTACTATGATTTATGGAGCTCAGGATGAATCAGATTTTGATGACCAACGCAGAACAACATACCCAATGAAGACTGTAACACTTGTGGCATTGCAGCGCGACTACCCAATCCCTGTTTCAGAAAAAGTGGTTGGTATCAAACGATGTGATGTCTCATGGGATGGCGGAACAACATGGTACCGCGCTACTCCTATTGATTCATCTGAAATAACTGGAGGTATTGGCAGGATGAGCGACACAACAGCAGAAAATACACTTGATGGTAACTACGATAAAACACAACCAAGATATGATTCTAAATATAATTCGGTATTTCTTTACCCAAGAGCAACAGCACAAGATGTGACTAATGGAGCAATAATGAAACTAGAGTGGCTTACAGAAATGACTCCGTTTACATCGGCTGAACTAACAACAGGCACAGAAGTACCTGGATTTGATACCGTATACCACCCAATGTTAGCTTATGGCCCAGCATTTGAATATAATCAAATTAATAATCCAGCACTTGCGAAAACACAGTTTACAGTTTTGCAAGATTACGAAGCACGTTTAAATAAAACATACGGTTTAAAGCAGAAAGACAGGGAACTTACTTTGCAATACGAAACACAAAACTATAAATAACTATGAGCACATTTACTGGAGAAAATAAATCAAGTGCATCATTCGCAGGAGAAAATAAATCTTCTGCTACCTATACAGGAGAATCAAAATCAACGTATGCTTCTGGTGGGTCAACAACTATCGGTTCTCCGATTGGTTTGTTATTATCATTAACATATGCAACCGTCATATCTGGTTCAAGTGGCGGATGGCAATCAATTAATAAATCATAATTTATGGCAGACAATGTAACAATCACAGCGGGTAGTGGAACAACAATTGCAGCAGACGATATTGCTGGGGTTCTACACCAAAGAGTTAAGATTTCACAAGGAGCAGACGGAGCTGCTACGGATGTTTCTTCTGCTTCTCCACTTAACGTAACACTAGCTAATACAGGGGCTAATGCAACACCTATTGTAGTTGATCTTGGTGCAAATAATGACGTCACAGTAACAGGTACAGTAACAGCTAACCTTGCAGCTGGAACAAATAATATTGGAGACGTAGACGTATTGACTATTAACGGAGTAGCACCTGCTTTTGGTTCTGGTGTACGTGGAGCAACAGTACAACGAGTTACCGTTGCAACAGATGATGTTGTGCCAGCATCTCAGTCAGGAACATGGAACATTACAAACGTGTCAGGAACAGTTTCCTTACCTACAGGAGCCGCTACTGCTGCTAACCAGTCAACAGAAATTACATCACTACAACTACTTGATGATACTATTGTAGCTGATAACGCAGCTTTTACTGATGGAACAACTAAGTTGGACATGGCTGGGTATATTTACGATGAAGTAGCTGGAACTGCTCTCACAGAAAATGACGCAGCAGCTGCGAGAATCAACGTAAACCGCGCTCAAATTGCTGCTATTGAAGACGGTGTTACTCGTGGTAGATATGCAACAGTATCGGCATCTAATGCTCTAAAAGTTGATGGTTCAGCAGTAACTCAGCCAGTTTCTATTGCCACAAACACACCAGTTGGTAACGTAGCTCATGATGCTGCTGACTCTGGTGCTCCTATTAAAACAGGTGGAAGAGCAAGAACAACAGAAATTACTGCTGTAGCTTCAGATGATAGAGTCGACTCAATACATGATAAGGTTGGGAAGCAAATTGTACTCCCATACTCTATCCCAGAAAGTTTTGTATCTGGTGCAATCACCACAGCTATGACAGGAACTACATCAACCTCACTTGTAGCAGCACCAGGTGCTGGACTTCGTAACTATTTAACAACAATTATTGTTTCTAACTCACATGCTACTGTAGGAACAGATGTAATTATCCAAGATGGTTCAGGGGGTACAACCCTCATGACTATCCCTGCTGCCGCTGTTTATGGTGGAGCAGTTATCACATTACCAACACCGCTACGACAACCAACTACAGCTACAGCTATATTCTGTGCTAACGTAACAACAGGAGCATCTACAAAAGTAAGTGCAGTTGGCTATACAGGAGCTTAATTAAACATATATGTATACAGCAAAAATTCATGATAAAAGTTTCGATGCAGGAGTTCTACGAGTACAAGTAGAGTTTACTAATGGCACAGAGTCATTATTTGAATCATGTGTACCACAAGATGAGGGTGGGCTTAAATACTGGATTAAATCAAGACTTGACCAACTCAACTTTGCAACAGTTATTGATACTAAATATTCTGTAGGCACAACAGTTGATGTATCAACACCAGTTGAACAAGCACCAGTACAAACCGCTGAAGAAATCGCTGCTGAAAAGTGGCTTAAAAAATACTATAAGTGGGTTAAGATTAAAACAACTCTTATTGATACTGGTATTCTCACAGGAAACGAAACAGCAGTAGCCGCTCTAAAAGGTAAAGTGCAGTCGGACTATCTACCTGCGTACTTAGACTTAATATAAAATGGCAACAGTAGAAACTCTAGTTGTTGCTGGAGGTGCCGGAGGTGGAGGTGGTTCAACACTTTCTGGTGCCGGGGGAGGTGGAGGAGCGGGAGGCTATCAGTACAATGCTTCTTTTACAGTTACTCCACAAGCTTATTCTATCACTGTTGGTACAGGTGGTGCAGGTGGTACAGCACGAAATAATGGTGTTGGCGGTAACGATTCTATATTTGATAGCATAACAGCATTAGGTGGTGGTTTTGGTGGTAAATCTACAGGTGATGGTGGTAATGGAGGTTCTGGTGGAGGTGCTGGGGCATCAGGTACTACATTTAATGGTGGTACTGGTTCACAAGGTAACAACGGTGGTGGTGGTTCTACCAGTGCTGTTGGTGGTGGTGGTGGTGGAGGTGCAGGTGCAGTTGGTGGTAATGCTGGAGCTGGTGCTGACCCATTTGATAGAGACGGAGGAGCTGGTGGTGCAGGAACTTCTAATAGTATTAGTGGTGCTGCTGTTACCTATTGTGGCGGTGGAGGTGGTGCTGGTAATGATATTGCTGGTGCTTCTGGTGGGGCTGGTGGCGGTGGAGCTGGTGGAGATGGTTCTGGTGGATCTGGTGATGGCACAGCAGGTACAGCAAATACTGGAGGTGGAGGTGGAGGTGGAGCACAAAGAGGTGGTGTTGCACAAGGGGCAGGTGGTACAGGTGGTTCCGGTATTGTGATTATTCGTTATTTAACAGACGGTTCAACAGGGGTGTCAACTTCTTCAACTGGCGGGACAATTACAACAGCAGGTTCTTATACTGTCCATACTTTTACAAGTAGTGGTACATGGACAATGGTTGCTTCTGGTGGCGGAGGCTCAACAAGAAAAGGTTTAGCTGTGTTAGGAGTTGGACAATAGTTTGTTACACTTTATCCATGATTGGAAAATATAACATTGAAATAGG
>ERZ724522.1840-NODE-1840-length-10618-cov-5.221149_pt1 | contig 10618 bp, 15 predicted proteins | sample MGYA00376055_ERZ724522 | MGnify/ENA primary metagenome ERZ724522 (study PRJEB28724, sample SAMN07190884) | wastewater metagenome | isolation source: effluent of sewage treatment plant in Hong Hong | place: Hong Kong | collected 2016-03-17 ... | reverse complement strand
CTATGAACACCCCCATCTCCTCATTCACCCCACCCCGTCTCCCCCACATCACCCACGTACTGACAGCAAAACATGGGAGGGTAAAGGTGCGGGCGATAGTGCGGGGGGTTGTGTATTATGTAAAGATATGAAAAATTTAAAATACAATTTATTCTATAAACTACGCTGGCTAGAATGGCTACCTGGTGTAGAGTGGTTACGGTGGGAAATATTATACGACCATACAGATAAAAGACATTGGTATGATTAACAAAATAGACAAAGCGGAGTTTTTAAAATACTTAGAAGAACATCCGGAGCAACGAGTGGGACAAGCACTTACTAATTATCTCGGGTGCTGGAAAATATGGGTAGAAAACGAGGAGGGAGATTTAATCAAAGATTTATTCTTCATGTAGTTATGCACAGGTATATCACACTATTGTCAACTTGACAGGATATACTAGTGATAATGGTAACAAAACATAGAGAGTATTTAGAATCATTAGGGCTAGAGGTATTACAATCTAAAAATAGTATTGAATTAGCGACAATGGCTACAGATTTCTGTGGCTATTTTATATCTACGGATGCAGCCAGAAGGGCGCGTGGGAGGATACTAGAGTCAAATGGTATAATTAGTACGGATAGCAACTTGAAAGGAAGCACCATGCCGACAGAATCGGAAGAACGTGCGCTCCTTGCAGAGTGCGCGGAACATGGAGTTGACGTGTCAAAGGTAAAATACTTTTGGCACAAGTCAAAGAAAATCTCTATGTTTGTGGTCGCCCAAGACCGCCCAACATACGAGACAGTACGCGACGAATTGATTGCTGGAATGAAAGCTCACGCGCCGAAATATCCTGCAATCAAGTACAAAAAGGTTACTGACGGGCATTTGCTTGTCATTGACCCAGCTGACATCCACGTGGGAAAACTCGCGGTTAAAAGCGAGACGGGGATGCGCTACGACATGACGACTGCTGTGGCTATGGTGCATGTGGGTATCATGGGATTGCTTGCAAAGTCCGCTGGCTTTCCTATTGAGAAAATCATGCTCGTGGTTGGTAACGACGTGCTCCACCGCGATAACCCGCAGAATACTACGACCAGCGGGACTCGTCAGGACACGGACGGGATGTGGCATGAAGCGTTCATCGCAGCACGTCAGATGTATGTTCAGATTATCGAACGTCTATCTGTGATTGCTCCGGTGCATGTCGTGTTCAATCCATCGAATCACGACTACGCTTCGGGCTATATGCTCACCGACGCGCTCTACTGCTGGTTCAACAAGCACAAGAGTGTCACGTTCGACGCAGACATCATTCACCGGAAATACTATCAGTACGGTGATAACATGATTGCGACGAGCCACGGAGATGGTGCGAAGTTCGGGGACATGCCGTTGCTTATGGCAAGTGAACAGCCTCGTATGTGGGCAGAAACACGTCACCGCTATGTCTATCTGCACCACCTGCACCACAAGCAGAAACTGCAATACATGTCCGGTAAAGACTTTCCTGGTATCAACCTTGAAGTATTGCGTTCTCCAAGCGCAAGCGACGGGTGGCACCATAGGAATGGATATACAGGCGCACCGCAAGCAATCGAGGCGTTTGTACATCACCCTACCCAAGGACGCGTGGCGAGTCTCTGCCATATCTTTTAACAGTCCTGTAATGGGGCTGTTCTTTTTGTTATAATATGAATGTATGTAACTACCTAGAGAAACAACTAAGACACTTACGGTAGTTAATAATGGTCTACAAAAAAGCACAGAAATTATACGGGAAATGCTATCCGCGTAAAGATTATCGTGCCAGCGAATTAGGTTTGAAATACAAGATGTGGTTTCATTACAGTAATGGGCATAATGCAAAAAAATACCGTAAGCGAGCTAATCAAAAACTTCGAAGATATAAAGGTGATGTCGGAAATAATGGCTGGTATAAGCGATTTGAGGAGGTTTGGTATTTGGTGTTTTAGAGATGATATAATGTAGCAATGCACTTAGAAGACTTCAAAGCCCGCGTAGTCGGTTCGGTAAAACGTCGTCATAAAAATGACAAAGAATGGCGTGAATACGAGGTTTTGAATGAAAACTATGCTACTTATTACTTTAATTTACAACAATATGGATTTGAATATGAACTATGATTTTTTACCAGATATGCCTACTGTTCGAATTCATAGAGCACCACAAGAAGAATGTATCGCCTGTTCTGCTTGAATAAAGTTATAAACACCCTAGACACGGGTGTTTTATTTTGGTGTTATAATATATACAGACGTACCTTGAAAGGAGGTCGAGATGAGCAAAAAAACAGTCTGTTGCTGGTGTCTGACTCCCGTCAAGGTGTCCAACAGCTTCAACGAAAAGAAACAAAAGGCAGTGTGTTCAGAGGGATGCAGAGATGCAGAGCTTTTGTTCACCACCTTTTACAGCGACGAAGAAATCAATCGTCGTCGCCACTACGACGAACTCACCAAAGGGGGGAAATGATGGAAACCTACTATCCGTTCTGGCAAAGACCGACCATGTGTCGCTGCTGCGGGCAATACACCACGACACCCCTCTGGGTGACACACCGCATGGGACGCGGCACGATGCAGTACGCGTTCTGCAACCTTGAACATGCCAACCGTTACTACGATGGCAAAGCAAAGGGGTGGGAGCCGTGAAGCCTGATGAACTTGACTACGGCGCACACCGTTTCTGTGCCTGGTGCGGTAAAATGCACCCCCAAAAACGGATGTTGCAAAAGGAAAACAAATTCTTCTGCTGCATCCAACACTACCTACTTCACCTCAACCTAGGAGAGACAAATGTTCAGACTGATTCTGCTTCTGCTGTTGTTCCCTTTCGGCGCAATGGCGACTGAACCGCCTACCCCGCCCGAGGGTGGTATCACGTTCTACTACCAGACGGCTTGCACCGACCTGGCAACCAAGGAGGTCGGCTACTGCTATGTCGGCAAGGACAAGAATGACGTTACCTACGTGACGTTCTGGCAGCAGGACAAGCTGATGAAAATCACGACCATCACGGGCGACAAGGTGGAAATCATCTGGCAAGATGACCACTTCGCGAGCTACTGACATGGCGCGGCGAACCAAACCCCGCCTTGTAAAAAGAAAGCCTGTGCGTAAGTAACGTCAGGCAAGAAAGGAGGCATCCAGCATCTCCGCTTGCATAACGGTTATTATGCAGAAAAACGTACCATCCCTCACGGGGTGGTATACTTGTCTAATGCGCGACCATTTTATCCGTTTTCTGTATTCTATTGTTGCGCTAATATGTTTTAATCCAGTTGGTTTTGTTATATTTTCGCCCTTGATAGGTATTATGGCTATGGTTGCAGATTACTATGGATGGAAAAGCGATGATGTGCTATAATAACATCACGAGTGGTGATACCGTTTGTATCTACTATAGGAAAATTATCCTATATTGCACGCCTCTGCGAAAGTACGCGCACCAGCTCCACATACATAGGTGTGGCGTAGTACTACCACAGACTCTATCCTATTAGAATATCGAACGGTGTGGGTGCCTATTTGGAACTAGAGGACTGGTACCTCGACAGCCTCATAAGCTGTAGAAGTGGGTTCGATTCCCGCGTTCCGAACATTGCCCTGAAACTATTGTAGTAGTGTAAACGGGCTGGATATACGAAAGAGTCCTGACTACTCGTATATTGAACAACATGCGGGCTAAACCCCGTCTTTCAAATGTTAGTAATAACTTTTGGAGCGTCATCAGGTGCCACCGTGAGCATAGCTACAACTACACGGGGTAACCATAAATTTCCACCCATAGCATTCGTGCTGTGGACAGCAAAGCCTCTTTGGGGCTTTGTTTTGTTATAATTATAGCAATGATTATTCCCCAACATATAAGAGAGGAGATAGAAGAACTTATCCCGTTTACAGAATTTGAACGATATCAAAAATTTGCACAAGAGTATTTTAATGAATTAGTAGCTATAGGAGTATTTTTAAGCGATGTCAAGTTCATAGATTTATCACTGAAAGCAAAGAGAATTATACTTTTTGCTGCCGTTAGACTGTGGATATCATCGAGGAAATGGCAAAACTTGGTATAATATAGATATGGGAGAGCAGTGATGCTTTCCTTTATTCGTTAAGACACTTGGCTTATTGAACGTAAAATTCGTGACCCTAGACAGGAGCGGTGGATTCAGATAGTTGGATTGAGTATACTTGGAGGTATATTTCTTGGATTTTGGATTGATAAAATGAGTGCGCCTATTCTCTTTATTAAAGAGGCAGAGGCGGCAACAAGTACACCAGAAATACGTGTACGAATTGAGGTGGTGTACGATGAAGCAGGAATTGAGAGATTGATTCGGGAAACGTTCCCTGAGACGCCAAATACTGCGGTAGCAATTGCAAAAGCGGAGAGTGGTTTGAATCCAAAGGCGTACAATCCTGAATCTCATGAATGGTGTAACGGGTCGATTGGTATATTCCAAATGGCCTGTGTACATGCAAGGAAAGGGGAAAAACTAACTGATGTCGAGACAAACATTAAACGAGCGCGAGAATTGTATCTTGCAGAGGGGTGGGAGCCTTGGGGGGCATATACAGATGGAAGATGGAAACAGTTTTTAGATTAGTTATACACAACCACCCTATAACATTGGGTGGTTTTATGATAGATTGTAATTATGAAAAAAGTAATTATATTTGGTGAGGCAGAACAAGGCTCTATTGACCAAGCTAACAATTGTTTAGTAGAAGCTGAGGCGATGCTTTTGATGGCCGATAATCATAAGGGGTACGGAATGCCTGTTGGTGGTGTAGCTGTTTATAAAAATAAAATTAGTCCTGCTGGGGTTGGTTTTGATATTGCTTGTGGTAATAAAGCTGTACGGTTAAATTTAAAGCGTAGTGATTTACCAGAAGACCTCAATGCTCTTGCTGATACTATTTTTGCTAACTTGGAGTTTGGTATCGGAAGAAAAAATTCCACACCTGTTGATTATGATTTATTTAACGACCCCGTCTGGGAAAATGTTGATTTTTTACGTGAGTCACAAGGATTAAAACAAAAAGCACAGCAGCAACTAGGCACAATTGGTTCTGGCAATCATTACATTGACGTATTTGTAGATGAAGAAGAAAGTATCTGGGTTGGTGTTCATTTTGGTAGTCGTGGACTCGGACATACTATTGCGTCTCACTTTATGCAGTTGGCAGGTGACAATGTAAATATAATGGATGAGACACCACATACTCTCAAAACGAATTCAAAGGATGGTCAAGATTATTTGGCATGTATGGAACTTGCTGGACGTTACGCATACGCAGGTCGTGATTGGGTGTGTTCTACTGTAGCTTCTATACTTGGTGGTGAGATAATTGAAGAAATACATAACCATCATAACTTTGCCTGGAAAGAAACACACAACGGAGAAGAATACTGGGTCGTTCGAAAAGGAGCTACTCCGGCTTTCCCAGGGCAGCTTGGTTTTGTTGGAAGCTCTATGGGAGATAATTCGGTGATTTTATACGGTATAGATAGTGAACGTAGCCGAGAAGCATTCTATTCTACAGTTCATGGCGCTGGACGCATAATGTCTCGTACACAAGCGGCTGGAAAGAAACGTAAAGTTGTGACAATACGTACTGAAGAAGACGGTACGACCTATGAATTTAAAGAGTTTGTACAAGATGGTGGTCTGGTTAATTTTACAGAAGTAAAACAAACTATTGCGTCGAATGGAATTATCTTACGTGGTGCAGGTGCAGATGAAGCACCACAAGTTTATAAGAAACTACCAGAAGTATTAAAAGCTCATGAAGGTACTGTAAAGGTGCTACATACTTTGACACCGCTTATTGTTTGTATGGCTGGTTCAGATGAGTTTGACCCGTACAAAGATTAGTCAGAATACTTGGAGTCGAACCAAGGCCATACGGTTCCAAACCGTATATGCTACCGTAACACCTTATTCTGAGATAGCCCTTCGGGGCTTTTCTTATTCGTCGTCACTATAATCGTCCTCTAAAATATCATCAACATCTGCATCTAATTCCCATGTCTCAGAATACGCCTCATCTATATCGGTGCCGAGGGTTTTGAAACCTGAATATTCTTCTTCTGGTTCAGAGTCTTTTGTCATACAGATATTATACCAGACGTCAATATACAAAAAATGCACACGCGGGTAATGCTGTGCATAATTTGCTTGTAGTCGACGCGTACCACCGCTGTCTCCCACCACCTTTATATTATACACTCTTTGTATTCAGATGTTTTGAGATTTCCCCAAGTATAAGACCTAGCAACATTGTATACGTTGGAGATAGTTCTAACATGTTTAAGTTTTCGAGTACTGCTGCGGTAAATGCTGCAAGACCCATCATGGCTGAACGCCATGCGAGACTCTTTAATCGTTTGATAAATTGTGAGTTCATATTATTTTTTAGTTAAAACTGCGTATAATGACTTTAAAGCCTCAATTACTTGTAACTGTAGTGATTCTACCTGTTTGGCTACAGGAACGGCTGACGGTACCTTTTCAGTCAATGCAAGTGCCTTTATAAATGGAACTGGGTCAATCGCACCCTTATATCCATTATTATAGTCAATAACATCGACGCGGACACGACTTTCTGGATATGTCCACCCCCCCGAAGCTGGTTTAATCATTTGTCTCAGTCCGAAGTGTACGTGTGTTCCTCCGTAGGGATTAGTCGCCCAATAAGGGGTTTTATTTGTGACCACAAATCCAGTGTTACCCATCTTTGCAATCTCTTGCCCTGCAACAACTTTGTCGCCTACTCGTACATTAATTGAACTACAGTGACCGTATGTCCATTCGTTATAGTAACCGTTTACATTCTTGTTTTTTCCTAGAATACGCACATGTTTTCCAAAACCACCTGCGTCATACTTTACTTCGAGTACTTCCGCATCCTCTATAGCAAGCAGTGGAGAACCCCAAGGTCGTACAATATCTATACCGTTATGTCCCTGTAATCCAAAATTAGTGAAATATAATTCGTGGTTTTCACCGAACCACTGTGTGACATCACCACTTGGGTCGAGTTCAAGTACAAGGTCTTTTACTGGGGCAAATAGTTTTTTCATGAATGAAATACGCCTGTTACTTTTAATACTGCTGCACCTACTGCCGCGAGACAGAGAAAGAAGAACCCTACGATTGCATTGATTGCCTTTTTACGAAAATTGGTATTTTCTTTATGTTCAGTCAAGATATTACTCATTTCCTCACGTAAAGATTTAAGCTCCTCGCGCATTTCGATTACAATATCTTTTATTGTAAAGTTTTCTTCTCCCATACTTGTTTTACTAATAATCTATTACCTAATTATACCACCCCCACGAATAACAGTACCCCCACGAATGACGGTGGTTGGACTGATGTCTCTGAGGATTTTTTGTGTCTCTGCGTCCATACTACTTCTTTAGCTTATAAATCTGATATTGCTGTGCCGCTACCGTTAAGAATAGCATGACAATTGCCACCCACTGCCAGTTATCCTGGGCGGATTTCTGTGCTTTGCCGGTAATACCATTTATCTGCGCTTGCTGTTCCTTCACAGCAGCGATGAGGAGACCAATCACTGAACGCGCATAGTCAACTGAGATAGGCTCGCCAGCTCTAATTTCACCAGAAGCAGCAGGGAAGAGTATGTCCTCCTTTGCGTACTCAACGAGTGTTGGGTCTACCTTGTCTGCTTCTTCCGCAATCAGACCATAGCGAGTGTCACCACCTTCGTTATTCACATAAGACACAGGGCGCAGCTTATCGATGGTGTAGAGCGCATAGGCTCCGTCAATTGTCTCGACATTGTGCTTCGTTTTGCCGGAAGATGTAGTGCAAGTCGTGTTGCCGGAGTTAGCAACCGTACTACTCGAAACGATACAAACAGCGTTTCCGGCGGTTGAGGTCAGAAGTCCACGCATAGCAACACCTCCGTCAAGAGTAGTAGTCCCTCGAACATAGAGAGCTGCACCAGAGGCAGTGGTACTCGCAATAGTGACTAGGTTTCCTGTAGTTGGTGTAGATGTACCAAATGCAGTTGCACCTGTAGTGAGGGCTCGGAACGCTTCACGAGAACCATTGTTACCTACCTGGGCAATAATGGCGTCAGATGTTCCTGCCCCTGTTGTTGATTTAAGCGTAAGGGTCGAACCAACGGCTGTACCACCAATAAGTGTCGCTATAAGCGGTGTTATAATGGTTGGAGATGTACCAAACACTACTTTACCAGTACCAGTTTCGTCAGTGAGTGATGTCGCTAGGAATGACGATGGGGCGGTAGAGGTAGCATTCTTGTTCACATCCACAAACATCGCAGTACTGCCCGTGAGGTTGGACACGTTGAGACCTGTCATGGTTGTTGTTCCGTTAACTGAGAGGTTTCCAAGGGCGTTGAGGGCAAGCATAGACGCCCCAGATGATGATGAGATACGGAATGGGTTGGTGCCTGTAGATACTTTTATATCGAGCATGCTGGTTGGTGTAGTACTACTGATGCCAATTAATCCGCTTGCATCTATCGTGAGACGGTTTTCAGTATTACCTTTCTTTATACTCAATACACCAACATTAGTCGTACCGTCATAGAGAGACAAATCATCATTCCCGAAAGTACCATAGAACCACGACACAGTCGGAGTAACCACGTCGAAGTGAGCGTATGAGCTAGCAGCTCGCACACGCATTGCCATAGCTTTACCAGATGATAAGTTATTAAATGTAGTATAGGCATCATTTGCAGTATTTGATATAAATGACACAAACGAATTTACTCCGTTTTCTATAGATGCAGCAGTTGCACCAAAGATGGCGTTTCCATTTGCATCTAATACAAGCATAGGTCGTGTCGTTGACGATGAAGAAGAAACAATGAATGCAGGGGTACTTCCGGTAGCATTAATTGTTAAGGTAGCGCTTGGGGAAGTCGAACCTATCCCAACTTCACCCAAGTTATAATAGATATCTGAGCCATTTGTTGTCCACTGACTTGAACCCCCCCCGCCCGAAATACCAAGGGATGATGTAGCTACCCATGTTGGGATACCACCAACAACGCTGAGTACATTACCGTTCGAGCCAGTAGTGAAACTACTTATTGTCCCTGTTCCTGTGATGTATGCAAGGCTACCCACACTCCATAGGTTTGCAGAACCGCCATATACAGCGACCCCTTGGTGGTAGGAAACCATATTAGTCGCGCTATTTGTATAGATTCTCGAACCTGTTGCATTTACATTAAAGATACTGTTGTTCGCTGAATTGTTCTCAAAGGCAAAATACCAACTTCCAGTACTCGTACCTGTGAGGTAGGCATTGACGCCATCAAATGTATTGTAATTAGCGTTTTGCAGCAAATTTATGTAGTCAAGGTTTGCACCGGCTATAGGTGCAATAGTGATATTAGAGAATTGGTTATAGTCAACATTTTCCCAGGCTGGGTCGTTTGGCGCGTAAATGCCAGTACCCTCGCGCTGATTGATGACCATGTTTGAAATAGTATTACGCCACACACCACGTACCATTTGAAAGCCAACTTTTGTACCATAAATTGTCACGTTAGTGATTGTGTTGTCTCGACCGCCGTCAATAGTGATGCCTTTGGTTCCATTTGAACCAGCAGGAATACCACCAGTATCGTGTTTAACGGTGATGTTTGAGATAGTGTTGTAAGCAGAGGCATCTACATCAGGGTCTGTATCGTATGTAAGCTGGAATCCATTTGCTCCGTTATTGATGGCTACTAGACCATTTAGCGTACTGTGAAAAACAGACCAAAACTTCACCCCGTCATAACTGTTGTCTGATGTCTCGATATTAGACATACGAACATATGAACTGTTTGCAAGTCGGATTCCCTCGCCCCAAGTTGAAAGTACTCCAGGATAAACGCCGGTGCGAAGTGCACCATTTGCGGTAACTCCTGTGATTTCAGAATTTGTAATTTTATATAAGTATATCGTACTAAACGCTACCGATTGGTTTGCTTTGTCTCCATCGAATTTGATGTCTCGAACGATAATCCCGGTATTTGTTGCATTATCAAATACTGCCTTGTTTGTAAGAACGGGCTTATTCATTGTTGTGGTAGCCTTTATGTATGACTGAGCACCAAGTCCCGAAAGCTCAATATTACTGTTCAATACCACTGATGTAGCGACTGAGTAGTTTCCTTTGTCGATAAGGATGGAACCACCAGAGGTAAGGGCGTCTATTGCAAATTGAATAGGAACATCTGCATTTGCGTTGGTTGATACAGTCGAACCACTACTAGTATCAATAGCAACTGTGTTGGCACCTGATTTTCTAATTAGATAATCATATTTTGATATATCTACATATCCAGCTCCACCAGAAGCATTAAGTGTATTACCAGACCAAGATAATCCCGTTCCCGCTGTGATACGAGAAGACGGCGTGCCATAAAAGGCATCATAATTGCTCGATGAAGCTGTTGTCAGCATCATATAGCCAGTATTGATGATTGGCGTAAAAGTTAACGTACCCGTAGTTGTAGCGATATTGACACCGATGCCTGTCGCGCTACCGGTCGCGAAGGTAAACGTGTTGCCCTGGACGCCGTTGATAGTCGTAGTCGAACC
>ERZ724522.1839-NODE-1839-length-10622-cov-3.777893_pt1 | contig 10622 bp, 13 predicted proteins | sample MGYA00376055_ERZ724522 | MGnify/ENA primary metagenome ERZ724522 (study PRJEB28724, sample SAMN07190884) | wastewater metagenome | isolation source: effluent of sewage treatment plant in Hong Hong | place: Hong Kong | collected 2016-03-17 ... | reverse complement strand
AACCTTCAAACGCCGGTTGTAGAAGTCGAATCTACCGAGCCTGAGCCGGAGCCGGGGCTTGATTATGCGGAGGCCGATCAGCGAGCTTATGAAATAACCCGCTCAGTGCTATACCGCGCCATCGAATACGATAGCGAATCTGGGTGGCGCTACCGGGATGGGGATCGGGATCCAGACTGGTGGGCCTAACCCAACCGCTCCCGCTCCGCCTAAGCAAGTAAGTAAGCAAGCAAGCAAGCAAGCAAAAATAAAACCAACTAAAAAGAAAGGATCTAAACACAACCAACCATGTGTATCATCATTCATAAACCTGCGGGCGTGCAGCTCGCACAATCTGAATCGGCCATTCTTGACCTGCTCAAGCGCGCCCGTCTGCAGAATTCTGACGGGTTCGGGATCCAGGCATGGCGTGGCACGGAATTAGTCTGCAACTGGCGCGGCCTCGATGCTAAGAAGATTGACGAAATCGCCTTAGCAAATTTCGCCGAGCAGGGCTTGGAGGTTATCGGACACTGGCGCTGGGCCACCCACGGCCATGTCATCACCGATAATTGCCACCCCTTTCCGATCAATCAAAATCTGAGCTTCTTCCACAATGGGATCATATCCCAATTCGGCACTCACGATAAATCCGATACCCTGGAGTTTGTTGAGCAAGTCGCCCGCCCTTTAATTGGGCGCCGTCGGGTTGAGCTGCACGCGCATCATGAAACTGTATTGGAGAAATGGGCTGGTACCGGGCAGCGTTTTGCGGTGGCTAGCCGCACCCTGGGTAAAATCTGGCGCTTCGGCAGCTGGGTTGAAGAGGCTGGGGTATGGTTTTCTAACCACAATCTAAGTCAGGTGGAATCCCGGTATTACTATTACGCTGATGACCTTTACTCAGGGGATGGGCGGCGCTGGTATGAGTACCAACGTCGGAGCAGGCAGCGTCTTATCTCAGAGGCTGAGTGGGAGCGCGCGTGGCTGGAGGAACATCGGGATCGGTATGTCGAGGATGATGGATTAGGCAACGATGACGACTATGAACCCGATATGATGTGGGATTCCAGCTTGCAATGCTACGTGCCTGCAGATTCGTCGGTATGCAAAGCAGGGGCCGCGAAAATCCTTGACGATGATACCATGCTTATGCAGCGCCATGATGTGGCACTTGAATGCGAGTGCTTTGGGGATGTCTGTGGCAGTGTGGAGCATGATACGTCCAGTGGCTGTAAAGCCCTGGCTATCGTTGAGCTGCGCATTGCAATGCGTGGGCATCGTTCATATTACACGGTGCGCTCCTGTGTGGCCTGCGCATTCTGTGCAATTGAACAAGCCATCCTGGTTGATGATGACGACGACGACGACGAGTTAATGGCGTTGCAGTTGCTGCCAAGCGCGCAGGCGAAATATTCGGCGGTTTTTGAGCTTCTGCAAAATAAGTTGATCGAGGCCAAGCATGCACGGCAGACCCGGGCTGCAGAACAAATGGTGGCTAGGCTGCAAGCTGCGGGATTTGCGGTTGATGTATCTACAACAGCGGTGGCAGCGGCAGCATCCGGTAATGCAGCGGTTACAGCAGCGAAGGAGTTTATCAATGACATCAGAGAAAGCAAGCAACAACCACAACCACAACCACAATCCAAACCCAAACGCCAACTCATTACCCCCATCTACATCGGAAGCGAACCCCCAGCCGATGGAGCCTGCATTGCCAGCTCCGCCGCCGCCGCCGACAGTAGAGAACTCATCATCTTCCCCAAACGAGCCTAAGTCGTGGCGGGAATTTGTCGAGCGGCACCGGATCCAAATCCGTCTAGAATTCCTGGGGTTGCAGGTTACAACACCCATACCCCAACCCGCGCATTGCCGCAGTGGGGATCCGGTTGAACCCTGGCCGCACTTTGCTTGGCGGTATACGCTCACACGCGTTGGGATAATGGGCCAGTTGGTAGATGTATTTCGCACTGGGATTGGCTGGGGGAGCTGGCAACGGCCCCCCAAGGCCCCCGGAGCTGGGGGGATTGCCTACCATGAAAAGGTCGGATTGGCCTGGACGCAGCGCTTGGGTAAGCATATCTATTATCGGGAAGTGGCGCGCAGTGGCATAGACCCAACAGGAGTTCCATATTTCATCTTCTATGATACAGCGGAGCCGATTATAGTCATACGCGGCCCGGTGTATGTTCTCCAACTTCCAACCGCAGAAGACGTGTTAAACAGCTTGCGCTGGGATGCGTTATCCGCCACCCCAACCTTCGAGCAATTCTGTCAGGACTTAGACTACTCCCCGGATTCACGCCGCGCGGAGGAAATCTACAACAACTGTTGCCAGCTTGAGCGGCAGCTACGAGCGCTGTTAGGCCGCGAGGCTTATGCAGAGCTGGAAAATTTGGAGCCGCTATGATTATCGAATTTGGGCTGGGGTTATGGAAGCTGGCGCAACAGGCTGGATTTTTCGCAGCAGATCCCCGACAGGAGTTTTACGAGGATCCGCTGATTCAGGGGTTGGCGGGGGCGGTGGTGGTTATTTGGTTGGCGGGCTGGTTGGCCAGCCTAGCCAACCGGCGCGGCCCTCGCTAAGTTAAATCATGCCGCACCATAAAAATACACCGAGAGGTTTTATGGCTAATCTTAATAACCTGCGCTGTTTAATCGAAGCATTACGCAGCGGCAAATACAAGCAAACATTTAATCAGTTACGTAATGGGGATTGCTTCTGCGCTGAAGGCGTGGCTTGCGAGGTATACCGGCAGCAAACCAGCCAAGCGGCGTGGGAAGGGGATACCTTTTTGATACTCGATGAGCTTGCCGGTGAGCAGTACTGGGGTGCTGTCATGCCGCCTAGAGTAAATGAGTGGTTAGGCGTCAATCATGAATTTGTCAAGTACCAAGGCGAAACCCGAAATCTAATTTCGCTGAATGATCGTTATCAATTAAGCTTTGCCGAGATTGCTGACTTGCTGGAACGGCAATGCTTCGCTTCGGATAAGGAAAATTATGGCACGAAATAAAATCGGTTCACCTATTCGTCCTCTGCCTACGATTTGTAGCCAAGGGGAGCGGAAAGTAGATGTTAAGTTTATCGTGGTAGCCCTGGCACTTGCAGTAGCAGGCGCGGTTGCGGGCTGGGCGGTTGGGCACTAATTCCATACCTAGAAAGGCTGATTTAACCCATGCCAAGAAGAGCTGAACAATTCATCCCCTGGTCGCAACGGCAATTGATGCCTTCGCAGTTGGAGCTGCGCAAGCAGGCTGCGGAATGGATACGCAAATTGGCAGTGTCAATTCCCTACCAATTTGTGGCAATACCAATTCCCCGTGCTGCTGGAGTGCAATGGTTCTATCATGAGCCGCGCTATTTACAAGGTACTCAGTTGTATAGTTGTACCCCGGCTATTCACGCCCTATTAACCGGCAGGCAGCTACATAGCGCACGTGTCGGAGGTAGCGGGGGTTGGGATAATTGGCATATTGGGATTGCCATGCAGGCTGACCTGAATTTTAGGGATCCAAACCTAGCTGAGTGGCTGGCTGAGGAACTTAAGCAGTGCGCGCGCACAGTCTCAGTCGGCTTATATTGTAATGTCCAGGTACTTCGCCTAGACGGCCCCTCCAACCAAACCAATTAACCTAACTAACCCAAACAAACTAAAATTTTTGCACGGATCCCTATTGACAGCCTGCTTGTCAACATCTATAATCCAACCCATCTCAACAAGACCGGTGGTTCACCTATGCCACCCATCACGTTTTAAGTATGTCACCTAGCTAAACAACAACCAAAACCACAACCATAAGAAAGTGAGAGTTACATTTATGGAATCTGCAACGCAAGCCGCGCCCATGTCTGAAGTACTGGCGCGCGTGCGAAATGAAGCATCTGAGGTAATACTGGGCAAGTCTCCCGGCGATGATGAAAGTATCGGCTCGATTGAAGTTCAAACTTCCTTTAGCGAACCGACTCCAACTCTGGCTGCGGCTCCGGCAATTGGCAGCAATAGCGGCGGCAGTGGCGTGGGATCGCGTGGCCCTCGTTACAAAGTCGGCGGCGAATACGAATACCCTGCGGATGAGCTAATCATCCCCTCCAAGGGTGATCCGCTGTTCAACCCGGCCCGCACTACCTCCAACGAAGGGGTGGATAAGCTCGAAGCCTCGTTCAAAGCAGCAGGCGGTTGGGGAAGTATCCCGCCGGTTTTGGTGGTGGCTGACGAGGAATTAGGCGGGTTTAGAGTAGTAGCTGGGATCCGCCGCACCAAAGCTGCCCGTCGAGTGGGAATTCCCGCGCGCATTAAGCTGCTGGATCCCAACACGCCCCCGTCAGAGCTGGTAGCGGTTTCAATTTTAGAAAATGAGAACCGTACCAACACCAACCCGATGGCCAAGGCTGAATCGTTTGAGGCGTTTGTTAATGCCTACACTAGCGAAGCCCTGGCTGAGGAATACCCGACAGTTACGGATGACAGCTATGCTCCCGCCGCCATCGCTCGGATGCGCGCTCGCGGTTTGAAGATCCTGGCAACCCGGCTGAAACTCGATCCGAAAACCGTGGATGAGTATTTACAATTGCTGAATCTCATTCCAGCCGCGCGCAAGCACTTGATCGAAGGCAGCTTAGCCATGCGCGATGTGGTGGATCGGGGTATGGGCCTTACCCGGATGGTGAACGCGGATGGCACGCCGAACGTTGAAAAGCAGGAAGCCGCGCTGGCACGATTCTTTAAGGTTGCCCAGGTTCAGGGCAAACCCACCACAGGTAAACAGCTCAAGCAAGTCGTTTCGGGTGAGGCAGTGGGTTATAAGCCGAATCCGTGGGAGGTGCGTCAAATGCTCAGCCGGATGCAGGAGCTGGGAGATGAGGATCCGGAGGTGAAGGCTGAGTTGGTGCAGGCGGTTACGTTGCTGCAGTTTGTTAAGGGTGAGTTGACCTTGCAGACTGCGAAGCGCCGGTTGCCGTGGCTGAAGCGGGTCTTCGTGCCGAAGGATGGGCCGGGGGCTACTGGTACGGGGGCGGAATAAGCCCTGGATTGAGTTACTATCCCGTAAGTTAAGCGGGCGGTAGTAGTTAGCATCTTTGCTGCGTCAGTAGTTTACCCAGGCATCCTTTCTGCTGGCGATGGTTGGTTGGAGGTGCTACACTACCGCCCGTTTTGCTGGGGCGGATTAAACCCACGAAGTATTTATAAAAGGAGATTTGAAATCAATGAAGTATGTTGTAACAGTTACCACCCCCAACCCGGATTATCCGAAACGTATTCAGATCGTTGAAGGGGCGGATGCGCCGACGGTCAAGGCTGAGGTGGTTAAGGTAGTGAAGCTGGCCCCCGGCGAGGATGTGGAAGTGCGAGAGTTTGATCCGGTTGTGGATGAGAAGTTGGAGGCGGAGTTGGCTGCGGCTGCGGCGGCAGTACCGCCGACGAATGGCCGGGGTGGCAAGGGTTAGATGCATTGAGTTTGTCGCAGCGGGACACTGCGACTCACACCGAGCGGTTAGGGAACTTTAGGACAGGGTTCACGCGCCGCTCGGGTTTTACCACCGTAGCTCAGAGGGTAGGCGTCTGGATTCTAGATAAGGGCGCTGAACGGTAGAGCGTCGGTTCGCTAAATCGAAGGTCGCAGGTTCGAGTCCTGCCGGTGGTATTGAAAACCTTAGTACCCGGACTTAAATCAAAACCAGTACCAGATAGCTCTTTTTAACAACCAATCACTCCCAACTATCTCCTTAACCTAGTATCCCGCTTTAGCAAGGGCGCCTAAGCATCCCATCCTGTTAAAGTAAGAGGTTGAAGCGATACCGTTGAATCGGTGGTAGGCAACAGAGCTTGGAACTGGATACAACAACTACTCCTGACTGGGTAATTTGATTTAAGACTGCTAGGGTTTTCAAAAATTTATGGTGGTGCCGGGATCAAAAACAGCTTAGCTAGGGATTTCTCTTCTCAAAAACAAGCCGAGAGTACGCATGCTCTCAAATACCTAGCAGGCTTAGTATCCCGGTGCCGCCACCACATTTAAGGGGCTGATAAAGTTACCCTGCAGGGTTGCAGTTAATAAATACTGCGGCAGGGGGCACGCTGGAATGCTGCCTAAGCCTCACCGAAATTGGGTGATCCCCAATCTTAGGCCCGTTTGACTCGGATTTATAAGTGGTTGGCTAGACTACCGCAGGAGTAATTAACCTGCTATCAGAGTCTATCTCCCCACCTCCCCAAGTTAGGCGCGTACCTAAGTCGTTCTTGATAACTTGAAGTTTCTTATTAGACTCAACACAACACGTCATAGTGTTAGTGCTCGTGTTACTAATAACGCTTCAATTTATCGGCAATACGTAAGAAGCCCGGACTGTTAGGAGTGAGTCTAAGCAGTGCTTGCCCCATTACTGTGTTGGGACAACAAGATCACAGTAGGGAGCTGCCAGTGAAACAACAATGGACTCAGACTCAGGCTCACGCTTGCAACTATTACTAAATAGGTAGGGGATAACATACCTAGAAGGTGATGAAGTAAGCAAAGCCAGTAACATTATTCGATAGGGCGGGTAACAATCTTTATCGAGTTGCTGGTGATAGCGGCATGGTTGCAAACTTAACAGTCCGGTTTTTTTTTCGCCCTATTTCTTTTTTTTCTTACTTATAAACTTCCCATCCCCCGACCCCACTACACGCACCGGGCTGGGGCAACTCCCTTTTGTCAATGAACAAAGCTCTAGTTAAGGATTTACGCAACCTCCCTACTGCGGATACAGCTGCCACCCCCACTACGGATGCCCTCAATGGCCGGGTCGGCAGTTCTAAACGCACTAAGCCTGTCCGCCCATCCCTGCCTGTAATTCGCTGCCCGCACTGCGATGCGGAAATTCAAAACAAATTAGCGAAGTATTATTTTATCGAGTTGCTGACAATTGGCAAGCAGCTGACGCGAAAGCTGCGGCAACTGAAGCGGCGTAATTTGGCGGGTGGGCAGACTTAGGAAGTTGCAAACTCCTCACTAGCAACCTTGGTAAATGATAAGGATGCTAATGGTTATGACTGAACAGGCACAGACGATTGAGGTAATAGATCATGGACTTAGTACAAACAATTCTACTGGTATTGATACTCATAGTAGTACTGGAGAGTCGAATGAACCGGAGAGATCGGGACTTAGAGCAGTTGTTGGAGAGCGTGTCGCAAAACATGAGACTGCGCGCATTGCATTACCATATGATGAAGCAAACTACTCAGCTAACCAACCTCGAACACCAGCTCCAGGTTCCCCCGCAGCAGCCGCCCTCATCTCCCTCATCCACCAACTTGCCGAGCGCTACTGGCACCAACCCGACCACCAAGCCCTAGATGTAATCCTCGCCTTCATCGGTGCCTATTACCTGCACGAGCGCAACCCTCTGTGGCTGCACATTATTGGTGAATCTTCCTCCGGTAAGACTGAACTAGGCATGGCCCCAATCGCGCTTGACCTGCCCGAATTTCACGCAGTGGATGACCTAACCGCTAATACTCTGATCTCCGGCCTGACCAAAGGGCGTGATGGCGGGAAACAAAACTCCCTACTTCATCGCATTGGCATGTTCGGAGTGGTCTATATGGAAGACTTCACTACCTTCCTGGGCAAGGACGAGCGGATGGTAGATGCGGTAGCAGGGCAGTTACGCCGGGTCTACGATGGCAGGCATATTAAAGAAGTCGGAGTAGGCCGCCGGGATAATGCGGATTCAGACTGGCAGGGACGGATTAGTTGGATCACAGCGATGACTCCCGGTGCCGAGCGGAAATGGATGAAACACAATGATATGGGTGAACGGTTTTCGATTATCCGCTGGCGCGCGGCGACTAACCATGAATTAGTCAGCCGTAAAATCCTGGCCCAGGCTGCAACCGAAGCCGGACAGCGTTACTTAGATGAATCCCGACAGGTTAAGCAGGAGCAAATCGCAGGCCCGCGCAAGTGGATTGGCTGGTTGAGTCAGCGCTTAATCCAAGGGCGCACTGCTACCGAGGTTGGGATCCCGCCCACGGTAAATCAGGAATTGGTGGCACAGTTTACCAACCAGTTAGAATACTTAGAAGACGCAAATAAACCGCAAGCTCCAGGGGAGGAGCTGGTTTTCGACGGGGGCTTATACGCGCTGGCTGAGATTGTCACACAGCTGCGTTCGGTACCGTCCCGTCCGGATGGGCGTAATATCGGACTGATGGCTGATCGGGAAAGTAGCGGGCGCCTGCAACATCAGCTTTTGAAGGTGGCACGCGGGTGGGCATTTATGCATCGGCGTGAGGTAGAAGCGTCGGATATGGTCTTGGTACGCCGGGTAGCTGCGGATAGTATTCCGCTGCATAAGCGCGCAGTTGTAGAGGTATTGCTGCAAGGAGCTATGGCGCGGCAGTATGTGGACAATCAGTCGTTATTGGAACGGTCAGGCTACCGCACGCAGGAAGCGCTGGCGTGGCAGCTGCAGGATCTGGAAGCCTTGGGAGTGATTGAAACTCCTGAGACGGATTTAGATAGGCGCTGGAAGGACTGGTCTACCGAGTGGCGGCTGACGGAACAATTTGAGGAACTTTGGAAACGTGGATTTGGAGGTAATGGGTAAAGATGGCTACGTATGAACAGCTACAACATTCAATTCGCAGGCAGCCTCTAACGGTGAGATTGGCCGAGGCGGTAGGGCGCATCGCAGCTATGTGCAAGGAACAACGACCGCCGAAGATGTCCATCCCGGCGTCTGCTAAGGATGATGATATATTTATCATCACAACCTTGGAAGATGCTTTAGCGGAGATTGACGCGCTGCGCCAATGGATCCGGGAAGAGGGAGAGCGCACGGATATTTGCACGCAGAAAATCCTGGGCGAGATCTGTGATGGTTGCCGATGTGGGGCTGCGGATGGACTTATTAAACCCTAAACCTATTGACAACCTGCCGGTCATTGGGTATAATCTACTTACTTCATCTAACCTTCACCTAATAAGGAGTTATAGCTGTCCCATGTTACCTACTAAAACTTGAAGAGGCAAAGGAACTTAATTAAACATGACTGAAGCACTTAGTATCCTATCATCATCCCCCTCACCGTCATCAACAGCTAAGCCCGCGCCTAGCGGAGAGACGTATCAAAATACCGCCAAGCGGTTCGATGATGCGCGGGTCAAGATCTTTCGCTTGCAGGTTGAGCAGGCGGGGGATTTTCAAACCTACACCGAGCTTTACCGGCGGACCGGTCGGAATCAATTCGACCACAATATCTACTTTGAATCCTCAGTTGAGGAAGAGTTATTCAATGCCGTGCGTGAGGGCTTAGTCCCGGATAACCTAACATCCGTGGGACAAGTTATCGCGTATCTCATGCTGCACGGAATTGCAGCGTTGCGAAATCCGGTTAGGTAATTAAACAGTTATTATGGAGGTTCACCGTGCCGTTACAAGAATTCACACGTGCTGATCTGATGAAATCATTCCAGGAATTACAAGCCCAGTTAGATAAATTGGGAATCCTCCCGCCGCAAGGACAGGGGGAACTCAATACCCCGGAAGAACGCTTAACGTTGCTGGCAATGGCAGCGGAGCTTACCACTGCTAATCCAGCTGCGCTGCTCGCCCTTGCATACCGGCTGGGTATGAGTGACGAACGCGACCGCAACGCTGGGAGTATTACAGCATGCTAAATTCTGAGGATGTTATTTATACCGATCGCAGCCGGATCGAAACCGGTCAGCGCTGTGCCCGCCGCCGCTGGTGGGAGTATCATTACCAGCTACCCGGTATGGAAGTAGCTGGGGTGCAGCCTGCTAAGCCTGCCTTGGAGTTAAGTGTGGGCAGTGCGGTGCATAAGGGTATTGAGAATCTGCTTAAGTGGGTAATGGAAAGCGGGGTTGCCAAGACAATTCCCAATACGCCCTACCCCGATCAGGGTTTAGACTCCGCAATCGAAGCCGCGTTGGCTGAGTTCAAATCCATCTGGGATCCGTGGCTGGCATGGTCAGATCAAAACCCGCTCCAAACTCTTGTCCGGGATGAGTGGGATCCTGAGACGGAAACCTACGCACCAGCTGCGGTAGATAATAAAATGCTCCTGACCTATCAACTCTCGGAAGCTGAAGCGTTGATCGAGGCGCTGGTAGCGGCGTTCTACTACAGTCCAAGCGGATTGGAACTCATCGCCAATAACTACCAGATCCTAGCTGTCGAGCAGGAGATCCAATTACCGCTGGCGGTTGGACTGGTATTGAATTCCCGCCCGGATGCTATTCTGCGGCATAAAACTACCGGCCAATACTTCGCTTGGTCACTCAAGACCGCGAAGAAATGGACGGATCAAACTAACCAACAAGCAGAGGTGGATAACCAGGGGATTAGTGAATCCATCGCCACGGAATTTTGGCTGAATAAGGAATTGGAAAAACAGAATCCTGGTAATTGGGTTCCAGAAGCTGATTATGCCGTATGCTCCGGGGTACTAATGTGCTACCTCATCAAAGGCGAGAAGCGTAAAAACGATCTTGGGATCTACGCTACCTGCTCCCCGTTAATCCGCCCGTACTTCAACACCCAATCCTTCGATCATACCGACTTCGCCAACTACGCCCCCTCTGGGATGTGGACTTGCACTGAAGAACACGAATGGAAAGGCGCGCGGTTT
>ERZ724522.1838-NODE-1838-length-10623-cov-15.333649_pt1 | contig 10623 bp, 13 predicted proteins | sample MGYA00376055_ERZ724522 | MGnify/ENA primary metagenome ERZ724522 (study PRJEB28724, sample SAMN07190884) | wastewater metagenome | isolation source: effluent of sewage treatment plant in Hong Hong | place: Hong Kong | collected 2016-03-17 ... | reverse complement strand
AGTGGACAGCATGGGCCGCCGTCGTTTTATCGAATTCCTGCCGGATCATGTCACCCGATTCGAGCGTTATAGACTGAATTTTCCCCCACGTCTCTTTGGCGATGTTCTCGATACTCCCAAAATCACGTTTGACCAACGCCACGACGGCGCGACCTACGCCCTCAAAAGTCGTGAATATCAACGCCGCCAATGTCCCAAGAGCATCCCCAACCGCGCGAATTGAATCCACGCCCTTATTGAGCCACCCAACAAGGACGGTCAGAGCTGGGATGACCGCGTTTCCAACGGTGTCTTTGAGTTCGTTCCAGTTGTTGGATAAGCTCGAAGTCTCTTTTGAAAAACCTTCTTCCTTTAGTGCCGCGTCTCCGAATTTCGCGGAGAGAACATCAAGAACCTGTTGCCCGTTTTCCGCCCCGCCAATGAAGGCCCCGAACTCTTTACGGGCCATCAGAACGCCGCGCTCGTTTTTGTTGATTAGGTTTGTGAGTGTTTCGGTGGTTGTGGCGAGGTCTTTCCCGGTGGCCACGGAAAGGGACATTGCCAATTGGCTGGCTTTTTGGGCTTTTGTTGTGTCCCCTGTGACGCGGACAAACTTTGCCATTGTCTCAATTGCTTGGCCATCGGTGAACCGCGTCGCCGCCTGGATTCCCTGCGCCCATGCGTTGATCTGTTTTTGGCTGTCCTGGAATGACTGGCCGGAGGCTTCCACGGCGAATTTAAGCCTCCGCATGGCCTGATTTTCTTCTTCGGCCCCCTGGACCGCCGATTTAAAGAAGGCCCCGATCGCCGCCGCTGTGGCAAGGCCACCCAGGGCCTTACCCAAAGACTTAAAGCCCTCCGACGCTCCTGATACCTGTTTCCCGGCCTTTTCGGAGTCCGCCCCCAGGGCCTTTAGTTTTTGTGAAACGACGTCAAGCTGTCCCGTTTCGGAATTGACACGGACTGTCAGCTCGATCTTTTGGTCAGCCATTGGATGGCTCCACCGTCACCCGGATGGATCGAAACACATCGAGGAACGCCTTTACCTTCGCTTTAGATGATTCAGCCTTACGCGCGAGGATCGCCCGCCACGCCGACAACATAACCCAATCGGCGACGGCTTCAACGTCCCCCACCCGCGCCCGCGCTTCTAGCGCGAGCCGGGATTCCGGGTCCATCTTCATGATCTCTTTAGGGGTCATTTAGTAGGAAACGTCCGCGTTGGTCACGTCGATCTGAATCGCCTTGGAGTCCGAGGCGGAATAGTAACCATTGAACGCCACCTTGGCCGCCAGGAGTCCATTGTCGTCACCGAACGGGAACGCGGTGTAGTGTGCTTCGTAGATGTTCACGTCAACCGTCATGTAATACGTGGAGGCGATAAGAGGCCCGACGGCAAGCATACGGAGAGCCACGGCGGTGTTTGCCAGGAACTTCGTCCGCTCCGCTTCGGTCGAGAAGTAGATCGTAAAGCCGCCTTTGATGTCGATCTTCCCGGTGGTCACGATGTCGTTGACGTCCTGGGAGAGGTTAAGCGTTTTTAACCCGGTCGCCCCGTTGTCGATTTCGATGTTCCACTCTTTGATGTCGGTGTTTGACACTCCGGCAATTTTGAAGTCCATGGTGTTAAACGCCAGATACTTTTGGGTCGGGAACGAAGGGGAGCCAATCGACGCCCCGGCGATTTCAGACTTAAAGAGGACATCCGCTTCAAACGTCCCAAGTGAATCAACGCCGCCACCGATGGAGACCTTCTTCACGACGCCCAGGGAGTATTTCTTCACGTCGATCCCGTAATCGTGGAAGAGGGTATAGGACGGCTTTTGATACCCCGCGTTCAACGTGATGGTGTGCTTGTAGGCAATCGTCCCGCCCTGTTGCGCCGACGTAACACCTCCAAGGAGGGAACGGAAGAACTCCCCGCATGACTGAGCGTCTAGGGGTAGTTTAATCTTCCCGGCGCCCGTCTTTCCCCCGGCGATAGGCGGCATCATGGTTGGGTCACCCTTTAGCACGTCGTTTTCAAGGAGGGCCAAATCGTATTTAAGTTCCGTCCCCTTGAGAACGGGGTACCACTTGGATGGGGTCGTTTCAGCCGTGCCACGCACCGCCTCTTTTTTAAGTCCGAACCTTTGCGCTTCGATGGGATACAGTGCCACGGTTAAGCCTCCTCTTTGAATTCGATAAAGTTTGGATTATCTTTCAGTTTTTCAACCAAATCGGTGCCGCTCAAAATCTCCCCCGTCTTGAATTCGCCAAGACCCGGAGCCCAACATTCACGGATGCATTTCAAGCGCATTGCCTTCCCTCCGCTCTTCATTTCCTTATTTTTATATTCGTTAATCATGGTTTTAAACTCCTTGTCACGGTGTCACGCCTTCCGTCACGTAAGCGATTTCGACTTCCATCACGAACCCCGCCCGTGGGGCTAGGTCGCCGTCGTCCGTGATAACGTTCTTCACTTCCAACCATTTCGCGTTACCGCCAAGCGTCCGATCCGTTTCCAGTGCGTGGGTAACGTCGGAGATCATGTCGTCGAGCGCACCCTGCACATCTGATATACCGTCGGGGCTGTTCACATATCCAACGATGAAGACCGTTATCATGGCTTTGTATTGGTTCCGGGTGATGTTCTCCCGTTTCTCCACGGTCTTTCCAACAAATAGGGCCGGTAAGTCAGAGTCCGAAAGCGCGTCTAGAGGTTGTAGCCCTCTCTTCACAAGTCCAACGTTTGTGTTATATCCGCCCGCCGTCGTGATAATCGGAAGGCGCGTGTCGCGGAGGTATTGGAGGATGAGCTTTCGCTTAGAATCAGCCACGATCCCACCCGCTTTTTGCCGCCCCGGTCATAACGGTCATGATGTCTTCCTTGAATCCGTCCATGTTATCGAGAAACGCCCGACGCAAGAAAGAACGCTGGGGCATCCGCCCGACCACCTTCCCCTTCCGCAAGATCGGCCCGCCGTATTCGTGAATCGCCCCGTAAGGGACGCCCGTCCCGAGCGAAACGAGAATGTCCGCCCCGGATTCTTTGACCTCGGGCGTTATGCTTGACCGAAGGCGGCCGGTCACGACCTTTAGAGTGTCCCTAGCCCCACCAGAAAGGTATTTCCTCTTTGACGATTCCGAGCTTTCAAGCGAAAACTTTTGGCAAGCCTTAAAAAGAAGTTCATGCATGAGCTTGCGTGCCCCGGCATAGTTCCCGGCCATTTTCTCAAGTTCCCTGATCCCTTCGATGACGAATTTAGACGCCAAGGAACACTCGCTCGGATCGGTATGGATTGAGAAGAGACTTTGCCCGCGCCGGGAAGTCTTCGTTTGCGTAGGACGTTGTTCTATCCCCCGTTGATTCCGATACAATGCCAAACTTCTGGTCAGCGTATTGGCGACGGTAGAAGTTCCCAACGCAAACCAAAACGGCTTCTTTGAGCGATTCCGGGGGCGTGGCATACCCAGCGACGTATACCGCTTTTACGTTCAGCATCCCGGGAGTGAACGCCACGGAGCCATTGAATAGCCTGACGATCCCGTTTTCCTGGTTCAGCACGATGTCAGCCGCCGGGATTATCGTATTTGATCCAAACGCACGGTCAACGTCGTCGTAAATGTTTGTGATCGAAGTAACCGGATACTGCCGGAGGATGAGCGTCCCGGTTCCGTCGCCGTCGTAGTATTCCGTGTTCGTCCTGGAAAGAAGCAGACGCCCAGTGTAGTCGTTCGCCCATATAGAGGCCCGGTTAATCATCGATTCAATGATCGAATCGTCCCCGGCGCCCGTAATTTTCAGGAACGCCTTTGCCTCGGCGAGAGAAACAATGGCGTTGACAGTATCGAGAGCCATTTATTTTTTACCGCGCGTTTTGACTTCTTCGGCCTTCACAGGCTCCGCCGCTTTGATTTCTTCCCACTGCTTTGGAAAATCGGAAAATAACTGATCGGCTTTTTCGTCGCACACTTCGACAATGTCCCCGGTTCGCGCATAAACAAGCGCCCCATCAGGTGATCCGCCGTGATACCCTGCCCCTAAATGTTTTAGTTTTCTCATTTCGTCACCTCGTCCGGCCCGCGCCCGGGGGAGTGGGTCGCCCCACCCCCCCGCCGCTTGCCGTTTTATTAAGCGATGTTGTAACCAACGCCGATGGTCTTGTTGCTGGCCGTCGGGTAGATGTCTTTGAAGGTCACGCGCTCTTTGGCAACCAAAGCAACTTGGTCGCTTTCCGCGTAAAGTTCATTAAGGATTTTCACGGAATTTGCCGCGCGTCGTTCGCCGATGACCCAACCCGGACGGTAAACCATGTATAGAGCCGTCTTGGTTGTCGTCACGCCGTCGTAGAGGTTCGAGGCGTTGAGGTCTTCCCGCACAAACCCGGACACGAACACGGGCATACCGTCAACGTTACCGAGAGAACCGGTGATCGCGGTTGCCGCGGTTCCGAAGTTCTGCATGGTCGTGACTTCTGTCAATCCGAGAAGCTTGGAATATCCGACCGGGCCAGTGATGATGGCAACGTCAGCAGGATTAACTCCGTATTTCCCGAGTTTCACGCGGAGGGCTCGAAGGTTGGCAAGGCTGAACGTCGCCATATCGAGCTTATACGTCGCGCCGCCGTCGTTCGAGGCAGCCCGCAAACCAAGGGCAATGCGTCGCCGAGAGTCAGCAGAACCCGCACCGATGTCGGAATCTTCGTGAGTTCCCGCGCTGTCGCCGTTGAGAATGAAGTCTTCACGGCCTTCCGCGATCCCTTTGGCAATGTCGCGCACCAACCAAGGGAGGATCGGGACGATAGCATCTTCGTCCACTTCGGCGGAGGTGAGAACGCGGGCCGCATGACCCGTGGCGGTCAACGTGCTGTTCCCAATGTTGGAGCCGTCACCAACGCTGATCTTCGTTTGGCCAGTGTCGGCGGTTTGTTCCGCTTGCTTGAATGTGCTGATACGGGCCAACCCAACGGGCAATTTATAAGGGTTGGACGGCATCACGATGGTTCGGAACAACCCGGGGACTTTCGCTTCCAACTGGACCAATTCAAACAGTTCGTTGGAGAAGTTCGTGGGAACCCAGTCGCCGCCTTGCGCTCCCGTGGCGGTGTCGAGGGCTTTCTTGAACGTCCCGGCCCGTCGTTTCCAGGTATCCCAGGATTTTAGGTGATTCACAGGTTTCCCGAGGATTTTAGAGGCAACCACCATTTCGTCGATGTTCTGGCGAAGTTCTTTGGGCATGGAACCGATAATCTCGGATTCCGCCCGTTCTTCCACAGGGGCGCCAGTAGCGAATTCAACGGCGCGAGGAGTCGGAGCCGGGGCGCTGGCAACCAATCCCTTGATTCCTTCCATCAGTTTTTCCGGGAGAGCTTGATTCCGTTCCCCCGCTTTCTTCACTTCTTCGGCCAAGTCGCGGACCGATTTAATCACTTCGTCCATCTGGGTAGACATTTTTTTTCCACGTCCTTAAGCGGGCGTTACCCCGCGCCGGGTTATCCGGCGGACGGTCAAATCTTTTTTATTTTCCGAGCGCCTTTGAGATGTTTTCTAGCGTCTTATTTACAATCGCTTCCGAGTCCGGGTTAAGTGAACCGACAACATGCGCCAACTCTTTGACCACGTTGTGGAGTTTTTCAATGTCCTCCGCCGGAACCTGGTCATTGTCTGTGATGATTTCGTTCAGCAGGGATGTCGCCGTGCCGACAAGTGCAAGTTTCGACTTGTCGATCGGCTTCCCCTTCACCACTCGCGCGAGGGTGATGATCTGCTCCAAAGACTTCGCCAATCGTTCTTCCGGCTCCTTTTCCACCGTTGAATTGATTTCCGGGGAGCTAACCAGGAAGGTCTCACCGTCGGCCCCTTTCGTAACGGACGCGTCACCAAGGCATTTAATGGCCATTTCGGCGATTTCCCGCGTAATCATGGCGCCGGGGTTGGCCGGGATGCTCACGGCGGAGAATTCGAGGAGTTCAGCTTCTGTCCACACGGTCCCCTTTGTCCCCTGCTCCGGGATATTCTCAAGGGATTGTGCCTTGGGGATGAACCCTACCGAGAAGGCATTCAAGAATCCCCGCTCATAGAGCCCAAAGATCTCCGCCCCGCGCTCGGATTCGGTGTCGAATTCCGCGACGGCAATCAACCCGTTGGCGTCTTCTTTGATGTCAATCGCCCGCCCGATCGGAGGTTTTGACCCGTCGTGTCCCCACAGAATCACGGGGTTTTTCTTGTAGTTCTCCAAATCCCACGCGCCCGGAGCGAATTTCTCCATTGTCCTGTCCCACTCATAGGTGGAAACGTAAGCGGTTACCGTCTTTTTCTCTGCATCTACGCTTTTCGCATAGGCGAGTTTTGCTTTTTTGTCCATCGTGTCCCCCTTCATTTAATCGCCCAAACCGTGGCGTTCGTTATCGGCTTGTGGCGGTGGCAATACGCCCGCCCTGCGATGTTGAAAAGCCCTTGAGTCTGCGCACACTCTGCACAATGGTCGAACCCCATCTTGTCCAGGTATGCCATCGTCACCAAAACGGAAACCGTATTGGTTGACGCGGTAACCTCTTTCGACCATGTCGCCGGAGAAAGCCGCCTTGCTGTCTTAATCAAGAATTTGGCGAATGTCTCACGCATTTATTTCTCCGTTACCGGGAGGAGAGTACAACGGCAGTTGATGACCGCCCCCGGCCCCGCGGATTGGTCGCCTGGGTACATGAGCGTTTCCCCGTCTTTCGTTAAAAATGGTTGGTCAATGCTCACTTCCTGTCCTTCCATCTCCGCGTGAATCTCACGCACGCGCGTGTCCCGGCTCGTCAGCCATGTTTTCCTGACCGCCCCCAACTGTTTCATGGTGTCGAGCCCCGCCGCGTTAGACGCCCCGATGACCTCCGTCCTTGCGATTCTCTCCGCCCTCCCAGTGGCGGAGAAGTCGAAAAACTCCGTTATCCGGTCTTCGATCTGGGCGATTGTCTCGGACTGGGAAAGCCCCTCTGCTGTCGCGTCGCGGACGCCCTCCACCACCGCATCGGAAAGGCTCTCATGTGTGAATTTTGTGGCCTCCTGTTGAAGCTTCAACACCTTCCGTTGAATCCAAGCCCCGGCGGCCCGCTCGTCAACGTTAAAATTCACGCCCCCGCTTGCCCCGCCGATATTCTCCGCCATTCGTTTGGCCGCCTGGAAATACCCGCGCTTGATCCACTTTTCAGTGACGCGCCCGAATAGGTTCTTCTCTTTGTCGAAATCAAAGAAGTAGGTGATCTTGTCCTCGTCCGTTTTTATGTTCTTACCGTTCGCCGGGACGATGGTTTCTGCCACTTCCGAAAACTTTGTAAGGACACGCCGCGCCTGTGACTTAAAGAACGCTCGAAGGCTCGATTCCATGGCCGTCTCGATCTCCGCCGCGTGTCGGTCAAACTTCTTCCATTCGATGTCTCTTGGGGTGTCGTTCTGGAAACTTTTTGATTTCGCGGCCGGGTCATTCGTGTCCTCTTGCCCAGGGGTCCCATCCGATGATCCCCCGGCCGGAGTTGAGGCATCTACTTCAATCTCAAAAGGAAGGTCTAGGGCCTCGACGACTTGCCCAAGTGGGACGCCCATGTTGACGTAAATCTGCGCCGTCGCCGCCTTCGCCGCCTCATCGTCCCTCAACGCCTCGACCTTTGAAAGATCGGCCTGAATGATCGTCTTGTCGTCACCCGTGATCTGTGCGGCCCGGAGCGTCATGGCGGATTCAAACTTGCGTATCTCCGGGATCATGGTTTGAGTCCAGAAAACCTTCGTTTGCTCTTTCATGTTCGAGTAATTGGCCTGGTCCAGGATTCCAACCATCGACTGGGGGACCCCGAACGCGGCCAGAATCTCTTCCCGGAGCATCTTCCGGAGGTTCACAAAGTCCATATCCTTGTGCATCCTGTTGATTTCGACGTATTTCAGACCAGACAAGACGGCAATTTTCCCGTTGTTCTTCGATCCGCCGTTCGTCTTCTTCCACTGCTCAACAACCTTTTTTTGAACCTCGGGAGAAATTGGTGTATCGGATTGAAGCAGAGCATCTGGCCTTGCGCTGTTTGCGAAGAAATAGCGGTTCCACGCATCGGCCAAGAGGTCCGACGTGACCGCGTTACGCGCCGCCGAAAGTGAGCCCATCCCGTATTGGAGGTGTGCGGGGGTCGCCTCTCGGATGTGGATAATCTTTTCCGCGGCGATGCTCTGAATGGTCCCGTTGGCGTTGTAAGCGTAACCAGCGATGAACCTTGTGGCGTCATTCTTAACCGTCACCTTGTCCGGCTGTAGAGGCCAAAGCTCAATTGGCTTTTTCCCATCCGGCTCACAAATGATGTAGGCGTTCCCGGTTAGCTTTGACGAAAGCGAGATGACCCGGCGGAATTCCACCGCGGACATGCTCGGGTTTGGGTTCTTCATCAATTTGAAGAATGGGTGGGCTTCGTTCGGCTCCCACGCGTCGCCTTTACCCTGTTTGTAAGGGATGAATTCGATGGATGAGAAAGCATTTGCGATAAGGTTCGCGCACGCGTAGACCCATGTGTGAAGGCCAAACGCGTCGATGTCGTCCTTGTACGGCTCCGGTGTCGGGACGCCAAAATCTCCGTAGGCGCCCGCGGTCTCGGCTTCGACTTTGAGAAAAGGGAATTCCTTCTTTTTGATTCTCATTTATTCATTCTCCACGTAAATCGAAACATTATTTTCCGTCATCACCGCAAAAGCCAAAGCAAGGGAATCCGCCCTATCCGGGCTGTTGGTGTGGTCTTTTTTGAAGACCTTAAGTTGTCCCTTGCTGGTAGGCTTGTCCTTTTTGATGGAGACAAGCTGGCTAAAAAGCTCTTCACTGTCTTGGATGGCGGAAAGGTCGATCTCCCCATCTTTGAACCTATCGGCCAGTCCGTATAGGACCTCGTCTCGCTTGATGGCGAACATGTCCACATTGTTGGCCCTCTCTGCAAAATTGACGCCGTAAACGGTGGCCTTTAAAACGCCCTCGTCGGCCAGTTCCTTGAGCCGCGCCGTCACGCCCGCGCCCACACCGATTGGGTCCGTTTTCAGGAGCGTGACGCCCCACTCATTGCAAAGCTGGACGGCCTTCCCGCACGTGCCCATGGTGTCCAGGTTCGACCAAAACACTTGCGTCAAAACTTTTCCCCCGCGCTTGGCGGTGAAAACGCTCTCATCACCCCCGCCGTCGGCGATGTCCAGGCCCGCTTCGACCGGGAGCCCTTCGGTTCCGGCCAACACGTTCGTTTTTGCTCTATCCACCCAGGCTATGGGGATCAACGCATCACCGGCCCCCTCCGGGAATTCCCCCAACACACGGGAGACGTAAAGCGGGGAATCAACCCCCCACCGCTTCTTTTTGTCCTCAACCCACTCGCGGGTCACCATTCCGGGGATGATCTCTTTCCCTTCGATAACGTTGGGGTGTTCAAGGCATGAGATGGTGATCTTGGTCCACGCGGGGGACTTGAAAGCTTCATAAAATGCCCCGGTAGGCGTGAGCGGGTTACCAACCATGACCATCCGGCAATCGTCGCCCGAAATGGCCCCCTCAAGGCTCTCCACGATTTCCGAATCAACGCCCGACGCCTCATCAATAACGACCATCACGCGCTTAGCGTGGAACCCCTGGACGTTCGTTGGTTCGTCCGTGCTGAACCCGATAGCGTACCAGTCGTCATCAATCCGAAGGCTGGTCAAGTCAAGCTGGCCGCCCATGGGTACACGGGCGTTTCGGTGGGCCTTTCTGATTTCGCCCCACAGGAGCGTCTTAACCTGTCGGTTCGTGGATGCCGTGGTGATAACGATGGAATGGGGCTTTGAGTAGAGGAACCAGAGGGCAAGGCGGGCGATGGAGAACGTTTTCCCGAGGTTATACCCGGCCTTGATGGCGACGCGGCGGTTGTTCTTCACGGCCTCGAAAAGTTCTTGTTGCCGATGCCAGAGGTCACCACCGCCCAATATTTCCTTGCTAAAAAAGACAGGGTCCGCCGCAATCTTCGCGGCAAACTTAGCTTCTTTCGTCGGCGCGCTAATCGGCATTTTTTGCCACCAATTCGGCGATGGTGATCGGACCGCCGTCTTTTCCCGTCAACTCCATGGACTGCCTGGCGTTGAATTCGCCCTTCGTTTTCCGTTCTAGATACCATTTAGCCGTCTCGGGGTCAGAAAGTGAAGTCACGACGGTATTCCGGGCTTTTAAGACTGGCTTTTCCTTGAGAAGCGCCTTCCACTCCGCAAAGTCCGGGTGCCTGTTTTGGTGATTATAGAGGGCATCCATAGATATATCGGCGTAAAGGCAAGCCTCTTTGTCGGAACATCCCATGCCGAAAGCCTGTTCAAGTTTGGCCAGGACTTCAGGCGTGACAACCGTCGGGCGCCCCATTTTCAATTTCTCTTCTGGACGCTTTCTAGGAGTCATAAAAAAAACGTCCCCGCGCCGATTTCTCGACGTGGGGCGTGGGTGATTGGATTATGAGAAACAAAAAAGGTGATGGACCCCTCCTTGGGGCTCCAATCACCTGCCTATATTTTATTGGAGAATCAGTTTTTTACCAAGCAAACAATTTGGACAGATTTGGACATGTTCCACGTGGAAACGCGCGCGGACCTTGTAGACACCGAAGACCGTAAGATGGAACCTGCCAGCTACCACCTTCGGGG
>ERZ724522.1837-NODE-1837-length-10625-cov-7.127531_pt1 | contig 10625 bp, 8 predicted proteins | sample MGYA00376055_ERZ724522 | MGnify/ENA primary metagenome ERZ724522 (study PRJEB28724, sample SAMN07190884) | wastewater metagenome | isolation source: effluent of sewage treatment plant in Hong Hong | place: Hong Kong | collected 2016-03-17 ... | reverse complement strand
GTAACGTAGGCCCATCGGAGGCACTAGAGGCATTTAATCCATTTGCTGTTTCCCAAGTGTCTGGCATTCCATCGCCGTCCGTGTCAGTGCAAGCGGTACCCGCCGCGAGTGTCGGATAACCACCGACTTCTGTTTCGCTAGATAGCAGGACAAGGGCACCCGTGTTATTCGTGTACTCGCTCACGATTCGAGCGTCCTGCGAATCGCGGATGCTGACCCAATTCCCAGAACAATCGAGCCTCCTGCTCGCGCCAGCCCCCGCTAGAACGATGGTCTCGGCTGTCGCTGCGTCTTGCGTGGTGATGGGGAACGGCAAGGCAGTTAACGGAGTCAGGCGACGATAGCTCGTAGAGAGGCTATTCATGTCGGTTCCGTTCTCTTGATCAACCTCCCAGACCATATTGGTTGACCAGTTATCTGCCAGCGGATTAGTGTTATTCCACCCTTTGTTGCCGACCGCATACACCGACGGGTTGCCGGTCGGAGTGGTGGAGTTACCGGACGGAAACACGCTTATCTCGTGCAAGTTAACGATACCGCCGCCCGTCGCGTAGCGCGAGCCCTGCTTGTAGGTATTCCCGATTACATCGACATCTGATCCGCCACCGATCATCGTCGCATAGCGGCTCCAGTTGTAGATGAGGTTGTTTATCAGCCTAAACTGCTTGTTTTTTATGAGCGGGTTGCGCCAACCGGACTGCGAAAACATGGAGTGATGAACATCGATTCCGGTCATCTTGTTTGCAGTCGCTTGGTCGTATGCCCCAGTAATGTAATTCGTCGGGTGGTCTAAAAACGGTTCGTAGAACATCGCCCACTGGTACGTGACATCTTTAGGCGCTCTCGTAGTTAAAGACCATACTTCCGCGTTCTCATCTTGCGTCCAGCTTGACGATACATGATCGAATATAATCGGACCTACAGGACCGGACGTAGCTGACGCGGATGTTACGTTAGACGAATCACCGTCCTGGTCCGGAGTTCCGGCATTGTATCCCTTACGAAAACGAATCCCTCTCACAATTACATTATGCGTACGGACAGTGAATGTCACGCTCGTCGAATTCTTACCGGAGATCGCGATACCACCACCGGGAGCGGTATCTCCGGCTATCGTTATATACGGACCAGAGACATTAACGTTACTCGTCAATTCGATGGTTCCGCCCACGTCAAACACGCAGGTTCGTGGGCCGGTCGCATTCACGCAAGCTCGCAAAGTCCCAGCAGAGGTGTCTCCAAGCAAACTGGTGACGTGGTAGACAGTGCCGCCTCGCCCACCTTTCGAGTACGCGCCTCCGCCCTCTGCGCCAGGAAACGCTGGAATCGTCGGCTGCGCGTTGAAATGGATGCTCGTTGCCGCGCCAGATAAGTTGTTAGCGGCATCCAGCGCGTAGACCCGATAGCGGTAGATCGTCGGGTTTGCCGCTGGAGTTATTCCCGTGTGGGTGTACGAATTGGTCGCCGACGTTCCTAGCGTCGCCCACGACGAACAGTTATAGCCGGAGCAGTAATCGACTCGATATGACGTAACACCAACTGCATCGGTGCTCGGTTGCCACGATAAATCAACTGTTGACGTGGAACTGCTGCGAGCATCGAGATCGGTTGGAGTCGTCGGAGCGGTAGAGTCGCGATTTACGACGATAGAGTCAGAACCGTAATTGCCTGCGGCGTCATAGCAACCGACGTACAGTGTGTTCGCTCCCTCAGAATAACCGGACGTGGAGCAACTGAAACTCGTTGTTCCGGTGCAGGCCGTACCGTTACTCGCATCCGGCGCCGATCCCATTCTCCATTTGCACCCCGAAACGCCGGTGCCGTCGCTCGCTGTTCCGGTCGCGGTAAGACTGTCGGCAGATATGGTGCTGGGGTCTGCTGTCACTATCGTGACGCTCGGCGGCGTGCTGTCCGAACCGCCAACAGTACAGCCAATCCGTTCCGACGATAATACGAGATTATCCCAATCCCTATATTGCGCGTTCGTTGTGCCGGAATTGGCGTAATTCTCCACTCGGAAGATGTTGATCCCATAAGTCGAGTAGGTTCCGACGAAATTTAACCCGGTTTTGGTAGCGTCTTGAACACCGTCCACCCAGAACGTCTGCACGCCATTTGTCTGCCCAGAGTCGTTGAGCTTGACGTAACCTTCAAGGCACTGCCACGTATTGGCGCTGGCTGTCCCCAATACGGTAGCTGTTCCCGCTACACCACCGAGCCAATATAAATTGTCAAAATCATTCCACCCGGTCGTGATGACCGTGTTATTCGTGCAGGATGGAGAACCAGCCGGATAAACTCCGCCCCGACAGACTCCGCCCGCCGGATCAACCTGCAGCGTATTTTCGGGAGACGCGCTCGATCCCCACCAGTGCGCGATCATGGATTGCGCCCAACTGGAATTGTGAAACGATGTGGCGCGAGTCAGCTTTTGCCCGGTTCCTGGTTGCCACCCGGCCTGAGTTTTGATGTAAGCACGCCAGTACAGCTCGCGATACTTTGTAGTATCGGCAGCGTCAACTGTCGGAGATACTGGAGATGCGCCGAACGCGACCATGAAATCCCCGCCGTTCGACGCTGAAGACGGCGCGAACGGAAAGGTGGCTCGCATCGAGTAGGTTCCACTGTATCCGTTCCCGGCGCTGCGGACCATGCGCGACCCGTAGTAGTTTGAGTCTACCCACAGGTTCGATTTGTCGGTCTCGAAATCGTCGCAATAAATCCAGGTCGGATGCAAACTTTTCCAATTTGACGGACAGTCCTGCGCCGATGGAGACGAAGCCACCGTCCAACTGATCGAGTAGTCGCTAGTGTTGGCATTGCTTGAGCCATCGATGCAGCGAACGTACCGCGTATAGCTGCCACCATTCGACAGACCACTGATCGTCGTGCTGTGTGACGTACCGCCCGTCGTCGAGAAGGTGTTCGACATGCTCGCGTAGGCGACTCCAGATGACGAACCGTATTTGCAGGTCGCGTTTTCATCGGTCGTCACCTGCATTGTGACCTGCGTCGTACCGTAAACCTGCTCGCCAGATGGCAATCCTCCAGATCGGACTGGTGGGGTTGTGTCTGAACCACCAGAATATATAGAGTTGTAGGTGTCATCAGTTGAAATATCGTCAATATAAATCGTCCCACCATCGCCGGTGGTTCCATTCATTTGCCAATACCAATGTGAGGCCCACGACCCCCATGCTTCGTTAAAATCCTGATTGGTCCAAGAGCTTAATTTCCACCCTGATAGCGTACCCTGCGAAGTACCATCCACCCACAATTGCAATTCAGCATCCATGCAAGAACTACAAGTGTTTGGTTTGACTCGGATGATATATTCATGCCAGTTACCATCATCCTTACTGGCAACATCATAATTAAGTTTAATGCCACTATCGGAACCGTTTTGTGATCCGTCTGTGTTCAAGCATCCGGAACCTCCTGTCAAATTACACTCGGCGATATTGAATCCATCCTGCCACATGTATCCAGTATACCCTTCGTCGCTCGGATGCACGATAGCCCGACTGATTTTTACTTTGCCTCCTCCGTGCGACGCCCATTTAAAACCGGGCATTATTTTCATCCACCAGCGGTAATATAGCGTTTTCGATCCCGAGCCGATGTAATACCAGCCTGGATAATAGGACGTATATTGATTCCAATAACCCAGCAATCCACCCATGCTTTCGTTGCCACCGATACCAGTCACTATCATTTTCATGGATTTGGAGCCGCTATGCGCGGTATCGGTAGAAAGGGTGGTGCCGCTTTTCAGCTCCATGTCGTTGTTGCCGCCTGTGCAGCAATTGCTCGTCGTGATCGTCTCCGCGCCCCAGCTAAAATAATTGGTCGCGTTGGCGAGTCCGCTCATTAAGATAAACGTAACGGCTACTATTGTTTTCACTATCCACCCTTTACCGCAATACCGATAACGCCCCAAGAAATTTCGTTGCTCGATGCCCCGCTGATGGTGAAATTCATCGTGGTTGAGGTTGAAGTTGCCTCTTTTTCCTCGATAACAAAAAATTCATAAGCCGGCATAGAAACGTCATAGCGGACTGTACCACCACTTGCTGCAGTTATAGTTCTAGACCCTGCACTGGTGTCAACCATCCAACAGGCGGCAATCACCAAATCGCCAACGGCGGATGAAACGGTAACGCTCGGTTGCGTCGTATTATTAGTGCCGGAGTTTGTCGCGACAGTGCCAAGCGGGGTGGACTGATTTACTCCAGTCAATAGCAGCGTTCCGCCAACTGTCTCATCTTGCGCCGAAGGCCAGTAATAATAGACAGTGCTGGTTTGATCGGATGGGGCAACGAGACTGTATAGAGACAGCTTGCCGTATGGGCCGACGGTAAGCGTACTGCCCTGCTTCGTGAAAGCAGTTCCCCCAGAACCACCCCATTTTATCCCGCTCGGGTCTGCCGGCGATCCGGCCCCACTTGCTATTGCACCGATCAACAATTTATTGCTACCGGAAACCGTCATGTTCCCACTGGTAAGCGATGATACGTTCGACGTGCTGGACAGATCTGCGTGCGTGGTAACGAAGGTAGGAGTGCCTGAAGCAGTAGACGGGCTAGCAGATGGTGAGATTGAAGGACTAATAGACGGAGAAGCTGATGGGCTTAACGAAGCCGACGGGCTAACTGAAGGACTTATCGAAGGACTTATAGAAGGACTTATAGAGGGGCTTCGCGACGGACTTAACGAAGCCGATGGACTCTGCGACGGTGAAATTGAAGGCGACCGAGACGGAGATATAGATGGGGACAGTGAGGGCGACCGAGATGGACTTAACGACGCTGAAGGACTCACAGACGGTGAAAGCGATGCACTTATAGAAGGACTCAACGACGGACTAATCGAAGGAGACCTGGATGGAGACAATGATGCAGATGGAGAAATCGACGCTGACAAAGAAGGAGATATTGAGGGACTCCGCGACGGAGACAACGATGCAGAGGGGCTTACACTTGGTGAAATAGAAGCACTTAGCGACGGACTCAGTGATGGTGATGTTGAAGATAAACTTCCGGTTTTAGCCCCACGGCCGCAGCGCATCATTAGCCGGCATCCACTGCAAAGGTGCCCGTTCCGTAGGCAAACACATAGGCTGCTCTCCATTGTGCTGATATTGACACATTCGAAGCTGCGCCATTTAAAGTGCCGCTGGTTTGGCGAGCGAAGGCGACAGCACCAGCCCCCCTTCGCAAAGCATAACACTGAAATCCAGCGGTTAGTGCGTCTGCGAGCGTTAGTGTAATTGACGATCCACTATTGCAGTCAATTATCTTACCGTTGTAAGTGCTATCTATACTTGTATTGCCAGTAACGGTTACAACTTCAGCGGTACGCGGTAATGGGTCAACGAGTGGCGCGTTGCACTCTAAGATTGAGCTTGTACCTGAGTCGGTAGTTGTCCACCAGAACCGGCTCTTGGTTGAATCTGTGTAGAGGTTATAAGTTCCGTCTAACACCGTTCCGTTTGGCCAAGCAGCCTGGGCAAAGGTATAAGGTCCGCCTGACTGCGTGACCTCTAAATATAAAGAGCATCGCTCCGGCAAATTTTGAAGCACTACACTGGTAACGTTAGCTGTCAGGGTTAATAATGCGTATACATCGCATGAACCCATGCAGTCAATCGTTAGAGTGTTACTGGAAAGCGTTACTCCATTACCAGAAGTCAACAGGCGCGGCGTAGCCTCATTTCCCGACTTTGCATCAAACACCAAATCGAGCGTATGTGTTCCGGCGGGAAGCGAAATATCTGCGGTAGTCCCCAAGCTGTTAGCATAAGTCGTCCCTCGACTTACTGTATCAGGGGATCCATCTGTTACGGTTCCCTCAAATACCTGCCAACTACCGTCACTTGCAGCCAGTCTGAAACGAGCTTTTTTACCATTCCCAACACCAGCCACCACCCCCTGACAGCCAGTAGGGATTGTTCCCATCGACAGGGTGCCAGTGCCGGTTGTAGTAGTCGTCTGTCTTACAAGGTCTGCAATAACATGTGTAGTTGGCATTGTTAATTACTCTATGGCTATCTTAGCCAACAACTTCTTTAGCAATATCGATGGCTCGCTCTAAGTCGCGGCGAGCCTCGTCGTCAATATATTGCAACGCTGACAGCAGGTCGATATTGGACTCATCTTCCTTGATAGCTTTAATCGAGGCTTGCACCAGTACCTCGACAATCTGCAATGCCTGATCAATAGTCATATCACTTGCTCCCACGTTGCACTATAAGACTCTTAAACTTCATATCACACTTCAATAGAATTACGAATCTTACTCAGAACCCTTATCACTTCATCCCGACCAATAAGCGCCCTATTCCCATGACTATCGCCGGCATAATACGAGTTTCCCGTATTATACGGTAAGCTTGCCCACTCTTGTGAAAGCGCATCTGCAAACCGTGAGTCACTCATCTTACCTGCCTTCCACAACACCCAGCCCCTTCGCTTAATCAAAACAAAAGCCAGCTCGTCCTGAGTTTCCCTATCAAAAACCCGACCCAAATCACTTAATCCAATTAAGTCCTGCAACGTCCTGTACACAATCTGATAACGCCCAACCGCACTATAGCCCTGTTTTGAGTGGGTTTTTTGCTTATACGCTCTAATCGCCTTTACTTGCCAATCCAGCACTTCGTTAATAGTCATTGTGCTAATAGGCTTAATGGGTGGTGTAATTTCAAAAGACTGTTGTACCACCACATCGTAACCGCTTTTAACACCCTGCACTGCCATCGCACCTTCTGACTCATGCTTAGCGATAAGGTCAAGCAGGGGTTTAGAAGCATCGATAGATGCCATACTTAAAAACCTTTTAGAGTAATTCAGGTTGGTTGTTCATTGCTTACCTGCTTTGTTCCTGCATCGTAAGCAAACCCCATTGGCAAATCCATTATCCGTACTTGCCTACGTAAATTGGTGCGAAGATTGTTTTGTGCCTCTTGAATGCCCTGTACCCACAACGCATTATATAGTTGGGCAATTCCCTGATTATAAACATCTACGTCTAACAGCATAAACAACCGTAACAAAGTCCCTGCCAGCAAAATCTCATGATAAACGACTGGAATTTGCGGATTAACAGTAAGCTCCGGGTGAGTTCCAGATTCATCAAAATACAGCTTTGCGGGAACAATATACCCCTCTACGTCTGCTGTTCCTGCGTTAGAAGTATATGGCACAAATCTTACTTGGCTTGCGTGCATATCGTTTACAACGAACCGAGGAACGCCTACAGCCTCACGCCACGAAGCAAACCGACTAGTATTCTCGCTGGTAAGTGAATTTGAAAATGAGTAATACCCAAAATCTAACTCACTCGCCGAAATCGGTCGCAGTTGATTGCCGTTAAAAATTACAGTCTTTAGCACAAAAAGATTACTTGGCAATGTCAGCCACTTGGCTCCAGCTGCTACGGATATAGTAGTAACTCCATAAAGTGCTAGTGTTTTCAAGGCAAACTCTGTTTCTGTTAAAGACGCTTGCTCCAGTATTAATGCAGTTGATACTAAAGGCACGCTTGTTAAATCGTCCATTCTTGCCCGAACAGCGGCAATTAATTCTTGCGTAGTCACATTAACGGCCCCGCATTACCTTTAGTTTCCAAATACCGATAATTAAAAGCCCTCCGCATAGAGGGCAAATTAACCGTTAAATTCGCTTGCATTCTTGCTGCTTTTTTATTATCAGGCCACTCTAATACAGCAAGCTTTAACGCTTCCCAAACCACCAAATCGTGAAAAGTCTCGTCCCATATCGGAGAGTCCTGCACATCTACAAAACCCATTGGGTTATACCATACATCGCCCCAAATTTCCCAAGCCTCCGTGGGATCAGGCTCTACGCGATAATTGCCATTTGGCAATAATATAAGATGCAGCGGATGACCAGAGGATTGCGCGTTTACCTGTTCTTCTCTAACCCAATCGTCGTAACTATACAAACACATCGGGTAACGAGCCAGCTCTGTTGATTTCTTGCAAAACACAGAGCTGCCCTTAATTTCTCTGATGTTAAACGTGCTATACTCAGCTACGCCGGCGGTAGTGGTAAATATCAGTCCCCGCTGGTGCAGAAACTTCCACTGGTCAAACTCGATTTGAATTCGCAAATACGCATCTGACAGCCATTGGAAAATAGTATTACTCGGAACCACATAAGGCTCAACGTCATCGCCCATTGCAATCCGTAATTTAGTAATCATTTCCAAGGCAGTCATGACGGGTTAGTTCCGCGTATCTTTAATTGAGTCATACCACGCTTGGCCTTTCGGATTAGCGTCACGGTAATGATGTGGATAGCGCAGCACACTATACGAGTTAGACGTTTCAAACGTGCTACCGTCAGGTGCTTTACGATACCCAAACTGCCAGCTTTCCTTCTTGGCCTTAACAAGAATCTCAAGCACAAACCGAGGAACAACCTTCCATTCCCCTCGCATTAGATAGTAACTCTTTCCATTAACCGATATGTCAACCAGTCTCGTAGTGTCATTCTTATCATGATTGGGCAGAACCATTACCTCTACTGGCTCGTTCATAAACGCCAAATCAGCTGCGTACTTGGCGCAGTCGTTCGTAATAATTTGAACGGGGGAAACAAGCGAGTCATCTTCAGGTTGCTCGTATCTGCCTGTCAACTTGGGATCGGTGTCTTCAACTTTTTTCGTGTAGGTGGACATTTGAGGGAATCTCTTTTTAAGTATTTATGTGCACAAAATCGAAAGGCGGTTTCGTATTGCCAATAGATAAATGCGTACCCACCCTTTTCGACAGGTACGCATTTACTTAATTAGCCCCACGCCTCCCACAGCGTATCGTCGTCGTCTGTCTCAAGCGACGCAGTAGCAACGGTAACAGTAAAGCCCATCTTATCCGTAGTCAGCGCGATACCGGCCGCCGCATAAGTACGAGTGCCATTCGCAACCGTTACGAGACTCTTAGCGTTAGCGCCCGCATCCAGCCCATAAGTCGTAGTCCCCGTAACCGGCGCAGGGTCAACGTAATGCGTAGCCTCAATACGATCCGTAAGATTAACAACTCGAATCTTAGACGGCTTAAAGCCCAGCGTAATCGTAAAATCCGCCGCCGTCCGCACGCCCGTTCGGATGCCATAAGCGTAACGCTCGCCCTCTTGCAGACGGGTATACTGTTTCAAATAACTTGCATTAGCCATTTTAAATCACCTTATTCATTAAGCAGTAGTTTGGTGTATTCCAACCACACACCGTAAATGTACGTAGCATCCTGATCGTTAGTACCACCCAGCGCCAGCACCACAGACAGCACACTAGGCGGCGCCAGCATCCCTGTCGTGCTGCACGTAAACGTTAGCTCAGAAGCTGCCTGGGTAATTGCAGTTGCTGCCGTTGCCTGAATATCAGCATTCGCAACGTCGCCCGCCCCGACCGGATATACCTCGCAGTCCAACGTAAGAGAGTCGTTATTAGCTGTCTTGCCTACCAGGGCATGAACCTCTACCGGAAACTTAGGGTCCAAGTCAATCGGCGTAGGTACGACAAACCCCAGCGATTCGCCAGCGGAGCAATTAACGGGAATGTTAATTACCGTTTCTTTGCTGGAAATTTGGGCATAACCCGCAACCGTCGTTGCTTGCTTAGTCAGTGCAGTGCCATCTACTTGCGTAATGGCACCCAGCGGAACCGGAACAAAACCCTTCGTATTCAAAAGAGCTTTAAGGGCTTCGGCACCAGGGGCACTGATAAAGCGAGCCAATTCATTAAGAGAGCCGCTCATTTTCACCTCCAAAAAGGTAGGGTACAGGATTCAACACTGTACCCTACAAGTCCCCTGCAAAATTACGCCTCGGTTCCGACGTAAGCAACTGCCATCCAAGCGTCGTTCAAAATGGCTTGGGCTTGCCACGTACAGGCCGCAACATAACCCCGTTGCCCCAGCGGATCAATCTTGGACCGCTCGCTGGGCGGGAAGTGGTCAGCCTTGATACTGTCAAACCCGCGCAACGGCACCTGCCCAAACGCATCGCCACCACCCATGCCGCGCCCCATGATAATCAGCGGGTATACGTCAATATTGGTGGTACCCTTGGGGGTAAATCCTGCAACAGCATTCGCCAGCAACGCGCCCGCCCCAACCTGATACGTCAGCAGCGGATTAACGATAATCCTAAACCGCCCAATAGCACCAATCTCAAATTCCGGGTCCAACAGCGCATTACTACCATAATCCTGCACCTTGGTAAATCCAGGAATGTTCTCAAAGGTCTTTTCCATATCCGTATGGCAGTAGACCGGCCACGAGGCGTTAACGGACTGCATACCAAAATTAGGTCCAGACTTCAACATCTGGTTAATAGTGGTAGCATGTTTACCCAGAAGGGCTCGCGAAATGTTTTGAAACATCGCCTTAGTTGGTGGGCCGTTCACCGTGGGAATGGAATTTCCCGTACCGCCATAAAACAGATTGGTGCAAGACTTCAGCTCGCCATAAATCATCATCTCCCTACACAGCGCCAATCTCGCCGCCGCTTGGTCTTCCATCTCCCGAGGAATTTCCACTCCCTCCTCATGCAAGTACCGCAGCCGGTTGCTGTACGAATACAAGCAACCAATCTCTTGCAGCG
>ERZ724522.1836-NODE-1836-length-10627-cov-5.419031_pt1 | contig 10627 bp, 15 predicted proteins | sample MGYA00376055_ERZ724522 | MGnify/ENA primary metagenome ERZ724522 (study PRJEB28724, sample SAMN07190884) | wastewater metagenome | isolation source: effluent of sewage treatment plant in Hong Hong | place: Hong Kong | collected 2016-03-17 ... | reverse complement strand
CCCAAACGAGAACAATGTCAACAACCAAAATTTTTAATTATGGGACGGGGAGGCCACAACGTAAAACCAGCGGCGCAAAAACGAGCCGAAGGGACAAGCAGAAAAGACCGGGACGCGGGACGCGTGGAAGAAGTATTGCCGACTTTTGAAGGCGAACTAATGCCGCCGCCGCATTTCGATGCACAGCACAAGGCGCGGTTTAAGGAGTGTTGTCGCCTGATGAAAGAAGCGGGCGTTCTTCAGCCGATGGACTACGACGCCATCGTTTTGTATGTGGAGAATCAGATAATGGCGGCGAACGCCTGGAACGATATACAAGAAAACGGGATAACGCTACAAGTCCCGATAATGAGTAAGGACGGGGAGGTAGCCGGATACAAGCCCATCACAAACCCCGCCTTCCGGCAGTACCAAGACTGCCAAAAAGTAATAAAACCACTGATGGAGCAATTCGCATTTACCCCACGGGCGCGGATGTCCATCAAGGTTAAAGACACGAAACCCAAAGCGGAATCGGCAATTCTAAAGGCTATCAACGCGGGCGCTAAAAAAGTTGGATAAAGCACTTCAGTATATCGACGACGTAATGTCGGGAAGAATCCGCACAGGGCAATACATCAAAAAGGTACTTGCCCGGCACCTCGACGACCTGAAGCGATCCAAAGAAAAATCTTTCCCTTACTATTTCGATTACAGCAAAGCGGAGCATGTACTGCACTGCTTTTCCTTGCTCAAACTGCCAACGAGCAACGGGGCAAACACGCCGTTTATCCTGATGCCTTACCAAGCCTGTATCCTATACCTCGCGTATGGATGGCGGAAGAAAAAGAACCATGCAAAGCGATTCCGCCGTGTGTACCTGAAGGTGGCGCGTGGAAACGCAAAAACGGAATTTCTGGTAGGTGTTGGAACGTATGGATTTGTCTTTGAGGGCGGGGACAACCCGGAGGTGTTTTGGGTTGCTACCAAACGCGACCAAGCGAAGATCGGATGGAAAAGGCAAGTCACAATGATGAAGCGATTAGTTCAGGACGAACCGGCGCTGGAGGGGCTGTTTGGTTTTCACACCTCCGAAATATTCAAACGCGGGGAGTTAAGTTGGGTTAAGTACCTGGGCAAAGACAGCAAAAGCGAAGACGGATGGAAGCCATCCTATGCCCTGGCGGACGAATACCACGCCCACGTAGACGACGGCATGATTAACGTCATGGAATCCGGATTTGTGAAGCGGGATGATCCCATGTTGTGGATTATCACAACGGCGGGATATAATCCGCAGGGGCCAAACTCCGAATTTTTACGGCGCTGTAAACAAATGCTTGAAGGGGCGCTGCCCGGAGAAAACGTGCTACCGTTTATCTACGAACTTGATGAGGTAGACGACTGGCGCGACCCGCAAAACTGGGTGAAGTCAAACCCCGGCCTTGACCATGTGCTGACCATTGACGGTCTGATGGAGGAATACAAGAAAATCGAAATCGGCGGCACCTCCAAAGAAATAGATTTCAAGGTTAAGAACCTGAATTTTGAGCAGAACAGCCGCGAAGCGTGGATAGACTTTGAGGCATGGCGCAAATGTGGGGAGCCGATCAAAGACGACGCGCTAAAGGGGCGGGAATGCTACGCCGGTATCGACCTTTCTTTGACGCGGGATATAACCGCTTTGGCGCTGTTTTTTCCGCGTAGAAACGAGCAGGAACGGCATATTTTGCGGGTATTTTTCTGGATGCCTGAGGAAAACCCGGAAATAATGGCGCAAAACGGAATCCCCTACGCAGACTGGATAGAACAGGGATGGATAACGGCCACGGACGGCGATGTTATCGACCACGACGAGTTAGCAGCGGACATGCTCAACATTCTGAAGAACTACAAGACAAAAAGGGTGGACATTGACCCGTTCGCAATGCTGCGTGTTGCGCTGAACTTCAGCAAGGCGGGGCTAACGCTCAACGAGGTAACGCAAAACGTTAGCAGGCTTTCACAGCCCACGCAGGAACTTGAGCGCATGGTTATAGGGCAGGAATTGCAGCACGGCGACAACCCGGTATTAAACTGGATGGTTTCAAACTGCGATGTTTACCGGGATAGCAACGACAACACCCGCGTTATTAAGAGCGAATACAAAAAGAAGATAGACGGCATCGCGGCATCTGTTAACGCCTTGTTCGGGTATTTGCAGGTGGTTTCCAACTTGAAAAAGCAGTCCTATATTTTTCAGAAGGGTGCAAAACTTGAGGTTTTCTAACACGCAAAAAAAATAATCCATGATAGATCGTGACTTTGAGCAGTATTGCGAAAAAAGTGTCGCACTGCTTTCTAACGCGGGCTACTTCGCCCGCTACCGTGAACTAATCGCCGTAAAAACCTGCCGCGCCGCCTGGGAGCAAGTGGAAAGCGAAATTCCGCTTGGGCTGCGGCGGTTTGTCTCCTATCCCGCCTTTAAAGAGGCGCTGCGCCTTGAGACAAGAAAACAACTATCCCCGACCGTTAGACTGCAATACACGGAAGATTAGGCGGAATTTATCCGGAATACGTGGAATTTCCGGATAAATAAGGCTTCCATTACTTCCATTTGGAAGATTTGGAAGCAATGGAAGCCTAAAGTCATTCAGACTGCCCACGCGCGCGCGAATATGGCTGCAACTTTGAGCATACACGCTTTGTATGCTCGAATCCTTAACACGCTTTTTTGGCTATCACCCCGAACGCGGCGCACCCAAAGCGCCCGAAAAGCGTAGTACCTCCCTCGCAAATGCTGAGGGGATGGCTAAACTGTTGGGCATAAGTTTGGGCGGTACTACCGTCCCGGTTACAGACAAAACAATCCTGAGCCTTTCGCCCGCATGGGCTGCCATCCGGTTAATTTCGGAAACGGTCGCCTCTATGGACTTGGGCGTTTATTCCTGGGACGCTAAAAACGAGGGTTACGAATCCCGCTTCGAGCATCCTATACACTTCCTTATTTCTTCCCGGCCCCACGCCTTCTACACAAAATTCGACTTCCTGCAAGCGCTGATTGCAAACGCCTGTTTAGGCAACGGCTATGCGCGTATCCATCGCGGCCCCGACTTTGTGCCGGTGGCGCTTGAACTACTGCCCACGGCGGCGGTAACACAGGAGTTTTCCCGGACAGGTGAAATGCGCTACAAGGTGCAGGGCATGGTGAACGACCGCCTTGTAACGGAAGTGCTTAACCCGTTTGATGTTATCCACATCAAGGGGCTGACAATGACGGGAATGAGCGGGGAGCGTGTTTCTATTGTCCACCGGGAAAATATGAGCAGCGCACTGGCTGCACAGAAATACGCCGACGCTTTTTTCAAGAACGGCGCACACCTTGCCGGGCTGCTTTCAACCGATGACACGTTAGACGAAGAACAGCGCAGCAACGCACGGGACGCCTTCAAAGATGCGTACAGCGGAATTGACAAAGTGGGTTCTACAATACTGCTGGATAGCGGCTTGAAGTACACAAAGGTGGGCTTAACGCCACAGGAGGCAGCACTAATCGACTTCCGTAATCTGAGCGTAGAGGAGGCAAGCCGGATGTTTAAAGTGCCTACGCACATGATTAGCGGGCTATCACGCGCTACGTTTAACAACATCGAACAGCAAAGCCTTGAGTTCCGGCAGTACTCGCTGCCTCCGTGGACAGAGAAGGTGGAACAGGAGTTTTCCTACAAACTATTCACTCAAAAGGAGTTTGTCAAGCGGCGGGCCTTTGTCATGTTTGATTACACCTCCCTACAAATGGCGGACACGGCAGCGATGGCGCAACTTATCGCGGCGGGCGTTCAAAATGGCATTTTCAAGGGTAACGAGTTCCGGCGGCGGTTCAAACTGCCGCAAGACCCTGACGGCAACCGCCTGTACATCCAAAGAAATCTTGTTCCGGTTGACCGGGTAGACGATACAATAACCAGCGGCGACCCGGCAGGGCAGCCGCAAACAGATAACAGCAACAATGGAGACGCGCAAGCAGCAAACAGCGGGAACTGAACGCCGGTTCTTTAGCGAACCTATTGAGGTACGGCAGGCGGACGGCAAAGCGCCGGAAATATTCGGCTATGCACTACGCTTTGGCAGCGTGTACGATATGGGGTGGTTTACGGAAGAAATCCACAGGGACGCGCTAAAGAACGCGGACATGGAAGACATCCGGATACTGTTTAACCACGACGTAAACCAGGTTTTAGGCCGCACAAAAGCGGGCACGGCGGAGGTCGGGGTAGATAGTACCGGCATGTGGTATCGGGCCACGCTTCCGGATTCTCCGGTAGGTCAAACGGTAAAGGCCGCTATTGAACGCGGCGACGTAGATCAATCATCCTGGGGGTTTACGCTGCGCTATGAAGACGACAGCACGGGCGACGTATGGGAGCGCAGGAACGGCAAAGACCACCGCACAATAACAGACGTCCGCAAGGTTTGGGACGCATCGCCGGTCACATTTCCCGCAAATCCGGACACCACGGCGGCAAAGCGCAGCCTTGAGTTTACGGCACAATCAGCACAAAACAAAACAAACATAGAGGCAAAAGCCGCCCAAATCCGGGCTGCCATCGCCTTGTCTGAGTAACACAAACAAACAAACACAATGGCTACTATCAGCGAACAACTCCGGACGGCACAGGAAACACAGGCCGAAAAACGGACAGCAATTTCCGGCCTGCTGCAAAAGGCCGAGGGGGGCACCTGGGATGCCGCCACCGATGACCCGGCACTTGAAGCCGCTAAGACGGCACTTGAGGCTGCAAACGCGGAAGTAAAGCGCCTCAACGACCTGCAAGCGCTCCAAATCCGCACCGGCGAATGGAACAGCACGGCAACACCAAAAAACCCTGTAAACGTGACGGTTATCAGCGCCGAAAATCGCGGCGATAGCCAGGAAAAGGCGAAAAAGGAATTTCGCTTGCTTGACGCTGTACGGCAGGCGGCAACCGGCAGGCCGCTGGAAGGACTGGCAGCCGAAATGCACCAGGAAGGCGCAAAGGAAGCCCGTGAAATGAACCTGAGCGGCGTAGGCGGGAACATCACCCTCCCACAATGGCTTGTGCGCGGCAGCGGCCCGACGGAAAAACGGGACATGCTGGCAGAAACCACCACGGCGGGCGGCTACACGGTAGATACTACCCTGGGCGGCCTTATCCCGATCCTTGAGCCGAAACTTCAGGTGGAGGAAATGGGCGCAACGGTTTTGCGCGGCCTGACATCAAACATCGACTTCCCGCGCAACGACGCCGACGCCGCCGCAGTGTGGGCCTCCGAGGTCGCTACCTCTACCGAAACTTCGCCGACGTTCGACAAGATCAGCATGGCACCGGAGCGCCTTACCGCGTTCACCGACGTATCAAAGCAGGTTATGCTGCAAAGTTCCATCGACATGGAGAACTTTGTACGCCGTCGCCTGAATTTCGCCGTTCGCAAAGCGCTGGACAGCGCAGCCATAAACGGTTCCGGTTCTTCCAACCAACCTACCGGCATCCTGAATTACTCCGGCGTGAATGACATCACGATCGGCACCGACGGCGGCGTTTTGACCTGGGCGCTTGTCGTTCAGTTTGAAACCGAAACGGCAACCGACAACGCCGACATGGGACGCTTGGGCTACCTGTTTACGCCGGGCGTGGCCGGTCTTCTGAAGACCACCAAACGCGACACTGCGGGCAACGGCTTTATCTGGGAAGGCCCGAACGGAAGCGGATCGGTGAACGGCTACCGCGCACTGACCACAACGCAGATGCCGTCTACCCTGACTAAAGGTTCTTCTTCCGGCGTATGCCACGCGGCAATCTTCGGAAACTGGGAAGAACTGATTATCGGGCAGTGGGGCGGTGTCGACCTGCTTATCAACCCCTACACGAAGGGCAAAGAAGCAACGGTCGAAGTGATCGTTAACTCGTGGTGGGACATCGAAATTCGCCACGCGGTTTCCTTCTGCATCTGCAACGAAATCACGTTGTCGTAATGAAGACCACAGGAATGATACCCGTTGAATTTGTCAAGTCGGGGGCACACTACGGCTACGGCTACATCGCCGGGGAACATGGTGTTGTTTCGACTGATGATTTCGACAGACTCGAAAAGGCGGGCATTGTGAAAAAAGCAGACATGCAAAAAGCAGCGCCCGCCGCAGCAACCAAACGCGAAACACGCTAATGATCCGAATTGCAGTTACAACCGGCCCGGCATCTGAGCCAATCACCACAGCGGAAGCTAAAAACTGGCTGAAAATACGCTCCGGGGTTACAACCGACGATACGCTAATCGCCGGGCTGGTTGAATCTGCACGGCTGGAATATGAGCATGAAAGCGGGGAATACACGATAACGCGCACGGTAGTGGAATACTGCGACACATGGCCGATTGGCCGCGTTTTGCAGTTGACTATGGGGCCGGTTTCCGCCATTACGTCGGTACAGTACAAAGATGAGGCGGGCGACACACAAACCTTTTCTTCTGGCAGTTACACGACAGACATAATCGGCAAACACGCGCGAATCGTACTGAATGAGGATACAGACTGGCCCGACCTGTTTAACGGCCCGAACGCCGTCTTTGTGACGTATGCGGCAGGCTATGCCAATGCAGACGCCGTACCGGAAAGCGTAAAAACCGCAATCCTTGTGCGGCTTGCTATGCACTACCAAAACAGGGAAGACATGCCGCTTTCCGGGATGCCGGGCAAACGGGCTTTTGAATCCCTGGCCCGCCGCCGCAGGAGGGCGATACTATGAAACAGAAACAAGGGGGCCGACTTTCGCGCATTGTGCGAGACGTTGGCGATTTCGACCAAATTGTGACGATAGAGGAAAAGACAACGACGGCGGATAGTTCCGGGGGAATGGTGGAAACATGGGCAGCGATTGACGGCGAAGAATGGGCTTCGATTGAATACCCGTTAACCGGCAATGACGAGGGCCACACGAAGGGCGCAGAGTTTGAAAACGCGCGGTTTTTCGTAACGATCCGATACCGGGGCGACGTAACGACAAAGAACCGGGTAACTCATGGCGCGAAGGCTTACGACATCATCAATGTTTTGCCACTTGGACGCGAAGAATACGAGACGCTTACCTGCATTGACAGAGGGGAACAAACAACCTAAAAAAATGGCGCTAAACGCAACCACAAACGCAGAGGTTAACGCGGCAATCTTGAAACTACGCAAGATTTCAGACAACGCGAAGAAGCAAAGCCAATCCGTGTTTAAGGAGGCTGCGGGGCCGCTTATTGCCGCCATACAAGCAAAGGCACCGCAGAGCGAAGAAATGCACCATCGCTATTCAACGGCGAAGGCTTCAGGCAAGATACGGGCACCAAAAGGCAGCGGCAATATAGTGGCATCGTACATGCCGGGGAACGTGCAAAGGTCATTTCGCACATTCACGTTTCGCCGGTCGGCTGCTGTTTTTGTAGGGCCAAAAGTTCAAAAGGGGCAAAGCCGGGGCACATTTTCAGGAAACAGGGTAGATGGCTACTATGCCCACTTTGTAGAGTTCGGAACGCAGGATATACCGGCAACACCATTTGTAAGACCGGCGGTTGACGCGGCGGGTGCGCAAACAATGCGCTTCGCGGCGGAACTACTGAAACGTGAAATACTAAAGGCGGCGAAATGAACGCAACAGGCGCAATAAGGGCGATGATAGTAGCCGACAGTCCATCAAACACGCTACTGAGCGGACGGATATACACCGACCGCATAAGCGTAGGACAGACGCTACCGTACGCCGTTATACAGCACATTTCAACCCGCCCAAACTCGACAAAAACAGGCGCTTCGGAAGTTGATTTTTGCAGGGTGCAAATAGACGTGTACGGGTCATCTGCGGCGCAGGCGGATAGTGTTTTCGAGGCTATCAGATCGGCAATAGATTACACCTCCGAAGTGGCGGTAACGGTAGACGGTACGACGGTGAACGTGGGGCGCATCGACCTGGAGAACTATTACGGCGGACTGGTTCCTGAAACAGAGAACTACCGGCGGACGGCAGATTATTCGGTTTACGCAAAAAACTAATAACATGAAACGCTTTCAATTCAACCAACCATATAAGAACGGGCAAGTGCAATACAAAGCGGGCGCGGTTATCGCAATCAGCGACAGCGACGCGGCAAAATTAACCGCTGAGGGTGTGGGCTGCGCCGTTGCCGATGATACGCCATTGCTGAAACAAGGCGCTGATCTGATGCTGAATTGCAGCACACCAAGCGCAAAGAAAGCAGCGAAAAAAGCGGCACCGCCGCCCGAAGAAGTGGCACCCGTTGAGGAATAAACACGCAAACAAACAAACACTAATATTATGGCAACAACTGGAGTAGTTGCGGCGAAACTTATCAAAATTCAGGCAATCGCCGACGGCGGCACCCTTGCTGCTGTAACCTGCCTCACCAATGCAGAATTAACCATAAACAACGAAATGCGGGACATACGCTGCAAGGATTCCGGCATATACGCCGACGCCCTGCCGGATGTTCAAACTTGGTCGATGTCCGGGGAGGCTTTCGTTAACTACGGCGCTTCAAACGGACACGATGAAATCGCAACGTTGGCGCTTTCTCAAGGGCTGGTTGACGTTGCCTACGGCACCGTGGTAACGGGCGATACCTCGTTCACCGGCTCCGGCTACCTGACCACCTTCAACGTGACGGCTGGAAACGATGGCAATGCCTCGTTTTCGTTTGAACTGCAAGGCGTTGGGCAGTTAACGCAAGGCACATTTGCTTAATCTGAAAAACTGAAATTATGACAGAGCGTATTCAGATACAAGGCAAAGAACGCCCGATACACTTTTCTAACCGCACCGCTTACGAATTTGAGCGGCTTTATGCCGACCGTTCCTACCTGGCCGCTGCTGATTCCCTGTTCAGACATTTACAGGAAATTGGCAGCCGCCTGGGTACGGACAGCGTGGAAGATGCGGGCAAAGCCCTACACATCCGGGACATAGTAGACCTGGCTTTTGCCGGTTTTTGCTACGGCCACCGGGCGGAAGGGTTGCCGGTTGATTTCACCGTTTACGACGTTGCCGACTGGCTGATGTCAGACGCCGACACTATGAGCGCCGTAATAACGGCCCTTGTGGAATCCTTGCCGATGGCAAAGCCGGGCGAAGGAGTACCGGAAGACGAGGCAAAAAAAAAGGAAACACCCGAATTGATTGGCAAACTTGGATCGAGTCAGCCGCTACCGCAGGCATGAGCGAAGCCGAGTTTTGGGCATCTACGCCGCGCTACTTTTTTGCCCGGTGCGATGCCGTACAGGATAAGAGGGTGGAAGAAATGGAACGCACCCGCCTTTTGGCGTGGTACATGATTAAGACGGTAGACGTAAAAGACAAGTACAAAACCCCTCAAGACCTGTTCCCGTTGCCGGGAGAATCGAAGCCTGAGACAATGGCGGATATGTGGGCAAAGATAGACCCGGCGGCGCTGGAAAAGTTCAACACAGGCGCGGATAAAGCGCTTGAAGCGCAGCGCACTAAACGAATAAGCAGTGGCGACAATAGCAGACCTTAACGTAAGACTTGGACTGATATACGACAACCTCGACAAAGGCTTGCGGTCGGTGGAGCGTAAGTTAGAGCGCAGCGGGCGCAAGTTGTCGCAACTTGGGGACGGGCTTACGGTCGCTATTTCGGCACCGCTTGCGGCGTTGGGCATTTCTGCTGTAAAATCGGCGGGCGACCTGGAGGCGCTGCAATTAGCAATGCAGGCGCAGGTGGGCAGCGCTGAAGACGCAAGGAAAGAAATCGAACTACTCCGAAAGGAAGCGCTTAAACCGGGGCTTGGTTTTGAACAGGCCGTCCGGGGATCGGTGCAACTTCAGGCGGTCGGGTTTAGCGCAGAGTTTGCCCGAAAAACGCTTTCGACCTTTGGTAATGCCCTGGCGCTTGCCGGGAAGGGTAAACAGGAACTTGACGGCGTAGCGCTCGCCTTGACGCAGATCAGCGCAAAGGGCAAGGTTTCGGCGGAGGAGATAAACCAAATTGCAGAGCGCTTGCCGCAGATCAGATCGGCCATGAAAGCGGCCTTTAATACCGCCGATACGGAGGTTTTGCAAAAGGCCGGTATTTCTTCGCAACAGTTTATTGAGGGTATAGTTGCCCAACTTGAAAAACTACCCCCGGCCACGGGCGGGATAAAGAACAGCATCGAAAACGCCGGGGATGCCGTAAAACAATTTCTTGGAAGTATTGGCGCTGAGATAAACAAAGCGTTTAATCTTACCAAAGTATCCGAAGACATCGCGGCGGCGCTTGGGAACGCTGCAAAGGCTTTTGCAGGCCTTGACGACAGCACAAAACGCACTATTGTATCGTTCGGGCTTGCCGCAGTTGCGGCGGGGCCGCTGATTAAGGTTTACGGGGTTTTGCAATCCACCGCCGCTGCCATAATCAGCGCGGGGCGCGGTGTTTTAGGTGTGCTTAAAAATATAACAGGGGGTGCACTAAACGCGGCGGCAGCGTTTCAACGGCTGAGCCTTGCAATGAAGTTTACAGCGATCGGCGTTGCCATTGCTGCTGTAACGGCGCTTTATTTCGCTTACGACCATTTGGCAAACTCCCTGACAGACGCGGAGCGGGCGCAAATGGCGGTAAACGACGTTAACAAGAAAGCG
>ERZ724522.1835-NODE-1835-length-10636-cov-4.266137_pt1 | contig 10636 bp, 12 predicted proteins | sample MGYA00376055_ERZ724522 | MGnify/ENA primary metagenome ERZ724522 (study PRJEB28724, sample SAMN07190884) | wastewater metagenome | isolation source: effluent of sewage treatment plant in Hong Hong | place: Hong Kong | collected 2016-03-17 ... | reverse complement strand
CAGGTGCAGCGTAGTAACATTAACTAGTTATATTGTAGAGGTAAAAGTAGCCAAACAAAATCCGCCTGTACAACTATTGACAGCTGAGGAAGATGCCTTAAAAACATTTTTAAAAACTATTGGTATAGCAGGGGTTAAATACGAAATAGTTAACCTGCCTAGCGATAAAATATATATAGAAGGTGAGATTAAAGCCTTTGGATCGTACAGCGCTGTAATGCAAACAAACGTAATAGCAGCTATAAATAATTATTTAGCATCCATACCCTTTAACGGTGTAGTAAAAGTAATAGATATAGAAAAAACAATACGTAATGTAGAAGGCGTAGATGATGTAATTCTAAAAAATGTAAGAGCTAGAAACCATAGTGAAGTATTCCCTATTGGCACATCGCTAATTAATAATTTCACTTTGGTAAAAAGTTTTTATGAAACATTATCTGGGTACATTGTAGAGGAAACAACAGCTTTACAAGACTTTTCAAAAAAACTAACCTTTTCATATATCTAATGAGTATTTACGATATAACATATAGCCAAAAAGCAATAGAATTAATACCGCCTGATAAAAGGAGTAATGAAAATATAGTATGGGTACAGTCATTATTAAACCAAAACCAGTACATAAGAGATAAATATTTAGGAGATTACAACATAGGTGCAGCATACCCTTTATGGGCAATAGCAACAACATATAATAAAGGGGATAGAGTTATATACAAAGGATCAGTATACGAAAGTTTAACAAGCAGTAACACTGGCAACCAGCCTATTGAAGGTCAATATTGGACATTGTACCAAAAAAACTTTATAGGGGCTTCAGAAAGGGTATATTACAATGGGCAAAAAATAGTATTAGAATGGGCTTTAAACAAATGGTTTAATACTACTTTTAGACAACCTACTTTAGTAAGTGATATTTTTATAGATACTAATACACCAGCATTTACATGTTTTATTATAGGTGCTACTAAAGATAGTAGCAGTGCAATATTTTCTGATAGAAGTAGTTCGCCTATTGCATACGCATACAATGCACCTATATTTTATAATGCAACTATAAACGTGCCAGTTGCAGTGTACAATGCACTAGATACTATACCCGCAAATAGAGAAAAAATAGTAAGAAACTTTGCTGATTTATATATACCAGCAGGTATTACATACAATATAACAACATATTAAAAAACAAAAATAAACAATTAACATGTCTACTAGATTTATAGATACATCACCAATAACCCCAACAGCAGGCTTACCGTTTAGAGGAGTATCGTTAGATCACTTAAAAAAAGGTGATGAAGATGCTACAAATGCGTTTTGTAAAAATATGATAGGGCCAAGTTTTGACCCATTAAAAAAATATGTAATTAGTGGTTGCATAAATTCAACACCTGCAGGCCCTGCATTTACAATTACTTCAGGTTTTATATTTCATTCAGGATTCTTGTTTATTGTAGATGCAACAACATTTACACCAGCAATGGGTGAAACAGCAGTATGCGTATTAAACAATATTTATGAACCACTAGCAGACCCAACTACTTTTACAGACGGGTCTAATCATAGTGTGCATGTTATAAGAAAAATAAAAATTCAATCTGGTGTTAGTGGTAGTGGATTAGTAGATTTTAATGATTTAATTAGAGCTGGAGAAATAAAAAGACGAATAGTTGGAGACCCAGGAGAGCCTGTATTTCAAAACGGTTGGGCATCTTCAACATCCGATAAACTTTCATTTGGGCTAGATATTCAAAAAAACATATTATACATTTCTGGTATTATAAGAAAAAACCCATACAATGGGTTTAATGAGATAGTATTTCAGCTACCAATGGATTATCCTATATATGCAGATAAAAAATTTTTTATTCATGGGAATGAGGGATCAACAGCTGGGGCAAAGATATTTAGTGTTACAATATTTTCTGCTGGTAAATCTGTTCAGATATCTCCAGAGTTTTCACCATTTGCTTCCGGTAATTATATTATTAATTTTAATAATACATCATTATTCTTAGGTTAATTTTTTTACACTCTTACAATACATAAACCAAAAATGACACAATATCCACAAACATCCATACAACAATCTTTAGCAGATTTAGCTAAAGCAGATATAGGCAATTCATACGACCCTACAAAATACTATATCCTAACAGGGTGTAAAAATACAGGTATAGGGCAAAACTACATCATAAGCGAAGGCGCTATATTTGGTAATGAAGAAATATACCAAGTAGATGCTGCAACTTTTACGGCTGGTGTAGGGCAAACAGCTGTAGGTAAAATAACCATAACAATATTTAAAGCATATAACGAAGATAATGCAACAAGAGAGTGGGCAGTAACTAAACCAGATCATATTGTAAAGAAAATTTTATTCAAACAAGGTGATCCAAATAGTGGGGATATAAATTTCTCAGACTTAATACCTATTAACCAATCTAGCGGAGCATCAGGTCCAGCTGGTGGTGATCTTTCAGGTACATATCCTAACCCAAATGTGGTTAAAATACAAAATGTTGATGTATCTTCCGTTACTCCAGAAGCAGACCAAGTGTTTAGTTACGATGGAACACTAGCATCATGGAAAACATCAGATTACTTAATAAGACAAAATGGCCAAATAGAAAGCAATCAGTCCATAACAGTATCTTATACAATTGGAGACGATAACGAAATAACTTATGGTAGAATTTTAATGGGTAATTTGGACTATAACAAAAAATTCTCAATACCTCCTATTTCATTTACTGTAACAGAAGTAAATAGTAATAACATTGTTTCACCTCCTTTTGTAGGAGGAGGGCACGAGTACGGAGCATTTGTAGTAGGTATTTGTTCTGGGTTACCAGTAGCAACACCATATAGCAATGGATATATTACAGTAAGTTTATAATAAATAAATTCAAAAAAAAATCATTCAAAAAAAAATTATTATGCTAAAAAAATTAACAGCTAAAAAAATTACTGATGTTTGCGAAGTATGTAAAACAGAAAATGAATACAACTGGGATTCTGTTTTTATAGGAAGGTCAAACTCTCAACCATACTCCAAAGGATTTGGAGCAAATGGATTTATCATATTTGGTTTAGTATCTGGAGTAAATCTAGAAATACTAAACCCTGCAAAAGTAACCGCAGCATCTTCCATTACTGTTTCTGGCAAAACAGTGTCTTACACCTGCAAGCATGACGGCACCAAAATAACAGCATTAGTTAAAGATTTAAAAAAAGAATTAGAAGTACATTCTATGGCAAAATCTTTAGTAGCAATCATTAATATGACAGATGGTACAGAACATCTTACACCATTATCATTAACAACACTTGCATATAGTAGTGGTCCTTCATCATTTATGTATAACAAAAACGTAATGCAGCTACCAAAATGCCCTGTTTGCGATTCTAAAACAACTTACCAAAGAAGTTTTGAAGTAGTAGATCCTGCTATATCTTATTATAATCGCGTAGCAGCTATTAACTTTTTAGGTAGCGAGTTAAAAAGATTAGATAAAATGCACCCACATTGTAAGTCAGACTTAATAAGTGAGATAGCTCCCCCTACAATACTCTCTGGATATCCAGTTGGTGATGGGTCTATTTAACACAAATAGTTCCATAAAGTACCATGGAGAATAATAGAAAAACAAATTATTATAATAGTAGAAATAAAAGAAGAGTTACCGCATACTTAAAGCCATCGGTAAACCATTTTTTTAATAACTACGTTTCCTCTAACGAGGTTAGTGATAGTTATGCTATAAATATTATAATAAAAGATTTTTTTGCTAAATTATCAGAAGAGCAAAAAAGATATTATTCTAATTTTTCTAATAAACCAAAACAATAGTACTTCTTGTTTTATAAGTTTAAACCCCAGCATTGCTGGGGTTTTTTATTAAAAAAATGTACCACACTATTATATGTATTTTTTTATACACAAATAAATTGCATGTTAAATAATGGATTACATATACACAATAGACCCAAATGTTGAAGAACCTATAATGCTCATAAATAAGCATATTGGTTATGATGAAGAAGAAGGTATGGGGATTGATGGTGCAATATTCCAAAAGGAGTTATTAACGTTAGATAACATGGGTAAAAAATCCATTCAAGTATGGATGAGCAGCCCTGGAGGAAACGTAATGGATGGGTATAATATATATAACGCCATACTAAAAAGTAAAACAAAAGTAGACACCTACGCAATTGGACTTTGTGCAAGTATAGCAGCAGTTATTTTTCAAGCAGGAAGAAACCGAATAATGTGTGATTATGGTGCTTTAATGTACCATAATGCTCAGGGAGCAAAAGGTAAAGAATTAGATACTATAAATAATTCTATAGCTACCATGATTTCTAAAAGAACATCTAAAGAAATAAAAGATGTTTTAGCTATGATGAATAAAACAGAATGGATAACGCCAAGCGTAGCTAAAGAAACTGGGTTTTGTGATGAAATAGAAGATAGTACAAACCTTAATAAAAAGCATGGGAACGTTATAACTGCACATTGGAAAAATGGATTAATGCTATTAAATAGTATTAAAAATGAAAATAAAAAACAAAAACAAAATAAAATGATAAAGGTTACTAATAAACTTGGACTTAATGAAGATGCAAGTGAAGATGCAATTCTTTCTGCTATCACTTCAATAGAAAATAAATCAGCTAAACTAAAGTCATCATTAGAAGAAATAGAAAATAGATATAAAGAAACAAAACAAGAATACGAAAATATTCTTAGTGAATTAAATGTCATGAAAAAAAAGGCAGAAGATTCAGAGTTAGAAATTAAGAAAGTGAAAATAACAAACATGGTAGAAGATTTTGCCAAACTAGGTAAAATAAAAAACGAATCCGTATCAAAATGGGTTGCAATGGCAGAAAAAGATTTTGATGGTACAAAAGAATTATTAGAAGATTTATCAGTTAACAAAGTGTCAAATAAAATTGAAATTAATAAAGATCAAAATAATATTCAAGAAGACTTTGTAAAAAAATCAATGTTTGAAATTAATAAAGCAAAAAACAAATTATAAAACAACCCAAAACTAAACCAGTAACAAATGGCAATTAATAATTTAGATACATCATGGAGTGGACCAGCCGCAGGATACATTTTAACAAGAGAAGTAATATCAGCAGAAACTATTCAGAGCGGATGCGTATATGTTCAAGACAGTATAAGAAAAAAAATTACTATCCCAAGGCTTGAAGTAAAAAATTTTATACAAAGATATAGTGCTGTACCAACCTCTATTGGTAGCCAAGTAGATATTGATGGAAGAGTAATAGAGCCTAAAAAATTCTCTTTATATTTTGAATGGGTACCTGCTGTAATGGAAGAGCATTTTTATGCAGAAAACTTTACAGACAAACTTATTGATCGTTCACTTCCTAACCCTGTACAAGCATACATGGTTTTGCAATTAATGAAAAGACTTAATGAATTTTTTGAGAATGCTATTTGGAGGGGACGTATTGAATATGACCCATTAGGTGCAGCCGTAAGTCCAGTTGCTAAAGGAGATACTATAGACGCAGCCGAGTATTTTTATTTTGATGGATTAATTAAGCGTTTACTAGATGACGCTTCTTTACCAGTAAACCCAACTATCCTTGTTCCTACACCTGGAGTTTTAGTTTCAGGAACACCATTACTTGGAGAAGAAAACATCAAAGATGCTTTAGATAGAACCTACAAACTATTGCCTAAATCATTAGTAAAAAAATATAACACGGTAAAATTCCTTGTAAGTACTAAAACATGGCAAGTATATGAAGACTATTTAAGTACTCAGCCATTTAAAAGTATTGATGTTACAGAGCCTGGTGTAAAACCATACAGAAACTACAAAGTAGTAATGCTACCAGGTATGCCTGATAACACAATAGCTGCTTGCGTTTCAATAGCAGATCCATCAAGTAATTTATGGATTGGGTTAAACTCAAAAGACGATGAAACTTTCTTAAAGCTAATGCCAAAAGATAATTATTCAGACGTATGGTTTGTTAAAGGATTATACAAAATGGCTACACAAACAGGATTCCCAGATCAGTGCGTTTTATACACAACATTAATTCCATAAAAAACAACATAATAAAAAAAATGAAAAAAATACTATTCATACTATCATTTATATCTGTAGTAAGTATTGTTAATGCACAATATACAACTCCAAGATTTGGGACTACTCCAACATCGGACAACACAGGTAGATCATTAACATACGCATTAGTAACTATTGCTGATGTTGCGGGGAATGATACTATTACTTTAAAAACAACCAATGCTTGGGAAACTATAATAAAACTAACACTTACAGATAGTGTAACTATCAAATATCCTCTTTCTGCAAATAAAAAATCGTATTACGGAGATAAGTTAAAATTTTTAGTAACAGGTGTAGGTAAGGTAAAATTTATAGCTAACGATTTTCTAGTAAAATCATTAGTTGCTGGCTCTCCACTAGTTCTTAGTGTTGGATTAGGAAGTATAGATTTTATATACAGAACTTCTTCAATTACTACTTTTTGGCAAGAGATTTCTCGTTTTGAATACTAAATATATAAATATATGACAAAAGAAGAAATAAAGAAATACGTACATCAAATGCCCCATATAAAAAAAGTTTGGATAATGGAGGGAAATGAAGGTGTTTTTTGGTTTGCTCCGGTACCCGGTAGTATTGAGATTGATCTATCAGGAGACCCTTTAGAAGAAATTAAACCTACAAAATATAAAAAAGATAAATCTAATGGCAATTAGTGATATTACCTTTATAAAAGGTCAAGGTGGTTTAGGTACTCCTTTGCCTGGTGAAGACTTTATTAGTGGGTTGTTATTTTATACCGCTAATGCAAATCTTCCTAGTGGTTTCTCAACAACAAACCGAATAAAATCATTTGGAAGTATACAAGACGCAGAACAAGCCGGTATAACCCTTGACTACTCAGATGCAACCGCAGCAACGGCAACATTAACCATTACAGCTATCGGTGCAGATGGTAATACACTAAATATTAGTATTAACAATCCTTCTGTGTCTGGTGTAACGTTAATAAACTTAGGAACTTACAAAAAAGTAGCAGCTGATAGTACAGTTACTTTAGTAGCCGCATCTATAACTGATATTATTAATTCAGGGTCATCAACACACGAATACACTGCAACTTCAGCAGCTGGTGTAATTACTATAAAAGCACCAAAAAAAGCAGGTATATATCTTAACACAGGCACTCCTATAATTGTATCTATTACAGGTACTATAGCAGCTACTTTAGCACAGTTTACTGGTGGTACGTTTAGTTTAAAAGCAGCATGGTATTACCATATAAAAGAGTATTTTAGAATGCAGCCTTTTGGTCTGTTATTTGTTGGATTTTTCCCAATACCGTCAACCTATGATTTTACAGAATTGCAAACCATGCAAGTTTTTTCAGATGGTAAAATACGCCAAATGGGTATTTATAAAGATAGTACAACGCCATCAACTGCAGATATGGGTTTAATACAAGGAGTTTTAAATACATTAGACACATTACACATGCCTATTAGCTGGGTTTTATACACAGCTAATATGGTATCCATAACAGATTTAACAACGCTTACAGACCTTAATTTACTCAACTGCTCTAAAGTAAGTTTTGTAATCTCACAAGATGGCGCAGGATTAGGAAACTTTCTTTACCTAACCACAGGAAAATCAATAACAACTTTAGGAACAACATTAGGAACTATATCGTTATCTTCTGTTAGCGAAAGTATAGGAAACCCAAACAGGTTTAATGTTAGCGATGGGTTTGAATGCGATACCGTAAATTTTGCCAATGGGCAAGCCGTTAAAACATCAACACAAAGCCTTTTAAATAGACTAGACACTTATAGATATATATTCCTTATAAAAAGACAAGGCGTAAACGGAACTTTCTTTAATAACTCCTATACATCTGTAACAAGTACTAGCGACTATGCTTTTGGATATAGAAACCGTACAATAGACAAAGCAATAAGAGGTCTTAACAGTGTCATTGTTTTAGACATTCAATCACAGATAGTTATTAATTCAGATGGTACAATAAAATCATCAAGTATAGAATCTTTTAAAAGAAAAGCAGATATTCCACTATCACAAATGGTAAGAGATGGCGAATTAAGCGCATTTGATGTTTTAATAGACCCTAATCAGCCCGTTTTATCTACAGGCAAACTAATAATAACTATAAAATTAGTGCCTATAGGTATAGCTAATGATATAACTATTTACGTAGGATTTACAAATAAAATATAAAAAAAATGCCAGTAGCTATTATAGATGGACCAGCCATAGGTTGGGGAAATATTGAATTTGTTCTTTTTGGTGTACCTAGGAGGCAGATTACTAAAATAGAATTTAAACGTAGCCAAACAAAAGAAAACCTTTATGGTGCAGGGTATGAACCTATACATAGAGGATATGGGAAAGTAGAATATACAGGAAGTATAGAACTATATATAGATGAATGGAAAAGAATTATTGCCGCATCGCCAGAGAGAAACCCATTTTTAATACAGCCTTTTGATATTACCATAGTATACACCGTAAAAAGTACAAATATTCCAACAGGTCAAGTAGACATACTCAGACAATGCGAATTTACAGAAGATAGTATGAGCACTGCTTCAGGTGATACAAAAATACTTGTATCCGTACCATTAATAATTGGACGTATAGATAGATAGATGCTTATGTACATTACTTAATCAATTATAAAAACATATTATGACAAACGAAGAAATTCAACAAAAAGCGGATGAGCTAAGCAAACAATACAATTGCAACGTTCATCCTTTAGTTTTTAAGGATGAAAACAATGATGGTGAATACATTATAGGATATTTAAAAGAGCCACAGCGCGAAGTAAAAACAAGTTTAATGGATAGGGCAATTACTCAACAATCAGCAACCGCTTGCGCAGAAATTTTAGAAGCATACATTATAAAAGAACATAGCGATAATAGAATATATCATCGTACTTCTGAAAACGACAGATATTTCTTTGGGGCACTTAAAGAAATGTATAATATGATTCAAGTATCTATTAACCATTTTAAAAAAAAATAGAAGACAATCTTATAAATGAAGATTGCGATGAAATAACACAGTGGACTTGCTTAGTACAATTTTATCATGGAGTGGACCCAGATACATTAGATGATGATGAATTTATAAAGCATATTGTACGGTTAAAATGGTCTTTACATAAGACAAATCAATGGAAATCATAAATGGCACAAAAGGTTGAATATGAATTATCGTTAAAAGACCTCCTTAGTGGTAAATTAATAGAAGCGGATAATGCTGCAAAAGGGTTAGAAAATACGGTAAGAAATGTAGCCACTACTATTGGTGCCGCATTTGCTATTAGTAAAATAAATGATTTTGCTATGAGCATTGTGGATGTAGGTAGTAAAGTAGAAAATGCTACAACAGGGTTAACTACACTACTTGGTAGTAGTGCAGCTGCTACAAAAGTAGTTAATGACACCATGGCAGATGCTATGGCAACTCCATTTGCTTTTGAAAGTTTACTTAGTGCCAACAAAGCTCTAATATCTGCTGGGGTAAGTGCACAGGGTGCAAGACAAGATGTTTTAAACCTTTCAAATGCTATAGCCGCTACAGGTGGTGGTGACGATGAATTACAACGTATGGTTGTAAACCTGCAACAAATAAAAAACGTAGGAGAAGCAAGCGCATTAGACATTAAGCAATTTGCTTATGCTGGTGTAAATATATATAAGGTATTAGAAGCTGCAGGTATTAAAGTAGAAAAAGGAAATAGGGATGTTAAAATAAGTTACGAACAAATAACAACTGCACTAAAAAAAGCACACGAAGCAGGTGGTATATACTATAATGGGCTAGAAAACATGGCTGGCAATACCAGCGTTCAAGTTAGCAATTTAGGAGACATGATGTTTCAGCTAAAAAACCAAATGTTTCAAGACCTTAAACCTGCTATAACATCAATTATAGAAGGTTTAAGTGATTTTATTAAATGGTTGAGAGATGGGTGGAGTTGGTTGGTTAAAAATAGAGATGTTATTATACCATTAGTAAAAACGGTAGCTAGTATGTGGGTAGCTTTTAAAGGAGCTCAAATATTACAGTGGGTAAGCACACTGTTAACTGCAACAACTACGGCAGCAGTTTCTGCAACAGGAGCTACAACTGCATTTTCTGCTGCTACTACAACTGCATTGGGTCCAGTTGGATTATTAGTTACAGCATTAGGGGCTTTGGCTTTTGCTTATAATATGGCAGAAGAGGCAGCTAAAGCCTTAGAAACTCAAAGAAAAAACAATATAGATATAGCTGGTAAGCAAGAAGAGGAAAGTGTTTTATCAATGATTCAAGCTCTAGAAAATAAAGGAGTAAATCATGAAGAAGCTACAAATAGGATTTTGAATATGGAGAGAGATAATATCAATAGAACTCTCAGAGAAAATGCAGATTTCAATACATCGGATCAAAATCACATGTTATTGTCTCAATTAGATGTTGTTGAGGGGATGCTAAAAAATTCTAAAAAATCTAGTATAAATAGAATATCAGATATAAGTTCACGATCATCATCA